>Ga0126379_10002417_pt1 | contig 11882 bp, 11 predicted proteins | sample PanSoiMetPlot_24_FD_92640 | JGI IMG/M metagenome (GOLD analysis project Ga0126379, IMG submission 92640) | Tropical forest soil microbial communities from Panama - MetaG Plot_24 | ecosystem: Environmental > Terrestrial > Soil > Tropical forest > Bulk soil | place: Panama | collected 2016-02-17
TCGCGCCCCAGGCGAGCCCGCCACCGAGCGCCTCCATCAGCACCAGATCCCCCGGCTTGATGCGACCGTCGGCAACGGCGGTATCGAGAGCGAGCGGGATCGAGGCGGCAGAGGTGTTGGCGTGTTGTTCGATCGTCATGACGATCTTTTCGGGTGAGAGCCCGAGCTTTCGGCCCATACCGTCAATAATCCGGCTGTTCGCCTGATGGGGAACCAGCCAGTCGATATCCGCGGCAGTGAGTTCGTTGGCTCGCAAAGCTTCGTCGAGGACTTCGCTCAAATGCTGAACCGCCTGCCGAAAGACCTCGCGCCCCTCCATCCGCAGATAGCCCGCATCGCGCGTCGATGAGGGGCCGCCATCGACATAGAGGACGTCGTACTGCCGGCCGTCGGAATGCAAATGGTTAGAGAGGATATATCGGCGGCCGGGCGCGGAGGCCGCTACCGCCCTCAATACGACGGCTCCTGCTCCATCGCCGAACAAGACACAGGTGCCGCGGTCCTCCCAGTCCAGAATTCGCGAAAATGTCTCGGCTCCGATAACGAGTGCGGTCCGCGCCTGGCCGAGGCGGACCGCGTTGTCGGCCATCGAAAGGGCAAAGATGAAGCCTGCACAGACTGCCTGCACATCAAAGGCCGCACCCTGCGTCATCCCGAGCTGGGCCTGCACTTTAGTCGCAGTAGCGGGGAAGGTATTGTCCGGGGTTGCGGTCGCGAGGACGAGCAGGTCGAGATCGCGGCCGCTCATCCCTGCGCTGGTCAGCGCCCGTTCGCCGGCGCGAAAAGCGAGATCGGACGTCAACTCGCCGGGGGCCGCAACCCGGCGCTCGCCGATGCCGGTCCGCTGTCTTATCCATTGATCGGAAGTATTCAGACGATCGGCGAGCTCATGATTGGTGATGATGCGCTCTGGGAGATAGGCACCGCATCCGGAAACCTGGGATCGCAGATTCATCGTATGGAGCTTACAGCGCTGGCTCCGGGGCGGAGGGCGCCTCGCTGAGACGAGCGAGCTCGACGCGGATCTTGTCGAGAACGCCATTGACCTTCATGTCGACGGCAACACCGATCGCGTTGGCAAAACCGAAAGCGTCGGTAGAGCCGTGGCTTTTGACGGCGATGCCGCTCAGACCCAGAAATATCGCGCCGTTATAGCGGCGCGGATCGCTGCGCATTCGCAATTTTCGGAGCGCGCCGCGGGCAAACAAATAACCGATCCGTGCCGAAAGCGAGTGGCGGAACGCCGATTCGAGGAATTCGGCGAAAAGCTTGGCCGTGCCTTCCGCCGTCTTGACGGCAATATTGCCGGTAAAGCCGTCGGTGACGACGACGTCGACGGTGCCGGCCGCGATATCGTCTCCTTCGACGAATCCGTAGAAGTGGATCGGGCTAACTGTCTCGCGCAATCGACCGGCGGCCTCACGCACAGCGTCGTTTCCCTTGAGATCCTCGGAGCCGACATTGAGCAGACCGACCGTCGGTTCAATCAGCCCAAGCACAGTGCGGGCGGCCACGTCGCCCATCAACGCGAATTGGACGAGGTTCTCGGCATCGCATTCGACGTTGGCGCCAAGATCCAGCATCACGGTTTCCCCACGGCGAGTGGGGAAGAAGGAGGCGATCGCCGGACGGTCGATTCCCGGCAGCATTTTGAGGACAAACTTGGCCATCGCCATCAAGGCGCCCGTATTTCCCGCCGAAACCACCCCGTCCGCGCGCCCGTCGGCAACGGCATCGATGGCTAACCGCATGCTCGATTGCCGCCCCGTTCGCAGTGCCAGAGACGGTTTGGCATCATCCGCTACGACCTCGTTGGTGTGGTGCAGTGTCGCGGATTTCCCGAGCCGGGGCAGCTTTGCCAGCCACGGACGGATTTTCTCTTCGGCGCCGAATAGCAGAAAATGCACATCGGGGTGTCGCTGCAACGCGATCTCGGCACCCTTTACGACGATGCCCGGAGCCCGGTCGCCGCCCATTGCGTCGAGCGCAATTGTGATGGGTCCGCTCACGTTTGTGCTACCTCTTCACCGAGGCTGGCCTGTCAGTCGCTCTCGGATCGCACCGTCGTAACCTCGCGTCCGTCGTAATACCCGCACGATTCGCACAGGTGATGAGGCCGCTTGAGTTCGCCACAATTAGGGCATTCGGCATAGGCGGCCGCCTTAAGCGTGTGGTGTGACCGCCGCATATTGCGGCGAGATTGCGACGTTTTCTTTTTTGGAACAGCCATGGACAGCTCGGTTTTCGGGGAGGGGCCTTGCGGGCTAATTAGCCAAAAACAAGACCCACGGCAACAATGATGCAGCCGGATGGCTAGCGATCGTTTGGCATCCTGCCTGGTGCACCGGGCGCGAATCTCAGCAGTCCGTGCGTTTCGATAGACGAGTCAGCGAAGCGAACGGCCCTTCCTCAGACTGCGCCTCGGTGTGGTCTCCCATGCCAGCGTCCGGGTGACGCGGAAACTCGGGTAACGCCAGCGACAGTTCCTGGGCGACAGCCTCACCGATATCGATCGTATCCCCCGTTAAGGGTTCGAAGGCGGGTTCATCTCCGCTCAATGTAATCTCCAGCTTCTCGTTTTCCTCCGGCCCGTAGACCAGCGAGAAACGGTCGGCGATCGCACCTCGAACCGGCTCCAGCGTCACCGAGCAGCATTGTTCAAACTCTGCGGCAAATGCCGCTTCGAGAATGATCACCTGCCCGCTTTGACGTCGTAGCTCCACATCCGCAGCAAAGCGGTCGAGTACCAACAAATCGAGGCGTTGCCCTAGCCGCTCACGCTCGTCCGGAGTTGCTTCGATTCGCTGTCGAAAAGGTTCGGTGCCGACCCGCGCTACCGGAACCAGGCGCGAAAACTCGGGTGTGATGCCGTTCATTTCGATCCTCCGCTCAAACCAGCGGCCCTGCGCAGACCCGTGCTGGAGGAGCCTCGAATACGATACGCCCGGCCAGGAGATCCGCGGCAGATTGGCGACGCAAATCTCTCGCCGCACCACGCATATAGCGTACCATCATGCCGGCAAAGGGCACCGCTTCAGAGACGGTGCCAAAGACATTCCGAACCAGTGCCGCGCCGAGCACAGAGTCGCCGCCGTCGAGCCCTTCCTCATAGGCTCGGACTCTCCCGTAGAAGGCGAGTGCCATACGTTTTACATGCCTTCCGACGCTCAGATCGCCGGTTCCCATCTCTCGGAGCGCGCGATCGAAATCGGCGAACATTCTGTCGAAGAAGCTTTGGCAGATTCGTCTTGCTCGCGGGCCTTCGCGCTTGAGACGATGCAGATACAGGAAGGCATGAAGGCAGATCAGCTCAAAGCGGCCGTCCAGCGTATCGGGCACACCGTAATCGGTAAAGAAGATCGGCTGCCGAGCCTGCTCGACTACGCAGCGATAAGCGAGATCGCCGGCATCACGGAGTACATTGCGTCCGGAGAATGAAATCACCGTCGCGCTCACAATCACCGGAGCCGTTGACAATCAACGCCTCTCAGCTAAAGCTTTTCGCAAAATGGGCGCGATCCCGACTTCTTTCAACAGAGAACCCGGTTACGTGATGCCCGTGTTCGTTCCTCACACCCTGCCGATGCGGCGTTTAGCTTCGCTTCTCCCCACCCTCTTCGGGGCAGTCGCAATCGCGGGTTGCGCTGCATCCGTCGAGCAGCGCGGTAATCTGCCCAACCCGGAAAAGATTGCCGAAATCCACGCCGGGACTACGACCAAGGACGAAGTCGTCAAGGTGCTAGGGACTCCTTCGAGCGTCAGCGTGTTCAACAACGATAAGTCTTGGTATTACATCAGCCGACGGACGGCTCAGACTGCCTTTTTTGACCCCGACGTCCTCGATCAGCAGGTCTACATCGTCAACTTCGATGATCAGGGCGTCGTCAAAGCAGTCGACCACAAGGTCCTGAAAGACGGGCACGAGATCACGCCGGTTGCCCGCGCAACCCCGGCACCGGGTCGCGAGCTGTCTTTTCTCGAACAGCTAATCGGGAATCTTGGCAAGTTCAACAGCACCGGCGGTAGTACCAGTAGTGGCGGCGGTGGCGGCGGGCCCAAAGGCCCGAATCCAGGGGATGCCAACCATTAGCGCCAACGCGGGCTCGCTCAGCTAGCCCATTTTGCGAGGATCGCGAGCAGTAACAGTGCAACGATATTGGTGATCTTGATCATTGGGTTGACCGCAGGACCGGCGGTGTCCTTGTAGGGGTCGCCTACCGTATCTCCGGTAACCGCCGCCTTGTGCGGCTCGGATCCCTTGCCACCGTGATGGCCTTCCTCGATGTATTTTTTGGCATTGTCCCAAGCGCCGCCGCCCGAAGTCATCGAGATCGCAACAAAAATCCCGGTAACGATCGTGCCAAGCAGCATCGCCCCGAGGGCGCTGAACGCGGCTCCGCGCCCGGCGATGATTGTGATCACGATCCAGAGCGCGATCGGCGCCATGACAGGGAGAAGCGACGGCACGATCATCTCGCGGATCGCGGCCCGCGTCAGCATATCGACGGCGAGGCCGTAATCCGGTTTGGCCTGGCCCTGCATAATCCCGGGGATTTCGCGGAACTGTCGCCGCACCTCGACAACCACCGAACCCGCCGCCCGGCCGACTGCGGTCATCCCGAGCGAGCCGAACAGGTAGGGCAGCAAGCCCCCGATAAACAGCCCTATCACGACATACGGATCCTGCAGGCCGAAATAGACATCGAGATTGGGGAAATAGTGCTTCAGGTCCTCGGTGTAAGCGGCAAACAGTACAAGCGATGCGAGCCCGGCGGAACCGATCGCGTAGCCCTTGGTGACAGCCTTGGTCGTATTGCCGACAGCATCGAGAGCATCGGTGGTCCGGCGCACTTCGCGCGGCAGATCGGCCATCTCTGCAATGCCGCCAGCATTGTCCGTGACCGGCCCGTAGGCGTCGAGCGCGACGATCATGCCGGCGAGCGCCAGCATCGTTGTGGCCGCAATTGCGATGCCAAACAGGCCCGCGATCAGATACGAGACGATGATCCCAAAACAGATCACGATGACCGGAAGCGCGGTCGCCTCCATCGATACCGCGAGACCCTGGATCACATTCGTGCCGTGGCCGGTAACCGAGCTTCGAGCAATGCTGCGCACCGGCCGATAATTTGTCGCTGTGTAATATTCGGTGATCCAAACGATAAAACCGGTGACCGCCAAGCCGATGATCGCGCACAGCCACAGGCCGAGCCCTGTCACCGAGGCCCCTGTGGTCATCGGTAGCGGCGCATACACCCCGAATAGCCAATAGATCACCAGCGCGATTGCGACGACCGATAGGATCCCGGTTGCAACCAGCCCCCGATAAAGCGCTCTCATGATGCCGTTGTCGCGGCCAAGCCGAACAAAGAACGTGCCGACCACCGAGGTGAAAATACATACCGCGCCGATCGCGAGCGGCAACAGCAGCATCTGGTCGCGCAGCGGCGGTGTGAAAAAGATCGCGGCGAGCAACATAGTGGCAACGATGGTCACAGCATAAGTTTCGAACAAATCCGCGGCCATCCCGGCGCAGTCGCCGACGTTGTCGCCGACATTGTCGGCGATTACTGCCGGGTTGCGGGGATCATCCTCGGGAATGCCGGCCTCGACTTTGCCGACGAGGTCGGCGCCGACATCGGCCCCCTTGGTGAAGATGCCGCCGCCGAGACGGGCGAAAATCGAGATCAGCGATGCGCCGAAGCTGAGCGCGACCATTGCTTCCAATACCGGGCGGAGATCATCGCCGGTTAGCGTCGCCCGGAGGATAAAGTAGTAGATGCCCACGCCCAGCAGGCCCAGCCCCACAACCAGCAGGCCAGTAACCGCCCCTGCCTTGAACGCGATTGCCAACCCGGCCTGGAGCCCGCTGCGTGCCGCTTGCGCCGTCCTGACATTGGCACGCACCGAGACGTTCATGCCGATGTAGCCTGCGGAAGCCGACAGCACCGCGCCGATCAAATAGCCGATCGCGACACGGAGCCCCAATGTAACGCCCAGCACTATCAAAACTACGATCCCGACGATTGCGATCGTGCGATATTGGCGATTGAGATACGCCCGTGCGCCGATCTGAACGGCGCCCGAGATCTCCTGCATCCGCGTACTGCCGGCATTGGCCGTCAACACCTGACGGCTGGTGAACCAGCCATAGGCCAAGGCCAGGACACCGCACACGATTACCAGCAAATATGCAGAAGACATTCCGAAAGTCCCTGGAAGTAAAAAAAACACCTGCCCCGCCAAGCGCAGCGCGACGGAAGCAGATCAGACCGCGCGGAACATGCCAGAACGGCAACCGGCAAGCAACCATACTGTCGTCTGCCTACGCTGGCGACCGTCTGTTCAGAAGTGGCGATAGCCGGTGTGTTCGCTGGAGATTGTCCGTCCGTCGGCATCGACGAGCCGGACACCCACGCCAGGTTCAATCTTGCCGATCGGCGTGATCGGAATGTTCAGTCGCGAAGACAGCTCGGCGACGGCTTCGGTGGCTTCAACCGGCGCGGTGAACAGCAGTTCGTAATCATCGCCAGCAGCGGCGAGGCGCGGGCGAAGCCCTGGATCACCATCGGCGATGACCTGGGCCGCGGGTGACAACGGTAGCTGATCCAGTGCTACGACAGCGGCGACCTGGGACGTCTCGCAGATATGACCGAGATCGGCGAGCAGACCGTCGGAGACGTCGATCATGGCATGCGCGAGGCCGGACAGAAAGGGACCGAGCTCGGTGCGAGGGTCAGGTACCTGAAAGCGTCGGATCAAATAATTACTTCTCTCGGCTGTTAGGTCGCGATAGGTCCCACGCAATATGCGCAGCCCAAGGAAGGCGTCGCCGATCGTGCCGGAAACCCAGACGAGGTCGCCCGGCCTGGCACCGCTGCGCCGGATCTCTCGTCCCGCAGCGATTTCTCCGATCGCGGTCAGCGATAGGACGGCGGGCCCGGGTGTGCTGACGGAGTCGCCGCCTATCAAGTCGATCCCGAACCGTCGCTGATCTTCCGCGAGACCTTGGGCGAAGCGGGCGAGCCACTCCGGTCCTAGCTCCGCCGGGAGAGCCGTCGTCAGCACGTAATGGAGCGGCCGCGCCCCCATTGCCGCCAAGTCCGACAAATTGACGCGCAACAACTTGCGGGCGACGAATTCCGGCGGATCCTCCGGTAAATAATGCACGCCGGCGACGATCGTGTCCGCGGTTACAACGAGACAGCACCCCGCCTTGCAATCCACGAGAGCGGCATCGTCGAGAAGCCCGAGCCCGCCCGGCCCGGCGAGCGGCGCAAAGAAACGCCCGATCCGCTCGAATTCTCCGAGCTCGTCCGCAGCCATCGGCGACTACATTTCCGCACCACGCAGGCTGCGCCCGACCTTGTCGAGGACCCCGTTGGCGAGGCCCGGCTCCTTACCCGAGAAAAAGGCATGCGCGACGGTAGTATATTCGCTGATCGAGACCCGTGGCGGGACATCGCACCGATGTACAAGCTCGTAGGCACCTGCACGGAGGATCGCACGAAGAACGGCGTCGAGCCGCGGCAGCGGCCATTCCTCTGTGAGAGCCGCGGAGATTGTCGCATCGAGACTTTGCATATCGGCCGTCACTCCGCGAACGATATCGGCGAACAGCGCAGGATCGGCCTCACCGTACTGGTCGCCGTCGATCTCGTGGTCGAACCGATGTCGGGCAAACTCGCGGACCACCGTTTCCGCGTCTAACCCTCGGTTCACCTCAAGCTGATAGAGGGCCTGCACCGCCGCCAACCGCGCGACACTGCGGCGGCGTCTGCCGCCCCGCTGAGTGCCATCCGCTTTCTCACCCGCCTCCGGTCGCCGGCTGACGGGCGGCCAATCTATCGGTAAGCTCATGTTCCTCCCCGGCGAGGCGGCGCTTCAGTTCCACTAACGCCAGACAGGCGCGCACCGCCTCGCCGCCCTTGTCTCTGCGCTCTGCCGACGCACGGGCGAGCGCCTGCGGCTCGTTTTCCACAGTCAAAATGCCGTAGCCGATCGCGAGGCCGTCGCGCACCGCGAGATCCTGCAGCCCCCGGGCACTTTCGGCACAGATGTGATCGTAATGTGTGGTCTCGCCCCGGATCACACAGCCGAGCGCGACGAAGCCGTCGAACCGGGCGGTCGTCCGGGCGACCAATGCGATCGCCGCCGGTATTTCGAATGCTCCCGGAACAGAAATCACCTCATGGCTCGCGCCGGCCCCGGTCAGCGCACGTTCGGCGCCGCGTCGCAGCTGGTCGGCGATATTACTGTAATAAGGGGCCTCGACGACCAGGATGTGGGGCGGTCGGTTCATGGGGCACCACCTGAGCGGGAGCCGAGAAGCCTGTCGACATAACGCGCGATCAGATCGATTTCGAAATTCATCCTTTGCCCAGGGACGGCGGTGCCAAAGTTCGTGCGGGCCAGCGTGTGCGGGATAATGTTTACCCCGAAACGGGTGTCGCAGACCTCGTTGACCGTGAGGCTCACCCCGTCGAGCGCGATCGACCCCTTTGGGGCGACAAACCGTTCTAGCCCTCCCGGCACTTCAAAGACGAAACGCACGGACTCGGCTTCGGGTCGCCGATCGACAATGCGCGCGACGCCGTCGACATGGCCCGATACGAGATGACCACCAAGCTCGTCTCCCACCCGCAGCGGCTTTTCGAGATTGACCAGCGTCCCCTCCTCCCACGAGCCGATTGTCGTGCACGCGAGCGTCTCTGCCGATGCCTGGACCGAGAATTCCCCTGATGCCGCCGCCACCACCGTCAGACACGCTCCTGAACAGGCGATCGAAGCCCCGAGCGATATGGCCGAGGTGTCAAACGCCGTCGCGATCGTCAGCTCAAGAAGATCGCCGTGGCGCAGCCGCGTTACCCTGCCGAGGTCGGTGACAATGCCGGTAAACATGGGGGTAGGCTACGGCGCAACGAGATGATTTGCCAGGGCGTCTTAGTGCGGGCAGGAATGCGATTGCGCATTGGTTGTTCGCTCCACAGGGAACCCACGGAGATCGAAATGAAAACCGGAGCCGCAGAACGCATTCGACTCCTCGCGCTGGTCGCCTGCGTCTTGCCCGGGGCTGCGCTCGCCGCGGATGAGATCAAGGCCGGTAAATGGCAGTTCACGACCGAAATGCAATTACCAGCTATGCCCCAATCCGCGGCTGGAGCTCAGCCTGCGCCGGCCAGCAACCAGCCAATAACGCGCACCGCCTGCATCGATCCCAACCACCCGATCCCGGCGGAGCAGCAATGCACTCTCGACAACATGGAGCGGCGGGGCGGCAGCGTCTCGTGGACGATGACCTGCAGCTCACCGCAAGGCCCGGTCCACTCCGCCGGATCGGCGCATTACGCCGGCGACACCATGTCGGCGAAGTTGACGGCGCAGATTCCCGGCCCGAACGGCACGCCAGCCAGTGCTCCCGGGCGAATAACCGGCCGCTATCTCGGGCCCTGTGACCAGAGATAGATTTGGCGCCGGCTTCCCACGCCCTCTATGACGCGATCGACGCCTGGACCGGCCTCAGCGCGTCGTGCTCCTGCGAGATGTCGCGGTTCGTGTAGTCCGGTAGGAAAGACGTGGCGGTAACGCTGACCACCGCACAGAACAGGATGTAGAGCGCGATAACATAACCTGAGCCGTAGGCCGCGAGCAGCGCCGTGGCAATGAGCGGCGCCGGGCCGCCGGCGACGACGGAAGCAAGATGGAACCCGAGCGAGCAGCCGCTGTAGCGCAATCGTGGCGTAAAGCATTCGGCGATCAATGCCGCCTGGGGGCCGTACATCATGTCGTGCGGGATGAAGGACAGCACGACGGCGAGAAAGATCCAACCGGGGACGGCGGTGTTCATCATCGCGAAATAGATGAAGGCGAACACGCCCGTCGTCACCGCACCAATCAGATACATCCGCTTGCGGCCGATGCGATCGGAGATGTACCCGGACAACGGGATCGTCACCGCCGACAGCGCAGTAGCCGTCAGCAGCGCGCTCAGCAAGAGGTCGCGCGAGCTGTGCAATACCGTCGTCCCATAGGTGAAGAGGAACGCGGCGTAGACATAGAACGGCCCTTGCTCCGCCATCCGCGCGAGCGCAGTCAAGACGATCTGCTTTGGCTGCCGTTTGATCACTTCGATGACCGGTGTGCGCTCAATGCGGCGTTCTTCGAGAATTCGCGCAAAGATCGGCGTCTCGAGGATGCCGAGGCGGATGTAGAGCCCGATCCCGACCATGACGATGCTCAGCCAGAACGGGACACGCCATCCCCAGGCTAGGAACTGGTCGCCCGAGATCGCGCTGAACGCCAGTACGGCGAGGTTGGCGAAGAATAGCCCGGCCGGGCCGCCCCATTGCGGCCAGGAAGTAATAAAACCTCGATGGGCGTCGGTTTTCGCCCATTCCATTGACATCAGGGTAGCCCCGCCCCATTCGCCGCCGATGCCGAGACCCTGAACAAAACGGACGGCGGTCAGGATGATAGCGCCCCAGATGCCGATCACGTCGTAGCCCGGGACGAAGCCGACAGCGAAGGTCGACAGGCCCGTCAGCAGCAGGGTTGCAATCAAGGTCGTCTTGCGCCCGATGCGATCCCCCCAATGGCCAAACAGCGCCGCGCCGACCGGACGAGCGATAAAACCAACGGCGTAGATGCCGAAGGCTTGCAACGTTCCCACCAATGGGTCGGATTCTGGAAAATACAGCTTCGCGAAGACGAGCGGGGCCACGAGAACGTAGAGTAGGAAATCGTACGCCTCGATGATGGTCCCGACTGTGCTCGCGACCACAGCCCGGCGGAGTTGCCTGTTGTGCTCGACTTCGGAAAGCGCGCTCGAGGCGATCTGGGCCGTCATCATTTAAAGTTCCTCCCTTCGAGATTGCCGCGCAGCTTAGTCGGCGGTCCCGGGAGCAGACCGCGTTTTTTCGTATTCCTCGGAGATATCCTTGTTGGTGTAGTCGGTCAGCAGCGCTGTCGCGATGATTCCGATGACGGCGCAACCCGCGATATAAAAGGCGATCGGCAAGCTCGAATGAAAGGCGGCCAGCAGTGCGGTGGCGATAAAGGGCGAGGGGCCGCCCCGCGATGATCGAAGCGAGCTGGTAGCCGAGCGAACAGCCGCTATAACGCAGCCGAGGCGAAAAGCTCTCCGCGATCAGCGCCGCGTCGGGGCCGTACATCGTCATGATCGGCAGCCCGGACAGCGCGACGGCGATAAAGATCAGCGTCGTCACTCTCGTGTCGAGCATCGCGAAATAAACAAAGCCGAAGACCGCGACGAACAGGCAGCCGACAATATACATGTTCTTGCGGCCGATGCGGTCCGACAGATGCCCGGCGACCGTGACCCACAAAAAGCCCAGGACGGCATTGACGAGTATGGCGGTAAATAGAAAATCTCGTGACTCGCCCAAGACCGTGGTGCCGTAGGTGAAAACGAAAGCGCCCAAAGATATAACCCGGGGCCTGCTCCGGCAGCCGCAGCAGTGCAGTCAGCGCAACCTCTTTGGGTTGACGCTTCAACACTTCAAGCACCGGCACGCGTTCTACGCGCTCCTCGTCGACCACCTTTTGGAAGACCGGAGTTTCGAGGATGCTGAGCCGGATCCATAGCCCGATCCCGACCATGATGATGCTGATCAGGAACGGGACCCGCCAGCCCCAGACCAGAAACTGGTCGCCGGAAAGCCAGCTGAAGACGAGTACCGCCAGATTGGCCAAGAAGAACCCGGCTGGCGCTCCGAACTGCGGCCAAGACGCAATGAAGCCGCGATTGTTGTTGCTTTGCGCCCATTCCATCGCCAGCAATACCGAACCGCCCCATTCACCGCCGACTCCGATGCCTTGGATCAAGCGAATGACCGTCAACAGGACGGCGCCCCAGATGCCGA
>Ga0126379_10002419_pt1 | contig 11881 bp, 7 predicted proteins | sample PanSoiMetPlot_24_FD_92640 | JGI IMG/M metagenome (GOLD analysis project Ga0126379, IMG submission 92640) | Tropical forest soil microbial communities from Panama - MetaG Plot_24 | ecosystem: Environmental > Terrestrial > Soil > Tropical forest > Bulk soil | place: Panama | collected 2016-02-17
AGGCCACGATAATCGTTCCAGAACCGGCCGAGGTATCGGCGTCCCTCCTGGTCGGCAAACCGTTTCAGGTAGGCCTCCCGGTTCGGATCGTCGGCGTCGGATAGGAGCTTTTCGGTCTCCACCCCGCTCTGCGACTCGTAATAGAGGACGATGTCGCGCATGACGCGGATGAAGGAATTGTTGATCGAGTGCTCGAACGCCTCGAGGACGGTCGGATTCTCGTAATTTTCCCATTTCTCGAAATTGGCGAAGACATGTACGCCGCCGCCGGTGAAGAAGGCGCTGGGACTGCCCGAATAGTGGCGCTGCATGGCCGCCTCGATCATTGCCTCGAGGCTGCGGTCTGTTGCCTTGGCGAGATAGCCCGCCGCCCATGCGGTGAGCGGATCGTTCTTGGCCGCCGCCGTCGCCTTCAATTCACGCTGAGACAACGAGCCGAGTTTTTTGTGCAACTCGTCGACGATGTCGAGATAGGTGATCAACGTGCGCAGCTTGGCCGTCGACCCGAGGATTAGCTTCGCCCCAGAATTGATGTCGAACGGGGCGTTGAGGCTGTCGGCATGGATCCGCAGATAATTCCGATCGGCGCCGCGCTCGTAGAGCACTACGCTCCAAGCGAGTCTCGCGGGATTTTCGCTGCCGAGCAGATTATGGCCGACCAGCCCGAGCGATTTGACGTAGGCAGGGTCGCCGAGCTGTGTCAGTACCGCCGTGATCCGCTTTTGCGCCGCCGTATCCACAGTGCCGTAGCCCGTTAGATCAAGCCGGTCGAGCGCGTAGAAGTCAGGGACGTGAAGCGAGGAGACGAGCTCGGCCCGCAGCCGGTCCGTCGCCTTGTTGCCGATGTAGGACACCGCTGCCGGCGGCGGCAGCTGGTCGCGGAAATGCAGCTTGGCGGCGAGCGCCGCATCGCACAGCGGCGGGCTTATGACCCCCGCCCCCGCCATCAGGCGCAAGTAGCTGTCGGTCAGCGCGGCAAGCGCCGTGCCGTCGCCGTTCAGGTAGTAAGCGGGCCGGCGGCCGGCGAGCAGCAGGCTCAGCACCTGACGGTAGACCTCACCCTTGCGTGCTCTCTCTGCCAGTGTCACGGCGGGGGCGCTCAGCACCCGATCCGCCTCGGCCGGGTCGGTGCCATACCAAATCCACAGCGCCTCGGGGAGGCCGATAATCTCGCCATAACCTGGCCGCGAGCCGAGCGGGGTCGAGTTTAGATAGCTCGTTACGATCTCGCGGCGCGCTTCCCTGGTGTCGGGCCCCTCACGATATGCGCGGAGCGAGGCCGAGACCATCTGGCGCAATTTTTCGGTGACGCCGGCAGTGCGGCCGCCGGGCGAATGGCGGAATTTTTCGATCTGCGTGGCGAGCGTGCTGGCGCCCCCTTCCCGGAAGCGCCGGTCTACCAAGCTGCCGACCTGCCCCGCGGCGGCGAGCATGAACCGGCCCCATTCGACAGCCGGGTTGCGTCGCGCGTCTTGCGCATCGAGAAGATCGTGGTCCTCGATAAACAACAGGCTTTCGACGACCAGCGGCGGGATCGATTTGAAATCGCTGTAGATCCGCTCCGGGTAGCTCGCCCGATAGAGCGGGTTCTGATCGCGGTCGAAAAGCTGCAGCCCGGCGCGCGACTTTTCACCGTAGATCGCGTAGCCGCCGCCGTCGACAAAGTGGTCGAGCGCCGGCGACCACTGCGCCTGACGCGTGACGACGAAGTGGCGGGCATCGAGCGATGCGATAAAGGACGGCAGCTCGGCGTAGCCGAGGCGCCCGTCGTAAGGCCCCCATTTGGGGAAGCGGATCGTGTCGCTGGCGCCAGGCCCAACCGCGAATTTCATCTCTGCGGCCCAGCGCGAGAGGAGGCGGGATTGCAGATAAGAGGTGCGCGCCTCGGTTGCGGCACCCCAACCCACCAGGAACAGAACCGCCAGCAAGGCGACCCACCGCAGCAGCCTCACGAGCCGGCGGAAGAGCGCGTTCCACTGGCTGGGGTCGCGCCGATTGCCGGGCAGCCAACGTTCCGAAACCGCCTCTACCATCACCGCTGACCGTGCGTAACCTCAGCGATGAGAAACGCCAGAGAAGTCTTAAGCGATCCTTAACCTCGTTTTTAGGTAGGCAATGTGCGGTAAAGTTGAAGGGGTAATGGACTAACGAAGCTAATTATCGAGCTTCCGTGTTAAATTAAAAGCTAAGCGATCTCGCCCGCGAGCACGCTGCAGCGGATTATTGAACGCTCAGGCAGCTACCGACGAACCGGTTCACCACCGCCGCCTGGCGTGATACGGCCTCATCACCGCTCAGAACTGGATTGCGCCGTCTATGACCACCTCATCGAAAGTCAGGCCGGATATGACGAGCACCATTCTAGCCTCTGGTCCGCCGGCTTCCGCCGTTGCAGTGAAAGGAAGATGCGTTCGGGCGCCCAGACCAGTGACCGTTGCCAATCCCTTCAATATTGCGCGCACACCGTAAATTTCAGCCGAAGAGATCTCCCCGGTGACATACATCGCATTCGCATCGAAATTCCCGCTTCCGGGCGTTCCCGCGCTCTCGCTCGGGACCAGGGCAAGGCACTCAAACTTGCCTTCCCCGTCCCGCCAATGGAAGCCGAACTTTGTTATCACCGGGGCGAGCCCCGGCCCCCCTCCCGTGACGATGCTTGTCCCGCCGCCCTGAATGACCCTTGCGCGGTCGCTGTCGGCGCGAACCTGGGTCGTCCCTGCCGCCAGCAAAACGACAAGACCGAATAGCACGGTTCTGTGCAGCATTCGTTTTCTCCCGCGGGCTCGAGTTGGTCCCGGCTCCGTTCAGACGACGAGCGTCGTTCCGTCGAATTTAGTGATCGTAAACCCTGTGAAATCCTCTCCGGCGTATAGGTTGCCCTGGTCGCGGAGAATGCTGAGGGCGACGGCTTCACCGAGGATCAAGCCGGCTGTGCAGTCCGACTGCCAATGAATTCCGGCGAAATCCCGCCCTAGCCCCAAGTTCGACGCGAGCTTATTGATCTCGCCGTTGACTGTGATTTGGCTCGCATCCGAGCCGGCGTAGGGGACGAGCGACAGTCCATCTTCGCTGGCCATCACAATGTCGCCGTTCATGAGCGCAGAAAACGGGGCGTCGCCGTCAAAGGCAGCCCTCAGAATCGTCGCGCAAGCGCCCGCGATCGCCGCGTGGCCTTGAGCGTAAGAGGGATGTTGCGGACATCCTTCGGGATAAGCTTGAGGGAGGAAATAGGTGCCGTTATTGCGATATACGATCGCCGGTGCAGCCGAATTCAATATGTCGCCATTGAGGGGGTAGGCTGCTTTATTGGTCTTGGTCATATGGACCAAGCCGCCAAAGTCTTCCGGCCGCAAGGCGCGATGGACGAACCATTTGGCATACCACACGGCCTTGAGAGCGCGTTGCGCGGCTTCTCCGAGCAGACCCAAAATGTGAGGGACGCCAAACGTCCCGAAAGCCGACTGCCTCTTGTAATTCCGATAGGGATTGCCCGGGTTCAACGGAGCGCTATTTGCAAAGAGAAAAATCCCGGCGTTGTGAAACGCGATGAACCCGCCGGGGCTCGTGTCTAGGTGCACATACGTTGCCAGATCGCGCCCGTTACGAATGTAGCGGGACTGGGGGTCGAGGCGATCGGCCGGGAAAGGACCTTGCCCGTTGCGACAGGCTCACCAGGCGGCTTCGGTGGTCAGGTAATCGACGCCGGGGACGCAGCCCCTTATTTGGCCGGTGATTTCATATGGGCCGTAATTGAACTGCTTGAGCAGGAACTGCGAGATATAGGGGCCGATTACGTCGTCAACAGTAAATCCCCGGAACAGGGTCTGCGGGGTGACGCCTGCGAATGCCGGAAATTTTGATAATTCGCTGACCGCGCCCAGTGTCTTCGCGTCCGTCGCGAACTTGGCGAAGTGTACGTCTCGGCAAGGCGCCATCCAATAGAGCTCGACTGCCTCGTTCGCTAGTGCCTGGCTCGCTAGCGCTGGGAAAGGGGGGATTGCCAATTGGTGAGAGTCGGTGCCCTCGAGGTCGAATGCAGCTCCCGCCAGGGGGTTCACGAGCTGCGTGTTGCCGCCGAGTGGCACCTGTTCGAATGCCCCCGCCGTGCCCTGTCGCACGGCGCTCAACAGCAGGCGATAAGCCGTCGGATCGACCTCGCCGATAGACTTGTGCGGGAGGCCTTTCGAAAAGTTTCCGATAAAGCTCGGATACGTCTCCTCGTCCCGGTTAATGATTTGGCGCGGGATGGGAATCCCACGTTCGTCCCCCGCCGCCTGTGCGCGCAATGAATAGGATTCTTCAGCCCGGATTTGACCTACATCGGGTTGCGGCTGTCCCGCCGCCGTCGATGACCGAAGAGGAGCTGAAGCCGATGCCAGGGTCATCGTGGATGCCATTTTTAGCCCAGTTCCGGCCAGAAATTCCCTCCGGCTTGGAAACTGGTCTGAATCCAGTCCCCCGAGGGAGGTGGGCTCTAACGGGCGCAAATCCGATTTCCACATGCGCATTGCCGTCCGCGGGCTAAATAGGACGAACGCGAAAGCCGCCGAGTGACGACCGGAGTTCCCTAAGGCAGCTCGTGTGCGTCCCACGGCGGGATCGGCTCACTCCTCCAGCTAGCGCAGGGTGTGGAAAATCGTGAACCCAGGGATCCGGTTCCAGTAATCCACATAACCTTTCGTCGCGGTGATCCCCTCGAAGATAGTCGGCGGTGATTCGAAGATGGCGCAGCTGACGGTGAGTACTCCTTCCTCTCCATCGGAGTACCGGATGCGCAGCACCACCAGGCCCGCCCGAGCGGTGCCTGCCGGCGCTATCGTGTCCGCGCCTGGGAACGTGCCCGGCGCCTCGTCCCATCGGACGAGTCCCGTAACCTGGTATGTGCCGCTATCTCCGGTCGGGATGCCCATTTTGTCGAAGGTCTCCCAGGTTCCGCCGCCGGTCACCGCGCTCGACCTGCCGGCACCGCCGGCCGGCGCGACGAAAGTCCCCGAACCGGTAAGGGTAATGCCGGAATTGTCTTCGGCGCGTGCCGAGTCAGCGCCACCGGCCCCAATGGTTAGGGGCTGGGATGAAAAGGTGGCGATGTCCCACCGGATGTGTGCCGCCTGGGCATGGGCGACCGGCGCATGAATGGCCACCGACCACAATACTGCCGTTGAGACGAGAAACGCGGCCAGAACCGGTCTGAGTGCAGCTTTCATGTTCGCCTCCCCGACACTGATCACGGCATGCTCCTGTTCCGGAATGCTCGCCCGGACGAGAGTGCGGATTTGGATCGTGAGAGCTAGAAAGCAGCGCTAAAAATCCTGCAAAATTTGCCAAAAAGCTGCGAAAGCTCTTTTCGACTCGCCCCGGCGGTTCCAAAATACCGGTCTTAACCGCAGGCAGGCTTGCGCCGCGCCTCAATGGGGTCCGCACCCGCGGGAAGACAGGGAGGCCTGGATATGCTCGCCACGGCCGACATTTTTCTGTTCGAGGGGTTCCGTCTCGACAGGCGCGGAGGTCTGTCTCGGCAAAACGAATGCGGGGCTTTCGTCCCGATACCGATCGGTGTCCGCGCGCTCGATGTGCTTTGCGCGTTGGTCGAGCACCCTGGTGAACTTGTCTTGAAGGAAGAGATCATGACCGCCGTCTGGGGGCGAACGGCGGTCGAGAACGCCAACCTTACCGTCCAGATTGCGACGTTGCGCCGCGTGCTCGATCGGGACCGAACCGAGGGGAGCCTCATTCAGACGGTTGCCGGTCGCGGCTATCGGTTCATCGCACCCATGACGCGTGTCGAGCAGAGAACCAGGCTGGAAACGACTCTCGCCGCGACTCGCGATCCCAGCGTAGCCGGATCTCCTGCTGCGATCCGTGCCCTGGACCATAGATCGCCAGCCATAACCCCGACCGATTTGCCGGCGGTGCAAGTGCGACCGGCCAGGATCCGTCGCAAGCGCATTGCCCTCGCAGGGATCGGGCTGACGATCGCTGGATCGATCTTTATCGCTCTTGCAGCTTGGTGGCTTCGTCCCGGGCCGGCATCCTCCCCCGCCGCAACGACGGCCGGAGTGGCCGTGCCGCCGGCGGCTAGCGCGCCACGCCTGTCGATCGTCGTCCTGCCATTTGCCAACCTCAGCGATGACCGCGAGCAACAGTATTTTGCCGATGGGATTACCGACGATCTGACCACGGATCTGTCGCGGCTTACGGGAATGTTCGTGATCGCCCGCAATACGGCCTTCGCCTACAAGGACAAGCCGATCGATGCAAAACAGATCGGCCGTGAGCTTGGTGTGCGCTATGTGTTGGAGGGCAGTGTCCGACGCTTGAGCAATCAGGTCCGAGTGAACGCCCAACTGGTCGAAGCCGAGACCGGCGCGCATCTGTGGGCGGAGCGGTTCGACCGTGACACGGGCGATCTGTTCGCCGTGCAGAACGAAATAACGAGCCGCATTGCGCTCACGCTGCAGCTCGAGCTCGTCGGTGCCGAAGTCGCCCGGCCGGTCGAGCGTTCCGATGCCACGGACTATATTCTGCGGGGGCGCGCGGCGTCTTACAAATCCCCGGAAGCCTACGCCGAAGCCGTTGGCTGGTTCGAGCGCGCCTTGTCGCTTGATCCGGGCTCTGTCGAGGCCAAGAGCCTGTTGGCGAGCATCCTTGCGGCTCGCGCGCTCGACCGCATGACCAACACATCGGCCGCGGATTTCGCGCGAGCGGAAGCGTTAGTCCGCGAAGTCCTGACGGTATTTCCCCGCAGCCCGATTGCCCATTACGCCTACGGCCAGGTGTTGCGCGCGAGCCGGCGCAACGAGCAGTGCATCCCGGAATATCAAGAGGCGCTCGCATTCAACCACAGCTGGGCGGATGCATTGGCGGGTCTCGGGTGGTGCAGTTCTGGGTCGGTTCGCTCGAGGAGGCGATCACGCTTCATGAACGAGCGATCCGCCTCAGCCCCCGCGATCCGCAGATCGGGTACTGGTATCTTCGCATTGGTATCGTGCATCTGCTGCAATCGCGCACCGCCGAGGCCATCCCCTGGCTCGAGACGGCGCGTGGTACAATTCCGACGTTTCCACTGGCATATTCTTTTCTAGCCGCCGCCTATGCGCTCAACGGTGAGCCCGAGCGCGGCACCACGGAACTCGCCGAAACTTATCGGCTGAGCGGTAAGGTCTGGGTGTCGACAATCGCCGATATGAAGGTCACCGGCTATTGGGGACCGCCGAAAATCCGCGCGCTGTACGAGTCGATTTATTTCGCCGGCTTGCGCAAGCTCGGCGTGCCGGAGGAGTAATGACGCGGGGGCGGGTCGATCAGCCGCCGCCGATTTTGGGTATGAGGTAGATCTCGCTGTCGGGGTCCAGGGGGGCCAGGTACGCGTCCTGGTAGATCTCGCCGTCGATCGCCAGTGCCATGCCTTCGTCGATCTGGTGCCCGAGGCCGGGGAAGCGGCGGTCGAGCTCGAGGATCAGGCGGCGGACATTGTTCGCCTCGACCTCGAGCTCGGTCAGCCCGCCGGTGAACCGGCGGGCCGCCTGACCCGAAAGATGGACGCGCGGCATGGCGCGGCGCCCGCTACTCCGCCGCGCGCGGCAGCTCCTGCGCGTCGATCGCGGCGCGCAAGCGCGGCGGCGACATCGGCAGGTCGCGCAGGCGCACGCCGATCGCGTCGTTGATCGCATTGGCGACCGCCGCCATAGGCGGCACGATCGGCACCTCGCCGACGCCACGGGCGCCAAACGGATGACGCGGGTTCGGCACCTCGATCATCACCGCCTCGATCATCGGCAGATCGGAGGCGACCGGGACCCGGTAATCGAGGAAACCGGGGTTATCGAGGCGCCCGTTCTTGTCGTAGATGTATTCTTCGTTGAGCGCCCAGCCGATGCCCTGCGTCACGCCGCCCTGGATCTGGCCTTCGACATAGGAGGGGTGGATCGCGCGACCGACATCCTGGATCGCAGTATAGCGCAGGATCTTAACCTGCCCCGTCTCCTTGTCGACCTCGACATCGCAGATATGCGTCGCAAAGCCGGGCCCCGCGCCCTGCGCGTTGATCGAGACCTCGGCGGTGATCGGGCCGCCGGTGCGCCCAGATTTGAGCGCGATCTCAGCGAGCGGCAACGGCTCGAAGCTGCCGGCGTTGGGGCCGGCCGGCCAGGCCTGGCCGTCACGCCATTCGACCGCATCCGGACTAATGTCCCAGATCATCGCCGCCCGCTTCTTCATTTCCTCGACGACCTTCTCGGCGGCCTGCGTTGCGGCCATGCCAGTCGCGAAGGTGACGCGGCTGCCGCCGGTCAGGAACGAGAAGCCGATCGAGCTGGTATCGGCGACAATCGGGCGGACGCGCTCAACCGGAATGCCGAGGATCTCGGCCGCCATCATCGCCATCGACGCGCGCGAGCCGCCGATATCGGGGTTGCCGACCGCTACGACGGCGGTGCCGTCTTCGTTGATGTGGCAGGCGGCGCTCGACTCGCCGCCGATGTTGAACCAAAAGCCCGATGCGATGCCGCGGCCCTGATTGGGCCCCAGCGGCGCCTTCATATGCGGGTGGTTCTTGGCGGCGTCGACGGTCTGCGCATAGCCGATGTTCTGCCAGGTCGGGCCGTGCACCGCCTTGACGCCGTCCTTGGCGGCATTCCGCTCGCGCAAGGTCAGCGGGTCGATGCGGAGCTGCTCGGCCAGCTCGTCGAGGCAGCTCTCGACGCCGTAAGACGAGTTCGGCGCCCCAGGCGCGCGGTAGGCCGCAACCTTCGGGCGATTGCAGACGACATCGTAGCCGACAACTTTGGCGTTCGGCACGTCGTACATCGCAAAGGCGCACATGCAGCCTGGCCCAACTGGCGAGCCCGGGAACGCGCCGGCCTGGTATTTCAGCACGACCTCGCCGGCGGTGAGCCTGCCATCGCGCTTGGCGCCGAGCTTGACTTCGACGACCGAGCCGGCCGCCGGTCCTGTGCCGCGGAACACTTCCTCGCGGCTCATCACCATCTTGACCGGGCGGCCGGTCTTCTTCGCGAGCGCCAGCGCTACCGGCTCGAGATAAACCAGCGTCTTGCCGCCGAACCCGCCCCCGATCTCGGCCGGGATCGCGCGGATGTTGGAGATGTCGATGCCGAGCAATTTCGCGCAATAGGCGCGCACCATGAACTGCCCCTGGCTCGAGCTCCAGATCGTGCATTGGCCGTCGGCCGCGACCGACACGACGCAGGCATGCGGTTCGATATAGCCCTGATGCACCGGCGGGCTCGAATAGCGGCGCTCGATGATGACGTCGGCGTCGCGAAAACCGGCGTCGATATCGCCCTTCGTGAAGCTGACTACTTTGGCGATGTTCGAGGGGTGCGTCGGCTTGGGATCGGCGCCTTGTGTGAACAGATCGTCGTGCAATAGCGGCGCGTCGGGCTCCATCGCCTCCTCGACGTCGATGACATGCGGCAGCTCGTGGTATTGCACCTCGATCAGCTCGCAGGCCTCTTCGGCGATCGTCGGCGAGGTCGCGGCGACCGCGGCGACGGCATGGCCGTCGTACAGGGCTTTGTCGCGCGCCATGCAGTTGCGTGAGAGGTCGCGGAAGTTCATCGGACCTTCGCCGACAAACGCCTCCTCGGACGCGATCGGCGGGAAATCGTCCGAGGTCACTATGGCTTTGACGCCGGGCAGCTTCAGCGCTTTGTCGATATTGATCGACATGATCCGCGCATGCGCATAGGGGCTGCGTTTGACTTTGCCCCACAGCATCCCCGGCATCACCATATCGGCGCCGAAATTGGCGCGGCCGGTGACCTTGTCGACGCCATCCGGGCGGATCGGACGCGTCCCGACGACCTTCTGCAATTCCTTCGCGATGTACGTCATACCAAAGCTCACTCCTGTTTTTCGTCGCCCCCACAGAAGCGGGGCCCAGGGCAAGCGACCGAGCGCGTAGCCCTGGATTCCCGCTTCCGCGGGAATGACGGTGTGAGGCCGACTACAAGCTCACTCCGCCGCTGCGCGCATCGGCTCCGCCGCGTCAAGCGCGGCCAATAGGCGCGGCGGCGACATCGGCAGATCGCGCAAGCGGATGCCGGTCGCGTCATAGATCGCGTTGGCGACCGCGGCCATCGGCGGCACGATCGGCACCTCGCCGCAGCCACGCGCGCCGAACGGATGACGCGGGTTGGGCACCTCGATAATGACCGTGTCGATCATCGGCATGTCCGAGGCGACCGGCACGCGATAGTCGAGGAAGCCGGGATTTTCCAGGCGGCCATCCTTGTCGTAGATGTATTCCTCGTTGAGCGCCCAGCCAATCCCTTGCGTTACGCCGCCCTGCATCTGCCCTTCGACGTAGGACGGATGGATCGCGCGGCCGACATCCTGGATCGCCGTGTAGCGCAGGATCTTGACGTGGCCGGTCTCGCGGTCGACCTCGACGTCGCAGATATGCGTAGTGAAACCCGGCGCCTGGCCCTGCGCATTGATCTGGACCTCGGCGCTGATCGGCCCGCCGGTGCGCGCCGATCTGGCGGCGATCGCCGCCAGATCGAGCGGCTCGAAGCTGCCGGCATTGGCGCCGGCCGGGAAGGCTTTCCCATCCTTCCACTCGACCGCCTCGGGGCTGATGTCCCAGATGATCGCGGCGCGCTTTTTTAGTTCTTCGATGACCTTTTGCGCGGATTGGGTTACCGCCATGCCGCCGGCAAAGGTCACGCGGCTGCCGCCGGTCGAGGCGCTGAAACCGATCGCCGTCGTGTCGCCGACGACCGGACGCACTCTCTCGAACGGAATGCCCAGCACCTCGGCGACCATCATCGCCATCGAGGCGCGCGAGCCGCCGATGTCGGGATGGCCTTCGGTTACGGTAACCGTGCCATCCTCGTTGACGTGGCAAGCGGCACTCGACTCGCCGCCGGCATTGTGCCAATAGCCGGAGGCGATACCGCGGCCCTGATTGGGTCCGAGCGATACGCTCATCTGCGGGTGAGCCTTGGCAGCTTCGACCGTCTTCATATAGCCGATGTTGTTCCAGGTCGGGCCGTGCGCGGCCTTGGTGCCGTCCTTGGCGCCGTTGATCTCGCGCATCCTGAGCGGGTCGATGCCGAGCTCATGCGCCAGCTCATCAATGCAGCTCTCGATCCCGAACGAGCCGATCGGTGCGCCGGGCGCGCGGTAGGCAGCAACCTTGGGGCGATTGCAGAGAACGTCGTAGCCGATCGTCTCGGCGTTCGGCAGGTCGTAGACCGCAAGCCCGCAGATGCAGCCCTGCTGGACTGGAGAGCCCGGAAAGGCACCCGATTGGTATTTGAGCACACTCTTCGCCGCGGTGATCCGGCCGTCCCTCTTGGCGCCGATCTTGACTTCGACGACCGCACCCGAGGTCGGCCCGGTCGCCCGGAACACCTCTTCGCGGCTCATTACGATCTTGACCGGGCGGCCCGACTTTTTTGACAGCATGTAGGCGACCGGCTCGAGATAGATGATGGTCTTGCCGCCAAACCCGCCGCCGATCTCGGCCGGGATCGCGCGAATGCTCGCGTTATCCTCAGCGCCGGCGATCCGCGAGGTATAGGCGCGGACCATGAATTGGCCTTGGCTCGAGCTCCAGATCGTGGTCTGCCCGTCCGGTGCCACCGAGACGACGCAGGCATGCGGCTCGATATAGGCCTGGTGCACGGGCTTGGTCGTGTAGCGCCGCTCGATGACGACGTCGGCTTCAGCAAACCCGGCCGCGACGTCGCCCTTGGCAAAGCGAACCATTTTCGAGACGTTCGACGGCTTGCTCGGCTTGGGATCGACTCCCGCGGTAAAAATGTCAGCGTGCAGCACCGGCGCATCGTCTGCCATCGCCGCCTCGACATCCATCACATGCGGCAATACCTCGTACTCGACCTCGATCAGATCGAGC
>Ga0126379_10002424_pt1 | contig 11876 bp, 11 predicted proteins | sample PanSoiMetPlot_24_FD_92640 | JGI IMG/M metagenome (GOLD analysis project Ga0126379, IMG submission 92640) | Tropical forest soil microbial communities from Panama - MetaG Plot_24 | ecosystem: Environmental > Terrestrial > Soil > Tropical forest > Bulk soil | place: Panama | collected 2016-02-17
GCGAACCTTGCGGGCGGGCGTGTCATCGTCCATGTCGCGAAAGACGTCATCATTTTTGCCGCTATTGATCAGCCCGTGGAGCCAAATTCCATTCCTCCGCGCCTGGCCGGCGTTGACTCCACGCACATTGCTGTGTTGTTTGGAGCTTCCGAATGGCGCATACCTGCCGACCCCAAGCCCGTCCGCCTCGACCGCAATTTTCAGCGCCTGGGCGGCAGAGAAGCGCGCGACGACTCCGCGGCCGGAGAAGCCGAACCCGACCTCGAACTCATCGGCACCGCCTTTCTCGAGAAGCTTCGCCCCCTTGTTGGCCAGTTGCACCACAAAGTTGATTTCTCTCCCAACGACGCTGTCTTCGAAATGGTCATCATTGGCTACGCCCCGGGCGACTATGGCCCCGAAGTGTGGGTGGTGGAATATCACATGGAGCAGGAAGAGGTTGCCACGCGAGGCGAAGAGTACTGGCAGACGCGGCTCCTGCGTCCCCACTTCACGCAGTTGTACCCACCGGAAAAACATGCTCCGCGCACGTTGGTTGAGACCCTTTATCCCGCCGGCTTGAAAGGGCCCACGCTCGAAGAAATGATCAAGAGCAACGACCCGCGCATTTCTTCCGTGCTACAAAATGCGCGTTTCGAAAAAGTGCTGGAAAACCTGCGCGGCGGCAGCGCCCAGAAAGCGGCGCCGGCAGATTCGGTGGAATTCATGCGCGCCGCGGTGCCGCTAATCGCAGGCAATTCTTCCTATGTCATCGGCACGATAGAGCAACAGCGCGGTTTGAACTGGGTCGTCCCGCCCTCCGAGCCCGTCGAGAAAGCCCAGGAAGACAAGAACCGCCCGCCCGACGCCCCCACCCTCCGACGCCCCATCAAGCCTTAGCGCATAGCTTCAGGCAGTATCGCTCTCTTGCGCGCGCGTATAAGCATAGCTCTTGTATAATCGCCGCCGTGGCCTGCTCTGCTCCTGTACGTTCGTCAACACTGCCGGACCTCAGCATTGGTGTTCTATTGCGTCGTTGGCGCCTGGCACGGCGTCTGAGCCAGCTTACCTTGTCGCTCGATGCTGACATTTCCACTAGGCATCTAAGTTGCCTTGAGACGGGACGAGCGCACCCAAGCAGGGAGATGGTCCTGCGTCTTGCGGAAGCCTTGCAAATACCCTTGCGCGAACGGAATTCACTATTGCTTGCAGCAGGATATGCGCCATTTTACCGACAAACCGGATTGGACGCCCCAGAAATGGAGGCTGCGCGACGCGCTGTTGAGATTCTATTGAAGCAGCAGGAACCGTTTCCGGGAATCGTGGTTGACCGCTACTGGAACATTCTGCAGGTGAACACCGGGACGAAGCGCTTTCTGGCGTTGTTCCCTCACCGCGATTCCAGAATGGCGGGCAACGCCATGCGACTGCTGTTTGACCCCCAGGGCCTTAGGCCGTTTGTTGAAAACTGGGAAAGCGTGGCCGCGCGTTTGATTCAGCGAGTACATCGCGAAGTAGCCGCCGACCCCTCGGACGAGAAAATGAAGCGCTTTCTTGAGGAATTACTTGGCTATCCGGATGTGCCGAGCCGCTGGCATGTGCTGGATTTGGATCTGGCGGCGTCGCCATTCCTGACGATCGACTATCGCACCAAGAAGTGCCGCCTGAGATTGTTCTCAACCTTGACGACGTTCGGTACGGCCCAGGATATTGGGCTGCAAGAGTTAAGGATCGAGAGCTTCTTTCCCGCCGATGAGGCCACGCGAACTGCGCTGAACTCCTTGGCTTAAGGCGCACCCCGCCTGACGCCGTCGCGTAAAGGCCTAACGATTCGTGCTGCGTCATGACCTCGGAGGTCATGGACGTCGTTTCTTCTTCTCCAGATACTGATCGCGGAGGGTAGCGATGAGGAGACGGAGTCTATTCAAGTCCATTGGAGCTTTTGTGGCAGGAATGAGCTTGCCGGCCGTGACTGAGGCGAGCGCAGGCGGCCCGAGGATAAAGGCTCGTCCCGGCTCGGAAAAGCCGCGGCAGAAACAGTTCGTTGAGGCCCCGGATGGGACGAGCCTGTTTTTCCGCGCTTGCGGCAAAGGCCGGCCGATGCTTTTTGTCGCACCGTGGGCACTGAATTCCAACTGGTGGGAGTACCAGATGGCCGATCTCTCCGAGCGCGGGATTCGCTGCGTCGGATATGACCGCCGGGGTCATGGCCATTCCGACGAACCAAGCCACGGATATGATTTCGACACGCTGGCCGACGACCTCGCATCCGTAATCGAGCAACTTGCGCTACGCGAGATCATTCTGGTCGGCCAATCGTTGGGGTGCTCCGAAGTCGTGCGGTATTTGTCGCGCCATGGTGCGAAGCGAGTGGCGCACGTTGTGATGGTGGCGACAATAACTCCGTTCGTTTTGAAAACAGAAGACAATCCGGAGGGAGTTGATCGCGCAGCCTTGGAAAATGTCAGGAGAACGCTGAGTAAAGACCGGCCAGGTCCGATCGCGGCCGCCGCTCCCGCGTTCTTCGGGGCGCCGAAAGACACCGTTTCGAAGGGAATGATGGATTGGTGGGCAAGAATGATGGTGGACCAATGTTCGTTGAGAGTGATGCTGGAATTGCACCGCATGTTCACGGAGACCGACTTCCGGCCTGAACTGCGAAAAATAACCGTGCCGACGCTGCTTATCCATGGGGACAGTGACACCTCAGCACCGCTGGAAACGACTGGGCGCCGGACCGCGGCGCTGATTGCTGGCAGCCAATTGAAAGTCTACGAGGGTGCCGGGCATGGGTTGCCCATCACTCATGCCGAGCCATTGAATGCGGACCTGCTCGCAGTGGCAAAGAGCTCATGAGCTCATTCGCCCCCGCTGAACGGCGCATGCACCACATTACCGGCGAATTTACGTTAGTTTCTCAACCGCGTCGCCGGGGCGGATGATGCCGCCTTCGAGGACCCGGCACAGCATGCCGCGGCGGCCCCAGAGTTCCTTGCGTAGACCGGGCCGGATGCGCTCCATCTGGTTGCAGGGGGTACACACCATGGTGACTTCCAGGTGCGCGTCGCCGATGCGCAGGCGCTGTCCAATCGGCAAGCTGTTCACGTTCAAGCCGTTGGTGGTGATGTTCTCGCGGAGCACCCCCGGGATGAGCTCCATGGCTTCCAGAGTCTCGCGGTCCACAAGCAAGACCTGCCGGCCGACTCCCGCCTTGGCATGGGCGCACCCCTCGAACCCGAAGTCGGCCACGAGCCGCGCCTCCCGAAGTTCTTCCATCGGCACATGCTTCTTTGGCGCGCGGAACAGGTTTTGAACGGTGGCCATTTCTCTCAGTTTCCCGTGGCCCTCAGTGAATTCACATAACGGCCGATGTCTCTGCGAAAGTGCATGCCGTCGAAGTGAATTCTGTTGGCAGCAGCATAAGCCGACCCTAGAGCTGCGCCGAGCGTCGGACCCGCCGCGGTCACTCCCAGCACCCGCCCACCACTGGTCAGGATTTCCTCCCCAACGCGCTTCGTTCCAGCATGCAGGACCTTGACACCGGTAATTTGCTCCGCACCGGTTAGTCCATCGATCTTCTTCCCGGGTTCGAATCTCCCGGGATAACCTCCAGACGCCAGAACCACACAGGCACTGGCCCCGGGCTTCCAGTGCAACTTCGAGGCATTTAGGCGACCTGTTGCCACATCTTGAAGCACCTCCGCCAGATCAAAATCGATGCGCGCCACGATCGCTTGCGTCTCGGGATCGCCTAGGCGGCAATTGAACTCCAGAACTTTCGGGCCGGAGCTGGTCAGCATCAGGCCCATGTAGAGGAATCCCTGATAGGGGATTCGGTCGGCTGTCAGGCCATTCAGCGACGGCACCACAATGGTCGAGACGATGGTCTTTCGAAGCGGCTCGGGCAGCAAATCGTCGGTCGAGTATGCGCCCATGCCTCCGGTATTCGGTCCCTGGTTGCCGTCAAACACCCGCTTGTGATCGCGCGTCGGTATTAGCGGCGCGTAGCCCTTGTCATCGGTCACGACGATGAACGATAACTCGTCGCCTTCCAGGCCTTCTTCCAAGAGGACGCGTTTCCCGCCTGCGCCAAGTTCGTTCTTCTCCATTACGCGCTCGATGAACTCGCGCGCCTGGGCGAAATCCTGGGCGACCAGAACGCCCTTGCCGGCGCACAACCCGTCGGCCTTGACCACCAAAGGCCAGTCGACGTTCTTCAACGCGGCGTAGGCTTCTTGGGCCGATTCAAAGGCGCCATACATTCTTGCGGTCGGGATGTTGTGTTGCTGCAGGAACTGCTTGCAAAAAATCTTGCTCCCTTCGAGCTGAGCCGCTTGCTTCGATGGACCCACGATGGCCCAAGCGCGCTCACGGAAAGCATCGCCGATGCCATTCACCAGCGGCAACTCCGGTCCCACTACGGTCAGGTCGGGGACATTCTTTTCCGCAAACGCCACCAGGCTAGCCACGTCGCCCGCGTCAGTGGCCACGCATTCGGCGTCAGCCGCAATCCCGCCGTTCCCGGGAGCACACCAGATTTTTTCCACGCGCGGACTCTGCTGCAACTTCCACACCAGTGCGTGCTCGCGCCCGCCTCCGCCAACCACCAGAATCTTCATTCGGGATTTCCTCGCTCCACAACTCTCTCGAACGATAGACGTGACCCTTCGGCGTGTCAACCTTCGGCCTTCCTCGAAAGGACCTCACTTAGTTTATCTGGTCGTCTTTCCGCATCGGACTTCCTTGGCGTTCTCAACGTGACTAACCGATTGGGAAACCTGTCCCTCAGACCAGTGTTCCGCTCTGCTCTGTCACCGCTACGCTGGGACAAATTCCCGAACGCTTGGGCGAATCACAACGACGCGGAGGGTGCCGGCGATGATTCTCATTCCCTTGAAGCACGACAACATGGAGGGCCGTCGCTGGCCCATTGTTACATTCGCCTTGATTGGCCTGAACCTTCTGGTATTTCTCGGCACGCATTGGACTATCGAAGAACAGGCGCCTAAGTTGGCCGAAGTGCGCCTTCACCTTCTGCTGCTGGCAGCCGAGCACCCCGAGCTGAAAATGCCCGAGGACGCGCAACGGTTCGTCGCGGATTTTCAAAAAAGCAATCCCGAAGCCTGGAAGCAGGCGGCCTCTCCCTACAGGCAACTAGTTGACGGAGCGGACGCGCGCTATCGTATGACGGACGACGCCGAGAAATTGCAAGAGGAAATGGATTCGCTGGCGCAACAGTTTCACGACCTCAAGGAACAGTCCATCTTGTTGAACTACGGGTTCGTTCCGGCGCACAAGAGAGCCGTCGCGTACGTGACTTCGATGTTCATGCATACGGGCTGGCTTCACCTGATCGGGAACATGTGGTTCCTGTGGCTGGCGGGTTTTATCCTCGAAGAAAATTGGGGCCGCGTCATTTATCCCGCGTTCTACCTTCTAGCGGGCATCGCGGCATCGCAAATTCACGCGCTGGCCTATCCGAATAGCACCGTGCCCTGCCTTGGGGCTTCTGGCGCCATCGCCGCGCTCATGGGAGCGTTCCTCATTCGCTTTCCAAAGCTGAAGATTGACATGTGGGGCACGGCGCTCTTCATGCGCTTCCGGTTCAAGGCGCCTGCGTACTCGCTGCTCCCGTTGTGGCTGCTCTCGGAAATTTTCTACGGAACGCTGGTTGGACAAATGTCCAGCGTGGCGCATTGGGCGCACATCGGCGGTTTTGTCTTCGGCATGATTGGGGCGGTGGTCATCCAGCATACTGGCCTGGAACAGAAGGCGAACGCCGCGATCGAAGAGAAGGTCGGCTGGACTGCGGATCCCGCAATCGTGCAAGGAACCGATTGCCTCGAGCAGGGCAGATTGGACGAGGGCATTGCCGTGCTTCGGAACTACTTGCAGGCGAAGCCGGACTCTGCGGATGCGCATTCCCTATTGCGCCAGCTTTACTGGCGCAAGAACGATGTTCCCGCGTACCTCGAAGCCAGCATCAAGCTGTGTCAACTGCACTTGAAGATGCAGGCTACGGAAGCCGCTCTGCAAGACTACCAGGATTACAGGAACGCCGGCGGGGAACGCATGCCTGCGGCCACCTGGCTAGAGCTTTGCCGAGTTATCGAAGGACAGCAGAATTTCGATCGTGCCCTAACCGAGTACGACCAGCTCGCGCAAGCGTATGCAAAGGAGCGGCAATCGGTTCTGGCGCTACTATCCGCCGGGCGCATTTCGCTGAAGCAGTTGAATCGGCCCACTGACGCATTGCGTTTTTACAACGCGGCGAAGGCCTCGCCCGTTCCTCACTTGGACTGGGAGAGCAACATTCAGGCTGGAATTCAGGCGGCCGAGAAGGCCTTGGGAGTTCCAGTCGGACCTGCCTAAAGGAAGCAGACGCGTCCTCTTTGCGGGACAAATTGCCGCCCTGGGGCGAGTGACCGGTGAACACGGGCAAGCGGTGGCCCAGGTCATTCGCGAGCACTCCTAAGGAGTTTAGGGGTAAGAGGAATTCGCAGGCCGTATGAGTCTTGACGATCGAGAAAATGGGCAGGGACTCGGGAGTGAGGAAAGCAGGAACGCCCAGGCAGAGTCAGCCGCGGCCGGCGGCGCGGATAGGAATCGTCACCGAAGCGGTCGCGGCGTCGGAGGAAGCCAGCATGTGGCAGCGGCCGTCGAAAATTCCTCCCGGATCAATCACCATGCACGGCGAGTGCACCTCCCCGGTGACCACGCCCTTGGCTTGAATCTCGACCCGGCCCTTCGCGAAAATCACGCCGTCGAAGCGGCCAGAAATCACCACGCGGTTCCCTTCGATTTGCCCTTCGACTTTTGCGCCGTCGCCGAGAATCACGGTCTGCTCGGAAATGATGTTGCCTCTGACGTTGCCATCGATGCGGAACGTGCCCTTGACCGTGAGGGTTCCTTCGAGGGTCACGCCCTGATCGATGAATCCTGTCCACTCTTCGCCGGATGCGCCGTTGTTTTCGCCGCCGCTGGGCCACTTCCATGCCATATCGAGTTCTCCCAAATCTCTTGACACTTCTACTTTAAATGGGCCTGGAAACAAGTCAACGCGGCAGAAGAACTTGGTTGTCGAAATTAAGACTGCACGAAGGGACAGTTGCCGCGCAGAGAACTTTCCACAGTGCGAAAACTCACTTCATCAGGCGATCATACAGGCCCATCAATTGAGCGTCGTCATAGAATTCCAGCACAAGCTGGCCCGGGCGCACCTTGGTTTTCAGGCGCAAAATGATTCGCGTGCCCAGGTGGCGCTGCAGCTCTTCGACCGCCTTGCGGATGTTCGGGTCCAAGTGCACTGGCGCCGGAGGCTGCGAATGTTTTCCTTGCGTTCGGCGCGCGGCGAGCTTTTCGATTTGGCGGACGGTCAATGCGCCACGTGAGGCGCGGTGTGCGTAACGCATGCGGAGCTGCTGCTCCGGCACCGCCAGCAGCGCACGGCCGTGGCCCGCGGTGAGTTTGCCTTCTTCGATCCACTCTTGAATCTGCTTCTCAAGCTTCAGCAGGCGGATCGCGTTGGCGACCGTGGCACGGTCTTTACCGGTTCGTTCGGCGACCGCCTCTTGCGTCAAGTGAAACTCATCCATCAGCCGCTCGAATGCGCGGGCGGCTTCCATGGCGTTCAGGTCTTCGCGCTGGATGTTTTCGACGAGGGTCATCTCGAGCGCGAGTTCGTCGGGGACTTGCTTGACGATGGCCGGGACTCTGCTCAGACCTGCGCGCTGCGCTGCTCGCCAGCGGCGCTCGCCGGCGATGAGCTGAAACTTAGAACCAACCGGACGCACAACTAACGGTTGAATGATGCCGCTTGCTTTGATGGAGCGCGCGAGTTCGTCGAGAGCTTGCTCGTGGAATTTCGTGCGTGGCTGATACGGGCTAGGCTCGATCAGGTCAATATCAATTTCTTGAGGACCTTGCATCGGTTGCCGCGTGGGCATAGCCGCCGCGGCGCTTCCGGCGGCGCTTGGTTGCGGCTGTGGCGGCGCGGGGGGTGGCTCGGGCCTCTTCCCTTCAAGTTCCCGAATGAGCGCTCCGAGTCCCCGCCCCAGTGCGTTTCTCGCCATTGTAGATCACCTCTTTCGCAAGATGCGTGTAGCCCTCTGCCCCTCTGCTGCTCGCGTCGTAAAGAATGATCGGCTTGCCGAAGCTCGGCGCTTCCGCCAGGCGGACGTTGCGCGGGATGATGCTCTTGAAGATCTGCGGCCCGAAGAACGTGCGCAAGTCGTTGGCGACCTGACGAGAGAGCGTGGTGCGATCGTCGTACATCGTGAGCAAAATGCCTTCGATCTCCAGGTTGGGATTGAGCGTGCGACGAATGCGCATCAGCGTATCGAGCAGCTCGGACACCCCTTCTAGCGCAAGGTATTCGCATTGAATCGGAACCAGGACGGAGCCGGCAGCGACGAGCGCATTCAGCGTGAGCAAATCCAGCGCGGGGGGACAATCCAGGATAATGAAGTTGTACTTCTCTTCGAAAACCTTAAGCGCGGCGCGCAGGCGGTACTCGCGCTCTTCGGCTGCGACCAGTTCGACGGCTGCTCCGGCGAGGTTCTTGTCGGCGGGAATGACATCGAGGCCTTCCACCTGCGACTTCTGAATAATCCTGTCGAAGGGCTCGCTAAGAATCAGGGAGTGGTAGAGGGTGCGGCGCGAGGGGTCTTTGGCAAAGCCGATGGCGGCGGTTGAATTGGCTTGCGAGTCGCAATCGACGAGGAGCGTAGGCTGGCCGGCCGCAGCAAGACAGGCCGACAGGTTCACCGCTGTGGTTGTTTTCCCTACCCCGCCTTTTTGGTTGGCAATCGCGATGATTCGGACCACGAAACCCTCGTTAGCAAAAATCTAACAAAGGCAGGTTCGGGATGCAAGATGTTTCACGTGGAACAATCGAGGGGGTTCGAAGAAATTGAGTGGGCTGTGTGGAAGGAAAGGGGGCCGGTAGACTCGCGAGTGTTCCACGTGGAACACTCGCCAGGGGGCATTGCAAGGGTGGCTGATGCCACGGCGCCTGGCACACGCCCACATGAAGCCACGATTCATCGGGCGAAAACGCGCGGAGCCACAGATAGCTCGCTACGCTGGGAATGACTCGGTCTCACGCCTTATTGTTCCGAAGTGGAACAGCCTCCCTTCTGACACCTCCTTCTAGAGCGCATTTGTTCCACGTGGAACATTGGCAACCGCCGGCCCGGTGCGTTTGCGCGACACCGTGTTTCACGTGGAAGGGGCGAAGCTACCCAGGAACGCGGGTAGGATCAATCACAGAGTTGGAGGAAGGTTCGCCCCCGTCGCCAAGAGTTCTCGCGTCGCTCGGAATGACACTTGCACTCTCCTTGTGCCAGTCGAAATGTTTCACGTGGAACAGTGGAGGGCAGTGGCAACCTGGAGGAGGGGTGGCGCGCCTATTGCACTCGTCAAGGTCGGTTGTTTTGCCTGGAACACTTCCAAGCAAGGTCTCCTTCTTTCCTGCCTTCGGCCGCCGGCCTGCGGACTCCTAGGAAAATCACTCAGGGTTGAGACGGCAAACCGTCCGCGGCGGCGAGGTCGACCTTACGGTGGAGAAGTCGAAGCTGTTCTCCTGCCTGATCCAGAGCGAGCGTGTTTGGGCGGAAGGATGGCGGGAAGTCGATGTTCATAAACAGAGGTCGGCCGTAGTTCTGTCCGCTGGGGAAGCTGATAGCGAGTTTCGGTTTGAGGAGCGAATGTTCGGCAGCAACCAGGAACAACTGCGATCGCTGGCTGCATGCGCGGTCGAGCAACAGACCGAAGAAGGTGTCACGGAATCGACGGCCCATATCGAAAACCAGCCTGGGGAACACTGGAGCGGTATTGGACCCGGTGTGCGAGAAGCGAGAAGGCGCAAGGCGAAGGTCCGGGACGTTGCATCTGGCGCCGGCGCAATTCAATCGCGGACGGCGGGGACGCATAACGGGTTTCCGAAATGCCGACGGCTTCGTGAGGCGGCTGGTGGCTCGAGAACCAACTCTCGGCTTTGGGCACGATGCCGAGCAACGTCTGTGGCGGACGGCGATGTGCCAGAAGCGCCAGTTGACGCTGCAAGCGGCGCGGCTACAGAACCAAGAGGAGTTTCTCGTGGACGAGGCCCATACCAGGTTGTCTAGCTCCGTTTCAGATCTGCTGGGCCTCAGCGCCCAGCGTATGCGGAGGGGGCCCTGGCGCGCCACGCGGAACAAGTGTGCGACGCGGTGGACGCATGTGCAGAATTGGACGCCGTCTACCGGCTGCTGAAGGCGGCGCTGGAGGAATTGGGATGGAGCACCGAGCAGATCGGCAAACTGGACGCGGAGATGGCAAACCTGCTCCGCCAGCACCAGGATGCCTTCGAACGGCTCTGAGAGATCAGGAGCAGATTCAGCGCAGCAAATTCTTGCCGAAGTCGGCCTGCCCCAGCGACCTTGTCCTCCGAGAAATGCCCCTCCTCGAGAGTGGGTGCTTGCCCGGGGCGAGGACAAGAGTGCCCCTGTCAGCCACAGTCAGCGGTCACCGAGGGGCACCCGTGACATGCGGCGCCTACTCAATCAAGGGGCCAACGCTGCGGTAAAGGCCAAAGGAAGTATCTTCGAGATTTTCTATCGCCGATCGGTCCGGCGCCCAGGACATCACCAAGCCATCAGAGCCATTGCCCATCGGCAGTGTCGCCTGATGTGGTTGATGCTGCACCAGGGCGTTCGCTACGAAGAACGCGGCCCGGCCATCAACCAAAAGCCGAAGAGCGCGCACCAGCAAGAAGCATCCGACAGCTCCAAGCGCGCGCTGATCGGATCGAATCACCCGATTCGCAAATCGTCGACACGAAGGACATTGATTTTCGACCCGGTGAGGAAAGCCTCACTTCTCTGAACCTCGACGAGGATCGGCTGGTCCGGGGGACCTCGGCAAGGCGGACATCAGGCCAGGATTCATCCCGCAAGATCCGGGCGATGGCGCGGTGTAACCTCGGTTCGGCTCTAGCCGCAGGCAGGCTCGGAATAGTGTCGCGTGCGTTGCCCGTTCAAGCGTGCCCGCCGGAGGGGGACCGGGCTTATCGCATCGCAGGCTTCGCGTTTCCCGATAAGATGTTCCACGAGGAAACGCTCAGCGGTGTCTTCTTCCGAAGGAGTAGCTTTGTTCCACGTGGAACAATCGCGCTTGACCAGAACGGGCCTGCCTACTCGGTTGATGTGGAAGCCTGTGCATGCACCCAGCCAGGATTCCTCGAGGGCAAAAAGGGGACGCGGCCTCGGAATGACGCTTGGCACTACCACCAGAATCAAGCGACCCTGTGAAGGGCTCGGCCGCCCGGGAGGAGGCAAGCCTCTGTGATTTCCTACTTTGCGGCCTGCTCTCGCACGTAGGTCAGGGCCACTTAGTGCTCTCGACTTGTAGCGGCGGACTTCGGCCAACGTTCTGCCTGAGATCGTTGCCTCACCTACGGGACCGAGAAGTTGGTGGCCTTGGCGAACCAGCGCCGCCGTTCGAGGGCGTCGCTGTCGAACACTTCGAGGAACGAAAGCCACATGCCTACAATGGCGGCGGCTGTCCCTGAACATCGGTCACACCCGGGGCTTGCTCCCCTTCGAGTCGCGCATTGTTCCACGTGGAACATCCGAGGCCATGGAATATCCAATGATGGGGCGTCGGGGGAGGCCCAAGTCTCCGAACGGGCAGGTCCTCCGGCGCATGTTTCACGTGGAACACTTTCAGTGGGTGCGTCACGTGTGGTGAGTCTGACGAGCGACTTAGGTCTTCTTGGTTCCCACGAGGATGAGCCGGCGGAGAGAGTTGGGTACGGGGATTGGTTCCCGCCAATCCCAGTTCAGGTCCTTGCGGATCTCTGGGAGATCGTTCGCGCCAATCCAGAGGACGACTTGTTTGGCGGCCAAAGAGTCTCC
>Ga0126379_10002425_pt1 | contig 11874 bp, 7 predicted proteins | sample PanSoiMetPlot_24_FD_92640 | JGI IMG/M metagenome (GOLD analysis project Ga0126379, IMG submission 92640) | Tropical forest soil microbial communities from Panama - MetaG Plot_24 | ecosystem: Environmental > Terrestrial > Soil > Tropical forest > Bulk soil | place: Panama | collected 2016-02-17
ATCGGACTCATCCCCCACCCGAACGGCTCGTCATCGTTCTTGCGGACATAAATGCGCGAGAGAGCGTTCCACTTTTCGTACAGCCCGTCATGCGAGTTCCTGCCGCCTTTTAACCACTGTATATCGATTTTCTTGACGGATTGATTCGCGCCAGCGATTACGAACAATCCGACACACGATGCTGCGGCGATCCATCGCACCTTCCCCCGAACCGAGAACGCGAAAGTAGTTGCGGCGAGGGCAGCGATACCGGCGTTCAAGATGACGGCTGTCGGAGCATGGATGGTGTTCAAAATTGGAATCGTGAGCACGCAACCTGCGGCGGAGCCGGCTAGATCGGCCGCGTATAGCTTTCCTGTAAAAGCAGGAAAACGTGTAAGCGCAACGCAAATTACGACACCGCCAAATACGAAGGGAATGGCGATAACCGTAAATGCCCAAACCGTCGTCCCGAGTTGCGCGTCTGGATCGGCCCGAAGATACAGCTGGACTGTGAAGCAGATCGCGCTCGTCAGGGCGAACAGCAGAGCCGCATTGGCCAATGTGGCGTGCGGCTCCCGTTTTTTCATGACCTCGACCAGAACTGCGCCCGCCGCAAGGCCAAACATTGCGAGCGAAATGGCCATGAAAGCGAAGTGGTACCACATCGTGACGCTGAAGATGCGCGTCAGAAACAGTTCGAGTTGCAGCAGTGACAGGGTGGTAAAGAAGAGCCCAGCGTATGTGAACCGCGTGGGCTCAGCACCTGCAACTGGCACGGGCGTTTTACTTTGCGAACGAGAAGACGACGCCTAACCCTACTTCCAGCATGTTCAGTGTCTGACCCCGACTTTGAATAGTTGCCAGCGGATTCGTCGGTGTTGGGGCCAACAGATTGAATTTAGCATTCGGGATCAAATATCCGCGAATATCGAAACGAAGGCCGACCGGCCCCGCGGGCAACACCTTGACCCCGCCGCCATAATTCAGCGCGAACTTGGTCCCGATCTTACCGAAGCTTGGGACCCCGGAGTCGTTCGTACCCCAGGTAATGATGGTGCCCGGCCCCGCAGTTGCATACGGCTTCACTTTCGGAAGCGGCGCTTGAACGAGAAAGTCGCTGTTAAGGATGACCGCCTTCGTGTCTGCTGAAATGAAATTCGGCGCATAGGCAAACGTTTGTTCGTGGCCGAAAACGGTGCCGCCCCCAAATCGAATACCGAACGTGCCAAAAGTGTGCGGGTCGAAACTGCTGATCGTCGATGCTGTGGCAGTCGCGGTTTGCACGTTGAGCTTGCCCTGGCGCTCGGCGGCGCCAAACAAGGTCAAGTCGCTGCCGTACACGGGAACTGTTGCGAGAAAACATGCGAGTAAGAGAAAACATCCAATGATTTTCATGAGCGAAATTATAATGCAGTGCCTTTTATAGAAAAGTTCGATTCCTACAGAAATTTGTAGGCGAAACCGTGATGTCGTCCGCTTGGCTATATTTATGAGTAAGCTAAACTCCCCTCCTCGTGAGGAGGGGTGTTTGCGCCATCCAGAAAAAGACGCGAAGCCACCGAATCGGCGCAGACGGGGTGGTCGCTCACACGAAAGTTTTCCTCGGAGCGACCTCCTCACGCGGAGGGGAATATTACTCTCTTTCCTGATGCTGCTGCTTGGCGGCGTGTGCCTTGCACAGATCGATGAAGCCCGTGAGGCTATCGACCGTGGTGAATATGTCCGGGCAGTGAACATTTTGTCGGAGACCTTAGCCAAGCAGCCCGACGCCGATGCATACCTATATCTCGGCATCGCCTATCGCCGCATGAAGGAGTACCAGAAAGCAGAAGATACATTTACCGAGGGCAGCAAGCGCTATCCGGATGACTCACGCTTTCACAATGAACTGGCCAACCTGTTTCTCGAAAACAACAACCTCGAGTCTGCGAGATCGGCGCTGCGTCGTGCGCTCGTAGTCGATCCACACAACAATTACGCTTCGGATCAACTTGCAACGCTCGATATGTCTACGGGTGACGTTCAAGCCGCGTTGAGGGCGTGGAATAAAAGCGGCCGACCGGTTATCAACGAAATTCTCAACAATTACTATCCGAGTTTTAGCTCTTGGGTTGTACGCAGCGGCATTGCGTTTGATCCTGGGCGTACTCTGCGCTACAGCGAGTGGAAGACGACCGAATCGCGTCTTTTCGAAACCGACAATTTCACTAACGTTGGGCTGGAGCTCGAACCGATTGGAGTTAACGATCGCTATAACGCCGTTGTTCGGACCACCACAAAGACCAACTCACCGGCCGACATCCTGTTCGGACTTGTTAAAGGTCTTCCGTTCCAGACGTCGTATTTGGATCTTTGGAATTTGAATAACAGTGGGATCAACTTCAACGGGCTTTATCGATGGGATGCAGATCGCCGTCGCGGCGGGGGCGGCTTCAAAGTTCCACTACCCATCGGGGGCCTCCTTAGTTTGGAATTTGGAAGCCTTTGGCGCTTCGAGAGATGGAACCTTTCACCCACAATCCGTCCTGAGCTTCTGCCAAAGGCGCATCTGATCTACAAGGCCACCGCAATGGGTATTGGGGTAAAGCACATTCCAAATTATCGAGTTGAGCTTACCGCAGGATTTATTTATCGTAACCGCGCCGCGAGCGGCGAACTTCCCCAGGTATACACGAACAACCTCAACACTGGTCAATTTAACGCCGGGGTGAATCTGTATCTTATCGACCGCAAATATCAAAACCAGCTGCGTGTCACGGCGTTCGCTGCGCGTCGCGCAATTATCGGAAACACACAATTCACAGGAGGGACCGCCGAGCTCGACAATCGAGTGACACTTTCGAAAGACACAGGAACGTATTTCGATTGGGCAATCAAAGGAGGAACGTCGCGGGGGCTTCTGCCAATCGAGAATTACTTCGTTCTGGGTATTGACGCACCAACGACAGAGAATTTACTGCGCGGTCATCGAACGACTCTTGACGGCCAGTACGGGGCTGGGCCGATCGGGTCAGACTTCGTTCTTCTCAATACGGACTTCAATCGCCGCCTTAAGACCATTCCCTTTTTCAACACCCTCAACATTCCCTACTTTGTGGTGAAGGGGGACATCTTCTTCGACGCCGCAAAGACGTGGGATCGAAACGACGTCTTCAAACCGAGCAAGCTACTCCTCGATACCGGGGTCGGACTTCGTTTCGAAACTCCGACTTACTCGTTCAATCTGATTTATGGCAAATCGCTACGCGATGGGAATAATGTGTGGACTGCATATTATCAGCGGCGGCTGTGGCTGAATTGACGAATGCAGCGACTTACAGGTCCTTCCGCAGGTCCATATTGCGAACCAACCGGTGGAGGTAATTCGGATGAAGGTCCAGCAACTTGGCAGCTTCCGTGAAATTCCCGCCGGCTTGTTCAATAGCTCGCAAGATCAGTTGTCGCTTCACCGTATTAACGGCATCGTGATATCGCGTGACGCCGGCATCCATACTCTCGTTGTTTTCAACCAAGGCCTCGGGCAAATCTTCCGGACGAATATGATCGGACGAACCCAGCACCACAGCTCTCTCTAAGGCATTCTGTAGCTCACGCACATTGCCGGGCCAATCGTATTTCTTCAGCAGCATGTGGGCTTCGGGCGAAATCGCGACAACCCGTCGATCGGTTGCCCGTGCATACTTTTGAACGAAATACGTAGCCAGTAAAGCAATGTCGTCGCGTCGCTCGCGCAGCGGGGGCAACATTATCGATACGACATTAAGACGGAAAAATAAATCTTGGCGGAAGAGGTTCGATTTGACTGCTTCATCAAGATTGCGGTTCGATGCTGCGATAAGCCGGATATCGACTTTGATGGGCCGTGTTCCACCGACGCGCTCGAATTCGCGTTCTTGAAGCACACGCAGCAACTTTGCCTGGAGCGGCAACGCAAGTTCGCCGATTTCATCGAGAAAAAGAGTGCCGCCATCGGCGATTTCGATCTTCCCTTTTTTTTGCGTTATCGCTCCTGTGAATGCGCCGCGTTCATGGCCGAAGAGCTCACTTTCAAGCAAAGATTCAGTGAGGGCAGCACAGTTGATCGCAACGAATGGGCGATTAGCTCGCTTACTGGTTCGATGAATCGCCCGCGCCACCAGTTCCTTCCCGGTTCCGCTTTCACCTCGAATCAACACTGTGGATTCGGTAGGCGCGACTCTGCTGACGAACTGATAAACGTCCCGCATACGCGGGCTCTCTCCGACCATATCGTGCTCGATGTTGATCTCTTCCTGCAGCCGTCGGTTCTCACCTTCGAGCCACTCGACGTAGCGAGCATGCTCCAATGCAACGGAACTGACCGACGCAATGGCGGTCAACAGGTGCAGATGGTGCTCGTCGAGTTGAGCGGCAGGACGGGTAGTGTCCGCATATATGAGACCCAACTTGGCGCCAAACACCAGCAACGGGACGCACAGCAATGACCGAATCTGCGAAGCGACGATGCTCTCGGTCGGCATGAACTGCTGATCGTTGAGAACATCGTTTGCCATAACAGCTACTCCGTCGCGCAACACCTGCCGCGCAATAGTTCTGCTGATCCGAAACGGCTCATTCACGTTCGAGACTCGATCGCGATACACACCCGAGACAAATTCATCGGATTGATAACCGTTCAGAAGAATGGCCCCGCGCTCGATTGGCAAGACTTCAAACATCATGTCCAATACACGCCGCTGCAGTTCTTCCGGCTTCCTGATCCCATTGATCGCCGTGCTGATTCTTAGAACGGCGGCGAGATCCCGCGCGAGCCGGGCATTGGGCGGCAACGCTTCTGACGAACTGTCCTGCTGGAGGAACACAGGATCTCGTCGATCAACTTTTACAGTTACTGTCGTGACCAGCTCGCCCAGAAAGGAATCACTCATTGGGGGGACAGCCGTATCCACAGGTTCGTCGTGAAGCAAAAATATGAATTGAGAACCGCCGACCTTGATGCGATCTCCGTGCTCTAACTGCTTTTCGCGTGCAGGTACACCATTCACGAACGTACCGTTCAGGCTTTCAAGATCCGATACGTGGACCAATGCGCCGGAATTTCGGATTGAGCAATGTCGTCGCGATACGAGCGGATCATTGATAGCGACACTATTGCCCGTATCGCGACCGATGATTGTTTCAATATCGGTGAGCGCGATAGTCGTTCCTTTGAGAGGACCGGCTATTGCAATCAATCTGGGTTCCATAGGACGCCTTATCCTACCCGAAAATTTGTGAAAAATTCGGTAATTTAGGCAGTGATCCCGGAATTAGCGAAACCGAGCCCAGAACGGCTCCGTGCCGGCGGCGAGCAGCACGACCCGCGAATAACTGCGTACACCTTCATCAATGCTGTTCGCTTTCAGAAACCAGTCCAACAGGGCTTGCTGGAAGTCATTAACCCACCGGATCTGTTCTATGCGCGCGCGTTCAAAGATGCGCTGGACGTCCTGGCGCGGGCCCGGATCCAGAAGCTTGTCCAGTTCGGGCGTGCGAAGGTACAGCCATAGACTGAGCCAGCCGCTGTACTGGAACGCTGGGTTGCCGGACATCAAGGTCGCAAAGGTTGCGATGACGTTTGCATCGCCTTCGTCGGGATAGCCTCGGACGTGAGCCAGTTCATGCGACATCACAAACGGCCGTTCGATATCAAGTACGGTCTTGCTGACAACAGGCTCGTGACCTAGCGGGTTGAAGAAGCCATCGACGCCTGCACTACGCAGCCACGGATTGACAACCCATGACACTTTGATCCGATGGGCGCTTTCCCAATCGCGGTCGTCGATAATGGCCACTACTCTTCGGACCCGCTGTGCCGCCTCTGCCCTGGTCTCCAGCTCGTCAGAGGGGTAGTTCCGTCTTTCGGCGGACAAGCTGTACAAGCGGTTTAACTCGGCAGCGGCATGCCTAGCGAACTCCGTCATAGCTTGCGGCTGCATTCGCGTTGCTTCCAGCTGAAGCTTGGAACTGAGGGCCTTTCGATGATAGTTAAGGCCCCAAGTCCAGAAGAAGAACAAGTAAAAACCCGCAGCCGCTTTCAGTAGAATTCCCCACCGCCGCTTCCTGCCGAGTACGATCAGAAGGACACCCAATGCCGGAATAGTCACGTCCAGCCAGGAAAACGGGACGGAATCCGCAAACTTGCCGACCACGTAGGAAATTTTCGGAAAGATACCCCGTGCGTACCAGCGCTCGACTAGTCCAGATGGAAACACTGCAGCCCAAGAAAATATGAAAGTCAGTAGGCAAAGCAGGGGCAAAATCCAGCCAGCCGGCCTCCACTGACGTGGGGATAAAAACCGTAAAACTACGGATTTGGGCTTGACCATCAGAATGGCCCTTTGTTACGATGCCCACCGTAGGTTGATCGATCGATTGCCAGTAAGTCCTTCTGCTTCATAGCGCTAACCTGGGTCCAAAAGGACTTTGGCCCTCTCGGAAAGACTCAAATTTTAGGAGCAACGACTTGGCCAAGAGTTTTTATACCTTTATTGTCATACCTCATGCCAGCACACGGCTGCACAAGTGGAAATTGCCGGTGCGTGCGCTCTATTTTCTAGCGCTCATAGGTATGGTTTCATTTTTTGTAGCGGTCAGTTTGGGCTTCAGCTATGCCAAAATGGCGTTTAAAGCCGCCGACTACGATCAGCTGCAGACCGAAAATACCGACCTCAAAATTCAAAAGCAAAACCTCGAGGTTGCTACCCGGAAACTCGGAGAAAAAATCAGCAACCTGGAGAGCACGTCACAGAAGATTCAGACCCTCATCGAGAACGATAGTGCGACAAAGAGCGGTAAACTGAACGGACCGGCAGTTGGCGGCTCAAAAGTCGATTACACTACAGCCGAACTGCTTCGTTCCTCCAATCTCCAGGAGCGGGTGGACTTGCTGAAGGATCGCACCGCCGATATGGAGAGCCATTTGTCCTTGTTGGAACAAGTCGCCCAACAACGCGCAAACACACTCCTGCATACTCCAAGCATTTGGCCGATTAAAGGAGCCATTACGAGCCATTACGGAAATCGCGCCGATCCGTTCAATGGCGAAGCTGAACTTCACCTAGGCCTGGATATTTCCGCCCTGTACAATGCGCAGATCCATGCCCCTGCAGACGGTGTGGTTATCTATTCTGAACGAAAAGCAGCTTACGGTAATCTGCTAATCGTCGATCACGGTAACGGTCTCACCACGCGTTACGGACACTTGTCCCGATCGCTTGTTACTATTGGCCAGAGAGTTAAAAGAGGCGACGTCATCGCGCTTGTAGGGACAACGGGTCGTTCAACCGCGCCACATCTCCACTATGAGGTCCGGAAGAACGACCGACCTGTGAATCCCCGAACTTATCTTCCGCACGCGTAATAATGGTCGGTCGTAGGCGTCGGCCTTAGCCGACGCGCGCCGGCTGAAACCCGGCGCCTACAATGGCCTGCCATAGGCGTCTGTTATAGGCATCTGTTATAGGTGCCCGCCACCCGTTGCCTTCATCTGCTCTTTCCCGTTAAACTCGTCTATGCTCGATACGTTCCTCAAGAAATTTGTAGGTTCTAACAATGATCGTGAGGTTAAAAAGGTCCAACCTTTAGTTCTGAAGATCAACGAACTGGAACACCAAATTTCCTCCCTTAACGACGACCAACTTCGGTCCAAAACAGCCGAATTCAAACAACGCTTCGCAAATGGAGAATCGCTCGAGGAACTTTTGCCGGAGGCATTCGCTGTCGTACGGGAAGCCGGCAAACGTGTTTTGAACATGCGGCATTTTGACGTGCAGCTCATCGGTGGCGTCGTTCTTCATCAGGGGCGTATCTCAGAAATGAAGACCGGTGAAGGTAAAACTCTCGTTGCCACACTGCCGGCTTATTTGAACGCGATCGAAGGCAAGGGCGTTCACGTCATTACCGTCAACGATTACCTGGCGCGGCGCGACTCGGAATGGATGGGCCGTTTATATAAATTCCTCGGTCTAGGTGTCGGCGTGATCCAGCACGGCCTGGACGACGACCAGCGGCGCGAGTCCTATGGAGCCGACATCACTTATGGAACGAATAACGAATTCGGGTTCGATTATCTCCGCGACAACATGAAGTTCGACGTCGCGCACTGTGTCCAGCGCGCGCACCATTACGCGATAGTCGACGAAGTTGACTCCATCCTGATCGACGAAGCTAGAACACCGCTCATCATTTCCGGTCCCAGTGAAGAATCCACTGACAAGTATTACCGCATTGACAAGATCGTTCCCCGGCTGCGGCGTGATATCGATTATCAAGTCGACGAAAAGCACCGCACCGTGACCCTGACGGAAGAAGGTAACGGACGAGTTTCATCGCTGCTTGGAATCAAAGACCTCTTCGATGAACCCTCCTGGGAAAACGTCGAGATCATTCACCACATCAATCAGGCTCTACGCGCGCACACGCTGTACAAGCGTGATGTGGAATATGTCGTCAAGGATGGCGAGGTCATCATCGTCGATGAATTCACTGGTCGATTGATGCCTGGACGGCGATGGAGTGATGGTTTACATCAGGCAGTGGAGGCGAAGGAAGGACTTCGAATCCAGCAGGAAAACCAAACGCTCGCGACCATCACGTTCCAGAACTACTTCCGCATGTACAAAAAGCTGGCGGGCATGACCGGTACCGCAGAGACGGAAGCGGAAGAATTCCTGAAGATCTACAAGCTCGACGTCGTTGTGATTCCCACGAACATGCCGATGCGGCGCATCGAAAATCCCGACATGATTTATCGAACTGAGCGGGAGAAGTTTGACGCCGCGGTCAAGGAAATCAAACAGTGCAACGAGAAAGGTCAACCGGTACTTGTGGGCACGATATCCATCGACCGGTCGGAAAAGCTCAGCGGGTTGTTGAAAAAAGCAGGCGTGAAGCATGTGGTGTTGAACGCAAAGTACCACGAGAAGGAAGCCGAGATCGTCGCTCAGGCGGGACGGAAAGCTGCCGTCACAATCGCTACGAATATGGCGGGCCGCGGTACCGATATTCTGCTGGGAGGAAATGCCGACTTCATCGCGCGCGACCTCTTACGCAAAGGCAATATCGACCCCTTGACTGCAACCCCGCAGCAGTGGAACGCGGCTATCGCGGAAGTAAAGCCGCAAATCGACAAAGAACACGAGGAAGTCGTCCGAGTTGGAGGCCTGCACATCATCGGTACGGAACGGCACGAAGCGCGGCGAATCGATAACCAGCTTCGCGGACGTTCGGGCCGCCAGGGGGATCCGGGATCATCCCGCTTCTATGTATCTCTCGAAGATGATCTGATGCGGATTTTTGCAGCCGACCGCATCTCCGGAATCATGCAGCGGCTCGGCATGGAAGAAGGCGTCCCGATCGAGTCGCGCTTCGTTTCGAAGCAAATCGAAAATGCGCAGAAACGAGTAGAGGGACAAAACTTCGGCTACCGCAAACATGTTCTCGAATACGACGACGTCATGAACAAACAACGCGTAGCCATCTACGGCTTGCGTCGTCAACTTCTCGAAGGTGAAGACCAGAAAGAATATTTGATGGGCATCGCCGACGACATCATGATTGAAATGGTCTCGACGCATGCCTCCGAGAACACGCATCCCGACGAATGGGATCTGAATGGCCTTCAAACCGGAGTCTTAAGACAGTTCGGTTTCGATTTCCGCGCTGAAGGCATCGATCCGACTCAGCTCAGTTCCAAAGAAATCGAAGATCAACTAATCGCGAAGGCGCATGAAAAGTACGATCAGAAAGAAATGATCATTGGTCCGGCTGCAATGCGATATCACGAACGCATGCTCATGCTGCAGATCGTGGACACGCACTGGAAGGACCACCTTCTTGCAATGGATCATCTTAAAGAAGGCATCGGCCTGCGCGGCTACGGCCAGCGGGACCCGCTTGTGGAATACAAGAAAGAATCATACGAACTGTTCGAAGGCCTGATGTCCCGTATCGAAGAAGACACACTGCGCTTTCTATTCCTTCTCCAGCCGGTTGAAGAACAGAAAAAGAGCGAGGAGATGGAGCGCAAGCGTAAGCGCTCTGAATTCGTGATGTCGCAGCAGAGTAGCAATGGCGGTAACGGTACGCCGCAGCAAGTCAAGCGCGACGGCGCGAAAGTCGGACGCAATGATCCCTGCCCGTGTGGCAGCGGAAAGAAATTCAAAAAGTGCCATGGGGTGAATGTTTGATCGATAAGAAAATTTCAGGCGATGCGTACACCTTTGACGACGTCCTGATTGTTCCTCTCAAATCAGACGTCCTGCCCACCGAAGTTCGAACCAATACAAAGCTGACAAACTCGATCGAATTGAATGTGCCGATCGTGAGCGCCGCAATGGATACAGTGACGGAATCGCGCTTGGCCATTGCGCTCGCGCAGCAAGGCGGCATCGGAATAATCCACAAGAACATGCCCATCGATAAGCAAGCCGCCGAGGTTGATAAGGTGAAACGCTCGGAAAGCGGCATGATCGTAGATCCGATCACCATGTCGCCGAACGACAAGATCGAAGATGCTGTGAAACTCATGGCGCACTACAAGATTTCCGGCGTACCGATCACGGAAGATGGCCGGCTCGTCGGCATTCTGACGAATCGCGATCTTCGGTTCGAGACTCGATTCCATCTGCCGATTCGTGAAGTGATGACAAAGGACGACCTTGTTACGGTGCCCGTGGGAACGACGCTCGAAGAAGCGCAGCGCATTTTGCACAAGCATCGGATCGAAAAACTGCTCGTCGTCGATAAGAACCAGAACCTAAAAGGACTGATCACGGTCAAAGACATCACGAAGAAAATCAAATATCCGCTGTCGGCAAAAGACAACCAAGGCCGACTGCGAGTCGGCGCCGCGATTGGTGCGACCGGGGATTATCTCGAACGTATGGCCGAGTTGATCCGGGCGAAGGTGGATGTCATCGTTGTGGATACCGCGCATGGGCATTCATCGCGAGTCTTGTCCGCAGTAAGGGAAGCGAAGAAGCGCTTCCCGGAGATGGGCATCATGGCGGGAAATATCGCGACTGAAGAGGCGGCAAGGGACTTGGTCCATGCCGGAGTCGATGCTGTGAAGGTCGGTATGGGGCCTGGATCGATCTGCACGACTCGGGTGGTGAGCGGCGTCGGTATGCCGCAGATTACGGCGATTCTGTCGTGCTCACGCGCAACACGCGAAGCAAATATTCCACTTATCGCAGATGGCGGAATCAAATTTTCGGGAGACATCACAAAAGCTCTCGCGGCCGGCGCAAATTCCGTGATGATTGGATCGCTGTTCGCAGGTACTGATGAGAGTCCTGGTGAAACCATTCTTTACCAGGGCCGAACTTTTAAATCCTATCGCGGCATGGGCTCGCTCGGCGCTATGCAGGAAGGTAGCCGCGACCGATATGGGCAAGATCAGGAATTACCCGGCAAGCTGGTTCCCGAAGGCATCGAAGGACGTGTACCCTACAAAGGCCCTCTTTCATCCATGGTCACTCAATTGGTGGGCGGACTTCGGTCGGGAATGGGTTATTGCGGTGTAAGCACGATCGAGGAATTGCAGCAGAAAACCCGGTTCATCAAGATCACCGACGCCTCGCTTCGTGAGAGCCACGTGCATGACGTGTTCATCACGAAGGAAGCACCAAATTACCAGCTGGACGAATAACCACAGAGACACGGAGACAGAGAGAAGGGCCGCCATTGAACTTCTCAAAATGGCGGCCTTCTCTCTGTCTCCGTGTCTCTGTTGTTATTTAGCCGATGGTGGTCTTATTACCCCGCCTGAACGGTTCCTTGCTCAACTTCTCTGCTTCGGCCTGTGCACCGTAGGCATCATCACCGCTGTTGACTGCCTTTTGATATTCCGTTACGGCCCGGTCACGTTGA
>Ga0126379_10002428_pt1 | contig 11864 bp, 11 predicted proteins | sample PanSoiMetPlot_24_FD_92640 | JGI IMG/M metagenome (GOLD analysis project Ga0126379, IMG submission 92640) | Tropical forest soil microbial communities from Panama - MetaG Plot_24 | ecosystem: Environmental > Terrestrial > Soil > Tropical forest > Bulk soil | place: Panama | collected 2016-02-17
GCCTGACTATTGAGTCACCATTCGGAGCCAATGGAACCATGACCATTCGCGCCGAGGATCATACGCTGATTGACTATGCGATCGGCTGGGGCACCACGATCCCGACCGAGCCTTACGTGCCCGACGTGAAGACAGGCGACTGGAAACAGATCGCCGAGTTGGAATCGGAGTGGAAAAAACAGAGCGGATACGCCTGAAAAGGATGCTCGGGGCGGCGGCCGCGGCATCGCCGTGCCCGCCGGCCTCCGGGCCGACACATCCCGAACAGGACGTCTCGGTTGGACATCGACCCCCTCATCGGTTGCCTGTTGAGCACCGCTTGCATCGTCACGCACGCGACAAGCGGGCTGATCATCGGGCTGCTGCTGTTTCTAGTTGCCGTTGGACTGACGCTGATTTTTGGGGTACTTAAGATTGTTAACTTCGCTCACGGCGCCTTCTACATGCTGGGGGCGTATTTCGCCCTCACAATTGTCCAGTTCACCGACAGCTACCTGTTGGCCATCCTGGGCGCGGCCGCCGGTACCGCCGCGGTCGGTTTGGTGTTCGAGCGTCTGTTCATTAGTCAAGTCTACGGCCGCAACGTGCTGATGCAGCTGCTTGTCTGCTATGCATTTGTGCTGATCTTCGACGACCTCGTCCGCATCATCTGGGGAAGCGAATTCCGTTCAATGGGGATGCCCGAGCTGTTCCAAGGGCCGCCTTTCTTCGTCGCCGGCGGCGTCGTGCCCCAGTTCTATCTGTTTCTCATCGTCGTGACATTGGCCATCGCCGCAGCACTGGGATTGGCGTTGGCGCGCAGCTGGCTCGGCAAGACGGTTCGCGCGGCTGCCATCAATCCCGGCATGGTTTCCGCGCTCGGCATCAATACCGAGTTGCTCTATGGCCTGGTGTTCGCGCTCGGCGGGTTGCTGGCGGGCCTTGCCGGGGCACTCGCGGCGCCGGTGCGCTCCCTGACACCGGGGATGGGATTCTCCGTACTCATCGAATCCTTCATTGTCACAGTGATCGGCGGAATGGGCTCGATTCTCGGTGCGCTCGTCGGAGCGATTCTCATCGGGCTGATCCGCAGCTTCGGCAGCCTCGGGTTCCCGTTGTTCACCGATGGTCTCATGTACCTGTTCATGATCGTCATCCTGGTCGTAAAGCCGACCGGCTTGTTCGGCAAGCCCGTCACCTGACATGAGCAAGCGTTCGCATCGCTTCGATATTGTTGTGGGGCTTGCCGCTTTCGCGGCTATGGCGGTCGCTCCGGCCGTGACGTCGAACCAGGCACTGTTTGATCTCGTCATCCGCGGTTCGGCGCTGGCGCTGTTCGCTACCTCGCTCAATCTGCTCATCGGCTATGCGGGCATGGTTTCCTTCGGCCATGGTATGTTCTTTGGTCTTGGCGCTTACGGTTTCGGATTGATCATGCAGCGCACGTCAATGCCGATTCCACTGGCGCTACTGGCGTCGCTTGCCCTCGCGGCGGCGGTGGCAATTGTCGTCGGGGCGATCTGCGTGCGACTCAAGGACATCTATTTTGCCTTCGTGACACTCGCGTTCCAAATGCTGCTGTACAGCCTCATCACTTCCTGGGTGTCGTTCACCGGGGGCGACCAGGGGCTGCGAGGCGGCATTCCGCGTCCGGTATTCTTCGGTATCGATCTCGCAAAGTACACGCACCTCTACCTGTTCAGCAGCGCACTGCTGATCATCGGCCTCTTGGCAATGCGTCACATCGCCGAGTCGCCGTTCGGGTATTCCCTGCGCGTCATTCGCGACAACGCCGTAAGAGCAAGCTTCTTGGGTATCAATGTCTGGCGGATGAAGCTCGCCGTCTTCGTGATCGCCGGCACCTTCGCCGCGCTAGGCGGAGCGGTGATGAGTCTGTTTGTTTCCGGCGCCTATCCGGAATTTGCTAACTGGCCAATGTCCGGCGAAGCCGTGTTCATGATCATGCTGGGCGGCCTCGGGGTGTTCCTCGGACCGCTCGTCGGAACCGTACTGCTGTTGCTACTCAACGACGTGATCACGCGTTTCACGGAGTATTACGGGTTGGCGCTCGGGTTGGTGATTCTTCTGTTCACACTCGGCTTGCGCAAGGGGTTGCTCGACTTCGCGGTCGACCTGGTTCGCCGCCGGGCTACAGCGCATGGTGCCTTGCCGACGGAGGTTGCTCATGAGTGAGACGAGTTTGCGCGGCATAGCCGTGGTGACCGGAGGCGCGAGCGGGATAGGCGCCGCCTGTTGCCGTGAATTGGCTCGGCGCGGCGCCAGGGTGGCTGTGCTTGACCGCGATGGCGTCGGCGCGGCCACTGTCGCGCGCGAGTGCGGGGGCCAGCCGTGGGCCGCCGACGTCGCCGACGAGACGGGGATTGCAGCCTGTGCGGCCGCAATCGAGGCCGAGCTCGGCGCAGTGGAAATCCTTGTCAATAGCGCCGGCATCCTCCAGGCGCCGCTGCCGCCAGAGCGCTTGCCAATGACGACGTGGGACAGCGTCGTCGGTGTCGATCAGCGTGGCACCTACGTGGCCTGTGTCGCCTTCGGTCAACGAATGGCCGAGCGGCGACGCGGCAATATCGTCAACATCGCTTCGGTTGCCGGCATGCGCTCCATGCCGCTGCATGCCTACGCACCCGCGAAGGCGGCGGTGATCGCCATAACGGAATGTTTGGCAGCCGAATGGGGCCCCGCGCAGGTGCGGGTCAACGCCGTCTCCCCAGGCTACACCCGGACCCCGCCGCTGCAAGCCGCAATCGAGAGAGGCGAGCGTGATGTTTCGGCGTTAGCCGGCAACGCAGCGCTCGGCCGCCTTGTCGAGCCGGACGAGGTCGCCCGAGTGGTAGCGTTCCTCGCGGGACCAGAGGCCTCGGCTATTACTGGCGTCAACCTGCCTGTCGATTGTGGTTGGCTCCTGGCTCCGCCCTGGCACACTTACGGAGGCCTGAGGCAAACACGCGGCTGACTGCGATGCTCGAAGTGCAGCATTTGTCAAAATCCTTCGGCGGCGTTACCGCCATGGACAACGTGACGCTATCATTTCCAACCGGATCGCTGACCGCTGTGATCGGCCCCAACGGGGCCGGCAAGAGCACACTCTTTAATCTTATCACTGGTAGCCTGCACCCCGACCAAGGCCGCATCCTGCTTCATGGGACCAACATTGCTGGCCTGTCGCCGCCACAGATCGTCCGCCGTGGGGTTGGCCGCGCGTTCCAAGTGGCGAGCATATTTCCCTCGTTGACGGTCGAGGAATCGCTGCTGGCTGCCGTCACCGCCCATCAGCGCCAGTCCGCCGCGTTGCATCGCCGTTTCCCACTCGTGGAAGCCTACCAGCGTACCCGGGACGTGGCCGATATGTTGGGGCTCGCGGACAAGGCGCACGACTTGTCCGCCAATCTCTCGCACGGCGACCAGAAATTGCTCGACGTCGCCCTCGCTCTGGTGCTCGATCCAAGTGTCCTTCTGCTTGATGAGCCAACTGCCGGGATGGGGCCTGAGGAACGTTGGCGCATGATTGAGAAGATCCAAGAGCTTTGGGAGCGTGAAAAGCTCACACTGGTGTTCATCGAGCACGACATGGACATCGTCTTCAAGATCGCGGAATCCATCCACGTCCTGTGTTACGGACGCGTACTTGCACACGGCACGCCCGACGAGATCCGGGCAAATCCCGCTGTGATCGAGGCCTATTTGGGTACGCCGCACGAGGAGGCGCGGATATGAGCGGCCGCGTCATCCTGAGTGTCGAACGCCTCGATGTGTTCTACGGCAAGAGCCAAATCCTATTCGACCTCAGCCTCGAGGTGGCTGAGGGACAGACGATGGCGCTGCTTGGCCGCAATGGCGCAGGCAAGAGCACGACGCTCAAGACGATCGCCGGACTGCTGTCGCCGCGGGAAGGCGCCATCCGCATTCTCGGTCAGGATCTGACAGGGCGCAGGCCCCACGTGATGGCTCGGGCCGGGCTCGGCTATGTCCCGGAAGATCGTCAAGCCTTTCCCGAACATAGCGTCGAGGACAATTTGCTGATCGCGCAGAAGAAGGGGCCGGACGGGCGGCAGGACTGGACGCTCAGTCGCGTCTATGAAGTGTTTCCTCTGCTCGCCCCGCTGCGCCACCGCTTGGCTGGACAGCTATCGGGCGGTGAGCAGCAAATGCTCGCCATTGCCCGCACGCTGATGGGCAACCCGACAGTGCTGCTGCTGGACGAGCCGAGCGAGGGTCTTGCGCCATTGGTGGTCGCGCGCATCGCGGAGCTACTGCACCACTTGCGAGCCAGTGGCGCGACGATCCTGATCGCCGAGCAGAACCTGCATTTCTGCCTCGGAATCGCTGGAGATGCGGCGGTGATTGACAAGGGGCAGATCGTCTATCGCGACACCGCCGCAGCACTTAAGTCCAACGACTACGTTCGTCGCCGCTATCTGGCGATGTGACACGGCGAAGACGGAGCAAGGTGACATGCAGACGCTTGCAGCCTCTATGGCGCGGTTCATAGCCGGTCTGAACTTAACGATCCTTCCCTCGGAGGTGGTTGAGAAGGCCAAGGCCTGTCTGTTGAATGCCTATGGCATGGGCCTTAATGGTTACGATACGCCCTACGCACCGGTCGCCCGTGCTGCAGCTGTGGCGCTCGACGGCGAGGTCGCCCGCGGAGCGACGTTGCTTGGCGACGGCCGACGCACCACGATTGGTGGCGCCTGCCTCGCCAATTCGGCCCTGTTTCACGGCAGGGCGCAGGAAGACACCTGCGGGGCCGCCCATTTCGGTACCGTGCTTGTCCCCCTACTGACAGCGATGATCGAGACACGGCACTATCCCATCGGGCGTCTTCTGCCGGCGCTCGTGGCGGGCTACGAAGCCGGCGGCTTGCTCGAGAAGGCCTATGCCGACCGCACCACGCCCGGCGGATTCCGTTCGTCGGCGATCTACGGCACGATCGCTGCGGCGGCTGCGGCGGGCAAACTCATGGAGCTTGAGGAGGCCCAACTGGGCGCGGCGCTGGCGAACGCCGTCTCCTTTACGGGGGGCGTGCTGCAGTCATTCTCCGACGGCACCGACGAGTGGCGCTACCAAGTCGGGGCGGTCGCGCGCAATGGCCTGCTCGCCGCCGAACTGGCCCGAGCCGGATCGATTGCGGCGCCCCACGCGTTCGAGGGCAAAACGGGATTCATCGCCAGTTTCGCTCGCGCCAACCGCGAGGTGGCGGGGCTTGCCGACCGGCTTGGTCAGGAGTGGGCAACGCTGCGTGTCACCTTCAAGCCCTACCCAGTATGCGCCTTCAACCAGACGCCTGTGACCGCGGCCCTGGCGCTGCGCCGCGAACTCGGCGCTGCAGCAATCCGCGCCGTCCGCGTCCGCATGAATCCTTTTGAAACCGGTTATGCGGGCATGGACGCAACAGGGCCGTTTAATTCCATCTCCGGCACCCTGATGAGCATTCCATTCTGTATCGCCACCGCGCTAATCCACGGCGTCCCAGATACGCGGGCAATGACAACGTACAATGATGCCGCGGTCAACGATCTCGTCACCGGTGTCGAGCTCATCAGTGACAATGCTGTCCCGATACTTAGCGCGATCATTGAGGTTGAGACCACCGATGGCCGGGTGCAGCGGCGCAATCAACAGATGACGGCCGCTGACTACGCGTATGACCGCGCGGCGGTCGCGACGCTGGTGCGAGACATCGGTGTAAAGCAAGACCTGCCGCCGCGTGCCTTTGATCTGCTCGAGAGATTTGTAGAACAGCTGCCCGACAGCGCAATCGATGACGTGCTTGCAAGCTATGGAATGTTACCGGCGATACGCCCGGTTCAATGAGCGGCCACCCGACTCGCGTTCTGGTTTGGAGCCACGATGATCAAGTCAATTAGACTATTTAAACGCCGGCCCGATATGTCCGTTCAGGCCTTTCAGGAGTACTGGTTGAACATTCATGGACCACTTGTCGCCAAGGTGCCGGGTTTGAAGCGCTGTGTTCAGTCGCGCGCCCTGGTTCAGGGTTACGGCAAAGGGGATCTGCTGTTCGATGGCATTGACGAGCGATGGTTCGAGTCCGCGCAAGTGATAGAGGCCGTTCGCAAGTCGCCTGAGGCCGAAGCTGTCGTCCGAGACGAGGCGACCTTTCTCGATTGCTCGCGCACCGTGCTAATGTACGTTGACGTCTTCGTCATCAAAGACGGGCCGGTCCCCGAGAACGCCGTGAAAAATATTGAGTTCGTCAATCGGCGGCCAGGGATGGCGGTGCCGGCATTCCAACGCTACTGGCGCGAGATTCACGGGCCGATTGCCGCACGTATTCCGGTGATCCGGCGCTATGAACAGAATCATTTGGCCTCGATCGCCTATTCCGGAGCCTCCACCCCCCTTTACGATGGACTCGCCATCACCTGGTTTGACTCGACGGCCGAGATGCGGCGGGGAGCCGCGACGCCAGAATACGTGGCCACCCGCGGTGACGAGGCGAATTTCCTGTCGCCCGGCCACTTGCCGATCATCATTACGCGCGAGCACCTGCTGCCGCCAGCCAACACCCCGTGAAAACGGGAAAGCGTGTGTTGGCGCGACGGTCCGTATAAACAGACCGTTTTTGAGCACCAGGAAGTTGAGCAAGCGAACGCGCGTTTTTGAATGATCAGAAGGCGCGGCCAACCCTTGGGGGGAGGAATACGCCCCGAGGCGCAGAAACTCAGCGAGTACGTGCGTTTGGTTGTGAGCGGCGAGTTCATCGCTGTGGATATGCCTGAGCCGTCGCGCCAAGACGCGATGGCAATTATTTTCTCGTCGTCCTGCGTTTTTTCTTTGTCTGCTTTCCTACGAGCTTAAGGGCCTCGTAGTAGCGAGCCTCCGCCTGCTCCTTGGCGGTGTTTAAGGCCGCGGCAAAATGCTTTTCCGCAGTCTTTCGAGCAGAAATTAAAGCGGCGCCAAAATCGGCCAGCGCGTTCCTTGCTGCTTGCTCATAGGAGATGTCGGCGGCTTTTGCGGGCCTTGTTCTTTTCGCTTTCTTCAGATGCGGCGCCTTCTTGGGTCTTGCTGCCTTGGCCATGGGGGTCTCCCTGATTGAGCTTCACAGGTGGTGTCATGTCGACGCCGGACGAGCAGGCGTGATCGCCGTCACTCTCAAGGCACACAGGATGCCCTAGATTTGTCGATGGGTTAAGTCATCTTGTTCGAAGCCCATTGAACGAAATTATTCCACCTTAATGAACGTGAATCATCGCAGACGTCAACAATGTCGCCCTCGAAGTCACACTCTCGAGCCGGCGCCCTTCTTTAATTCATAGGCCTACGGCTGACTGACATTCAATCCTGCCGTTCATCGCGACCCTGCAGCGAGACCGGCCCACCGTTGTGGCGGACTGATTGTCTTGTTAACGACCTCCAGGAGCGCTGACGCAGATCGGCCTGCAGATTTGCGGTGCCCAACGGCATGCTGGCGCGACTGAGGAGCCGCGCGCTCTTGGTGAGCTTCTGTCACGCTCTCGACGCATCCCATCGCCCTGACCAATGTCAATATGTCGTGCCGCTTGTGGGTCGATGCAGTCTGGCGCTACGAGATCCAGTCATTGCGGAGGCGCCCTTGCGTCCATAGCTCTTAGCATAGCCCGGGAGCCAGTCACGATGCCCGATAGGTCTCTGCCGCCCGACATGACATTTCGTCTGCCGAGCTTTGATAGTGCGCTTGGAAATCACATCATCGAGTTGCACGTATGGGCCGTACGCCAAGGCTTGGGTGGCGCGGGGGCTGCGACCCTATTCGATGGCCTCTGCCAACGTCTCGTCATCGCTGGTGTACCGCTCTGGCGCGCCTTCGCTGGTATGCAGACGCTGCATCCGCAATGGGGTGGCTACAGCTATACCTGGCGGCGCGATCTCAACGCGATTCAGCCCACTCAGTTTGAACGTGGCGACGAATACCAACAAGACGTGCTGAACAGCCCCTTTGGCTATATGATGCGACAAGCGGCAACCTTTACCGGAGAGGCCGCCCCGGGGCTGCGCTTGCGGCGGCATCTGGCCGGGCCTGAGGCGCGGTTCGATTTTCCTATACTCAAGGAATTCGCGGCTTCAGGGGCCACTGACTATTTTGCCGAGCTCTTCGCCTTCGGTAAACAGGGTGACCCATCGCGCGGAATTGGCGTTGGCTACTCATTCGCGACCGACCGGACGGGGGGGTTCCACGATGATGACCTCACGCTGCTGCAAGCAGTGCTGCCTGCCGTTTCGCTTGCCATGATGGCTGACGCCAGCCACGCCATCGCGTCCGGTCTCCTCCAAGCCTATCTGGGCAGCGACGCCGGGCAGCGCGTTCACTCTGGGGCAGTCGTTCGCGGGTCGGTCGAGAGCATTCACGCCGTGTTATGGTACGCTGATATCCGCGGCTTCACGGCAATCGCCGACACGACGCCAGGGCTTCAAGTCATCGAGTTGCTTGACGAGGCCTTCGAAACGCTGACCGCCTTGTTGCGCGCGCGTGGTGGTCAGGTACTGAAGTTTCTGGGCGATGGCATGCTCGCGACCTTTCCCTGTGTGCACGCGACGCGACGCGAGGTCTGCCGCCAAGCGCTCGATGCAGCAAGAGAGGCCATGCGGGCGATTGACAAGCTCAATTCCGTGCGGAAACAGACGGGCAAGCCCATGGCCGAGGTCGACCTCGCGCTGCATCTTGGGGAGGTGCTGTATGGCAATGTCGGTGCTATCGATCGTCTTGACTTCACCGTGATCGGGCCAGCGGTCAACGAGGTTGCGCGCATGGAGGCGTTATGCCAGCCCCTGGGCTGCAAGGTCCTCGTCTCCGCCGAGCTCGCCGCTGCGGTGGGCGACGATCCCCACCTTTACTCCCTCGGCAGCCACACGTTGCGCGGGGTCCGAGAGGGAAGGGAACTATACGGCCTGAATCTTAGTTAGCTTTTATCTGCAGATAAAGTCCAGGCGGCAAGCCCTCTGGCGACGCGGATGAGGGATGGGTCCACGTCACCAAACCGATGGTTCGCCGAAGCCACACCGGCCGATCAGGGGTCAGCGTTCGGCGAGGAATGCTTCGATCATTCTCGCCGTTTCGACCGGTCGTGTCAGCATGAACAAATGTCCGTCGTCGATCATTTGGAGCCTGGCATTTGGAATGAGCCGCGCGAGAATGCGGCCGTTGATTGCCGGCACCAGAGGATCGTCTTGCCCCATCAGGATCAGGGTCGGTTGCCGCAGCGACCGGAGCCAAGGCAGACTGGTCCACCCGGCCATGGCCAGAAGCTGGAACCAATAGCCCACCTGGGTCGCGTCCGAAAGCGCCTGCGCGTGCCTTGCGATGAGGTCTGGGTCGTGTCGGATCGCGCCGCCGTAGATTTCTGCGGCTATGCTTCGCATGTAGGCGCGGTCAATGTAACGGCGCGGTGTCGCGAGCTTCCAGATCACGGAGAGTCTGCCAGGCACCATGATCGCGCCCGGAGACGTTGCCGCCAATATTAGCCTTCGGCATATATCGTCGTGCTGGTGGGCGAACTGTTGCGCGACCCCGCCACCCCACGACACGCCGGCGACGTCAACCTTCTGGTGTCCGAGCTGCGCGACGAGGCCGGCTGCAAGCCTCGCTAGAGTTGACGGCCGATAGGGAAGCGGCGGCAGCGGCGAGCCACCAATACCCGGCACGTCAAATATGATAACCGAAGTGTTGGTGAGCGCCTGGAGAAACGGCTTGGCGATCTGCCAATTCGCACCAATCCCGTTGAACAATAGCAGGGGCGGGCGCCCTTCTCGAGCGCGTGTCGTCGCGACCCGGAGCGGCTGGCCGCCGACCACGATCGTTCGCTCCTCGATGGCATCTTTTCCCGCTTGGTCGTTCACGGCCGCAGGCTCCATGGAACCCACCACGATATGCTGACCCCACGCGTTATTGGTCGAAGACATACGTCCCGGGAGCGGGCGCGTCCGCGCGATGACGTTGGTTCCCCAACGCGGTTGGAGCCGGAACTTCTTCGTCAGAACGCGCGTGGAGCCAGTCGCGCCAGTGAAGCCACCAGCTGCCCTCGTGCTTCTTGCCGCCGGCCAGAAATGCATCCGGACCAGCTTGGTCGACCGGGCCAGCGATGAAAGAAGCTTTCGGGTTGCCAGGCGGATTAAGAAGGCTCTGCAGATGACCACTGTTCGACAAGATAAATGTCGGATCCTTGCCCATGATCTTCGCCGTTTGATACACGGATTTCCATGGCGTGATGTGATCGGTAACGCCCGCGACGACGTAGCTGTCGATCTGGACGCGCTTCATATCGATAGCGATGCCGTTCAGCGAAAGCTTTCTCGAATTCACGAACGGGTTGGTGAAGTAGAGGTCGAGGTAGTCCGAATGCAGGCGCGCCGGTAGGCGGGTCGTATCGGCGTTCCAGAACAGGATGTCAAAGGCGGGCGGTTCCTTGCCCAGCAAGTAGTTGTTAACCCAATAGTTCCAGATGAGATCATTCGGCCGCATCCACGCAAACATCCGCGCTAGGTCCTGGCCGTCCAGCACGCCGCGGAGCCTCGACGCCTCTTTCGCGGCGCGCATGGTCTCAGGCGTTATAAGGGACCCGAACGCACTATCCCCGGTTGTCGCCGTGTCGAGGATACAAACGGCGAGCACGACACTTTTGATCTTGGGCTCGTTGCGCCCGGCCAGACACCCGAGATACGCCGAAGTCGTGATCCCTCCCGAGCACGAGCCCATCATCGTGACGTCGTCGGTGGCAGTGATGTCCCTCACCGCATCAACCGCCTCGTCGAGCGCAGCCACATAAGTGTCGAGGCCCCAGTCGCGCTGTTCGGCGGTGGGATTGCGCCAGCTGATGCAGAACGTTTGAATCCCGCTACTCAACAGAAATTGGACCATGCTCTTGCCGGGCGACAAATCCATCGCGTAGTACTTGTTGATTTGTGGTGGAGTGATGACCAGCGGTCGTTTGCGCACATGCGCCGTCGTAGGGGTGTACTGGATGAGCTCGACAAGCGGATTGCGAAACACCACGGCGCCAGGCGTGCAGGCTAGATTTTGGCCGACCTTGAAGGCGGATTTCTTCACCTGCGAGGGCAGGCCACCGTTCTGCACGAGGTCTTCGAAATAGTTCTTGAGCCCGCCCCACAGGCTCTCGCCACCTGAGTCCACGAGCTGCTTGAGCGCCGCCGGATTGGTCAACAGCGCATTCGTCGGCGCGAGCGCATCAATGAGGATCGTCGTGATCAGGTGCGCTCGCGTCTTGTCGAGCTCGCTCAGGCTGCTTTGATCCACGAAGCTGTCGACCGCAGTTCCCCACGCGAGATACGCCTGCAGCAGGCTTCGGTGAAGCTTGCTGTTCTTCCACGTGGCGTCGGCGAATCGCTTGTCTCCGGCCGCCGGGCTACGCTCTGACAGACCGGTCGCAATCTTGCCGAGCTCTCCCATGAACCAAAGCCATTGACGGGCGGCGATCGTGGGTTCGTTGGTGATCGCCCGGAGCACAGTCGCGGTGCCATCAATTAGATCTTGGCTGCGCAGTCCAACAAGCGGATTGAGCGCCAAGGTATGCCGCGCGGCTTGGTCGGACACCGTTTCCGCCTGCTCTGGTTGCGGGCCTTGTTCCCTATTCATCATGCCTCTCCCGAGCCGGCAGATTTGCCGGGAACGAGCAGCGCCAACGTCTCGGCGACGAGGGCTGGCTTGTCCGAGCCGTCGATCTCCAAGGTGTTTCTCATTTTGACGACGAGCTGGCCAGCGTCCCTTGGCTCCACTCCGATCAGAATAACGTGCAAGCGTACGCGTGCCCCTGCCTTGACGGGCGCGGGAAAGCGCACCTTGTCGAGGCCGTAGTTGAAGCCCGCGGCGGCGTCCGTCGGGACCACACCGATTTCCATGGCGAGCGGCGCGATCA
>Ga0126379_10002429_pt1 | contig 11863 bp, 12 predicted proteins | sample PanSoiMetPlot_24_FD_92640 | JGI IMG/M metagenome (GOLD analysis project Ga0126379, IMG submission 92640) | Tropical forest soil microbial communities from Panama - MetaG Plot_24 | ecosystem: Environmental > Terrestrial > Soil > Tropical forest > Bulk soil | place: Panama | collected 2016-02-17
CAGCCAACCGAACCGCGGCAGGATTTGGATGAAGCGATGCAATCCGGAAATTTTTTGGCCGCGGTTAACGGCGGTTATTTCGATCCTGAATACCGACCAATTGGATTGCTGATTGTCGATGGGGCCATCATCGCGCCGCTGCTAAAAGCGCGTTTGCTCACCGGCGTGCTGAGTGCGTTTGGGAAAAAGGTTCAAATCGCGCGCATCTCTGAATTTTCTTGGACACAGAAACCGGAGGCAGCGCTCGAATGTGGACCGATGGTTGTCGATCTTGGCAAGTCAGTTCGTGGTTTGGAATCGACCAAGGCGGCGAGACGCACATTTGTGGCAGTGGGACCGGGAGACAAAGCTGCCCTGGGATTTTGTTCGGATGTGACGCTGGCCGATTTATCGAACATTCTTGCGGTCGTCGTGATTCCGGAATTCAAAATTCAACGCGCCCTCAATCTCGACGGCGGCTCCTCGAGCGCTTTTTGGTTCAAGCGCGCGAACGGAAGCACGTTTTCGATTTCGGAACAAAAAACCGTGCGCGATTTTGTGGCAATTGTGCCGAGATGAGCGTTTGATCTGATTCATGCGCACGTTCGGCGGATTCAAATCAGGCGACCAGTTTTTTTATGGCGAAGTTCGGGGTGAGGATGTTCACGTTTTAGCCAGGCCATATTGGATCGGCGTCGAGCCGACAGGAGAAGTGCGAAAACTGGCAAAACTAATTGTCGATCTTCCAGTCGCGCCTTCGAAGCTCATCGCCGTCGGGTTGAACTACGCGGATCACATTGCCGAAATGAAACGGACGCCGCTCGGCACGCCCTTGATCTGGTTCAAAGCGCCGAGCTCGTTGCTCGCCCACAAGGGGGACATCGAGATCGCGTTTCCGGAACATCAAACGGATTACGAAACCGAACTTGCGATCGTCATTGGACGTCCGGCCAAGAATGTTTCAGTGGAACAGGCATCCAATTTCATTTTCGGTTACACGATCGGACTCGATATCAGCGATCGCGAGCTGCAGAAATCGGAAAAACAATTCGGGCGCTGCAAATCGTTCGATACTTACACGCCGATCGGGCCGTTCGTTTATTCCGATGTCGATGTTCGAGATTTGTCAGTCGAGTTGCGTCAGAACGGCGAGACGCGTCAACGCGCGCGCACGAGCCTGATGATTTTTCCGCCAGCCGAAATTATTTCGTTCGCGAGTCAGTCGCTCACTTTACTTCCGGGTGACGTGATCTTGACCGGGACACCGTCCGGCGTTGGACCCATTCGCGCCGGCGATGAGTTGGAAGCGCGGATCGGCGACTGGCCGGCTCTGCGAAATCGCGTAATTCAGGCGCGCTGACCGGTTCATCCCAATCTAACAGCCACGCAATCAGCGTTGTCTTACATCCTGACGCGCCGTGTGATGCGAAGTATAAATTGACGTTCGCGGAAGCGGAGCGTCCTTAAGAAAAGTGAAAACTTTTGCTCGACTCTTGTCCAAACCTTTTGGGATAAAGGAGATGTGCCGAGCAGTAAATTCAACTCCGCCGAAATTATGAAAACATTCCTTATTCTCTGTCTCAGCTTGATCGCGTTGACTGGCTTCGCTCAACCGCCACAGCGGCCAGGTCAGCAACCACCGCCGCCACCAAACGCGCCCCCAGCTGCGGGCGCCCCGGCTCAAGCGCCAGGACAACAACCACCGGCCGCGATGCCGCCGGGTGCTCCGGGTCAACAACCGGCTGGTGCTCCCGGTCAAGCTCCTCCTACTGGAATGCCGCCGGGCGCACCGGGAATGTCGCCGGGCGCACCAGGAATGTCGCCGGCTGGTCCAGCTGGTGCCCCGCCCGTGGGAGCCGCTCCCGGCGCGAGTGTTACTGCGACTTTAAGTCCGGCAACCGGTGCGGCGCTGGCCGAGCAAGCGAGTGGTTGGAGCAGCAATTTCATCATCGATAACTTCCGCAAGGGCGGTCCAATCATGTGGCCGATCCTGATCGTATCGATCGTTGCGCTCACGGTAGTGATTGAAAGAATTTTCTGGTGGACCGGCCGCTGGTTCCGGCGTGATCCGAAGCGAATCGAGAAAGTATTTACCGCGGTCGAAGTTGGCGACGTCGCGGAGGCGTCGCGGCTTTCGCGCGATTCGCGCGACCCAGTTCTGCGCATGATGTGGAACGGGTTGAATCATCAACACGCGTCGTTGCAGGGCGCGTTGCAAGTGGCGGCGGGAATCGAAATCAAACGCGCGGGACGCTTTCTCGTGGTGATGGATACGTTGGTTACGCTCGCGCCGTTGCTCGGTTTGTTGGGAACGGTTACCGGATTGATTCGTTCGTTCCGGTTTCTCGGCAATGAGGAATTGGCCATCCAGGCGGTGACTGGTGGTATCGCGGAAGCTCTTATCGCAACCGCGTGCGGTCTGGGCATCGCGATTTTCTCGCTCATCCCGTTTAACTTTTTCACGTCGCGCGTGTCTAACTTAGAGTTCGAGCTGCAAACCGCGGCCACGAACCTCGAAGTTATGTTGGAAGCGCAAAGCAAGGGACGTCACGAGGAGGTCGCAATCGGAGGCCACACTCCGTCGAGTTCGGCCAAAGGCTCGTCAATCTAGCATTCCTTTATGCACGTCACCTCGCCGGTCCCCAAGCATAAGGCGCGGATCGAGATCATTCCATTGATCGACATCATGTTCTTTCTGCTGGCGAGCTTCATGATGGTGAGCCTGAGCCAGGTGCACATGAAGGGAATGAAAGTCAATCTTCCCACTGGTCAGTCTGGCGAAACGCAATCGAAACGCGATTACATCAGCGTCTCAGTCGACGCCAACGGTAATCCCTACTTCGATAAGACCGAGATGACTTACGATCAGCTGACCCAAACCCTGAAAAAAGTGCACGACGAGAATCCGGAAGCAAAAGTGTTCATCCGTGGTGATGCCGACTCGGTTCACTTCAACATCATCCGCGTCCTGGATATCTTGCGGTCGGTCGGTTTTTACAAGGTCGCCTTTGAGATCAAGAGCGAGTCGCTCAAGGGCGTGCCCGGAGGAATGCAATAGTATGGCTGGCCCTCTTCTGTATCGACCGCCACCTCGGTGGCAATTCTGGGCCGCCCTTGGCGGGGCTGTGGCAATCCATTTGGGCTCGGTGGTCGTCGCCGGAATTAAGCGCGAGGTGCCGGTAGCGGATCTGTCGCAGATTCCCACCGCGACGGTTGAGGCGATGTTGCAACCGGAAGATCAACCGACGCCGCCACCGGAAGATATTCCAATTCAAGAACCGCCGCCGATTCCTGAAGTCGCTCCGGAGTTTCACGAAGAAAAACCTCCGCCGCCAAAGACGACGAACAAGCCGGCTGGTCCGGTCAAAGCCCCTCAGGGAGTAAGCGGAACGATGTCGATTACCGGTGCGAAAGCGGTCGCGATCTTTGCGCCGAAGCCGGATTATCCCTACGAAGCGCGTAGCCGTCACGTTACCGGCAGCGGTGTCGCGGTGCTGAGTGTTGATACGGCGAGCGGCAATGTGACCGACGCGTCCATGGCCCAAAGCATTGGGAGTCCAATTTTAGATAATGCGACGGTGAGTACTTTCAGACGCTGGCGATTCCGACCAGGTGCATGTGCCCCAAAAGTGAAAGTGCCGATCACTTACACGATGACAGGAGCGTCCTACTGACATTATGCGTCTCGCTTCTCCTATTCCGCACAAACGCGCGCGCATCGAGATCATTCCGTTGATCGACATCATGTTCTTTTTGCTGGCGAGCTTCATGATGGTGAGCTTGAGCCAGACGCACATGAAAGGAATCAAGGTCGCTCTGCCCTCAGCAAGTATGCCGCCGCCGAACACGCCGAAGGATTTCGTCTCAGTGCGCGTCGGCGCTGGCAATGCAGTCAGTTTCGATGGGCAATTAGTTAACGACGATCAAATCCTGCCGCGTTTGTTCCAGCTTCACGCGGCGAACCCGAACATCAAGGTTTCGATTAGCGCCGAAGGAATGGCCAGACATGGAGACGTGGTCACCGTGCTCGACAAAGTTCGTCGCGTTGGAATTCAAAAGGTGGGCTATCAAATTCGTGCCGCTGCGGGCGGCGCAGCTGCGCCTCCGGGAGTTCCGGGCGCCCAGCCTCCTCCGCCGCAACCGCCACGCTAGCTCCGAAAATCACGGAGTCGTTTAAGCAACGACGCCACCGCCTTCGCTCGGTGACTGATTTCGTTTTTTAACTCGGGCGGCATTTCGGCAAATGTCTGATTGCATCCGGCCGGCTGAAAAATCGGATCGTAACCAAAGCCGGCTGTTCCACGCGGAAGATCGACGATTGTTCCGTGGACAACGCCTTCGAAAATGCCGATTGCCTCACCCGCGCGGGCCAGCACGATTACGCAACGGAACCTTGCCGATCGTTTCGATTCGTTTTTCAATTCTCGCAGCAGCTTGTCGATGTTAGCAGCATCGTCGGCTTTAACGCCGGCGTAACGCGCCGAATAAATCCCGGGCGCGCCATTTAAGGCATTGACCTCGAGTCCAGAGTCGTCCGCGATCACGAATCCATCGATGCGTCTCGAAATCCCACTTGCTTTCAGGATCGCGTTTTCGGCAAAAGTCTTCCCAGTTTCATCCGGCATCCTAATTTCGGGATTGGCGGTCAGGTCGATAACGCCGAAGTCAGCTCCGAGAAGTTCTCGAAATTCGCGTGTCTTGTGTTGATTGCGCGTCGCAAGAAGCAATTCCATTTTCCTATTTTCCTGCTTTCCTGATTGATAATCCGATGAGCAGCGAGCGCCGTAAACCCTATCCGTTCGATCAGATCGAGCCGAAATGGCAGAAAATCTGGGATGAACGCCAGATTTTTCATGCGCCGAACCCGGGCGAGGAAGGATTCAATTCCAAGCAACCAAAATTCTACGTGCTCGACATGTTTCCGTATCCAAGTGGCGCGGGTTTACATGTCGGACATCCCGAGGGTTACACCGCCACTGACATCATCGCGCGCTACAAGCGCATGCGCGGCTTCAATGTTTTGCATCCGATGGGTTGGGACGCGTTCGGCCTCCCGGCAGAGCAATACGCGATCAAGAGCGGTCAACATCCGGCGATCACGACGCGCGAGAATGTCGCCAAGTTTAAATCTCAGCTCAAACGGATCGGTTTTTCTTACGATTGGCCGCGCGAGATCAACACCACCGATCCAAAATATTTCAAGTGGACGCAGTGGATATTTCTTCAGCTCTACAATTCCTGGTTCAATCCGAAAACCAACAAGGCCGAGTCGATTTCGACATATTGTGGCAAGAATCCCGACGAAGTTCGACTTGCTTACGTCGCGGACGTTCCGGTGAACTGGTGCCCTGAACTTGGGACCGTTCTCGCGAACGAAGAGGTTGTCGACGGGAAGAGCGAAGTCGGCGGTTTTCCAGTCGTTCGCCGGCCGATGCGGCAATGGATGTTGCGCATCACCGCCTTTGCCGAGCGATTGATCAACGAGCTCGAAGGACTCGATTGGCCCGAAGGAATCAAATTACTTCAGCGGAACTGGATCGGTCGCAGCGAAGGCGCCGAGATCGATTTCAAGATCGACAATCACGAAGGCTACATCCGCACTTTCACGACCCGGCCGGACACGCTTTATGGTGCGACTTACCTCGTGCTTGCGCCGGAACACTCGCTAGTCGAACAAATCGTTGCCGAAGAACAATGGCCCGCTGTTCGCGAATATCGAGAGCGCACCGCGCGCAAAAGCGATCTCGAACGGACCGAGCTCGCGAAAGAAAAAACCGGCGTTTTCACTGGTGCATTCGCAATCAATCCAGCGAACGAAGAAAAAATCCCGATCTGGATCGCGGATTACGTTCTGCTCGGTTACGGGACGGGCGCGATTCAAGCGGTGCCGGCGCATGACGAGCGCGACCTTGAATTCGCACGCAAATTCGATTTGCCCATACGGCAGGTTGTTCAGCCGCCAGGCGACGAAGATCCGATCGGCTTTGTGGGAGATGGTGTTGCAGTCAATTCGCCAATCATCGACGGACTTCAGTCGCGTGAGGCAATTCGGAAAATCACCGAATGGTTGGAGAAGCGCGGGCTCGGCAAGCGCGCGATCAATTACAAGCTGCGCGACTGGCTTTTTTCGCGGCAACGTTACTGGGGCGAGCCGTTTCCAATTGTTTGGCAGGAGTCCGAGCCGGACGGGCAGCATAAAACACATCGCGCGCTGAATGAGTCGGAGCTCCCGGTTGTTCCGCCGCCGTTGGAAGACTACAAACCGACCGGCACGGGCGAACCGCCGCTCGCCAAAGCGAAAGATTGGATTCGCTACTCAGACAGAGCCACGCGCGAACTGAATGTCATGCCGCAATGGGCGGGCTCTTGTTGGTATTACTTGCGCTTCTGCGATCCGCATGACGATAAACGATTCGTCGGCGAAAAAGCGGAGCGATATTGGGCGGCGGGAAATCATCCGGGCACGGTCGATCTTTATGTTGGCGGGACTGAGCACGCGGTGTTGCATCTGCTTTACTCGCGTTTCTGGCACAAGGTCCTGTTCGATCTCGGTTACGTTTCCAAACCGGAGCCGTTCCAACGTTTAGTAAACCAGGGAATCATCCTCGGCGAAGACAGCCAGAAAATGTCGAAGTCGCGCGGCAATATCGTGAATCCTGACGACGTGATCGAGCAGTACGGCGCGGACGCGTTTCGTTGTTACGAGATGTTCATGGGGCCGCTCGAGCAAATGAAGCCGTGGAGTATGCGTGGGGTGGAAGGGGTGGCCCGATTCCTGGCGCGTGTCTGGCGCTTGATGATGTCCGAAAATCAGGCGGGCGAATGGCAATTATCCTCCACGGTAAAAGATGTCGATCTTACCAAAGCGCAGAACAAGATCTTGCACGCCACGATCAAGAAAGTGACCGAGGACATCGAATCGCTCTCGTTCAACACGGCAATTTCGCAGATGATGATCTTTGTCAATGCGTTTACTAATGCCGATGCGATTCCGATTTCGGCGATGCGAACGTTTCTGATATTGCTCAATCCGTTCGCACCGCATCTCAGTTCTGAACTCTGGGAGACAATGAAACTCAGCGGCCAAATCACTGAGCAAGCGTGGCCCAACTTCGATGAGAAGTTTCTGCTCGAGGATGAAGTGGAGATCGTCATCCAGTTGAATGGAAAAGTTCGCGACCGGATGATGATGTCGATCTCGGCCACTGAAGATGAAATGAAGACGGCGGCGCAGGCGAATCCCAAGATCAAGGAACTGCTGGCCGGGAAGAAGCTTCGGAAGGTCGTGGTCGTTCCAAAAAAACTTGTGAACCTGGTCCTGGCGTAGTTAAACAGGCGGCATGTGGAAGGAGTTCAAGGAATTCGCCGTCAAAGGCAACGCCATTGATCTCGCCGTCGGCGTCATTATCGGCGCAGCCTTTGGAAAAATTATTACTTCGATCGTCGAAGACTTGTTGATGCCGCCGGTCGGCCGAGTCGTTGGCAATCTTGATTTCAGCAATCTCTACGTCCCCTTGTCCGATAAGGTCGCGCCGGGATTGTCGCTCGCGGAAGCAAAAAAATTGGGACCGGTCTTCGCCTACGGCAATTTCATCACCATTACGATCAATTTCGTGATCGTTGCCTTTTGCATCTTTCTCGTCGTCAAAGGGATCAACAAGCTCAAACAGCCCAAGACTGGTCCGCAGGTAGTGAAAGATTGTCCGGCGTGCACGATGTCGATTCCGATCAAGGCTACACGTTGTCCGCATTGCACAACCGAGCTCTGGAGCGCAGCGGAGTTAGTGAATAATATGTGAGTAATTTTCGCGGTTAGCCCGCTTTTTGCTGCATTTTACCCAGCTAAAAAATGCTGGGCGGCAAAAACATAAAATTACCAACGCGTAAGATTACTCTTGCCGGCTTGCGCGCGGGTGTTATTTGACCCGAGCCCGCGGAGTTGCAAATGCCGAAATGCCTTAACCTTGCAACAGCCGTTTGTGCTGTTGCTTTCATCCTCGCTGGTTGCGCAGAGCAACCAGTTGTTCAGAAACCGTTGGCTGCTGTGGAAGCCGCCAACTCTCACGTCGGTCGCATGTCGAACGTACGGACTACTGCCTACACTCGAACGGAAGAAGGCGGACGAAAAAATGCCCTTGGCACCTATTTGTCCGGCCGTCACGTCATGAGCGCGGCTGCGGATTGGTCGCACTTTCCGCTCGGTACGCGATTCCGAATCTGTAGTACCGGCGAAGAATACATTATCGACGACTACGGGAGCGCGCTGGTCGGCACCAATACGATCGATCTCTACAAGTCGACCAAATTGGAAATGAAGCGCTGGGGCGTGCGCAAAGTCGACATCGATATTCTCCAATGGGGTTCCGAGGAAAAGAGTCTCCAAGTGCTCGGGCCGCGCGTGAAACACGCGCAGGTCAAAAAGATGGTCGCCTCGCTTCAAAAGAAGAATCCTTCCGCGAATGTGCGCATTGCAAAACTGGAGAAAGTGCCTTCCAAGTCGACTAAATCTTCCGCGAAAACGGCGAATTCGAAGCCGCTCTCTACGAAAAATTCGTCTTTGGATTGATTAACTGCGCAGCCCACCGAGTTTGTCGGGAATGAAAATTCTCGTCGTCGGTGGCGCTGGTTATATCGGCAGCGTTTGCGCGGAGCTGTTGCTTGACGCCGGCCACGAAGTTTCGATCTTCGACAACCTGAGCGAAGGCCATCGGGCCGCGATCGATCCACGCGCCGAATTCATCAAGTGTGACTTGGAAGATCGACAATCGGTCGAACGTTTGTTGGAGAGGCGACGCCCCGAGGCTGTCATGCATTTTGCCGCCAACGCGCTGGTGGGCGAATCAATGCAGAATCCGTCAAAATATTTTCGAAACAATGTCGCCAACGGGTTGAATCTTCTCGATGCCATGGTTGAAGCGGGCATCCAAAAAATAATTTTCTCGTCGACCTGCGCGATCTTTGGCCCGCCCGAGCGCGTGCCCATTGATGAAACGATGCCGCCGCGCCCGATCAATCCTTACGGCGAATCTAAGTTGGCCTTCGAAAAGATTTTGCGCTGGTACGAACAGATTCACGGACTGGCGTTCGTTTCCCTTCGCTATTTCAACGCCGCCGGCGCGTCGGCAAGATTTGGGGAAGACCATCGCGTCGAAACGCATTTGATCCCGAATGTCCTTAAAGTTGCGCTCGGAGAAAAACCGCACGTGGAAATTTTCGGGACGGATTATGAAACACCGGACGGGACCTGCATTCGCGACTACATCCACATTGTCGATCTCGCGCAGGCTCATATTCTCGCGCTCGATGCGACCAAAAGTGATTCTTACAATCTCGGCACTGGTGGCGGCGCGAGCGTGCGCGAAGTCATTGATGCCTGCCGCAAAGTTACCCGATGCAAGATCGACATCGTGGAGAAGCCTCGGCGCCCGGGAGACCCGTCGCGGTTGATTGCCTCGTCGGAAAAAATTAATCGCGAGCTCGGTTGGAAACCGCAGTTTCAATCGCTCGATGCCATTATCGAGAGCGCCTGGAAGTGGCACCAAAAGTTTCCGCGCGGCTACGGAGATTGAAACGAAAAGCGCCCGCGAATTTCTTCGCGGGCCGCTTTGAATCTGAATCAGCTATTGACTGAGTGTCCTAAGGTTTCTCGGTGGTGGTGGTTGTCGTGGTGGTTTCCTTTTCGATCACGGCTGGCTTGCTCAGCACAATCTTGCGCACAATCATCCGATCCCCCTCGCGCACATAATAGACTGTCGCGGGCAGATCCGGACGAACGGCCGACCAGGTCACGACCTGACCTGCCGGGTCAAGGATCGCCGTGTTCCTGGTATAATAATAACGGACCGGCGTTCCGGTTGTTCCCGCTCGGAAGGTGATGTAATCGGTGCCTGGCGTATAGGTCGTGATCGTTCCGCTGGCGGTCGTCGTGTCACTCGTCGTGGTCACGATATCCCCCGCTGCGGCGTCCTTGGTTGTCGTGACGGTCGTCGAAGTTTGAGCCAATGCTGTAACAGCGACCAAACAGCAAGCCACGGCCAATATTTTCGCTAATGTAGTTTCTTTCATAGTTGTCCTTTGCTTTGGTTACCCGATGCTCTTTCTTGTCAAGAAGTTTGACTTCCGGCAGCGGCGATTTATTCGACCGAAGCGCCACAAATGGTTCGCGCCGAGTTGGCTGTTTGGTTTTTGAAATAATGCAAACGCTCCCAGGGTTTCGAGATTTTCTGCCGGACGATTGTGCGGCACGGAACTACATCTTCGCCGGCTGGCGCGAAGTTACGCGCCGTTATGGCTTCATCGAATGGGACGGTCCCGTGCTCGAGCCGACCGAACTTTATCGCAAAAAAAGTGGCGCTGAGATTGTCGATCAGCTTTTCAACTTCACTGACAAGGGCGACCGCGAAGTTTCGATGCGGCCCGAGCTAACGCCGACGCTTGCGCGCGTGGTCGCCGCGCACGAGCGCGCATTTAAAAAACCGCTCAAGTGGTTTTCGATCGGACAATTCTTTCGTTACGAAAAACAACAGCGCGGGCGCTTGCGCGAACATTACCAACTGAATTGCGACATCATGGGCGAGAGTGATTTCGCCGCCGACATCGAGCTGATCGCGCTTTGCATTGATATCTTGCGCGGGTTCGGATTGACCGAAAAAGATTTTGTTGTGCGAATCAGCGACCGCGAATTTTGGACCGACTTTTTGGTGCAACAAAAACTTCCGACCGAACGCTGGGAGGAAGTCTTGGAAATCATCGACAAATCTGGGCGCGAGCCGCGCGAGAAAACAGAAGAGAAGCTTGGCAAACTCGCTAGGCCGGTGTTTTCGATTTTCGACAAGGGTGGACGAAGCGGAAAACTCGATCGGCTGGTCGAAGGTCTCGGCGCGCGGGGCCTCGCCGGCTTCGTGGACATTGATGTGAAAATCGTACGCGGGCTGGCGTATTACACCGGAACTGTGTTCGAAATTTTTGATCGCGCGGGAAAATTACGCGCGATCGCCGGCGGCGGGCGCTACGACAATTTGATCGGCCAGCTCAGCGATACGGCGGTTTCGATGCCAGCGCTCGGTTTTGCAATGGGCGACGTCGTTCTCGGCGAGTTGCTGCGTGACCGTCCTGCGGCGCGGGAACAACTCGAGGCCGCGACGAAAGAACAAAACAAGGTCGACATCTACGTCGTGATCGCGAAAGAGCAGCGTCGCTCGGACGCGCTCGAGCAGATTCAAGAGCTGCGCGACCGCGGTTATCGCGTTGATTATCCGCTCACGGCCGACAAGGTCGGGAAGCAATTTCAAACCGCGGAGAACGCCGGCGCGCGGATTGCGTTGCTCTACGGCGATGAATGGCCGCAGGTCAAAGTGAAAAATCTCGCGACGCGTGAAGAATCATTGATTCCGACTGAAGCGTTGCTGGACAGCGTCGCAAAATTCTTCACTGTCTCCGGCTCCGTTTGACCATGTATCGCACGCACGATTGCAATTCACTGCGCAAATCCGACATCGGCAAAGACGCGACGCTTGCCGGCTGGGTCCACGTCTCGCGCGATCATGGCGGGGTCATCTTCATCGATCTGCGCGACCGGGAAGGTCTCACCCAGGTTGTATTTCGGCCGGAAGAGAACATTCAGCTCGCGAAAGAAGCGCACGGATTGCGGAGCGAAGACGTGATTCAGGTTTCGGGTAAGGTCGCGCCGCGCGTGTCCGGAACGGAAAATCCAAAGCTTGCGACCGGCGACATCGAATTGATCCCGGCCCAACTAAGAATTTTGAATCGCGCCGACGATTTGCCGTTTCCGATCGACGTCGAGATTCAAAACGAAGATCTGCGACTGACTTTTCGTTATTACGACCTGCGCCGTCCGGAGTTGTCGCGCAATCTACGGATTCGC
>Ga0126379_10002430_pt1 | contig 11862 bp, 12 predicted proteins | sample PanSoiMetPlot_24_FD_92640 | JGI IMG/M metagenome (GOLD analysis project Ga0126379, IMG submission 92640) | Tropical forest soil microbial communities from Panama - MetaG Plot_24 | ecosystem: Environmental > Terrestrial > Soil > Tropical forest > Bulk soil | place: Panama | collected 2016-02-17
TAGGCTTAGAGCGCAGTAGATTGAGGTTGTGGACAAGCTGTTTTCCAGATCGGGCTCAACCTTCTCGTTAGAAACAAGATCATATCTGCTCGAAAGATAAGCGTTCACGACGATTGCTTGGCCGATGGTCTCTCCTTTGCAATTTTATGGGTTTTTCACGCTCGTGTTCGCAGCGTAGGTGTCAGAACACAAGGCGACAAGCAGCCCATCTTGTTTAATGATAGTGGTCGACTTGCCAGGAAGGCGGAAGGGATCACCGCAGAGATGCGAACAAAAAGAAAAATGAAACGTTTGCTTGAACCCGTAGATTTAATGGTAGCAGCGGGAATTGTTGCGACCGTGGTCGGTGTTCTCCTCGTGTTTATGTCGACACAGGGCCGGTTTCAAGTTGGTCCCTCTGATGATATCGGAAACACAGTCACGAGGGATTCCCTACAACCGGTTCTTGGACAAACCCTCGTTTCACTTTCTCTTGTGGAGAGGGAGCGCTCGGGAGAGATGAGAAAAGCTGTCGCAAGCCTCAATGACGTGACCATGGCGGCCCATCAGATCAAGCATTCCGCTCACGAACAAGTCAAAGAACTGGCTAACCAGGCCAACAATGACCAATTCAGCACGGCAGCTCGCGCCGAGTTCGTGAAGGGGCGTTCTGTCGTCAACTTCACGACCAGAATGGTCAGGAATGATTCTTTGACCAATGGACAACGGGAAGAGTACGACCACCGGATGATCGCTGCAGCAGCCGAAGCAGGGAAAAAGATCGAGCAAGACTTCGAGAGGACGGAAGAAAGTCATTTGGGCAGGGTCATCGTGGCAAAGACGCAAAGTCAAATACATGCGGCCCATCGGAACCAGGAGCAGATTGGAGCCGCGATTGTTCGAGTCACACTGGTTCAAGACGAAAAGAAGAAAGTCATTGAAGCTGCGCAAGAACAGTTGGGAGTCCTTGTTTCCGTCACGACACAGGCGCAACTGTGAACTGCGAATTGGATGAGGGCCTTCGCCGCCTTCGACGAGCGACGGCAACAGAAGGCCCACTCCTAGCCCGGTGGAGGTGATCCATGGGTCTTACCGTGAAAATTGTAGTGGTCGCGGTGACGATGCTGCTCGGGGTTGCGGTGGGTTTAACTTGGGTGGAATTGAGTCAAACTGAAGAGAGCACGCAGTTCCAGCCGTTACCCATCAGCATGTCCAAGGCAGTAGAGGCTGCAGAAACGGCGACAGCAGGACAAGCCATCATTGCTCAATTGGATATCGCCGAAGGGCGACCGGTGTACGAAATTCACATCCTGGGTCCGGACCGCAGCGTGAGCACAGTGCAAGTCGATGCGGAGGATGGAGAAGTGGCGCTGGTGATCGACGAGGAACAGGAACACTCAACCAAAGAAGACAGTGTCCAGTCTCTACAAGGAGGAACCACATTATGAAGTTCACTATTCCAATTATGACCGGAGCAATCGTCCTGGGTCTTGGGACAGTCCCATGCACGTATGCGGCTGATCCAACATCTGATCAGGAAAGATCGACCGAGCAGATCGGGAGTGAATTAGGGGGTCCCGCCCCAGGGTCGGTCTCTGATCAGGAAACGACGAAGAAACAGAGAAACCCCGCCAAGCATCAGAAAGCCAGTCAAAACGCGCAGGTCACCCTGGGAGGCTCCAAGTACGTCGTGTACGGAGTGATTGGCAAGATGCAAGGCGACTATTACTTTGTCAATGATGACGAGTCCGGAGACGAGGTGCGCCTGCTCGTGAACAACGATACGAATCTTGACTGCAGTGCCACCCCGTCCTCAACCCGAGATGCCTCATCCTCCGAGATCGTCGCAACCGACAGGGTCTCAGCACACCAGCAAGCCTCGGAAGCCAGTGACCGTCAGAAAGAACAGGGGCAAAATAAGGATGAGACTGCTATAGGGTCCGGCTTCAGAATTGGAGCCTGTGCCTTCAAGCCTGGTGATAGGATCAAAGCCGAAGTGGACGACATGGGTCGAGTGACGACGCTCCGATCCATGCCCAACCACGAAGGCGCAGCGCCTCAGAAGATCGCGCGCTCGGCTGGGGAGACCGCGGGAACCGGAGAGTTGGCGATTCCTGGCAAACAGGATAAACCTGGGCAGCTCGACATGATCGACTCTCAGGGCTATCCCCCAAAACAGTATGCGTGGCTCCCCGTCCCGCTCGGGAAGTTCATGACCATCGGCGAGCACTCCCTGCTCAATAGGCCTATCTACACTCCTGATGGGAAGATCATGGGATCGCTGGAAACCTTGATGATGGATTCCGAGACGGGACGGATCGAGTATGCCGTCGTGTTCGTGAATGCCACCAATCAGTTGGAAGTGACTCCTTGGGCCCACTTCAAGGTCCAGCAAGACACGGATGAAAAGAAACTGGTTCTGAACACGAAGCAGTATCCACTCTCCCCGGAAATCACTCAAAGAGACGTGGCTGATCGATCTCCCGATCAAGAGTACTTAGCCAAAGCCATGGACGCCACCAAGGCTCCCGCCGACTTACGCGGCGAGGAAGGCAGTATCAAGACATCCGTTTTGAAGAGTAGGTCATCTCCCGACCTGTGTGCGAGCAAAGATTGCCAAGTGATCAGGGGGCGTGTATCGAAGCTTGAAGGGAAGTCTCTCACAGTAAGGGAAAAGTCTGGCAAGGAAGTGGACATGACCGTGGATCGGAAAACGCAGAAGGGACAAGTGGGATTCACTGGGCGAGATGAAGACTTCGCAGTCGGCGATACGATTGAGGCCTATGTCACGTCCACAGGCCACGCGGAATCGATCAGTCTCATTCGTCCCAATTCTACAGGCAGGCCGGAAGAAGTGGGAGGCTGAACGGAACGATGAATGGAGCTTGTGAGTCTTGACAGATCCTCAGCGGGTCAATCGTTCCGCTGAACATTCATCTATGCGGTCAACGCGGTGCTCTCTCTAGGCACTGAAGAGAAATACACTTCGAAGTCCGCCAGAGGCTATGATATTCGGTAGTTGGGCGATTGATGAAGTGCTCGAGGAAGCGTTGCGCCGGTTAGAGCGAGTGAAAGGAAGATTGCCGTGAGAATTCCGCCCTCGGCACATCGACGCAACGTAATCGCAGTCAATGCGTTCCAACATCGTCGAGAAGGTGATTCCTCAGAACTCGAACATCGGGAACCGGTGTCTCGATACCTTGGAGGGATCCTATGAAAGCTGTAGCGTCGTGGCGATGGGTCTTCGCGATTAGCCTCACCAGCATGTTGGCCGCTGCCCTAGCGGCCACATCTGTTCAATCTCAGCCAGCACCCGGCTCTGGGCCAGTGGGATCGCGTCCTGGGGCAAGTCACGAGCCATCCAAGCCGGCAAAGCCGCGAAGTCCTAATCCTGCCGACACCATGCAAAGCGTTCGACCACCTGACCTACCAAGTCTGCCACCCGTGCCACGTGAGCGAGCCCAGGCATTGGAAGAGCGACTGCGACGAGGGCAGATGGACGCACCGATTGCCCAAGGCCGGATCAGTGACCGGTTGGAGCAGTTCCACAGAAGCTCAGTAGAGGGATCGACTGGGGAAACGCTTCCCGAGCAGTCGGCTCAGGGGATGGTGGCGGAGTAGGACCACATCGGAGGCGTCTCGAGCAATAGTTTCGTTCTCCGGACTGTCATCAGCAGCGGAGAACTTTCGTCTCTTTCGTCTCATCCTTCACGGTGACGAGGAAACATTCCTCTGAGGCGCGGCGCGGGGGTTTGGGATCAAACGAAACGGTCCATTCTCGATTCGTCGGATCGAAGGTCACACTTTTGAGATCATAGTCATCCAACTTCTTGTCTTTCTCTTTCCGTGCAGCCGATTTTGACAGCTTCACGACCTCTGCCTGCGTCAGTACTGCGTGATTCGACCCCTCAGGGGACCGCACCGGTGGCCGCTCAGGACGTTCTAATCGCTCAATGGCCATGTCCGGGGGACGTTGCAGTTGCGGGGGAAGGCCTCGCTCCTCAGCTATAGCGGTCCCGACGACCGTGCACAGAACCACACGGATGACGAGGCTCGTTTGCATCATTACTTGGGGCCGACGCCACCGTCCGGAATCTGCAACGTGATGGAGAGGGCATGGCCATCGGAGTTGACCTGTGCAGCGATCTTGTCGCCGGTCTTCAGTCGCCCCGACGTTCCGGCGATTTTTGTTTCCGCAGTCACGCGCAGGCGCACTTGCCGACCAGAGATCTCCTTCACAATGAGTTCCTCATCCTCCCAGTACAGCACATCACCCTTGACCTCAGTGGCTGCGGTTGGCTGAGAACCCTCAATGGATTCTGCCTGAGTGACCGTTCCAAAGAAGAGAAAGAGCACAAGAAGAATCGACATAGACAACTCTCCCTTTCTCTACTTAGCCTACGGGGTCCTGCGGACCGCTGTCAATCAGCAGCCTGTGCGACCGGGCTCGATCCAGTCATGCAGCAATGTCGTCAGGCCAGCTCTGTCTCATACACTCGGGTGGCCTTGGCAATGGATATGGTATTCATGAGTACTATCCAAAGAACTGGGTCAGACTCCAGGCCAGAAAGAGCCCGTACACGATTCCAAAGAATATGGGGAAACTGACTTCGCGACGAGCCCACCATTGACGATGCCGGCGAAGTGCCCAGTTCGGATGGACGAAAGGCGGATCATTCTCTTTATCCTCAAGAGACTCATGCTGGTCCCGATACCGATGGAGCTCGACGAAGAGCTTTCGCTGGTTCCACTTTCCTGCTCGTTCGATTCCCCGGAGCTGCCATTCCCAGAGTGCCGTCTGGGCCGCAAAACGACCAAGCACAATGGCCATCTGCACGGCCATCAACACTCCAAACAGACAAAGAATGATGACAAGGAGTGTAAAAACCCAAGTAACAGTTTGCCGGGCGAGCAGAAGCCCAATGGCCCCTACGAAGATGGAGTTCGCGGTGAGATAGTCAGACAGCAAGCTGTGGTAATCCCGAATTCCCGACGTCCAGAGCTCAATAAGATTTCTGTAGGTGGTGTGCGGATCTATTTCATCCATGCCTGTCGTCGTTCCATTCCCTCGTCTTTGTTCGACGTCGATCTTCCCCTCTTCGTCGCATCTCAGAGGTCATCCCATCGACTAGAGCCGCAAATATTGAATCGTATTTCCCGCAACGGTTCCCGCGTGCTTCTTCCCTTCCCAGGGTGCGCAGAGGCTAATCCCGGCGTGTCATTCTGTCAAGAATTGGTCTATGGAGCGGGCACAGGACGCGGTGGGGAGCTGGCGGGACTATTGCGGTCAAAACCGGATGAACTACCTCGTTTCTTCCTCCATGCGATAGCCCGCAAGCCGTCCTTCTCCGTTAGCGAGCATTTTTCGTTCGCCGCCTCCAGCCCTGACGCTCAAACAAGCTTCGCACCATCCGCAACACATCTGCTGCGTCCTCCAAACGCTTTTTCGAGATCGGGATCGTCAGTCGGTTGAAGACCCGCGCCTCTCGACGGTTCATGGCCTCGACCAAGTCCTTCCCCTTTGTGGTCAGTTTGATCAGGCGCGAGCGTTTGTGGGCTGGATTCTTCACCGACTCCACAAGTCCGTCCTCGGCCAGCGTATTCACCAAGGTTTGCATATGCTGCCGTGACACCGGCCGCGCCCGAGCCATCTGTGGAACCGTTTGAGCCCCTGTGCGGTACAGACCACGAAGCACGCCGCGCCGCCCAGCAGTGGATTCGCCCTGGTGATGCACCTCCTCAGCAACCATCCTAAGTCGGTGGGATAGCCTCACGGTTTCGGTCGTCACAGACTCCAGAGCACCCAGTCGACTCGCGTAAACGGACGGCCCCACCACCGGCTGAGGGTGTGACGTATGTCTCTCGGGTTCGCGTGGCTTCACAATCCTCTTCTCCACGACACAACCACTGCTGTTCGTTGCTCCTGGGTCGATCCCTCCGCCGCGTGAACCAACAAATCGGATCGGCGATGAAACGCCCCGACGAACAGCCCTTGTCGAGTCCGCCGCTTGTCATTCCTTTGTGTTCGAAGAGACATGATCACGACACCCCCATCGGTAAGACGCCCATCAAGATTTTCCGATCTTATACGCAACGCAAGCGCCAAATGCGTATTGACAGGCTCATTGTCATATTAGCAAGTATATTGTCAATAGACAAATGAGAAGAAATTACCCCCTCTTTCAGGATATGACCACTGGTTAGGAGGGTCCGTCTGGCCAGAATGTACGAGTCAGCGATCACGACGGCAGGAAGGTTACATGCACGTCGCGTTCGCGCGGGCCATCCAGTTCGACGAACATCACCGATTGCCACGTGCCGAGAACCAATTTGCCGGCTGACACGGGAATGGTCATGGAGGGACCTAGAATCGAAGAAGCCATGTGGGACCAGGCGTGCTTTGGGTCATGAGCATGGCGAAACTGAATGCGCGGGATCATCTGCTCCACAACTTGAAGGAAATCCTCCTCGGTCCCTTCCCCAATCTCTCCGGTTGTTAATGCGGCGGTCGTGTGGGTGACGAAGAGGAAGCAGACCCCCTCTTGCATCTTGGCCTTCCGGATCATCGTCTCGATCCGATCGGTCAGATTCACCACCTGTTTTCGCGTGGTGGTACTAATGTGCAGGATTTCAGCCACGTATCTGTAACCTTCCCTAAACAGAGGTTGTGTTGAAATGGTCTTCGTACTGTCGAACAACTGAGGAACCCAGCATGGCAGGTCCCCCATTCTTCTGTGAAACAGTCAAAGTCAAGGTGTTTTAATGGCCACATTCTACTTTTTCAACACCGGCTTGGTCCATGTTGATATGCTCGCGTCAGTCCAATTCCTCCCTTGGCGGTTTCTGAATGTGTTTGATCCTGAATTGAATAGTTAGTCTGGCTTTTCCTCGAATAGGTACGTGAGATGGAACATCGGCATCAGCCTCTGCTATCTTCACGTTCGCGAGGTGGTTAGCAACCCACACGCGCCGTTTATGATTCGTATCAGACCAGCGATCGAAGCTGATTTCCCAGCTTTGCTCCAGGTGCAGCAGGCCGCCTTCGGCGATTACGCCACTGTCTATGAAGTAAGCGCTTGGACTGCGGAAACGCTCGACAGCCTCAGGAACGATGCGAAGGAGAAACGTATTCTGGTGGCGGAGGCGGAGGGAGTCATTGTCGGATCAGTGCGGTTTTGGACGGTAGCTGGTGTCTGCGTGGTCCGGTTGTTATCCGTGAGTCCTGCCCACCAGAACCATGGGATCGGGAAGGCACTGATACGGGAAATCGAAGGAGTCACGACCGATGCCCATAAGTTCTACGCCTGCACCATGTTGCGCACGGCAAGGAACATTCAGTTTTTCTTGAGTCTCGGTTACAAGGCGGAAACGATGCTTCCCAACCATTACCATCACCTCGATCTCATCTGTTTCGCCAAATATCGTACGTCGCCAAGGCCAGCGACGCCCTCCCCAGCCTAAGCAGGCGCCTCGGCATCTTCCATACACCTCCCCGCAGGTGCCGAGCCGCAGGTGGTCCCCCACGATTTGTCAATCAGGAGTTCGACCTGCCGCTCACCCGCAGAGCGGTTGGATCGCCCAGGCTCCCAGGCCTTCCGTCGCAACCTGACGCACTGTGACGCGCTTCCCCTTTCAGGGGGTCGAATGGCCCCACTGGGGGGTGGTGGCGAATTGCAGCTGTCCATTATGCTCCCTCATGGGTGTCAGAAGAAACCAGGAGGGATCTGTAACAGCTATCCGAGTGGATCGCTCTGGTGGATAGCTCGTCGGATGCCGAGAACGAAAGGACCTATCGTTATGAGATGGCTCAATACTCTGGAACGCGTCGTTCTCATGTTGTCGCTCGCCGTCACGATCCTTTCACTCAGTCTCTGCTCAGACGGCTTTGCGGAAACGGCTGGCAACGAGTCTCTGGCGGCCGACTTCATGACTCTCTCCGGTCTTGACCACCAGATACAACAGATGCCCCAATGGTATGCGACCCTACTCGACCAGGTTTTTGCGAGTATCGAAATGGGGGGCCACCGGATTCCAGGGAAAACGAAACATATGGTTCGTCAGACTTTCCTGGGCGCGTTGGATGCGGACGGCATGCAGAAGGAGGTTCGTCAGCGCCTCGGCCGGGAACTTCCTGAGCAAGTCGCAAAGCCCACGGTCGATTGGCTTCGTACAGACTTAGGACGAAGAATCACCGCCTTGGAAAATGAGGCGAGTTCGCCAGAATCGGCCATTCAACAGGCCGCGTTCGCCCTGCAACTCCAAATCGAGCCACCCTCACCTGAACGCATGCAGCTCACACGCCGACTGGAGGCAGCCACTGGAAGCAGTGATCAAGCGGTGGAGGGATGGGAGACCGTGGCCGTTGCCCTCGGAATAGCGATGGCCGCCGGTATGGCCAATGCTCGACCAGACGGAATGGACATCCTGCGGGAGAGACTTGCCAAGCTGAGACCGGATATGAAGGTTCTGCTCCTTCAAGCGTCGCTCCGGCACATGCTGTTTACGTATAGAACGCTGACAGACGAACAGTTACGGCGTTACGTCGAGTTCCTCGAATCTGAGACTGGCAGAACACTCACCAGAATCGTCAATGGAGTCGTCATCAATGTCGCGTCCGGCGCGATTGAACGGATGGAAGCCACACTGAGTGATTCACTGACGAAAAATCGCCAAAAAGCCGGAGTCTAGTCGGGCCTGTTTGCCAAGTTTCAGGCGACACGTGCTCACGACGACGTTTGCCCACCTCTTCTTCGGAACTCAACCCGATGGCTTTCCCGATCCGGCTGGGGCCTCTAGTCATGATCGCCACTTTATCGCATTTCCGTAAGCTGATGTCCTGGTCTCCCCTCTCGACGCGGTGCACACAGAGCTGGTCTTGACGACAAACCTATCTAGCTGTTTATCTAAAAGATAGAGGGACTCCTATGCAAAACCCCCGTTTCACATGCCGCCTCCTTCAACTGAGCGACTCTTCCTGCTCAAGGAAGGAAGACGAAGAGTCCATTCCAAGAGACGGTTGCACACCCAAAGGACCTCCGCTCTCCCGCAGGCGATTCTTGACGCTGGTGCCCTTGCTCACCCTCGCATCACAGACCACTCCGTTGAAGTCCTCATCCGCATCGCATGGCCAACCCCCATCAAATGAGACCTCTCAAGAAGTTCGACGTCTCCAAGGGATGGAGCCTGTCCGGGCACTGACGTTCGATGATGCCATCGTCTTGAAGGATGGGAATCTCCTCTTCATTACTGACGCCGATGGAATGGTGCCAATCAAGGACGAACACGACTTCGGTCTTTACTATCAAGACTGTCGCATCCTCAATGGATATGAAATGCGTTTGTCGGGACGTCCTCCACTGGTCCTCGGATCCAGTGCGCCGACGGGCTTGATGGCGAAGCTCCAATTCACAAATCCCAGCATCGACGGCATTGATGGGAAGGCTATTCCAAAACAGAAGCTCGCGATCCGATCACATCGGATGATCGAGGGGGATCCACCCGCGCTGTATGAACAACTTCTTGTCCAAAACTTTGCGAACAAGCCTGTCGAGTTCCTTCTCTCGTTGAACTTTCGGAGTGGATTTGAAGACGTGCTGGCCATTCGGGGTACCCCGCAAGATCCGGGGCGCATGTATGCGCCCGTCTGGAATCATGACTTCGTGCAGTTCCTCTACGAAGGAAGGGATGGCTGGTATCGCAGTCTCACCGTCCATCTAGATCCGCCGCCAGACTTCACCGACGGCACTATGGCCTACTTCCGTATCTTGCTGGCACCCCGTACCCTGAAGACGTTGCACGTGTCAGTGACCCCAAACATCTCCCGCTACCGGGCCACCCCTGTGGTTATGAGTAGTGGCGCTCAACACTTCTCGCAAGTCATGACGAAGCTCGCAGAGGCACCCGCAGGTTGGTTGCGATCCATCACCCGAGTGCAAAGCACCAACACCCTGCTGGACAAGGTGCTAATCCGCTCGCTCCTGGACCTCCGCCTGCTCCAAATGAAAATCGATAACTTGACGTTCTACGCCGCCGGGACACCGTGGTTCACCACCCTGTTCGGCCGCGATAGTTTGATCTCCGCGATGCAGACTCTGGCCTTTGACCCAATCCCCGCAGAGCAGACGCTTCGCCTGCTCGCCAGATATCAAGGACGACAGGAGGATGATTGGCGAGACGAAGAACCCGGCAAGATTCTTCACGAAATCCGTATTGGAGAGTTAGCCCGTCTCGGTCTCGTTCCACATACTCCCTATTACGGTTCCATTGACGCCACGCTGCTCTTTCTCATCCTTATCGCTCGACATGCCGCATGGACTGGCACGTTGGATCTCTTCACGGAATTGCACGATGCGGTCGAGCGAGCACTAGAATGGGTCGCGCGCTATGAACACAGACACGAGAAGGGCTATCTGGCCTATCGCAGTCGGTCGCAGCTCGAAAATCATGGCTGGAAGGATTCAGGCGATGCAATCGTCAATACGGATGGTAGTCTGGCCGCCCCTCCAATCGCCCTGGTCGAAGTACAAGGATATGTCTACGAGGCTAAACGTCTGATCGCAGGACTCTATGCCCGGCGGGGCGACGCCACGCGGGCTGATTATTTAACCGCCGAGGCCTCACGGATGCGAACACGTTTCAACCACGACTTCTGGATGGAGAAGATCGGCTACTTTGCGCTGGCGATCCAAGGAGATGGCCGGCCCGTGACGACTGTGACATCGAATCCGGGCCAGGCCCTTTGGAGCGGGATCGTCGATGCCGACAAGGCCAGACGCACGGTGGACCGGATGATGGGTTCCGACATGTTTAGCGGTTGGGGTATTCGAACGCTCTCGGACCGTGAACGGGCCTACGACCCGCTCGGGTACCATGTGGGCACAGTATGGCCACACGATAATTCGCTCATCGTCGCAGGCTTTCGTCGATATGGTTTCGATGACGCTGCCAGCAGAGTCTTCACCGCTCTCTTCGACGCAGCGCTGTCGTTTAAGGACTATCGCCTCCCGGAACTGTTCGCGGGAACAAGCCGAGGTGAATACGAGATGCCCGTCTCATACCCGACTGCTAACCCGCCACAAGCCTGGGCGGCTGGGGCTATGCCGTATCTCCTTGAAACCTTGTTAGGGCTCGTGCCCGAAGGATTGGAGAGGCGATTACGCATTGTACGGCCTCTGCTCCCCGATTTTGTGGATGAGCTTGAGGTGCGTGGTCTGCGAGTCGGTGCGGCGAAAACGGATCTCCGCTTCACCAGACGGACGAAAGGTGAGACGGATGTTGACGTGTTGGCTATTGAAGGGCAACTAGGCATACACGTGGAATCAACCTGACCTCGCCTCACTCGCATCCCGCAGCTTGGAGAGGATGATCTCATCCCGTCGCATCCAGCACCGGAGCGGGCCGGCCTTCCATTCGCCGCCGACCTACTTCAGCAGGAGCTTAAACGCATGACTCCATTCCCGGCGCAGAAAGCCCGGAATGCACCAAGCATGCACAACGGCTCGATCGCCCTGGCAGCCTCGACCTTTCCCCTGCCTGCCGTCTCCCAGCCAAACTGATTCAGAATTTCGCTCACGATTCCCTTGGCAGTCCCATCATTTCCGCAAATAAACATGGTGGGCTTGCCAGCGGAGAATGGCGGATTGACCATGCGGGCATTGCCAACGGAATTGAACGCTTTGACGAAGCGCGCATCGGGAAACTCCCGTTGCAGACGTTCCATCAATGGCTCATCGAGATTCGTGAAGAACTTCAGCACGCCGTGAGTCGGTGGCGAATCAGCAATTGGATTCGTCGCATCAATGATCGGCTTCCCTGCCAGATTCGCTGTTCCCGCGTCCCGCAGCGCGTCCGCCTCGACTGTTCCTTTGACCGCTAGCACGACCA
>Ga0126379_10002431_pt1 | contig 11860 bp, 10 predicted proteins | sample PanSoiMetPlot_24_FD_92640 | JGI IMG/M metagenome (GOLD analysis project Ga0126379, IMG submission 92640) | Tropical forest soil microbial communities from Panama - MetaG Plot_24 | ecosystem: Environmental > Terrestrial > Soil > Tropical forest > Bulk soil | place: Panama | collected 2016-02-17
AAGCGCTGGGGGCGCCGAGCCCTGGTCAGCCTGGCTTTTTCGATCACCGCGGCGCGAATCTATCCAACGGTCAAGTACGCCCTTGGCCACGGCAAGGCCTGTATGCACGTCGTTGTCGGCGGCTCGCCGGTGATGTTCGATCAAGGCCGGGAACCGGCGCAGCCGGATGCGACGGTGCGCACGGCGTGAGACCCGGGGCAGGATGTCATATCCGGCTGAGAGCTTCGAGCCATACCGCCGGCGCCTGCTCGGTCTTGCATACCGCATGCTTGGATCGATGACTGACGCCGAGGACGCGGTGCAGGAAACGTACTTGCGCTGGCACGGGGCCGACCGCGACAAAGTGTCGGATCCGAGAGCATTCCTCATGACCACGACGACGCGGATCTGTCTCAACATCCTGACCTCGGCGCGCGCACGGCGCGAAGAGTATGTGGGCCCATGGCTGCCGGAGCCGGTTGTCGATACGGCAGCGCTCGCGCCCGACAGCTGCACGGAGCTGGCCGAGGATCTCTCCTACGCGCTGCTCTTGACGCTCGACCGGCTGTCGGCGCTCGAGCGGGCCGCCTTCCTGCTCCACGACGTGTTCGATTTCCCGTTCCGCGAAGTGGCCGCGGCTCTGGAGCGGAGCGAGGCGGCGTGCCGACAGCTTGCTGCCCGCGCCCGCGCGCACGTGCGCGACGTCCGGCCACGCGGTACGACCGCGCCGCCGGCTCGTCCGGGCAAGATCGATGCGAAACATTCGCAGCTCCTGTCCGCATTCATCGCTGCAACCTGGGCCGGTGATCTCAATGCAATCACGCACTTCCTCGCGAGCGACGTGCGCATCGTGACGGACGGCGGCGGCAAGGTGCTGGCCGCGCGGGAAGTGATCGAGGGCGCCGATCGCGCGGCGCGGTTCATCTCGGGCGCCACGCGCCCACACCCGGGTCAATGGTGGCGCGAGGACTTCAAGCTCCGCTTTGCGATCGTCAACGGCCTGCCCGGGATCATCGTCGACGCCCCCGAGGGACCGGTCCAGACGGCGGCGATCGAGATCGAGGGCGACGTCATTCGGGCGATCTACGTGGTGCGCAATCCGGACAAGTTGCGGCACCTGGCCGCCGTGGCGTCGCCGCACCAGAGCGGTCGCGGTTGACGGAATGCAAGGAGACACGATGGCGAAACAGACATTCCTCACCCGGATCCTGCTGGCGTGCGGCGTCGTGGCGGGTTCGTTGTACGTGGCGGTGGCGATGGCCCAGGCGCTGACCCGCGACGGCTTCGACCTCGCGCGGCACCGCTTCTCCTGGCTGACCGCCGGGGACCTCGGCTGGATCCATCAGTCGAACATGGTGCTGGCCGGGGTGCTGACGGTGCTGTTCGCGGTCGGCGTGCGCCAGGCGCTGCGGACGGGCCGGGGTGCGGTCTGGGGGCCGCGCCTGCTCGTTCTCTTCGGGATGGCCTACATCGTCGGCGGCCTGTTGACAGCAGACCCGGTGGCCGGCTTTCCGCCCGGCACCACGCCTGAGATGGTACACACCACCTGGCATGGGGCAGTCCAGAACGCCTCGCGCGGCGCCAGCACTCTCCTGCTGATCGCGGCGAACCTGGCGATCGCAACGTGGTTCGCCGCCGAAAGAAACCGGGGCTGGGCCTGGTTCTACGGAGCCGGTTTCCCCGTGGTGCTCGCAGCCCTGACGTCCATCGGCTTCGTCGCCATCGGCGACCGATCCGCCTTCGCCCTGGCCATTCTCGCGACGCCATGGATCCTGATCACGGCCCTGGCCATACACCTGTACCAACGTGAAGGAAAGCGACGGAATCACATTCCGGCGGGCCTGGGAACGAGGAGCAGACTGGTGAAACCGGAGATGAGCGCCAAGGCAACATCTTTTGGAAGGTGAGGAGGAGGAGCCAAATGTCCGCAAAGAACACCACCGCGACCCACAAGAAGTCCAAGGGGTTCATGGACGAGGAACGAGCTGCGATGCAGGAGCGTGCCCAAGAGTTGAAGAGGGAAACGCGCCGCGGCCCGCGCGCTGACCAAGCGGACGGGGAAAACGACGTGCTCGCGAAAATCGCCGAGATGCCGGAGCCGGATCGCGGCATGGCCAAGCGGCTCCATGTGATCATGAAAACCAGCGCACCAGCCCTCTCACCGAAAACCTGGTACGGGATGCCAGCTTATTCCAAAGACGGCAAGGTCATCTGTTTCTTCCAAAGCGCGCAGAAGTTCAAATCGAGGTACGCGACGCTCGGCTTCGGTGACGCGGCGAACCTCGACGAAGGCGCCATGTGGCCAACCTCCTTCGCACTGAAGGTGTTGACCGCCGCCGAAGAGGCAAAGATCGCCGGGCTCGTGAAGAAAGCGGTCAGCTGAAGACTGGATCTTGCCACTGGCCCGGCCCCTAACGGGGATCAATGTCGCCCAGTCGCTGTTCGCAAATCCATCTGGGAGCGCGACGCAGAGTACAACCCGCTTTGGCAAGTTCGGAGCGGCATGAAGCCGGTGAGATCTAAGCCGTTAACCGATTCCCGACAGGAGGCCATCTAGCCGACTCCGTAGGTGAGGCTGACGCGCCCATCTGGAAGCTGTTGAGCCTTCCGGAGCTCGAGCCCGCGGCGGCGTTCCGCGGCCGCAAAGAGCGCCTTCCCTCCGCCGGCGATCAGCGGATAAACAATGAGCCGGAGTTCATCCACCAGCCCGGCATCGACGAGGCTCGCCGTGGTTCGAGCACCCCCAACGAGATAGATGTCCTTGCCGGGTTTCCGCTTGAGGGCGGCAATCTCTTCGAGTCCCCGGACGAACCTCGTCTTTGGCCAGATGGCCGAAGTCAGCGTGCTCGACAACACGTAATGCGGAGTCTGGGTGGCAAAGGCGGCGTACTTGATCTCGTCCGGCGTCGGCGGCCGGCCAGCCCAGTGGGGCTTGTCAGGCTCATTCTTTACTGCGATCCAATACCCTTCGTACTCGGGGTACATGCCTGCCCCGATCACACAGGCGTCGATCTGCGGCGTCAGGCCATAGTCGTCAGACCACGCTTCGACCCAATCCGCGTAACCCTCCGCTCCCCCGATCTTGGCATCGACAGACGTCTTCATTCCAGCGATCAACTTCCGCATGACAACCCCCGTTCCACTCGCCTCATGCAGCGCCAGTCCTGTTCTCCGGCGTTAGTCGTCCAGGCTCCCCATGCTCAGGTTGACGACCGTTCCGGTGAGCCCGCTCGCCTTGTCGGAAGCGATGAAGGCAGCCGCGTCGGCCATCTCCGCGAGCGTCGTGAGCCGTCTTGTATGGGTCCTCGCTGCTACGACTTCGTAGAACTTCTCCTTTGTGATTCCCATTGCCTCGGCGTAAAGCCTGAAGCCCTCCCTGATCCTGTCTGTTTCCGGCATACCCTGGGGCCGCAGGCCGACCACGCGAATGCCGGCGGGCGCCAGCTCGGCCGATAGGCCTCGAGTGAGCGCCTCCACGGCCGCCATCGCCGGACCGGCGCCTCCCGTCAGCGGGGTGCCCGCGCGCGAAAGAGTTGCGGTGACCGTCATGATCACTCCCGATTTGTTCGAAACCATGTGCCTTGCGGCCAGGCGCGCCGTCAGAAAGTACGTCCTCGTGTAGGTCGCGATCGGCAGGGAGAACTGCTCGACATCCAGCTCGACCAGCGGCGCCCGAGTCTTCGGATTCGGGATGCCGACCGCGTTGAACGAGATATCGACGCGACGTGCCCTGTCGACAACGGACTGCAGGTGCCCGCTCACGGCCTGTTCGTCGAGGGCGTCCACTTCCGCGGCCTCGGCGGATTCTCCGGCGGAAGCGATTTCCCTGGCGACGGCTTCGACCGGCGCCCGGTGGCGCCCCGTGAGAAAGAGCCTGGCTCCCTCGCGAGCGAAGGCGCGTGCGACGGCGCCGCCGATCGCGCCTCCGGCGCCGTAGATCACCGCGTTCTTGTTCTCGAGCAGCATGGATTGCTCCGATCTCTCGAAGATTTACTTCGAGCGGCTCTTGAACAGCCGCTCGTCCACCGGGATGACGACGACGGTGAAGGGCGTGCCCGCGTCATCGCTGACCTGGGGGAAGGGACTTCCGAACTCGTTGCCGCCGACCATGGAGTTGTCGTAGTAGGGCGCGAAAACCATCATGTGCGGGCGCCACGCGCCGATTCCGGGACCCAGGTGCTGGTGACTCGACCACATGTACGCGAACGTGACGGAGTCCCTGCGCGGTAGCTCGCCGTGGACATAGGCCGACTGGAGAGACTCGGCAATCTGGTCGGGGCTCTTGCCCTCCATGGCAAGTCTGGTTCGCAGTTCGTAGTACGGCATCGCCGTCCGCGCCGCCGGCGCGGTAAAGCAGATCGGAGCGTGCACCGTCGGGTCGTAGACGAGGTCGCGAAACTGGGCCGGCGTATACGTCGGCGCGCTGAAACCGCGCATGACCATGCATACGGCCCCGTTGTCGCCCTCACGCGCCACTACGAATCCGGACTTCGTCAGGACCTTGATCGTCGCGTGGTCGGCGAGGCTCGCCGGCGCGGCGCTCGTCGCGAGCGCGATTTCGACGTCGCGCGGCATCATGTATTGATCGATCGGCGGGTACTTCGGCGCCTGGCCTTTTACGACTGCCGCCTCGAAGCTCGCCGCCAGGAGAACGGCCAGAAATGAAAGGGTCTTCATATCTACCTCCATCCTCTAGTACGGACGCCGGGCGAGGCAGGATACGCGCGGCAACGTCCCGTTCTACGAGGGCTTCGCGACGACAACCGATGTCGCCGAGGGGAGAATCCAGGGCGCGTGGAAGTAGTCGACGATTCGTGTGATGCGTTCGCCCGCGATGTCGAGGTGAACCAGCGAATGCGCCGTCCAGCGGTCGTCGGCGCGGCGAAGGAGAATGACCTGCGGCGCGCCGTCGACTTCTCCCACCGCCAATCGCCATTCGAACGGGAAACGCTCGTAGTTGCTGAAATAGGGTGCAGTCTTAAATGGGCCGGAGTATCGGTCCGCCACCCGGACGCGCGCGTCCGCGGCGATGAGCTCGCGCACGCCATCCCAGTCGCGCCGGTTGAATCGCTCGACATAGAGATGGAGGATCCGCTCGTCGGCGGCGCTCTTCGCGCGCGGTGAGGTCTCTCTCCCGGACAGGGTCGCGAGCTTGGAACGGCCCCGATTGAGCGCGGCCTTGACGCCGCCGACGGTGGAATCGACCAGCTCCGCGACCTCTTCCAGTGAATAGTCGAAGACATCCTTCAAGAGCACGCAGGCGCGCTCCATCGGAGGGAGCAACAGCACGAGATGCTCGACCGCCCGGCCGACCGCCGGCCCGGGAGGATCGGTCGGCGCGACGGAATCGGGCCCCGCCGCGGTGGCTTCCGATTTCTTCCGAGCTTCCCGGCGTCGGAGGAGATCGATGCAACGGTTGTGCGCGATCCGGAACAGCCAAGGCGCCAGCGGGCGCCGATCATCGAAAGTGTCCAGCTTGCGATAGGCCTGGAAGAGCGCGTCCTGGACGACGTCCTCCCCGTCCGAGACCGATCCGGTCATGCGCGAGCAATACCGATGGAGGCTCGATCGAAGGTTGCTGATCGTCTCGAGAAACGCGAGGTAGCGCGCCTCGAAACGACCGGAGACGTTGGGATCCGCAGACCCGTCCATACCGATGAATACGCGGCAAACGACCTGCGAGATACGTGTGAACGATTCGCGCTAGACGGATCTCCGCGGGTACGTCAGACCTGAGTCCGTCCCACGACCACCGGGGATCCGCAGCCCGGCCGGAACATCAGCCGCGTCCTTGTGGTACCTCGCCATCGTTGTGGTCGTCGCCGATGCGAAGTAATCGTGAAGGGCGCGTCGGAGGACGGGATCGTGAGCTGCGGGAGGAAACCGTGACTGAATGCGTGCGCCACTATCTCGTCCGCCAGGACCCGCTCGTGCCACGCCTCCGCCAGCCACCTTCACGAAGGGCGGAGCGTCGATTTCTCGACACTCTGCCGAAAATTCCTCACACAGCCGAACCGTCGAACGTCCTTCCGGATCTCCGGCTTTTCGCGCAGACCACTCCCGACAAACGGGTTAGACGGAGAGCCCCTCCGGTTCGATCCTTGGCACGGACCCTGTAATTCCCCGGTCGCGTCGTCGATTTCGGGGGTTTCGATCGTCGACAGGGTGAAAGGGACACGGGATGTCACAGAAATGCGTTGAGCTGCTGCTGGGAAGGATTCTGACGGACGAGGATTTCCGCCGGGAGTTCTTTCCGATCCGCGACTTCAGCTTCGCGATGGCCGCTTCGCATGGACTGGAGCTGACGGCGGTTGAGAGAAGCGCCCTCTCGAAGCTGAAGGGGCGGCGCTTCGATTTCATCGCCCAGACGCTCGACCCGCGGATCGCCCGCTCCGGCGTCTCGGTCTTCCAGGGAGACGGGTGCGCCTCGCCTCGCAAGACGAGCGCCGGAGAAGTTTCATGAAGACTCTTTTCGCGCTCTCCGCGTTCCTGGCCGCGGCGGCGCTGTCCGCGCAGGAACCGGCGACGCTGCCGCTCTCGCTCCAGGAGGCGACGCGGCGGGCGCTCGAGCGCAACACGGCGCTCGCGGTGGAGCGGGAGAATCTCGCGCAGGCGGGCTTCTCGATCTCGGGCGCGAAGGGCGCCTACGACCCGTTCCTGGAAGCCTCGGCGGGATGGCGCAAGCACACCGACCCGGTCAACTCGACCTTCTCCGGCGCCCCGGCCGGGAGCCTCGCGCCCGAGAACGAGTCCGCGGTTGCATCCACTTCCGTCACGCAGCTCCTGCCGAGTGGCGGCTCCGTGCAGCTCTTCTCCAACTGGGGACGGGACACGACCGACAACACTTTCGCGATCCTCTCGCCGGCCTACACGACAGGCTTCGGCGTTTCGGCCCGCCAGCCGCTGCTGCGGAACCTCACGATCGATCCGGCGCGGGAGGCGATCCGGGTCGCCTCGGCCGAGCGCAATGCGTCGGCGGCGCGCCTCTCGGCCGTGGTCGCCGACACGATCGGCCAGGTGGATGCCGCGTACTGGAGCCTCGTCTCGGCGCGCCGCAACGTCGCCTCGATCCAGAGCTCGGTGGACCTCGCCGAAAAGCAGCTCTCCGAGACGAAGATCCGCGTGGACGCCGGCGCGCTGTCCAAGACGGACATCGCGCAGCCGATCGCCGAGCGAGAGCGCCGCAAGGGAGATCTCGCAGTGGTCCGGCAGCGGGTCGAGGAAGCGGAGAACACGCTGAAGATCCTCGTGCTCGGAGACCCTGGCGACCCGGCGTGGAAGACCGAGATCGTCCCGACCGACGAGCCCGAATCGAAGACCCGGGCGGCCGGCCTCGGCCAGGCGCTCGACGCCGCTCTTGCGAAGCGGCCCGAGATCTCCGAGGCCCGCTTGCGCCACGAGCGCGTCGAAGTCCAGGTCGAAGCTCGCAGGAGCGACCTAAAGCCCCGCCTCGACCTCGTCGCGGCCTACGGCCGGCGGGGCCTCGCCGGGCGTGCGAACCCCAGCGCCGTCGGACCGGGCGGCGAGCCCGTCGTCGTGCCGGGCCCGATCGAAGGCGGATGGAAGCGCTCCTACGGCACGATCCACGACAACGAGTTTCCCGACGCCTCGGTCGGCCTTGCCTTCTCGCTGCCTCTCGGGAATCGCGCGGCGAAGGCGAGCCTCGCGATCGCGAAGTCCGAGCTGTCGCAGGCGGCGACGGGCGTCACCGCGGCCGAGCAGCAGGTGCAGGCGGAGGTCCGAAACGCGGTCTTCGCCCTCGAATCGGCGCGCCAGCGGGTCGACGCGGCGATCGCCGGAAGGTCCGCCGCCGAGACGCAGCTCTACGCCGAGCAGGAGCGCTTTCAGTCGGGCCTCTCGACGAACTTTCTCGTCCTGACGCGGCAGAACGACCTGACGGCCGCGCGGGTCACCGAGACCCTGGCGCTGACGGACTACCGCAAGGCCGAGACGGAGCTCGCGCGGGCGACGGGAGAGCTCCTCGAACAACGCCGCATCGTCATCGATCACCAGTAACGGAGGGTTGGACTCATGAAGAAGCGGATGATTCTGATGCTGCTGGCCGCGGCCGTTTTCATCACGGCCATTGGCGCGGTCAAGTACAACCAGGTCAAGAAGGCCATCGCGCAGCACTCCTCGTTCCAGCCTCCGCCGGAGGCCGTGACGACGATCGTCGCGAAGAGGGAGGAGTGGCCGGCGAACCTCGCCGCGATTGGCACCGTCGCGCCGGTTCACGGGGTGGTGGTCAGCGCGGACCTGCCCGGGATCGTCGAGAAGATCCAATTCGACTCCGGCAAGACGGTCCGCGAGGGCGCGGTCTTAGTCGAGCTCGACACCCGCCAGGAGCGCGCGCAGCTCGCCGCGGCGGAGGCTCAGCAGAAGCTCGCGAAGCTGAACTTCGAACGCTTCCGTGGGCTCCTGGACAAGGGAGTCATTCCCCAGGCCGATTTCGACCGCGCGCGGGCCGAGGACACCCAGGGCGACGCCCGCGTCGGCGAGATCCGGGCGACGATCGCCCGCAAGACGATTCGCGCGCCGTTCTCCGGGGTCCTCGGGATCCGCCAGATCAACCTGGGCCAGTACCTGGCGGGAGGCTCGCCGATCGTCGCACTCGAGTCGCTGGACCCGATCTACGTGAACTTCTCGGTGCCCCAGCAGAGCGCGGTCCACGCCGAGGCCGGCGGCGAGGTGCGCGTCACAGCCGACGTGGCCGACGGCGCCGCGCGGAAGAGGGAGTTCACGGGCAAGGTCACCGCCGTGGACTCGGTCGTCAACGAGGCGACTCGCAACGTGCAGATCCAGGCGACGCTCGCGAACCCGGAGGCGAAGCTGAAGCCAGGCATGTTCGTCCAGGCCGAGCTCCTGCTCTCCGCGAAGACGGCGGTCATTGCCCTTCCGGCGTCGGCGATCAACTTCGCGCCCTACGGGGACTCCGTCTTCGTCGTCACCGACCTGAAGGGGCCCGACGGCAAGTCCTACCGCGGTGTACGCCAACAGATCGTCAAGCTCGGCGCCGGGCGTGGAGACCAGGTCTCGGTTGTCTCGGGCCTCGAGGCCGGTCAGGAGGTCGTAACCTCGGGAGTCTTCAAGCTCCGCAACGGTGCCGCGGTCCAGGTCAACAACAAGACCCAGCCCGGGAACAACCCGGCCCCGAGGCCGGAAGACAGCTAAAAACGAGGTCTGACATGAAATTCACGGATCTGTTCGTCAAGCGCCCGGTCCTGGCCGTCGTCGTCAACCTCGTCATCTTGATCGCCGGGGTACAGGCGATCCGCTCGCTCTCCGTTCGCCAGTTCCCGCGGAGCGACATCGCGGTCGTGAAGGTGACGACCAACTACGTCGGCGCCAACGCCGACCTCGTGCGCGGCTTCATCACGACGCCTCTCGAACGGGTCATCGCGAGCGCCGACGGCATCGACTACATGGAGTCCTCGAGCGCGCAGGGGCTCTCGACGATCACAGTCCACCTGAAGCTCAACTACGACACCAACGCCGCGCTCACGCAGGTCCAGTCCAAGGTCGCGCAGGTCCGAAACGACCTGCCCCCCGAGGCCGAGGCGCCAGTCATCAACCTGGAGACCGCGGACACGCAGTTCGCGTCGATCTACATCGGCTTCTCCTCGAAGGACCTCGACCAGAACCAGATCACGGACTACTTGACGCGCGTCGTCCAGCCCAAGCTCTCCGCGATCTCGGGCGTGCAGCGCGCCGACATCCTCGGCAGCCGCACCTTCGCCATGCGGGTCTGGCTGAAGCCCGAGAAGATGGCGGCCCTCGGGATCTCTCCGTCGCAGGTCCGCCAGGCCCTGGCCAACAACAACTCGCTTTCCGCGCTCGGCAAGACGAAGGGCTCGATGGTGTCGGTCAACCTGATCGCCAACACGAACCTCCAGACGGCCGACGAGTTCCGACGGCTCGTCGTCAAGGAGGACAAGGGCGTGATCGTCCGCCTTGGCGAGATCGCCGACGTGGTGCTCGGCGCCGAGAACTACGAGTCCGACGTCCGCTTCAACGGGCAGACGGCGACCTTCATGGGCGTCTGGGTCCTTCCGACCGCGAACACGCTCGACGTCATCAAGCACGTCCGCGAGGCGATCCCTGACATCCGGGCGCAGCTTCCCGTCGGTATGCAGGTCGGGATTCCCTACGACGCCACGGCGTACATCCAGGACGCTATCAACGAGGTCTTGAAGACCCTGGCGGTCACGCTCGGGATCGTCATCGTCGTCATCTTCCTGTTCCTGGGGTCCTTCCGGTCGGTCCTCATTCCGATCGTGGCGATTCCCGTCTCGCTGGTCGGCGCCATCTTCCTGATGATGATCTTCGGCTTCACGATCAACCTGCTGACGCTTCTGGGTATCGTGCTCTCCGTCGGCCTCGTCGTGGACGACGCGATCATCATCGTGGAGAACGTCGAGCGCCACATTCACCTGGGCGAGAAACCGTTCGACGCGGCGATCCGCGCGGCGCGCGAGCTGCGGGGCCCGATCATCGCCATGACGATCACGCTCGCCGCGGTGTACGCGCCGATCGGGATCCAGGGAGGCCTGACCGGCGCCCTCTTCCGCGAGTTCGCCTTCACGCTGGCGGGCGCCGTGATCATCTCCGGCGTCGTCGCGCTGACCCTGTCCCCGATGATGGGCTCGAGGCTTCTGAAAGCCGGTGGCTCGGAGCACGGCTTCGCCGGCATCGTGAACCGTCGGTTCGAGAAGATCCGGAGCCTCTACGGACGCCTCCTGGCCGGGACCCTGAACTACCGGCCGGTCGTGTACGTCCTGTGGGTGATCGTCACCCTGCTCATCATCCCCTTCTACATGTTCTCCCAGCGCGAGCTTGCGCCCCACGAAGACCAGAGCGTCGTCTTCGGCGTCCTCCAGGCCGCGCCCAACGCGACCATCGACCAGACCAAGCTCTTCGCCGAGCAGGTCCACGACGTCTATCGGTCCTTCCCGGAAGCCGAGAGCATCTTCCAGATCACGGCGCCCAACGGCGGGTTCGGAGGCATGGTCACCAAGCCCTGGAGCCAGCGAAAGAAGACCACGCTGCAGCTCCAGGTCGAGGCAGCCGGCAAGTCCTCGACGATCCCGGGCGTCCGCGTCATTACGTTGATCCCTCCAGCCCTGCCAGGGGGCGGCGATTTCCCGGTGGACTTCGTCGTCGCCTCGACCGCCGAGCCGCAGCGCCTGACGGAGTTCGCCAACAACCTCGTCGGCAAAGCGTTTCAGAGCGGCATCTTCATGTTCGCCGACTCGGACCTGAAGTTCGACCAGCCGCAGACTGAGGTCGTCTTCGACCGCGACAAGCTGCGGTCCCAGGGGGTGGACCTCGGGCAGGCGGGCCGGGACCTTTCGACGATGCTGGGCGGCGACTACGTCAACCGCTTCTCGATCCAGGGTCGCAGCTACAAGGTCATTCCCCAGATCAAGCGGGCCGAGCGGTTGACACCCGAGCAGCTCGAGCAGATCTACGTCACCGGCGCCGACAACAAGCTCGTTCCGCTCTCGACCTTCGCGTCGCTCAAGGCGACCACCGAGCCGCGGGAACTCAAGCGCTTCCAGCAGTTGAACGCGGTCCGCATCCAGGGCGTCATCCCGCCGGGCGTTCCGCTCGACCGCGCGCTCAAGGTCCTCGAGGCGGAGGCGGCGAAGAGCCTGCCGAAAGGATTCACGATCGACTACGCCGGCGAGTCCCGCCAGCTCCGCACCGAAGGCGGGAAGTTCCTCGGGACCTTCCTGCTGTCGGGCATCCTGATCTACCTGGTGCTCGCCGCGCAGTTCGAGAGCTTCCGCGACCCGTTCATCGTGCTGGCGGGGTCGGTCCCTCTCGCGATCTCGGGCGCGCTGCTCTTCTCGTTCCTCGGCCTGACGACCCTGAACATCTA
>Ga0126379_10002433_pt1 | contig 11855 bp, 8 predicted proteins | sample PanSoiMetPlot_24_FD_92640 | JGI IMG/M metagenome (GOLD analysis project Ga0126379, IMG submission 92640) | Tropical forest soil microbial communities from Panama - MetaG Plot_24 | ecosystem: Environmental > Terrestrial > Soil > Tropical forest > Bulk soil | place: Panama | collected 2016-02-17
GCACGCCCGGTACCGGTCCCGGCCGCCGTTCGCCGCCACCTCCCGGCACACCGTCGACGCCGCCCGCCCCAGCCGCCGCGCGATGCCCCGCACCGACTCGCCCGCCGCCAGGCCCCGGGAGATCTCCTCCCGCTCGCCCAGCGACAGCCGCAGCGGCGACCGCACCCGCTGCCGCCCGGCGGGCCGGTGCAGCGCGATGACCGCGCGGCGGATCGCATACCGCGACCGGTTAATCTCCTGATGCAATTTCCACGGCGGCGTGCCCACCGCCACCAGCTCGGCGATCCGCTGCCGTTCCGCGTCCGAAATCTGATCCAATCCGGGCCACCTCCGACCAAGATCCAACTGGATCCGGACGAGGGCGTTGCGCTGATCGCCTGAAACCAAGCCCACGTCGGTGCGGCCAGCGGCGCACGGTCGACGTTAGTTCGACCGCGCAGATCGGCCTTGGTACGCGCCGCTCTAAGCCACGTCGGCAGTCACGCTATGTGATCAGGCTGCTTGCGATCCTCGCCAGAGCTATGCCGAGTCGTCCGCAGATAATTCAGCGGCTGGATGTTCAAATAGCGAGGACGGTAACAGATGGCCCAATCGGCTCGGAGAAGAACAGCGATGACATCAGGCAACCTGCGGGCTGCGCGGCGGCTATATGAGGCGTTCGAATCCCAGGACGCCAGGGCACTGGTGGCAGGGCTCGCTCCAGGGTTCCGCGGAATCGTCTCTGATGGGATGCCGGAGGGCTTGGGTGGCTCGTATGACGGCACCGAGGCGATGCTGCGCGACTGCTGGGCGCGGGTGTTCGCACTGGTGGATGTGCGGCCTGTTCCCGACGAATACCTGAGCGCCGGCGCCGAACGCGTGGTCATACTCGGTCGCTACCTTGGGATCGCCCGAGCAACCAACCGCCCGTTGTCGCCGCATTTGCGCACGTCCTCCGCTTTAGGGACGGCCTCGTAACAGAACTAATCCAGGTCACCGACACGGAACTCTGGCATGAAGCGCTGAGCGCGCAGCGCTCGTGCCGTTGAGAAGGAACCGCCGCACCGGAGGCCCATCCGTCAAGCCACCTAGTCACGCATGAGGGCCACCTCAGGTGCTGCTGTTCATCGAGGCGCAGTAGTACTTGCAGGAACTTGACACGGAAGGGAATCCGTTATGGCACGCATCTCACTGACGCCGCAGACATTCTGGTACCGGCTCGGCAGTTGGGTCCCGGCGCAGACACGGCGTCATGCTCGATCTAGCGGCCGCCGCTCTGGCAGCCAGTGCGCCGCTGTAGGACCCGGAGAGGACCATGGTGCCTAGCCAGCAGTGAGCCGGCCCGCGAGGAGAACCGTGACGGGTCTGGAGTTTCCTACGCCCCTGCACGCGAGTGTTCTGTGTGAGGTGCTGTCCGAACTCCGCGCGGATCCTGGCGTACGCGGTGTGATGCTGGCCGGATCGCTGGCCCGGGGGACCGCGCGAGCCGACTCCGATCTGGACGTCTTGGTGGTCGGCGCCGGGGACATGCGAGGTGCGCTCTGGCGCTCGCGCAAGCACCGGCTGCCCATCGACTTCCTGGCCCACACCGCCACCGGATGGCGAAATGAGTTCGCCCCGGCCCGGATCGGCGATGAGTCCTGGGGCTATGCGTTCTTGGACGGCGTGGTCCTGTACGACCCCGAGGGCATTGTCGGCCGCCTCACCGCCGACGCTGCCGAGATCCACGCACGCTATCGAGTGCCGGCGTCGATCAAGGCCCACTACGCGTGGCTCTGGAATCACGTGTGTCCCAAGATGCAGGCCGTGCTGCGGCGTGACGACCCGACCGAGATCGGCTGGGCGGCGGCTGCGGTGACCAACGATCTGGTACGGACGGTCTGGGCCGTCAACGACCTACCCAACCCCTCCCTTGATCTGGGCACCTTTCAACGCCATCTGGGCAGCCTCACCGTTCCGCCCGACGCCCCCGACCGGCTCGCCGCCATTTTGCGGGCATCTCCGAGAGAAGCACTGCAGTTGCAAATCGAGCTGATCGCCTTCCTCAAGCCCCACCTCGCGGCCACCGGCCCGGCGGACGAGGGAGCGGCCACGGGGATCAGGTGACGGGGTCGCGGAGCCAGATCCGCATCGATGCGACGTCGATGGTGGCCAGGTAGATTCCTTCCCGCTTGTCGTAGCGCGGGCCACGGCGCGGAAGGAGCTCATCGAATTGCGCGCGACGCACGGCAAACACCGCGACGCGCTTGCGGATCGCCGGCGGCGCCGAATGGATATTCGGCACGCTGGGCCAGAGCGGACTCGAGCATTGATGTATAGCAAATATCCGGCAGCGAGTGCCGGCGGGGCGTCAGCGTTTCGGCACACAGCAAGCCGGGCGGGGCGCAGCGCATCGCGTATTTGGTGTCGTAGCCGAAGGCGCCGGTGAGCTCGGCACGTTGGCCGCTGCCGCAGGGCTGTCAGGTCCGGTGGCGTCCTTTCCGCGCAACTGCGCACGGGACTCACTTGACAGCGCTCGTGCCCGGTCAGGTGGCGGGGCGCATGGGTTGTGGTCGCGACTCGCATGGCCCGGCTATGGTGCTGCCGGGTGTCCTGCCGCGACGTCTGGCCGGTCGCTGGTGCGATCGGCACTACGATGCGAGCGCGGGGTGAGCCCCCGGCGTCCTGGCCAGCCATCGGGGCAGGTACCAAACCCGGTCGCCGAGCATGGCCATCGCTGCGGGCATCAGCACCCCGCGTACCAATGTGGCGTCGATCAGGATGGCTGAGGCCATGCCGATGCCGAACATCTTGAACTCGATGGTGGACAGCGTGGCGAAGATCAAGAAGACCGACAGCATGATCACCGCGGCGCTTGTCACGACGCCCGCGCTCGAGGAGATCCCGTCGATGATCGCCTCGCGCGTGGTGGCTCCGGCAAGCCGCAGCTCACGCATGCGGCTGAGGATGAAGACGTGATAGTCCATGCTCAGCCCGAACAAGAGCACGAACATGAACATCGGAAACCACGTGACGACCCCACCGTACGGGGTGAAGCCGAGCAGCCCGTGCAGGTAGCCGTCCTGGAATACCAGCGTCAGGACGCCGTAGGCCGCACCGAGCGAGAGCAGGTTCAGCGCGATCGACATGAGCGGAATCGTGACCGACCGGAACGTGGCCATCAACAGCAAGAACGCTAGGCCGAGGACGAAAAGGAAGACATACGGCACCCGGCTGAGCAGCTGCGCGGAGAAGTCGTGGTCACCTGCGGTGATTCCGGTCACCGAGTACTGGATGGCGGGCACCCGCCCGAGAGTGGCAGGCAGCGCATGGTCCCGCAGCGTCGCCAGGGCCTGGTTCGACGCGGCGTCGGTGCCGGTCCCGGCGAGCGGTACCGAGACCAGCAGCACCGACCCATGGCCGAACAGGGTCGTGGTGACGGGCTGGCGCAGCGCGGGACTCGTGGCAGCCAGGTGCTGCAGCACCGAGACCTCGTGCCGGATGGCCTCGCCTGACAGGTCACTGCCGGTGACGACGACCTGAGCAGGCGCCGGGCCGCCGGGGAACGCGCGCTGCGTGGCGATCAGGTTCCGGACCACCGCGACGTTCGACGGCAGGTCGCGGAAGCCGGGGCTGGCCAGGTGCATGCCGAGGGCGGGGAGGGCAAGCGCGGCCAGTCCCAGCGCGGCGGCGCCGCCCGCCAGGGCCGGCCAGGCCACCACGCGTCGCACGAGTGCGTCCCAGAACGCCGACCGGCGCGCGGCGGTGCGGCGTCGGCCGAGGAACGGGATTCTGCCCCGGTCGACCCAGGTTCCGAGCAAGGCCAATGCGGCCGGCAGCGCCGTCAGCGACCCGACCACCGAGATGCCGACTACCAGGATCGTGCCGATGGCCACGCCGCTGAAGACGTCGATGCCGATCAGGAACAATCCCGCCAGAGAGATCATGACGGTCAGGCCGGAGACCACGATGGCACGCCCCGAGGTGCCGGACGCGATCCCCAGCGCCAGGTCGGTGTCCCGGCCACGAGCCCGTTCCTCGCGCTCCCTGCGCAGGTAGAACAGCGAGTAATCAACGCCGACCGCCAGGCCGATCAGCAGAATGATCGATGATGTGGCCTGGCCGACCGGCAGCCATCGGCTTGGGATGGCTAGCAGCGAGATCGCGGTGGCTACCGCAGTACCCGCGAGCAACACCGGGATGCCCGCGGCGATCAGCGCGCCGAACACGACCAGCAGTATCAGCAGCGTGACTGGGATCGACGTGACCCCGGCTCGGCGGAAGTCTGAGCTCAACGTGGCATTGCTGACCCGGCCGATGCTTGCCGCGCCGGATTCCCCGACCAGCAGGAAGGGATGGCGGGCCTGGACGGCCGCCACGGCACGTTCCGCGGCCGCGACCGTCTGGTTGGCGTTATTCGGGTTGCCCGCGACGGTGAACGTGACGAGCGCGGATCGGCCGTCGCGCGAGATCAGCGCGCCGGCCGCGGGCGTTGCCGGGTAGCTCACACCTTTCGCGGCGGCTGGCAGAGCGCGCAGGGTAGCGGCCACCTGGGCGGCGGTCCGCAGCAGCTCCGGGTCATTGGCTACGGTCCGCCCCCCGGACCGCGCCTGGATGAGGACCGTCTCTGTTGGCTGCTGGATGACATCAGGCCGATTCAGTATCCGCTCCGCCCGGCCGGCCTGTCCAGGATCGTAGCTGGGCAAGTTCTTGCTGCCCAACATGTTGCCGGTCACCACGGCGGCCACGACCAGGAGCAGCCAGCCGAGCAAAGCGGTCTTGCGGTGCCTAGCGCTCCACCCGGCGACGCGCGCCACCACTGGCCGGCCGGTGCCGGTCACGGGAGCATCGGTTCCGCCATTGCGGCCACTGCGAGTTGTGGAGGGGAGTTCCATGACATCCTCGCTGAGTTCCTAACAGTCATGTCCGTGCGATCCAAGTCTCCGCCAAGCCACCGGCCGAAGGCATCCTGCTGGCAAGGTTTTAAAAGGCTTGAACGGGCAGCAGGCCATTCCGGTTCAGCAAGCAAGGCATGGTCAGCTAGCCCGGGCGCTGCCCGCGCCGCGACGCCGATCCGGCGTACTGGTCGCCCTTGGTTACCCGGTCCCCGCCCGGGCTCAAGGCTCGGCATGCTGGCTCGCGTCGGTGATCGAGGATGCGTTCGCGGCGGCGAGCTTCAGGAAGACCATCGGCCCGCCCGAAGGTCCCGCCGATGGTCTTCTCTGGCAGGTGGGCCTGGCAGGCGCGGTACCGCGTCATCTCCCAGGTCTGGCCGCGCGGTGACGGCAATGCCAGCGCTCGCTCGGGTACGGGCATCTATCTCCAGCCAGTGATGCGCTCTGTGACGAGTTCCGGGCCTGGCGAGCCGGGCGCGATGCTCGCCCCGCCCACCACCGCGACCGACGCCACCGGCGCTTCAACCCGCGACGTCCGAGCGGCTTGCCTGAGCCGTGTGCCGCGACGAGTGGCACGCACGGTTCTGAGGGGGCTCCGGCGCGGCAACGCGCCGGAGCTACCCGACTGCGCTAAGTCGGTGCGACGTATATGACTTAGGGTTTGCGCCAGATTCGGCACGGCATTTGCCCCTTGCGTAGGTGTCACGCTGCGTGACCAGATTCCGCCGTAGCGAGGCGCTCGCCGCTGGCGGGCGGCGGCACTCCGTTCGCGTTATCGACGCGGCGTGCGCAGCCGGGATCGTCAATCGTGAGCCTGGCCGGCGTTATCACCGGATCGACTTGGATCAGTTCGTCGTCGGCCTGCGCCACTTGCCTGACGCGCAGTGGCTGCCGATGACCGAATAGCCTGGCGAGGTGAGCGGCGGGCAGCATCACTACCTGCGCTGCTGGGCGGAGAAGCTGCGTCGTGGTGGCTCGGTGGTAGTCCCGCCGGGCGGCCGAGCGCGGCGCGTACGGTTCCGGCGAGCGGCGCCTGTCGTGAGCCTGGTGGCTTCTGCGCAGGCCTGGCCAGCGCGCCGCTGGCGGGCCGAGGCCGCGAACCCGGACCGGCCAGATCCGCAGCGCCCCGCGGCGCCGCCGATCCTGCGCGGCAAGTCGCACAGGGAAGCTTCGGTGTTCACGGCGGGCAACCTCCTGCGCGAGGCCAGGCGCCAGGGGCGCCTGCCCCCGATCCGGGTGCCGGCGGCCTGCCTGCTCGACCCCGATGGAGACGTTGTCCGGCACCTGGCGAGCCGGGGCGGCGCGTTCGAGCAGCCCGCTTGGGCGTGCTACCACACGCGGCTGTGGACGACCTCCTGGGCAGGGATCGATCTCGGCGTCGTGCCGTTCGCTGTGGGCGGCCCGTTCGCCGTCCTGGTGGCCGAGGAACTCGGCTCCTGCGGCGCGGAGCTGGTGATCTCGGTCAGCTCTGCCGGCCAGGTCATCCCGCTGGCGGTACCGCCATACTTCGTCCTGATAAAGAAGGCGTGGCGGGATGAGGGCACCAGCCTGCACTACCAGCCGGCCAGCGAATGGAGCCACCTGCAACCCCACCTCGCGGCACGACTCGCCACCGCGCTGACCGAATCCGACGAAACGATGTTCACCGGCACCTCGTGGACCACCGACGCCCCGTTCAGGGAAACACCGTCGGCGATCGCCGCTGCCCGCGCAGCCGGCGTGCACGCCGTCGAGATGGAGGCGGCAAGCCTGTATGCCTACGCGGCAGCCCGCCAAAGGGACGTGGTGTGCGTCGCGCACGTCACCAACACCATGGCCACCCAAGGAGACGACTTCGACAAGGGCGAACAAGACGGCACCAGCAGGATCCTCTCGCTCGCCGCCGCGATCGCCGCCGCAGTGACAGAAGGACAGAACGGTCTGCCGTGCGACTGACCATCGAAGCACCAGGCAACTAGGCGTTCCGACACGTAGCCGAACGCTCCGGATTCACTTGCGAGAGACTGCCGCGCGCGTGGGCGCGTTCCGCCGTTGGCCGCCGCGACCGCGTCATGTTGAGGACCGACGAGGTACGTCCTGTGAGCCAGACCCAGGACCCGGCCGCGGGCCCACCTGCGCTCGCGAATGAACGCCGCGCTAGGGCTGACCGCTCAGGGATTCAAGGACCGGTGCGACCTGCAGGATGCGGACGGGGGCACGGCCAGCGCCGAGCGGAAGTCTCGGGGCTGAGCGACGTCGCTGCATCGGTCCCGAGCGACCGCGACCAGCAGATCGAGGTTGCCTTGAAGGCCTCCCCACCTCCTGTCCCGTCGACGGGACACGCTGAGCCTCGGCCACCATGCCGATGTGGCCGCGCTGCCTGGGCCGCAGGACGCCCATGACCCTGCATGCCGTCGCAACTCGCACAGCGAGGTGACTGCCGCACGCCGGCCGTGCAAACCGCGACCATCTCGGCCACCGCGCGTCGTTCTGGCGGTGATCACGGTATCGCGGACGCAGGGCTAGGTGGGAAAGACCGTCCCGATGGCGGTCTGGATGGCGGATCCCCACACGGTCGCCCGCCGCCGGTCGTGCATGGTCTCAACATGCACTTCGATCCGGCTTGGGCGACCCATTTCGGCTCCCTGCTCGATGATGACCCTGGCAGTCTCTGATAGGGCCATGTGCCGGGCGAGATAATCGGCGAGTGCTGCGGAGGTCGTGCCGCTGGCCGGCTCTTCCAGCGCCCCTATCGGTGCACAAAAGTCGCGCATCCCCACACCATGATCTCCCAGCCTGGCAAAGACGCATATTGTATCGGCGCCGCAAGAGGTGGCGAGCGAAGTCAGCGCTGCCGCGGACGGCTCAATGCGGGCGAGAGCCTTCTTTCCGTCGACCGGGACGATGAGGTGCCGCAGGCCTGTCCAGATGACCTCGGTCGGCAGGCCGGAATCGGCGGGGACCGCAAGGGCTGTTTCGACATCTTCGCGCGTGACTCTCCCCAGCTCAAGCGGTCGCGGATGATAGGCCAGGCCAATCAGCGTCGGCCGCTGGGGCCGGGACAGGCTGGCTGCTGACCGGAGGAAGATGGAGAGCGGGCCGACAGGCGTGCTGGCCTGAACCTGACCGCAACTCGCAGGCCAGGTCCCCCGTTTGACCAGTGCGGTAGCGACGGCGACGGTGACATGGCCACAAGCTTCGATCTCCTGGCGTGGGGTGAAGAACCGGATGCTGACCGGCCGGCCGCGACTGACATGGGCGAAGCCGGTGGTTGGGGCCCCGAGCTCGGAAGCGATGTCTTGCATCAAGGAAGGGGCCATAGGGGTCTTGGTGACGACGACGCCTGCGACGTTGCCGCCGAATCGCTGGGTTGCGAAGGAGTCGTACAGCTCGAACGGGATCCCGGGCTGCTGGACACCGAGATTAGGTAGCTGGTTCACAACCCTTCCTCGCCTTCGCGTGCGGCCAGCGCCGCCGTGATGCCACTCAATGAGCGGGCGATGTTACCCCGGCAAATCGCCTACGCCCAGGAGCAGTGCGAGCTTGCGCTCAGACCGTTCCGCTGCTATAGGCGCCGTCTCGGGCCTTGGGCGGGACGAAATCATCGGCTTTGCCGTCCGTTGAGGTCATGTGCAAGGAAGTGGTGGAGCCGTGACGACGAGGCCGATGGTCGGTGGCTGGTCGTAGCTCGGGAAAAGGGTCAGCCTCACATTATGGTTTCCGGCGCGACCGTCCGGTGCAGTTCAAGGTGGTGCGCACGCCACCGGGACGTCACCTCCGCTTCGCTGGCGCCCGTGTCGTAGACGGGGGAAATGAGCGCCGCCGCGGCATCGACACGCATGACAACCGCGGCCTTGACCCGGGCTCGGTCGATGCAGCGCTTGGCGTAGAAGTCAAGAATACGGTCGAACAGCTCACCGTCGGCCACGACTCGAGCCTGTCCTTTGAAGCGGTACCCCTTGCGAGCAATCGGGTCTACGACATTGATCTCCATGCTCGGGTTGGTGGCCAAGTTCGCCACCGTGCCTGGTGAGTGCAGGTGCAGGAACACGAGGTGTTCATCATCCCAGACAGCCGCCGTGCCTTTGGGCGAAAGGTTCGCGGTGCCATCTGGGCAGACCGTGGCAATGAATCCCAGCCGCTGTGCGGAGACCATTCGCTGCATGTCCTTGTCGAGTTTCATCGGCTTCCTTGCTGATTAGGCCGCGCGTTCAGTAGACCTCGACGCTGGGGAGCCTGCGCCGGCCGCCGACCAGACCGACGCCTACCAGCCGCGGCCGGCCAGGCGCTGCTCGGGGGCGAGCGTGTCCAGGTTGATGCCGGCCATCGGCTCGCCCAGGCCCCGCGAGACCTTCGCGATGACGTCCGGGTCATCGTGGAACGTGGTCGCCTTGACGATCGCCGCCGCCCGGGCCGCCGGGTCGCCGGACTTGAAGATGCCCGAGCCGACGAACACCCCGTCCGCGCCTAGCTGCATCATCATCGCGGCGTCGGCAGGCGTGGCGATGCCGCCCGCGGTGAACAGCACCACCGGCAGCTCCCCGGCCGCCGCGACCTCGGCTACCAGCTCGTAGGGGGCAGTGAGCTCCTTGGCGGCGGCGTACAGCTCGTCCGCGGACATCGCGGCCAGGCGGCGCATCTCGGCCCTGATGCCGCGCATGTGCCGGGTGGCCTCGACCACGTTGCCGGTCCCGGCCTCCCCCTTGGACCGGATCATCGCCGCGCCCTCGGCGATCCGGCGCAGCGCTTCACCAAGATTCGTCGCCCCGCACACGAACGGCACCGCGAACGCCCACTTGTCCACGTGGTACGCCTCGTCGGCCGGCGTGAGCACCTCCGACTCGTCGATGTAATCCACGCCGATCGCCTGCAGCACCCGCGCCTCGACGAAATGCCCGATCCGGCACTTGGCCATCACCGGGATCGACACCGCGGCCATGATGCCGTCGATCATGTCCGGTCCACTCATCCGCGCCACGCCGCCCTGCACCCGGATGTCGGCGGGCACCCGCTCCAGCGCCATCACCGCCACCGCGCCCGCGTCCTCGGCGATCTTCGCATGCTCCGGCGTGACCACGTCCATGATCACCCCGCCCTTGAGCATGTCCGCCATTCCCCGCTTGACGCGCACAGTGCCGACCTGAGAGGACGACCCCCCAGAACCCCCCGCGGCGCCGGACTGTGGGGACGACCCCCCAGGACCCCCCGCAGCGCCGCCCTGCGCGGTGGGTCCGTCGGCCGCGGATGGTCGGCTGGTGGCAACGGGCGAAACTGGGACTGACAACGTGAACCTCCGATGCCTTCTGTGCGCTCCTACACCAGCGCTCGGCTAGCCTGGGCGGGCTATGGGTGGATCTCTGAGCACTAGCCCTGCGGGAGACAGTAAGCCCAAGGCAGAGGGCCAATCCACGCGATCTTGGCCTCACCGCCGCCCGGCGACCAGACCGGCGTGCCGCGTCCCTAGCGTCGGCGCGGCAGCATGCCGAACCGGAACAGCCGGCGGTGAAAGTCAGTCGCCCGCATGAACGCGACGGCTGGCCGGATGTAGCTGATCCTCAATCGGGGTCTCATCGTGTGGCCGGGCCGCCCTGCGATAACAAGGGATTGGGCGCATCCGCATGCAGGTCACACGACGAGATCGATGCGGACCGAACCGCGCGAGTCCATGGCGGCCGCGTATGACTGCCAGGCGGATGCCAGCCGCCTGATGGCTTCACGGAGAACTGCTGCCTCGTGGTCGAACGGCAGTCGGATGAACTCGTCGAACCGGCCGGTAGGGGACATGAGGGGACCTGGCGCGATAAGGACGCCGCGCCGGCTGGCTATCTGAGCAAGCTCAGTCGAGCTGCCGGCGGGAAGCCGGGCCCAGACCGACAGGCCGCCCGTCGGCCGCCGCCAGCGCCAGTCCGGCAGCATGATGTGCAGGAGGCTCTCCAGGAGCGCCAGCCTTTCGGTCAGCTCCCGGCGGCGGAGGTCGCTGATTCGACGCGCGTCGGCGAGCAGGAGGACTGCCATTGCCTGGCTGACCAGCGAGCTGCCTAGGTCGGCGACTGCCTTCAGCTGCCCGAGCTGGGCAATAACGGATCGGGGGGCGCGGATCCAGCCGACGCGCAGTCCGGCCCATACGAGCTTGCTCACCGAGCCGACCGAAACTATGTGCGCGTCACGGCTGTATGCGGCGAGCGGCGGCGGCGGCTCACATCCGAGTGCCAGCTCTGCGAGCGTGTTGTCCTCGATGATCGGGACCTGCCTGGCGCGGCCGAACCGGGCGAGCTCGCGCCGTGCCGTGTCCGGCATCACCGTGCCTGCCGGGTTGTGGAACGTTGGCATCAGATAGACGGCCTGAACTGTGCTTTCCGAGAGAGTCGCAGCGATGACCTGCATATCGGCGCCGGCCGCGTGCAGCGGCACGCTCAGGATCCGGCCGCCGGCGGCCCGGAACGCATCCACCGCGCCCGGGAACGTCGGATCTTCTAGCACGATGACCGAGCCTGGGCTTACGTAATATGCGGCAAGGAGGCTGATCGCCTGCTGCGCGCCGCCGGTGATGAGGATCTGCTCCGAGGCAGTCGGCAACCCGCGCGCACTTAGGTGCGCGGCGACCGCCCCGCGGAGGGGCGGGTACCCGAGCGGATAGTAGCCATGGTCGCTCAGCAGCTCGTCTAGGTCGATCGCGCTCGCCGCCGCGGCCACCGCGTCGCGGATGGCGGCGGCCGGGGGCGCGGAGCTGCCGAGCAGGTCGATGGCGTCCGGCGATTCCTCTGTCAGCCGCCGGAAGATGAGATTGCGCTGGAGGGATGTCGTCAGGTCCGCCGCCCGCAGGCTCACGGCTGCCCCATCGCCGCCGGTCACATGCGTGCCTCGGCCCTGCCGACGGTCGGCTAGCCCTTGCCGCTCGAGAAGCTTGTAGGCCGTTGAGACAGTGGTTCTCGCCACGCCGATCTGCGCGGCGAGAACACGTTCGGGGGGGAGCTTCGTCCCCGGAAGCAGCTCCTGCCGCTCGATCGCAGCGGCGAGCGCGGC
>Ga0126379_10002435_pt1 | contig 11854 bp, 11 predicted proteins | sample PanSoiMetPlot_24_FD_92640 | JGI IMG/M metagenome (GOLD analysis project Ga0126379, IMG submission 92640) | Tropical forest soil microbial communities from Panama - MetaG Plot_24 | ecosystem: Environmental > Terrestrial > Soil > Tropical forest > Bulk soil | place: Panama | collected 2016-02-17
CGGCACAACGCGCTGCAGGCGCTCTCCGCCACCCCGCGTCCCGAGGAGATCATGGCGGGGATGGGGACCCGGTTCTTCGTCTCTGAAACCGGCATCAAGACGTTCTCGGTGGGCTACCCCAACCAGGCTCCGCTCGACGCGCTCCTCACGTTGCGGCGTCAGCACGGGCTTCGTCCCGACAATGTGGAGCGCATTGTTGTCCATCTGCCGGAGGACGCGCCGGGCATCGTCGGCAACAGCCCCATGCCCGACGTGAACTGCCAGCACCTCATCGCCACGGCGCTGGTGGACGGCGGGGTCTCGTTTGAGAAGAGCCACTCGCGCGACCACATGAGCAACCCGCAGATCAGCGCCATCATGAAGCGGGTGCAGGTAGTGGGAGATCCCAAGCTGAACGACCCCGCCGCCCCGCGTAGCGGTCTGGTCGAGGTGACGCTGAAGGATGGCAAGACCGTCACGCACTTCACCCGGTTCCCGCCGGGCACGAAGGAGAACCCGCTCGACAACGAGAGGATGAAGGCGAAGGCGCGCGATCTGATGATACCGGTCCTGGGTCCTGCGAAGACAGAGGCGGTTCTCGAGCAGGTGAACAACCTGGAGAATGTCGTCAACGTGCGCGAACTTGTTCGGCCGCTGGTTACCACCTAGCGCGCGGAAGAGGGTTGGGGCACCCGCCCGGTGCTCGGAGCTCGAACTCGCGTGGAAGTCACCAGCTTTAGGGCAGGCAAAAGCACGAGAGCACAGATGATCGACGTTAGCTCGCCAACCATCGCGTACAACCCGAACGAGCGAAGGGCGCGGTTGACCGAGAGCAACAGCGATGCGTATCCGATAATCGAAGTCCACGAGCACAGCACAACGGCCGGCCCCACCTCGATCAGCGAAGAAAGCACCTGACCACCACGTTCGCGGATCCGGCTCAGCACGTTGGCACCATAGTCGACCGCAATGCCAAAAGTGATCGGGTAGACGATGAAATTAAAGAAGTTGATTTTCAACTGCAAAAGAACCGCGACGCCGCCCATCAGAATCACGCCGGCGATCAGCGTGGCCAAGACAAACAGGCTGTCGCGGGTGGCTGGACCCTTTCGGAAGAAGATGAATACTAGAATGCAAACGCCGGCGAGCGACAGAAGGCTCGTGCGCGGTCCTTCGATTTCGATGTCTTTGAGCAGGTCGGCGACCACGACGTCTTGGCCTGCAGCCTCGTAGAGCTTTCCCTCTACCGGAACGTTGCGGACTGTTTGAACGAAAGCTTCTAGGTTCGGAGCGAGCTCCAGCTTCGCGGAGCGGCCTGCGGTGACGGTTGCGATCCGGCCAAGCGTACCGTCTTGCTCACGAAAATGATCGATCAGGCTAGGCGGCGCATCGGCGGCACTGATGATTCGCTGAGCGGCCAGGTCGGTGCGCACCTGGCGTAGGCGCGCGCTCAGCTCTGGATCCAGACTGTCGAGAACCAAGTCCGAAATCCGGCGTTCGATATCGGCAATCACTCCCAGTCTCTGCTCCTGCTCGGTCGGCACGACCGAGCTAATCGTTTCGCAGCCCTGGATCAGACCTGGCGAGCGCTGCTCCTCTTGCCGCTGTTGAATTACCTCGCAGAACTCGTCCGCAGCGTTGGAGGAAGGCAACAGCGCGATCGCGCCTTCAATCGACATCCCCAGAGACTGCTGCGCACGCTCGTTGTCTCGGGCTACCTCATTGCCGCGATGTAGCTCGTTCGTCAGATTGTCTAGATTGCGTTCCATTGCATCCGGAAGGAAACGAACGAACTGCACCGCCGAGAGGAGGGTCAGCGCCCCGAAGATTGCGACGACTAGCACTGGCTGCCGGCTGATCAGCCCGAGAACCAAGCCAAGCTTCGGGGTGGTGCGCTCCGGCTGTTTCTGCGCGCGAACGGGTCGGATCCGTTCGAAGATCCTCAGGAACGCCGGCACGAGCGCGAAGGTCGCGATCCAGGACAACAGCATTCCGATCCCGCCGATCAGCCCGAAGTGGCGAAAGCCTCGGTTGGTGGCGCTCATCAACACCGCGAAGGAAACGCTGGAAGCCGCCGAGGCGAGCAAAGTAGCCGAAGCAGCAGTCTGAGCTCCCTCGATCGCTGCGGCCGTGAGCGACAGCCCAACCCGCCTCAGCTGGCGCGTGCGCGCCAAGTAGATAAGCCCGTAGTTGATGCCGTTGCCGACGACAATTGCCCAGAGGAAGGCGGTTTGTGTGTTGAGATGACCAATCATCAACCGGGTCAGTCCAAAGGTGACCGCCACCGCCACCAACATGGAAAGGCCCAGCGCCAACGTGGAACGCAGGTCTCGAAAGAACAACAGCAAGGAGCCGAGCACCAAAACCGCGACGAGCAGCGCAGTGGATCCAATGCTCTGCGTGATCGCTTCGTACTCAGCAACTAGGATTGGGAAAGTGCCGCCAAAGCCCACGCGGAGGTGGTGCGCCTGCATCTGCTCGGCAAAGCGGTCCGCTATGCTCCGCATTTGATCCAGCAATTGCCGAGCTTCTTTCACACTCAGCGCGCTGCCCGTCGGACGAACGATGATGGTCACCGACCGCCCATCGGGGTGAACAAAGAAACCGCTCGAATAGCGGTGAAACTGCTCGGCGATCTTTTCGCGCGGCAGAGGAGTCTTGGGGTCCGCCCACGGCCCCAGGTCCTTGGCGTCCAAAACCGGTGCAGCGTCCTCGTCGTCGAGGTGCAGTAGGAGCGGGTTTGCCTTCGCCTTGGCCTTTGCTACGGCTTTCTTCAGCGCCTCGTCCGCGTTCCTCAGCTCTTCCAGGCTGGCGAACATTGGCCAATGCTCCGCATACCAGCCCTCGATCGGCGCCACGTTTGATTCCACAGAGCGGATGACCGACGGACCAAGTTGCAGGTATTCGGTAGCCAGCTGGGTAGCTAAGGCCTTGGCATGGGTGAGATCGTCCGCGCTTTGGGCTTCGACGTTGACGAGCACGGTTCCGTCTCCACCCACGCGGCGTAGAAGCTCCCTGATGTGTACGACACTGGGGAGCTTGGGCGGCAACAAAGCTTCAAATGAAGAGCGGATCTCCAGACCCAGGGTAAGCCAGATGGAAACTGCGCTCAGGATCGCCGCCGTAACCACGAAATGCCACGGGCGTCGCAGCGCCAGCTCGGTTACGCGAGCCACCAGCAGTCTCAAGTTGCGACGTGACATGACGGAGTTTAGATGCTGGTCGAAGTACGAAGGTTCCTCGCGGTCGGATTCTCTTTAAGTGGTCTTGAGCACAGGGAATCGTTACGGATATTCAGGTAGGGTGCCTGGGTAGCAATGCGTGCTTAGCGAACTCACTGTTGCTGAGAGCGCAAAAATAGACCTAGGCCTCGTCCGAAAGTCGCGACCGCGGCCGAGTCGCAGAACCCCACCGCTGCGCCCCGGTCATCTACCTGTGGCGGATGACAACTTTCCCGAAAGGCTGATTGGACTCGTAGTACCGGAACGCCCTCTGAAGCTCATCGAAGCCGAAAACGCGATCGATGACCGGCTTTAGCTTTTCCACCCCGATGGCTCGGTTCATTGCGATGAACTGCGCGCGGCTGCCCGCCGCCACGACCCGCAGCTTGGCGATGGCGGTATAGAGCATCCTGACGTCCAACGCCGCTGCTGGGCTGTCAAGCATGCCGACAAATTCGATCTCTCCCTCCCAGGCCGTCGACTTGATCGACTTCTCGAGTGTTCCCCCGCCGATGTCGATAACTTGATCGACGCCTCGACCTGCAGTGAGCTCGCGTACCTTGAGGTGCCAGTCCGGCGTGGTGCGGTAGTTGATCACGCTGTCCGCTCCGAGCGCCGCTAGGCGCTTCGCCTTCTCGTCGCTCGAAGTCGTGGCGATGACCCGCGCGCCGATCAATTTGGCGAATTGCAGGGCGAACAGCGAGACGCCACCCGAGCCCAGGGTGAGGACCGTGTCCCCTGCCTGAAGGCGTCGGCTACCCGTCAGCGCGTTCCAAGCGGTCACTGCCGCGCAGGGCAGCGTCGCGCTTTCCTCAAACGAGAGGTGGTCGGGGATCTGCACTACCGCCTCTTCGCTCAGGACAATGAACTCGGTCATCATACCGTCGACCGAGCCTCCAAGTTGCGGTGAGCTCTCCCGAGCGAAGGGACCGTCGATCCAACGCGGGAACATCGCGGCCGCCACCCGATCGCCAATTTTCACGCGAGTCACGCCCTCGCCGAGCGCTACGATCTCGCCCGCGCCGTCGGCGCCCATCACTACGTCCGATTTAACCGGCAAGGGGTATTTCCCTCGGAGAACGGACAGCTCCCGGAAGTTGAGCGAGTTCGCTCGAACTCGGACGAGCACTTCGCGCAGGCACGGTTTCGGCTCGTCGTGTTGTTTCAGCGTCAGACCCTCGATACCTGCACCTGAATTCGCGTGATAGCTCCTCATGCGGGCGCCGCATCTACAAAGCCCGCGACCGATTGGATCCGGTTGTCTCGCCCCAGAGTGGCGAAGTCAGTGCCGCCCAAGTACAGAGGTGCGTCCAGGGTGCCCCCGGCTGCCCAACTGAAACGAACGTAGCCGTTGTGGGTCTCGATACCGCTAACGAGCCGGAGGCGGTAACCGGGGAATTGCTCCTGCGCCGCGTGGATCATCGCATCGATTCCGTCGATGCCGTCGCCGCGGCGGTGCGCGTCGACATAAGTCCCGTTGTCGGACCACGTCTTGGCGACGAGATCACGCCTGCGCTTCGCGTCTCGCTCGTTCCAGGCCGCGAGGTAATTGATCACCAGCTCGTTGACGTTGCTCATAGGGATGCTCCTTTCGGTCCGCCGCCTGAGGGGCTTCGGTCTGTCCCCAATGTAAAGAGCGCGTCGAACGCTGACGATTACCCGAGAGGTCATGCCCGCCACTCCCGAGCTGCAAGGTCAGGAAGACGCGCGGGTCTCGAGGACGCGCCGGGTCTCGGCGTCGGCTGGGAACAGCATCTCGATGCGTAACTCCTGGAGGGTCACGTCGAGCGGCGTGCCAAGCGTGGCGATCGTCGTGAAGAGGCGCAAGCTGATCGGCGCTCGATGGAGGCGCACGGGCACCAACAGCGGAAGCGCCTCCGACGGGCTGGCAGGATCGCCGAGCTCAGCCAAGGCGGGTGTGATGGTCTTCAAGAGTGCGTCGTCCGCGGCATCTCTCGTGTGCGCACCCCCGAGCTCGCGCTTCAGTCGGCCCAGAACCTTCCGCGCGACGTCCGACCAGTTCTCAACGTGACCGCGCATGCCCTTCGCCGACACGAGCAGTAGCGCCATGTTGTGCGGCGAGAGAAACGACCCGAGCTCCTCCGTGAAAGTCGTCAGAAGCCAACGCCCCGTGTTGTTGGCGTCCAGGACGTCGTAGCGCCTGTTGACCACAAAAGTCGGGTTCGGCTCGGTCGAACGCAACAGGAGGTCGATGGCGTCGCGCACGGGCCCCATGGGCTGCGCCTCCAGCGGCGTCTCGCGGTACATCGCGGCGTACCCGGCCGCCTGGAGAAAGGCGTTTCGATCGCGCAGCGGCATCTCCAGTGCTTGCGCTAGCGTGAGCACCATGTCGCGGCTCGGGCTTGAGCGCCCTGTCTCCATGAAGCTCAGGTGCCGCGCCGAGACTCCCGTCTGGAGTGACAACGCAAGCTGGCTGATCCCGCGGGCGGTCCGCCACTCGCGCAGTAGCCCGCCGAAGCCGCGTTGCTCGGCGTTATTCGAGACCAGACCGAGTTTGGCCATGCTCGGGAAACTAGATCGCCTCGCAAACGGTGGCCATGACCTCGGAGGTTATCGACACCGGGTATTGAAGCGATCGATTGTTGCTCGCAGACTTAGCCGTGCCTGGTGAAGGTGGTCTCTAATCGCCGGGATTGGTTCGCCGCTGACGTCAGCGATCTGCTCGTAGCTCAGCCCCGCCATGTCTTTGAACAAGAAAGCGTCGCGTTGGCCTTGGGGAAGGCGGTCAGTAGCATCCTCAATTGCGCGGCGCAGCTCAGCACCGATCGCCTGCCCGTCAGTACCACCGTTCCAGTCGGCCTCCGAGTTATGCGCCGGGGCGGCAAGGAACTCTGGTGCTTTGAGCCTTTCCGCAGCAGGAGATGTCGGCACAAGCCGCCGTCTGATGGATATATGTTTTGCCGCGACCCAATGCGCCCACGTGCGGAACTCCGCCTCATTTCGAAAGTGGCTCAGATGCAAGTACGCGGAAAGGAAGCTTTCTTGCGCGATCTCCACTGCTTCTGTTTCAGAGCGCGTCATCTGCAGCGCGAAGCTATAGAGGTCGTCCCGATTTCGCTCAACGAGCCGTTCAAAGGCAGACATGTCGCTAGAGATCGCCATCAATCTTCTTTCCTGCTGATAAGACGATCCAGGGCCGGCCGAATGGACATAGGCAGCGTCTTTTTTTTGGCGGGTCGCCTAACAATCGCGGCTCCCGCCTCTGCAAGGCCCTTCGCGATGGCGTACCCGATTCCCGATGATGAGCCGGTGACGAGTGCCCGTTTCCCGCCGAGATTGATCTTCATGGCTTCTCCTGCTCCACCAGAGCTCGGAGTCGGTCGATTGCCTCGTCCCACTGCGGGGCTGGTAGCCGCCAGCGGCAAGTCCCTTTGGACAGCGAAAGCCTTTCGCATCATAGTTGCAGGTGATGGAACCCTCGGACCTCAGCCTGCTTGCGACCCTCGATGCACTGCTCCAGGAAGGCAGCGTGACCGGTGCCGCCCGGCGGCTCGGGTTATCGACGCCCGCGATGAGTCACGCGCTCGCTCGCATACGCGATCGGCTGAGCAATCCGATTCTCGTCCGTGCTGGCCGCCGCATGGTCCTCACCCCACGCGCCGAAGCGCTCAAGCCTCGAATCCACACGCTCGTCAATGAGGCGCGACAAGCGCTCGAGGCGGAGCGCCCCTTCGTACCGTCCGAGCTTCGTCGCTCCTTCGTCGTGTTGACGACGGATTATGTCCTTTGCATGCTCGGCCTCGCCGTCGACCGCATCCTCTCGCAGGAAGCTCCCAACCTGCTGGTGCGGTTTGTTCCGAACTCGCCCGATGATCCGGCCACGTTGCGCGACGGCGGGGCTGACATCGCCATCGGGATCTATGAGGACTTGCCACCGGAGATGAAAACCCGCCCTCTTCTGACCGATCGCTTCGTTGTGGCGCTGAGACGGGATCACCCAACGGTGGGCAGGAGGCTATCGCTCGAGCAGTTCGTTCGACTTCCGCACCTCCAAGTTGCGCTTCGAGGGCGGTCTGGGTATGTCGATAACCTGCTGAAGGGAAAGGGCGTCGAGCGACACGTCGCTCGCGCGATCCCATACGTTCTCCCCGCGCTTTACCTTCTTTCCAAGACGGACTACCTGCTGGTTGTCTGCCAGCGAATCGTCGAGGAGCTCGCGCCCGCGCTCGGGCTCAGGACGCTGACACCACCCGTCGATCTAAGGACGTATACTCTGAGCCTGGTGTGGCATCCCCGCTTTGACCGGGACGCCGGACACCGATTTCTCCGCGACGTCTTCGCACGCGCGGCGCAGAAGGAAGTCGGTGGCAGCCGCGAAGGCGCTCGCGCTGATCTCGAAGGCGCGGACGCCGCTTCAAAGCAACCCCGAAAGCGACCGCGCCGCCCCACAGCATAGTTGCACCGCTTGCAACAACAAGTTCAGTTTTCTTGCGTGGTCGGAAAACTGGACTGCCGGTACGTATGCTCGCCCCTGGCAGACGCCAGGCACGGCAAAACTAAAAGGAGCGAACAGATGAGCCTTAGGGATCCAAACGTCGTCAGTTCAAAAAATAGAAAGCGCGTCGCCGTCGTCATCGCCAACCCGACGCTCAGCGCCACCACCGGGTGGCCTGTTGGCTTTTGGTGGAGCGAGCTCACGCACACCTATTACGTGCTCGGCGAGAAGGGGTACCAGGTTGAGATCTTCAGTTTCAAAGGCGGCAAGTGTGAGGCCGACGCACTGAGCGATCCGCGCGACCCAAGCGGATACTCGGCGAGCGATCTCATCACGATGGGTTTCATCGCCACCCCGAGGCTCGCGGCCCTGGTCGAGGAAACCAAAAAGGCTGGCGAAATCGACGTCGGAAAGTTCGACGCGATCGTCGTCGCGGGCGGGCAAGCGCCGATGTTCACGCTCGAAAGCGCCAGCGACGTGCAACGAAAGTTCGTCGAGTTCTACGAGGCGGGAAAGATCGCCTGCGCGCTTTGCCACGGCGTTGCCATCCTTCGCTACGCGCGGCTCTCGAACGGTCAGTTACTCGCCAAGGGCAAGACGGTGACCGGCTTCGCTAACGTCGAAGAGGATTTCGCGGACAACGCCGTCTGGGAGGCAGGACTATTGTCGCGTGACAAGCACGTGATGCCATGGCGCATCGAAGATGAGATGAAGCGCATCGGCGCCAACTATATCCAGGCAGGCATGTGGCGTGGATTCGCTGTGCGCGACGGGAACCTCGTCACCGGCCAGCAGAACTTCTCGGGCACCGAGACCGCGAATCTCTTGGTCGAGACGCTCGGCCGTTAACGACTCGAAAGTCAGAGCTGAGTCATGGGGGGCGAGGCGGAGCGAAGTGTCTACTGCCCAACCATCGGATTCATGAAGTGAAAGGCGACGCTAACGGATTAGACCTGGCCCCCCCTTCTGGCGGCAGGTCGGTTTCCATCTGGGCCGACGCGGACCGGGGGCCTGTTCCGAAGTGGTCAAATCTGGTAACAGGTGGGTTGCGCTTGGCTTTGTGAAGGAGGCCACGCATGCTGCCTCTCACCGCGCCGCTGTTGGCCGCCTTGCTCGGCCAGGCTTGTCCGACCCCCTCGCCGTATGATCCCCCGCCGTGCGCCGCCGCGCGTGTCCCCGGCTGTCTCCCCGGGTACCGGCCCCAGTTAGACCACGCCGGCCGGCTGATTTACGTCTGCAATGCCATACCGCCCCAACCGCGCCCGGTGCTGCAAGTCGTTCCTGCGCCCGCTCAGGTCGCCGCGCCAGCACCGCCGGCGGTTACTGCGCCGCCTCCCCCGCCTGAGGAGAGTCGCGGCCACGTCGGCCTCGTCCTCACGCCAGGAGTCGCGGCGTTCCCATCCTCTGCTGGGTATGCGTTCGATCAGACCAAACCGGTGGGGCAAGTCGGGCTCGAGTTTCGTGGCTCGGACGGCGGCGCGCGAGTTCGGCTTTCGGCGGAGTACACCAACTTCGGCCGGATCGGAGAGCTCTCCTTCAAGTACGACTTTTTCGATGGGTTCTTCTTTCGACCGTTTCTTTCAGTCGGCCTGGGTATCGCCTCGATCAATCCCGATCCAGGTCTGCGTGCCGCAGGAAGCGCCTCCGGTGGCGTGGACCTGTACATCACCCGTGATTTCTTTCTCACCGGTGAGCTAAAGGGCACCGTTTTCACTCAAGGGACGCAAGGGCCTGCCCACGGGCTCGCCATTTCGGACCGCAAGCAGATTACGGCACTTGTTGGACTAGGCTTCTACTTCTTCTGAAATAGCTGGCAGTCGCGCGGTGATTGCCAGACTTCTTCTACAGATCGCTCTCTTATTTGCCGTCACCAGCGTAGTTCTCTTCGGCGCTGCAGGCACCATTCGTTGGCCCGCTGGCTGGGTCTTCGTCATCGAGTTCCACGGGGCCTCCCTGATAGTCGGTCTCTGGTTGGCGAAGCACAGTCCGCAGCTTCTCGAGAAACGCCTGGGCGGCATTGTGCAGAAATCGCAGCCGCTCTGGGATCAGACTCTGCTCGTCATCGCCCTGCTTTTGTTCCTAGGCTGGTTCGCAGCGATGGGCCGTTGGCACGACTCGCTGCCGTCCGAGCTCCAAGGCGTTGGTGCACTGCTGATTCTCGCCTGCTTTGTCATTGCTCAACGCACGTTCCGCGAAAACGCGTTCACCGCGCCCGTGGTGAAGATCCAGGAAGCCCAGCAAGTAGTCAGCACCGGACCGTACAGCGTTGTGCGGCACCCGATGTACGCCGGCGTGCTGCTCTTTTTCATCGGCACGCCTCTGTTGCTGAGCTCTTGGATTGGGCTCTGCTCGGTCCCCGCGCTCGCGGCCGTTCTGGTAGTCCGCACCGTGCTGGAAGAGCGCACCCTCGCAGAGGGACTGCCGGGATATACGGAGTATACAGCCCGTGTGCGCTTTCGAATGATCCCCTACGTTTGGTGAAGCTCAAGCTGGGTGCCCCTCTCCACCCGCGAGCTCACCCCCGCGTCTCGTTCGGTGAGACGGGGGCGAGCAGCTCGGCCACCAAGTCCCTGGCCTGCTCCACGCCCCGTCGGAGATCCTGGATCGCCGTTTTGAGCTCCTCCCTCTCCTCCGGCGTAAATGCGAGGCTCGGACGCGGACGGAAAAGCACCAGCGAGAGGTAGTCCATGTTCGAGGTGATGTATTGCAGCGGGTTGTTGATCCGGTGGGCCAGGCTTTTCACCTGCGCGTCAAAAGCTTCGCACGCTTCCGAACGCTGCCGGTCCAGGGCCAAGGACAGTCCAAGCATCACGCCCACGACGCAGGTTAGGCTCAGCGCTGCCCCGGCGCGCGCCCAGGGGGCAGCTGCTCCAAAAATCGGTATCCAGTGGACGAGATCAAGGCCGCCGAGAGCTCCAATACCCGCCAGGGCGATCGCGCTCCACCCAATGGCGAACCTCTTGCTCACCACCGCAGTGCCCAACAGTGGAATCGGGGCGAGCCAAACCAGCTCGGGGAGTGCCAATCCCGAAGTCGTCGCCGCCAAGAAAAAGACCGGTCCCAGAACCGATCCGACAAGCTGGGACGCCGCTGCAGGCAGCGAGCCCGTCGTGCGAAGGGTGACGGGCGACAGCAGAACTCCGCCGGTTGCCACAGCGAAGAGAATCGCCACGCCCGGTCTGCCGCCACCGAGCAGGGTGCCAGCAGTGTAGAGCAGCCCAACAAGCCCAACCGCGGAGGAGGAGACAAGGCACCGAGCGCGCCGAACCGCATCATTCCCACGGCGCGCGACCGCCTTGGGGATGAACCAGTCCCGCAACAAAGCTGGAGCAAGTTGACCACTGGATCGGTGAATGCCCATCGACCTGCCTCTTGGCGGGTGGATCCGTCCGCGCCAAAAGCAAAGCGTCAGCACCGGTCATTGTCCAGTGGTTTAGGGCGCTTGACTCCGGCACCAAAACGAGAGGGGATGGTCCCGATGACGCCGCCTCGCATTCTTTTGGTGGACGACGAACGCTTGGTGCGATCGGGGATCAAACGGTTCCTCGAAGCGCAAGCGTATCGGACCGCGGAGGCGGACTCGTGCAAGACGGCGGAGGAAGTGTTCCGCTCTTACCAGCCCGATGCAGTCATCGCGGACTACCGCCTACCGGATGGCAACGCGCTGGAGCTTTTGCCTCGCCTCAAAGCGCTCGACCCGTCCATTCCGGTGATCATTCTCACAGGCCACGGGACGATCGCATTGGCAGTTCAAGCGGTGAAGGAAGGCGCGGAGCATTTCTTGACCAAGCCGGTCGAGTTGCCCGCCCTGCAGGTCATCCTGAGCCGCATGCTCGAGGTGCAGCGGGTCCGCCGCAATCAGCTAGTCCGCGCCTCGCGCCGTGAGCGCGACAGCATCGATCCATTTATCGGAATTAGCCCAGGCATCCAGCAGCTCCAGGAGCAAGCGGCGAAAGTGCTCGCCGCGGAGAGCCCGATCCTTATCTATGGCGAAACGGGAACGGGCAAGGGAGTGCTGGCCCGTTGGCTGCATGAGCACAGCGCGCGCGGGGACGAAAGCTTCGTGGACTTAAACTGCGCCGGACTGACCCGCGAGTTTCTGGAAAGCGAGCTCTTCGGGCACGAGAAGGGGGCCTTCACCGGAGCGGTGAGCCTCAAGCTGGGTCTCTACGAGATGGCGCATCGAGGGACGCTCTTC
>Ga0126379_10002436_pt1 | contig 11853 bp, 14 predicted proteins | sample PanSoiMetPlot_24_FD_92640 | JGI IMG/M metagenome (GOLD analysis project Ga0126379, IMG submission 92640) | Tropical forest soil microbial communities from Panama - MetaG Plot_24 | ecosystem: Environmental > Terrestrial > Soil > Tropical forest > Bulk soil | place: Panama | collected 2016-02-17
CACGGCCGCGACGGTGTTGGCGGCGAGCACGCTCACCGTGGCGCCCGGCCGCAGCACCCGGGCGATCGCCGCCATCGCGGCGGCCGGCGAGTCCACGTACTCCAGCACGCTGTGGCAGATCACGAGGTCGGCGGAGTCGTCTCCGACGAGCCCCGCCAGCCCGCCCGCGTCACCCTGGACGGCGGCCAGCGTGACCCGCATCTCGGCGGCCCGCCGCTGCGCGGCCGCGAGCGCGTCCGGACTCGGGTCCACGACCGTGACCCGGTGCCCGAGCGCCGCACAAGGCACGGCGAAGCCGCCGGTTCCCCCGCCCACATCGACGATGTCCAGCTCGGCCCGGCCGGTCTGCGCCGCCCGCGCGGTGATCACTTCCTGGAGCACGTCCCAGACAAGCGTTGACCGCGTCCCGTCGCGCCTGCGCTCGGCCCCAGACCCGCTGCGCTCGGCCCCAGACCCGCTGCGCTCGGCCCCAGACCCGCTGCGCTCGGCATTGGGCCCGCGCATGCCGGGAACGGCTCTCGCAGGAACCTCTGCGGTCATTCCTAGTCACTCCCCAGGTTGTCGGCGCAGTCTCACTGTAGTGCGGATATCCGCCGACCGCCCCGCCAGGGCGGGAGACCCGCCGATTACTATATGATTTATTTTTGTTACAAATTGTTACCGAGAGGAGGCAAACCCGGGAAGTTCTCTTCTCGTATTAACAACTGTGGAGATCTCACGCCGCCATCCGCGAATGATGCCCCTGGAGGCACCGCCGGCACGTATGCTCGTCCGCATGCCTTCCCCGGCCGGACACCTTGAGCTGCCACATCCGCGGCGGCTGCTGTGGACGGCCGGGTGGAACGTGGCCGAATCCGTCGGGCTCCCCTTCGGCGCCTACGTCGTGATCACCGACCTGGTCAGCCCCGACGCCGGGCTGCTGGCGGGCACCGCGGTGGTCTGGCTGCTCATCGCGATCAGGAAGATCGTCTCCGGGTCGGTCTCCTCGCTGCTGATGATCTCCGCGCTGGTGCTGACCATCCAGACCGCGATCGCGATCAGCACCGGCTACCTGTGGATGTTCCAGCTCCAGTTCCCGCTCGCCAACCTGGCGATGTGCGTGGTGTTCGCGTGGACGGCGCCGACCCGTAAGCCGCTGGTGGCGCAGCTCGCCAGGGACGTTGTCGCGCTCAAGCAGCCGGAGACGCACCACCCGGGGCTGCACCGCTTCTTCCAGGGCGTCACGTGGTTCTGGGCCGGGCTTTTCCTGGTGCTGACGGTCGGCATGGCGGCGATGATGGTCACCGAGCCGTTCAGGCTCTTCATGCTGCTGTCCTCGGCGGTCACCGCGGGCCTGACGCTGGTCGGCGCCGCCGTCTGCGTCATATGGTTCCTCGCCGCGCTGCGCCGCCTCGGCCTGCGGCTCCGCTTTACGCCCATCTAGGCGCGGGAGCGCCTGGCCGGCTCGCTAGTCCTCGGGGGCCGCGGTGGGCTTGACGTCCTTGATCCTGGCGAGCAGGCCGTTGACGAACGCCGGGGACGCGTCCGTGGACAGGTCCTGGGCGAGCGTCACCGCCTCGCTGATCGCCACGCCGTCCGGCACGTCGTCGGCCCAGATCAGCTCGTAGACGCCCAGCCGCAGGACGTTCCTGTCCACCGCCGGCATCCGCTCCAGCGTCCAGTCCACCGCGTTTTCCGAGATCAGGTCGTCGATCTGGGACTGGTGCGCGGCGACGCCGCGGGCCAGCTCCGCCGTGTACGCGGGCACCGGCTGCTCGCCTAGCGACTGCCGCTCTGACAGCACCTCAAGAACGGGCAGCCCGCGCATTTCGGCCTCGAACAAGATGTCCAGGGCCCGCTTCCTGGCCCTGCTGCGCGCGGGCACCTACGCGCGGCCGAGGTAGGCGCCGGTGCGGGTGTCTACCTTGATCTTCTCCCCGGTGGAGATGAACAGCGGGACCTGGACCTGCGCGCCGGTCTCCAGGGTGGCCGGCTTGGTGCCGCCGGTCGACCGGTCCCCCTGCAGGCCAGGGTCGGTCTGCGCGATCACCAGCTCGACCGCGGCGGGCAGGTCCACGTACAGCGGGGTGCCCTCGTTGAAGGCGATCGTCACCGTCTGGTTCTCCAGCAGGTAGTTCGCGCCGTCGCCGACGATCTCGGCCGGGATCCGCGGCTGCTCGTAGTCGGTCATGTCCATGAACACGAAGTCGTCGCCCTCGCGGTACAGGTACTGCATCTCCCGCTTGTCCACGCTGGCCACGTCCACCTTGACGCCCGCGTTGAAGGTTTTGTCGACGACCTTGCCGGATAGCACGTTCTTCAGCTTGGTCCGCACGAAGGCGGGGCCCTTGCCCGGCTTGACGTGCTGGAACTCAACGACGTTCCAGAGCTGCCCGTCAATGTTCAGCGTCATGCCGTTCTTCAGGTCGTTCGTGGTTGCCACGGGTCGTCTCCAATTACAGAACCAGCAGTTCCCTGGTGCTCGAAGTCAGGATGCGGGCTCCCCCGCCCGCCGTAACGACCAGGACGTCCTCGATCCGGACGCCGCCCTTACCGGGCAGGTACACACCAGGCTCGACGGTGACTGGAACCCGGTCCGCAAGTTTACCCGTTCTGCCGTACCCCAGCATCGGCGCCTCGTGGATCTCCAGTCCCACGCCGTGCCCGAGACCGTGCTGGAAGTGCTCGGCGTGCCCGGCCGCCTCGATCACCTCCCGGGCGGCCGCGTCCACGGCGCCGACCTCGGCGCCCGGCTCCACCGCCTCGATCCCGGTCCGCTGGGCCTCCGCGACCAGCTCATAGATGTCCCGCTGCCAGCCGGCAGGCTCGCCGACCGCCACGGTGCGGGTCATGTCCGCGTGGTACCCCCGGTAGAGCGCGCCGAAGTCCATGGTGACGAGGTCACCGCGGCGCAGCGGCCGGTCGGTGGGCGAATGATGCGGGATCGCGCCGTTCGGCCCGCTCGCCACGATCGTGTCGAACGCCCGGCCGTCCGCCCCCAGCTCGCTCATGCGGTAGTCGAGTGCAGTCGCCACCGCGCGTTCGGACAAACCGGGGCGGATCAGGGGAAGGACATCCGCCAGTGCCTGGCAGCTCAGCCGGCACGCCGTCGCTATCAGCTCCAGCTCTTCGGCGTCCTTCACCATCCTGAGCTCTTCGATCTTTCTTCCGAACGGGACCGTGGTGACTCCCTCGGCCCGCGCCGTGACCTCGGCGTGCCGCTCCACCGTCATCTCCTGCGCTTCGAAGGCCAGTGTCCGCACGCCGCGGCGCGCGGCCTCGGCGGCCAGCTTTCCCTCGATGAACCGCTCGGTGACCAGCTCGAGGTCGGGCGCGTCGCGCTTGGCGGCCAGCGCGTACCTGGAATCGGTGGCCAGCAGCCCCGCGCCCTCGGCGGGCAGCAGCAGCGCGGCGTTGGTGCTGGCCAGGCCGGTGAGGTAGCGGACGTTCTGCGGGACGGTGACGAGCACGGCGTCGGCGTCAAGGCCGGCCACCATCTGCTGGGCGCGGACCCGGCGGTCGGCGTGGATCTGCGGCATACCGTGACCCTACGCCGCGTAGGAGTACGATTCCCTGATGGGCTCATCCATCGACGAGGGCATGGCGGACCTCCCGCCGGAGATCGACACGTCCAGGCCGCATCCGGCCCGGATGTACGACTACTACCTGGGCGGGAAGAACCATTTCGCGGCGGATCGCGAAGTCGCGGCCAAGCTGCTCGCCGCGGTGCCGTCGGTGCGTACCGGCGCGCGCGAGAACCGCGCTTTCCTGGGCCGGGCGGTCCGTTTCCTGGCGGCGGAGGTGGGCATACGCCAGTTCCTCGACATCGGCACGGGACTGCCGACAGCGGAGAGCGTGCACGAGGTCGCCCAGTCGGTGGCGCCGTCGTCGCGTGTCGTTTATGTCGACAACGACCCGCTGGTGCTCGCGCACGCGCGGGCGCTGCTCACAAGTTCGCCAGACGGGCGGACCGCGTACATCCAGGCCGACCTGCGCGATCCTGAGGCGATCCTCGGCAATCCGGTCACCCGCGAGGTGCTGGACTTCAGCCAGCCGATCGCGCTGATGCTCGTCGCGATCCTGCAATTCATGCCGGACGAGTTCAAGCCCACCCACAGCATCGCGACACTGGTCGACGCCCTCCCGGCCGGCAGCTACGTGGTCGCCTCGCATGTGTCGGCGGAGAATCTCGACTCTGCCGGTGCGGCGGAGGGAACGCGCGCCTACCAGGCGTCCGGGGTTCCGCTGCAGCTGCGCAACTCGGACGAGTTCGCCAGCCTCGTGTTCTCCGGTCTCGAAATGGTGCCGCCCGGTGTGGTGCTCGTGTCCGAGTGGCGGCCGGAGGGCACCGGGCCGCGCCCTACGCCGGCCGAGGTGCCCATGTACGGCGGCGTCGCGCGTAAGCCGTGAATCGGTAATAGTTTTTTCCTACTGCGGCGATTGCCAGCCTCGTACAATGACGCAGGGTACTAGCGAGCTTTCCGAGCAGGGAAGGTGGGAGCGTGGCGGGTTCCAGGGATTCCGCGGCCTTCTCCTCAGGGTTCTCCGCGGTTGACGCGGCGGTCGGCGACGATGGACCCGGGCCGGAGATCGACACGAGCAAACCGCACCCTGCTCGCATGTACGACTACTACATCGGCGGCAAGAACCACTTCGCCGCCGACCGTGCCCTCGCCGACAAGGCGCTCGCGGCGTGGCCCGCGGGCCGGATCGGGCTGCGGGAGAACCGGAAGTTCCTCGGCCGGGTCGTCAGGTACCTGGCTCGCGAGGCTGGCATCAGGCAGTTCCTCGACCTCGGATCCGGGCTGCCCGCCACCAACAACGTGCACGAGGTTGCGCAGGCCGTAGCGCCCTCGTCCCGCGTCGTGTACGTGGACAACGACCCGCTCGTGCTGGCGCACGCGCGGGCGCTGCTCACCTCGTCGCCTGAGGGGCGGACGGCCTACGTGCAGGCCGACATCCGCTCGCCGATGTCCATCCTGGACTCGCCGGTGCTGCGCGACGTGCTCGACCTGGGCCGTCCGGTCGCGCTGATGCTGATCGCGGTGCTGCACTTCCTGGGCGACGAGGACAAGCCCGACGAGGTGGTGGGCACGCTGCTGGACGCGCTGCCGGCGGGCAGCTACTTCGCTGCCTCGCACATTACGCAGGAGCACGACCCGGCCTCGCTGGCCGCCGGGCAGCAGGTCTACCGGGACGCCGGGCTGCCGATGCACGTGCGGGACGCCGACCAGTTCGCCCGGCTGGCGTTCGGCGGCCTGGAGATAGTCCCGCCGGGCGTGGTGCTCGTCTCGGAGTGGCGGCCGGACTCGCGCACGCCACGGCCGACCCCGGCCGAGGTCAGCTGCTACGGCGGCGTCGCCCGTAAGCCGTAGCCGCTCCCACTAGCCGACCAGGTCGCGGACGCGCTCGATGTCGGCGAGGCGGGCGGCGTGGGTGGGCGCCAGCGGGGTGACGTTGAGCGTGGTGACGCCCGTCTCGCGGTACGCGGCGAGGCGCTCCGCGACGTAGCCGGCCGGGCCGATCAGGGAGGTCTTCTCCACCAGTTCCGCGGGGACCAGGGCGTGGGCCTCGTCCTTGCGGCCGGCCAGGTAGGCGTCCTGGATGCGCTTCGCCTCAGCCTCGTAGCCGAAACGGCAGGCCAGGTCGTAGTAGAAGTTCCGGCCGCGGGCGCCCATGCCGCCGATGTACAGGGCGAAGACCGGCCGGGTGAGGTCGCGCAGCCCGGTGACGTCATCGCCGATGGCCAGCGGCGCGGCCGCGATGACGTCCAGCGGGCCGAGCGCGGGGTCGCGCCTGGCCCGGCCCTCGGCGAGCGGGTCGCTCCACGCGGCCGGCGCCTTCTCGGGGAAGTAGAAGATGGGCTGCCAGCCCTCGGCGACCTCGGCGGCGAGCGCGACGTTCTTTGGGCCGAGCGCGGCGATGACGATCGGGATGCGCTCGCGCACCGGGTGGTTGATCAGCTTGAGCGGCTTGCCCAGACCGGTGGGGGCGAGCGTCATCCCCGGCGCGCCCGCTTCCAGCGGGAGGCGGTAGTACCTGCCCTTGTACTCCAGCCGCTCGCGGCGCCACACCATCCGGCAGATCTCGACGAGCTCCCGTGTCCGCCCCACCGGCGCGTCATACGGCACCCCGTGCCAGCCCTCGATCACCTGCGGCCCCGACGTGCCGAGGCCGAGGGTGAACCGGCCGCCGGACACGAAGTCGAGCCCCGCCGCGGTCATCGCGGTCAGCGCCGGGGTGCGGGAGTAGATCGGCAGGATGCCGGAGGCGATGTCGAGCCGCGTGGCGCGCGCGGCGATGAAACCGAGCTGGCTGACCGCGTCGAACGAGTACGCCTCCGGGACGAAGACGATGTCCAGGCCGGCCCGCTCGAAGTCGGCCAGCTCGTCGACCGCCTCGCTGAAGCCGCCCGCGTAGCCGAGCATCATTCCCACGCGCATCGCTCGCCCCTTCCGCTTATTTTTCTAGAGCGCCCAGCACCTCGATGGCGATGTCCTCTGGCGAGTGGCCGTCGGTGTCGACGGTCACCGTGGCCACCGACGCGTAGATCGCCTCGCGCTCGGCGTGCAGCACCTGGACGTCGGGGCGGGCCAGCATGGGGCGGCCCTGGTCACCGCCGACGCGGGCGAGCGCCTCGGCATAGCCGACGCGCAGGTAGACCACCGGGACCCTGGCGAGCAGCGCACGCGTCGCCGGGTGGCCGGGCGCGCCGCCGCCAAGCGCGAGCACCGCGTCCGGGCCGGCCAGCAGGCCGGCGATGACAGCGTGCTCCAGTTCGCGGAACGCGGGCTCGCCCTCGTCGGCGAAGATCCGCCGGATCGGCTTATCCGCCCGTTCCTCGATCACGTGGTCGCTGTCGGTGAACGGCAGGCCCAGCTTGGCCGCAAGCAGCCTGCCCACGGTCGACTTGCCCGCGCCCATGAACCCGACAAGGACGATCACGGCCGGTCCAGCAGGGCGGTGAGCGCGCGCAGCGCCAGAGCGTAGGACTCGAAGCCGAACCCCGCGATGATGCCGTCCGCCACCGGGGTCACAACGGACTCGTGCCGGAATCCCTCGCGGGCCGCGATGTTGGAGATGTGCACCTCGACGAGCGGCGCGGTCCGCATCTTCAGCGCGTCCATCAAAGCGTAGGAGTAGTGGGTCAGCGCGCCGGCGTTGAGCACCACCGGGAGCCTCGCGTCGCACGCCTCGTGCACCCAGGTGATGAGCTCGCCCTCGTACTCGGTCTGCCGGACCTCGACGTCCAGGCCGAGTTCCTTGCCGGCTTGCTCGCAGCGGGAGATGAGGTCCGCGTACGTCTCGGTGCCGTACACGGACGGCTCCCGCTTGCCGAGCCGGCCGAGATTCGGCCCGTTGAGCACGAGCACCCGGCGGCTCATGCTGTGTCTCCCGCTCGCATCCGGGCCGCCCTCACGCGCCGTCTTCCCTCGTCGCTCGTCGCAAGCTCCTCGCTCCTCAGTCCAGACGGCACGGCGGCCCTCCGCTCGCTCACGCTCTGCCTCCCGCTGACACCGACTGGTAGGCCTCGGCGAGCAGCTCCTCCGGCGGGCTGTCGACGATGACGGGGTTGCCCATGCCGTCAAGGATTACCATCCGCAGCCGCGCGCCGCGCGACTTCTTGTCCAGGCTCATCGTCTCGCGCAGCGCCGGCCAGGCCGCGCGGCGGTACGTGACCGGCAGGCCAACCGAGGCGAGCACGTCCCGGTGCAGCGCCACGTCGGCCGCGGACAGGTGCCCCGTCAGCCGGCCTACCTCGGCGGCGAACACCATGCCGATGGCCACCGCGTCCCCGTGCCTGAACCGGTATCCCTCGAGCCGCTCGATCGCGTGGCCCAGCGTGTGCCCGTAGTTCAGCATCTCCCGCTGGCCCGCCTCGCGCAGGTCGGCCGAGACGACGGAGGCCTTGACGCGGATCGCCCGCTCGATGAGCTCGCGGGTGTGCGCCCCGTGCGGCTCTGCCGCCCCGGCCGGATCGTCGCGGATCAGCCGCACGATCTGGCCGTCGGCGATGAACCCGGCCTTGACGACCTCGGCGAGCCCGGCCACGTAGTCCTGGCGGGGCAGCGTCTCGAGCGTCGCCAGGTCGGCGAGCACCCCGGCCGGCGGGTGGAACGCCCCGACCAGGTTCTTGCCCTCGGGGATGTCGATCGCCGTCTTGCCGCCGACCGCCGCGTCGACCATGCCGAGCAGCGTCGTCGGGACCAGCACGACCGGCACGCCGCGCAGCCAGCTGGCCGCGGTGAACCCCGCCAGGTCGGTCGCCGCACCGCCGCCGATGCCGACCACGCAGTCGGATCGGGTGACGTGGGAGGCCGCCAGCCACGACCACAGCCGGGCCGCGACCGCGACATCCTTGGCGGCCTCGCCGTCGGGGATCTCGGTGACCGCCACCGACAGCCCGGCGTCGGCCAGCACCCGGCAGGCGGGCCTGGCGATCGCGCCAAGCCCGGCGGCGTGGATCACCGCCACGGTCTGCGCCCGCTTGCCCACCAGTTCCGGCAGCGCGCCGAGCACCCCGGTGCCGACGATCACCTCATAGGGCTGCTCGCCGCCGACCTCGATCCGGGTCTCGCTCATGTTTGGAGCCGCTTGGCGAGATCGGCCGCCACCTCCTCGGGCGCCATGTCATCGGTCGGCACGGTGATCGCGGCGAGTTCGGCGTACACCGGGCGGCGCTCCTCGAGCATCGCCCGGAGCTGGCCGCGCGGGTTGCCGGGGATCACGACCCGCGGCCGGTCCATGCCGATCCGCTTGGCGACCGTCGCGAACCCGGCCTCCAGGTAGACGACGAGCCGCCCGGCGATCATCCGCCGCACGTCCGGGTCGAGCACTGCGCCGCTGCCGAGCGCGAGCACGCCGCCGGTGCCGGTCGCCTGCAGCCCCCGCGCGACCGCGGCCCGCTCGAGCTCCCGGAATACCTGCTCGCCGTCGTCGACGAAGATGTCTCCGACCGGCTTGCCAGCCGCGACCGCCACCAGGCTGTCGGTGTCGGCGAACGGCACGCCGAGCTCAGTCGCCAGCAGCGCTCCCACCGCCGATTTCCCCGCCGCCGGCGGCCCGATCAGCACCACACCGGAGGCGGCGCCGGTCGCGGTCACGAGATCACCAGTGACTTCAGGTACCCCTCGGCGTTGCGGCGCAGCTCCTCCACCGAGTCGCCGCCGAACTTCTCCGTCGCCGCCTCGGCGAGCACCAGCGCGACCATCGCCTCGGCGACCACGCCCGCCGCGGGCACCGCCGTCACGTCGCTGCGCTGGTTGATCGCCCTGGCCGGCTCGCCGGTCGTCACGTCCACCGTGTCCAGGGCGCGCGGCACGGTGGAGATCGGCTTCATCGCCGCGCGCACCCGCAGCGGCTCACCGGTGGACATGCCGCCCTCGACGCCGCCTGCCCGGTTGGTGCGCCTGCGCACCCCATCCGGCGCCATCTCTATCTCGTCGTGGGCGCCAGACCCGCGCCGCCCGGAGGTGACGAACCCGTCGCCGAACTCCACTCCCTTGATCGCCTGCACCGACACCAGCGCGCCGGCGATCCGCGCGTCGAGCCGGCGATCCCACTGGGTGAAGCTGCCGAGCCCCGGCGGCAGGCCGTACGCCACCACCTCCACCACCCCGCCGAGCGTGTCACCGTCCCTGCGGGCCGCGTCGACCTCCGCCACCATGGCGGCGCTGGTCTCCGGGTCGGCGCAGCGCACCGGGTCTTCGTCGATCCGAGCCAGGTCTGCTGGCGCGGGCACCGGCGCGTCGGGCGGCACGACCACCGCGCCGAGCGCCACCACGTGGGACAGGATCTGGACGCCGAGGGCCTGCCCGAGCAGCCGCCGGGCCACCTCGCCGAGCGCGACCCGGGCCGCCGTCTCCCGCGCGCTGGCCCGCTCCAGGACCGGCCTGGCGTCGGAGTGCCCGAACTTCTGCATGCCCGCGAGGTCGGCGTGCCCCGGCCTCGGCCGCGTCAGCGGCGCGTTGCGCGCCTGGCCTGCGAGTTCGTCCTCGGCGACCGGGTCGGGCGCCATGACGGTCTCCCACTTCGGCCACTCCGTGTTTCCCACCCGGATGGCGACGGGACCGCCCAGCGTGACGCCGTGCCGCACGCCGCCGGTCAGCTCGATCTCGTCCTGCTCGAACTTCATCCGCGCGCCGCGGCCGTACCCGGCCCTGCGCCGCGCGAGCGCCGCCGCCACGTCACCGCTCGTCATCCGCACTCCCGCGGGGACGCCGTCGCAGATCGCCACGAGCGCCCGCCCGTGCGACTCACCCGCGGTCAGCCACCGAAACATGCTGTTCACCCTACAGTCAGGCGATGAGCGCCCACCCCAGCGCCGGTACGGGCCACGGGACGTGGGGAGTCAGCCGCGTACGTTCGGGATAAAGATGTTCTTACTTCTATGCCCTTGCGGAGGCGGGGGGCCAGGCGGAGCGCTATCTGCTGGGCCGTTTCGCGGGCTCTGGCCATGTCGGTGGTCGCGAGGGTGACCGCGATGTCGGCGTCGGGGCCGCCAGGAGCCAGGGAGAAATCGCTGGTCACGGCGGCGATCTCGGCGCGGATGTCCGGGTCCTCGTGCGGCAGTGGCGGGGGCTCGCCGTTCGCGAGGGCGATGAGGCGGGCGCCTTCCACCGCCAGCTGGACCGGGCCCGCCACGTCGATCACCGCCGCGTCCGCCTCGCTGAGCGCGGCAGCCCACACCCGGCGCGCCGGAACCGGAACGGGGCGGGCGTCTTGCTGCCAGCGCCGGAGGGTATCGGAGCCGGTGAACGCGATGATCGCCGTGCGGCCATCGTTGCCGATCAGCGTCGGCAGCGCCATCTCCGTTTCCTTCTCCGTGCCGTCGGTGTTGACGCCGGCGAGGATCGCGACCACGGGAACGAGCAGCCGCGTGGCGGCCAGCGCCGTGAGCGCCGCGTGCTCGGTCCCGGTGCCGTCGGCGTAGGCGGCGAGCGCCGCCCGCACGGCGGGGTCGGCCGCGCCGGTGTCCCCGGCTGGTCTGCTGATGCGCACGTGAGCGACCTTACCGGCGTCCGCCTGTCGTTACAGTCGCCATCCGGCTACGGAAAGTAATAGTGCTACGAAAGATGTACTTTGGCGCAGCTAGCGGCTATCTCCACGGCACAATCGGGTGAACGCACATCGCTGAATGTGGAAATGGCGTCGGCGGCTGCCACGCAAAGGCCATCTGATCAGACCAGATGTGCGGGCCAGAGGTACCAGAGCTAGCGGGAAGGAGCGTTGGGTGGGTTCCCCGGGACGCGAGCAGATGCAGTCTGCGCGGATACTTCCCGGCACTCCGATGCGGAAAGTCATCCCGCCCCGCATGGTTGGCCCTTACATGAGCGGTCAGCGCGGCGTTATCGCGGGATATGTGCACCGGGTTCGCGACGTGCTGTTTCGCAACCCGGCAGACGCGTTCTACGCGCTGGGCCTAGGCTACGAGGGGTCGGACTTCAAGTCCGACATGACCGAGATGTACTTCCTGTGCTGGCAGGCCAGAGAGATCGACGGATACGTCCCCGTGACGGTGCGCGGGCCTGCCGGCCCTGTGGAGTTCTACCTGGAGCCGATCCAGATACCCGTCGGCACCACCCTGTGCCGGCTAGCCGATGGCGGTGAGGAGCCGGTCGCCCGGTACGACGGGCTGGCCTGGCGGCGGCTGGCGAGGGAGGGGTAAGGAATGCGTTACCGGCTGATGGCTTCCTACCTCGGCGCCTCTTACCAGGCGGCCGTCGGCCCGTCCGACCGCGACGTCACGCTGTTCGCCGCTCCGCCGCCGCCCGAAGAGCACGGCTTCTCCCCCGCCCCCGGCGGCATCTGGCGCAAGCAGGTCAGGCTGAAAGACATCGACGCCCTCTGGGAATCCCGGCCGATCGGCTCGTA
>Ga0126379_10002440_pt1 | contig 11850 bp, 13 predicted proteins | sample PanSoiMetPlot_24_FD_92640 | JGI IMG/M metagenome (GOLD analysis project Ga0126379, IMG submission 92640) | Tropical forest soil microbial communities from Panama - MetaG Plot_24 | ecosystem: Environmental > Terrestrial > Soil > Tropical forest > Bulk soil | place: Panama | collected 2016-02-17
ACGTAGCCCACCAGCATGCCGTCGCGCATGACCTGGGCCTCCAGGCCGGCGGTGCCGTCGGTGTCCCACTCAGCTTCGCGGCCGCCGGGCAGGGACACGCGGACGCCGAACCCGCCAAGGCCCCCGCGCAGCAGGTGAGCGTTGACGCCACGGTCACGAAGGGCGTCGGTTACTCGGCGGGCCCGGAACTCGTCCATGCCACGAAGGTAGTGATCGTTTCTGAAAGATCGCTGACCGCCAGCTGAGCGCTTGCCACGACCGGGCGAGTTTTTAGGACTTCTGAGCGAGCAGGTACCCCTGCGGAGAGCCCTCCTGGCCCTCGGGGGGGGGCGCCCGCCCCAGAACACGGTCGCGAACCCAGCGCCGGCCTTACCGACAGGATCGGCGGCGGGCGAACCAGACTTCCCTCGGCGGGCCAGCGCCGGACCCAAGGGAGACGTGGGCGGCTGCGCCGGGCGGTAGGGCTACCGGATGGAGCCGAGGAGCTGGCGGGTATCGGCGCGGGTGGCGATCCGGGTGAAGGTGAGGTGGCTGTAGGCGGGGTCGGCGGCTGCGGCGGTGTATCGCTGCCGGTAAACGTGGTAACGGTGCCAGGTCCAGGAAATGACCGATTCCTGCTCGTCCCAGGTGAAGAAGTTGCGCCAGCGTTCTGTATTGCCATTCCATAGCTCAGTACGGCAAGCGATGCGGCGGATCGTGCGCCAAATGACCCGGCGCATCACGGTGTGCCGGGGAGGATCGAGCCAGATCACCGTGTCCGCGCGTGCCCAGACCAGCGGGCGGACCGCACTGTAGTTTCCGTCGATGACCCACCGGTCGCCGGAGGCGAGGGCGGTTAGGCGGTGGCGGAACTGATCCTCCGGCAGCGGTGTCCAGCCGGGCTGGTGGAAGATCGCGTCCAGCTCGATGTATGGCACCGCAAGGCGTGCGGCGAGGTTTCTGCCGAGGGTTGACTTCCCCGCCCCGGGCACCCCGACCACCGACACACGCTGCACGAACCGCGACGCTACCAGCGCCCGCATACCACAACGTCACGTGCGTTAACGCGATTGATGGTGGGGTTCAGGGCTGCAGTCCATCCCATGACCATTTCGGGATGCTCATGCCCTCGGGGACCTCGTCAGCGGACTTGTGATAGCGCGACATCGTGGTTGTGGTGGCCCAGGCGAAGTAGTCGTGCAACACCTGCCGCAGTGGCCCGGCCGCGTCGAGGCCGACGTCCTGTATGGCCTGGTCGAAACAGGCGATCGCCCGGCGGTCCATCTCCTCGTGCGGGCCATTGCCGCTGTGGAGCCGCACGACCGAGGTCTCGTCGCCGTAGTCGCCGGAGTAGGCCGAAGGGCCGCCGAGGGCCTCGGCCCAGTATGCGGCGAGCCGTTCGGTGTGCTCCGGATGGAACCCGTGGCTGAAGGCGTGGCCGACCACCTCGTCGGCCATCACCCGGCGGTGCCAGGCTTCGGCCAGGCGGCGCAGGCCCTCGCTGCCGCCCGCAGCTTCGTACACGCTCTGCATGTCCCCACAATGCCAGGCCGCAAGGCCTCCGTTGACCCTGGCCGGGCTAGCTGGTGTTGCCGGGCTCGGCGGTGGCGTCCTCGGGGTTGGCGACCCAGGCTGAGAACACCGGTAGTCCGCGCCAGGGGCTGGGCGGAACCGGGCCGTGGCTGTCTTGGGGCTCAGCGTTCCCGGCCGCGACGGCGACCACGGCGAAGGGGTGGCCGAACCGCAGTTCCGCGGTGCGGCGTACCCCGGGCCTTCCGAGGACCGCGCTCAGCGCGATACCGAGCGCGGTCACCGCCCCGGCTTCGAAGCCGATCCGGGTGTACCGGGCCATCGCGGCCTGCCTGGCCTGCCACGGGTCGACCGGATCGAGAGCGTGCCGCACCGCGGCGAATCCAAGCCGCGGGTCGGTGAGTTCGAGTGTGGTATGGGCCGACCAGGCAGGCAGTACCGCGGAGTACCTCTCCTCTCTCCCGCTGGGCGCTGCGGTATGGATGCGTTCCGCTGCGATTGTCCATGCGGGGCCATCGCCGAGCGGCAAGTCGAACAGCGACCGTCGCGTCACCGGGCGGCCCGCGGCAAGCGCCGCGCCGAGGTCATAGGCGGAGGACAGAACGTCGGCCGCCGGGACCTGGGGGGCGGCCGCGACCGACACCACCAGCAGCCCGCCCCGCGCACTGGCGGCGTGCACCGCCACGTCACCGGCCGCATCTGTGGCGGCGATGAACTGGTCGTGCCCGGGAATCCGCCCATGGTCCGGTCCGTGCGGGGTGCGCAGTACCTGGGCGAGTGTCCTGGCCCACGGGCTGGTGGGGCCGAGCGCGGAGGCGGGGGCGAGGTCGAACGGCCGCTCCCAGGACACCCGGGCCGCCAGCGCGGTCGCGAGCAGCCAGATCAGCTTCCGGCCGTTCTGGACAGGAAACCGGTCGATCAGGCCCAGGGTCTGCCGCCTGGCCCAGGCATCCAGTTCCGCCTGGCCGGGTACCGGGCCGGTGTCCACTTCGGGCGGCAGCCCCGCCTGCCAGGAGGCGATCCGGGCGTCGGTGGCGGGCCCGTTCCCGCCCCACACGGCCGCTGCGGCGTGAACCACTGGGTGCGGATGTGCCAGCAGCTCAGCGGCAAACCCGGCCGCCGCACCCGCATCAGCCCCGAGGATCTCCTCGAGCTGCCGCAGATCGTCACCGGCGCAGGCGGGCCCGGCCAGCCCCAGCAGAAGCCAGGCACCCAGCGGGGATGCCACGTGATGCCCGGTGCCGGCCACCTGGTGCAGCTGCCGGGCGTAACGTGCCAGCGGAGCGGTAATGCCCGACGCGATCACAGACATCCCCCCACTGTGCCGCGACCTGGGCGCGGAACGCCACCGGCGAGGCTCTCCATTGCCGTTCGCCATAACCCGGTTGCCCTAACCACCGGAAGGAATCCTGCTGATGAGAGCGGTGCTGGTCAGCGAGTTCGGCGGGCCGGAGCAGTTGCAGCTAACGGAGGCTGCCGATCCGGTCGCCGGTCCCGGCCAGGTGCGGATCGCCGTACATGCGGCTGGAGTCAACCCGGTGGACGCCGGGAACCGGGCGGATGGCCGCTGGGCCGGGCTGCACGTGCCGTGCATCCTCGGCTATGACGTCGCCGGGGTCATCGACAGCGTAGGCGTCGGAGTCACCGGCCTGGCGCCCGGCGACCGGGTGATGGCGATGACGCATTTCCCCGACGGCGCCGGTGGGTACGCCGAGTTCGTGGTGGTCGACGCGGGCCTGGCCGCAACGATCGGCGCTGTGACCTCCTTTGCCGAGGCGGCTGCCACGCCGCTGGCCGCCGGAACAGCACGGGTGGTACTGTCCCGGCTCGGCCTGCCTGCCGCCAGCCAGCTGCTTGTGCTTGGCGCCAGCGGCGGTGTCGGGCTGTTCTTGCTCCAGCTGGCCGCCGCCGCGGGGATCACGACGATCGGCGTGGGCCGCCAGGCCATGCATGACCAGATGAGCGCCCTCGGCGCTGCCTGGTGCATCGACTACACCCGCGAAGACGTCGCGCAGCGAGCCCTGACGCTGGCCGGCGGCCCGGTGGACGCCATTGCCGACCTGGTCGGCGGCACGCTGGCAGCTGCCGCCGTCCCCGCGCTGCGGCCCGGTGGGCAGATCGCCGCGATCGCCACGCCGGAACTGGACCTGGATCCCCTGCTGGACGCCAACATCACCTTCCGCGGCGTGCTCATCGGCGACGACGGCGACCGCACCCGGGCGCTCGCGGCGCTGCTTGACCAGCGTGCGCTGCGGCCTGTCATCAGCCACCTGCTCCCGCTCGCGGCAGCGGCCGAGGCGCACCGGATACTGGAACGCGGCCACGCCGGTGGCAAGATCGTCCTCGACCTCACCAGCAGCTAGCCCCACCAGTGGATGTCAGGTTTGGAGTGGCATCAGCTCGCGGGTGAAATCGCTGAGGAACTCGCCGAGCGACGGTGGTGATGCCGCCGGCCGGACCACGAACTTGCTGATCCCGGCCGCGACGTACTGCTCGATTGTCTGCCTGGCCGCCTCCCAGCTCGCCGGGACGAGGGCGGCGGGGTCGCTGCCGGGCCGGCGCTGGCGTATGGCGGCGGCCAGTTCGGCCGGAACACCGCCGTCCGCAACGGCAAGACTCATCCCGAAGTGGTCGGCCTCGACCTCGCGGCCCGCCGCCGAGGCGGCCGCCTGGATAGTTTTCCGCGCTGCCTCCGCCTCGCCGGGGGTGAGCAGGCTACCCAGCCACCCGTCGGCAAGCCGGCCGACGCGCCGAAGCGCGTTCGGAACGCTGCCACCGAGCCAGATGTCGAGCGGCTTGGCCGGCAACGGCCCCACGTTCGCGCCGTCGACGGTGAAGAATTCCCCGCTGAAGGACACGCGTTCGGTCGTCAGCAGCAGCCTGATCAGCCGCAGCGACTCGTCGAACACCGCGGCGCGCCGTCCCGCGGGAACGTCGAACAGTCCGCGCTCGCCGGGCCGGGCGGCCTGCAGGCCGAAGACCGGCAGCACCCGCGCGGGCGCGAGCCCGGCAAGCGACGCGAGTTGCTTGGCCACCAGTACGGGTTGACGCCCGGGCAGCACCGCAACACTGGTGCCGGCCTTCAGCCGCGAGGTGCGCGATAGCGCGTACGCCATGCCGGCGAACGGCTCGACCTGGCTTCCAAACACCATCTCCGAAAGCCACAGCGAGTCGATGCCCAGTTCCTCAATACGGTCCACAGCCTCGCCGAACACCGCGGGGGCAGCGGCCGGGCCCAGCGAAATCCCGATCCTGACCTTCATGCTTCTATCCGGGTGGGTGTAGGGACACTCTGCATGCCACCAGACTGCCAGCCCATCCGAACGCGCCGGCCGACCGTACAGCGTTACCGTGTGGGAGGGGACGGGCGAGGCGGCCGATGTGGCGGGAGAAGCGCGGTGCTCGATGATCTGGACTACGACGATAGCGAGCCGCCTGCCATCGGCCTGGTGCCCGCAGGCGTCCATTGGGAAGACATCCAGGACCACATAAAGATTGCGCATCACCCGCTTGTGGTGCTGCCGGAAGGCAGCACTGAGTATGCGGGGGTCTACTGGACCGGCACGGCCATGGTTGTGATCGAGGATCTGGGGTCAGATCACGACCAGGCAATCGGCGAATTCCGGGAGTTTCTGCGCGAACGCGGCGAAACCTAAGCCGTAGCTGCCACACGCAGCCTTCCTGTCGCCGAAATGCTGCATACATATCATCTGCCATCGAGCCTCCCAGAACGGCCCGGACCGCTGGCAGTGCCGCTAGGCCAGGAGCCACTTCGCGGCAAGATCGAGTACGTCAGCGTGACTGCGGGTGCCGTGGTCGGCGGCCATGAGGTGGTGGCCGATCACCAGCGAGAAGGCGAGCATGCTGCGGGCCTCGACCTCCTCCTCGTCGGCACAGATCGCGCCGAACAGCAGGCGCAGGTAGTCCATGCGCCGGTTGTCGACGCGGCGGAGCCGGGCGGCGACCGTCTCGTCACGGCGGGCCCAGTCGCGGATGGCCAGGTCGATCGGCAGTAGCTCGCTGGAGAAGGTAAGTGCGCCCGCCAGCCGCAGCTTGGCCCTGACGTCGCCGCCGTGGCGCTCAACGCGCTCGAGCACCTCATCGGTGGCCTTACGTTCCCAGGAGTCGAGCATCTCCTGCAGCAGCGCGTGCCGGTCGGCGAAGTGCCCGTAGAAGCCGCCTTTGGTCACGCCGAGCGCCTGCGCCAGCACCTCGATCCGGACGGCGTCCGGGCCGCCGGCCGCAAGGGCCCGCAGGCCCTCCTCGACCCACCTGTTACGAGGTGTCCGGGTGATGGCGACCACGGGCGTCCTCTCTAATAACGCTGGGCTGTGTTACAGTCCATCTATACGGTACCGTATAGATGAGGTTCTACATGAGACTCCCGGACACCGCGCACACTTCCCGGCCCTGGCGCATTCACCAGCTCACCAGGGACTTCCGGGTTGAGGATGTGTGGGCGCTGCCAACGCCGGGCAGCGAGGACGATTTCCCGCGGCTGGTGGAATGGCTGGCGTCGCACGACGACCCGTCCCGCACCGCCTCCCGCGCCGTCCGCGCGCTCTGGGTGATCCGCTGGAAGGCCGGCCAACTGCTCGGCTGGGACGGCCCCGATGCCGGCCTCGGCTCCCGGGTGGCCACACTCCGCGACCGGTTTCCGGCCGACCTGCGGGCCGCCCCGCCAGGCCCGCGGGTCCGTGCCCTTCCCTTCACCCCCCTGTATCTCCTTCCCGACGAATGGGCAGCAGAGGTCGCCAACCGGACCGTGCACGGGGTCCTGCATCTCGGCTGGGTCCCGGACGGGACCGGCGGCTACCGCGGCCAGATGGCCGTCTTGGTAAAGCCAAACGGGCCGCTGGGGACCGCCTACATGGCCGCGATCAGGCCCTTCCGGCACCTGATCGTGTACCCAATGCTGATGCGGGAGATCCAGCGAGCCTGGCAGGCGCTGGACGCGGATCCGGCCACCGGCGCACACGACTCCAGGCCACCGATTCCTAGCGGGTAGAACATGACCAGAGACGGGCTCCGGCCGACGGCAAGTGGGAGCTAGGCTCGGAGCATGATCACCGGCATGCACGCGATCGTCTTCTCCCCGGACGCCGCGAAGGCGCGCGCGTTCTTCACCGATGTGCTGAACCTGCGCTCGGTCGATGCGGGCGGCGGCTGGCTCATCTTCGCCCTGCCGCCTGCCGAGCTAGCTGTGCATCCGGCCGACGGTGACGGCCGGCATGAGCTGTACCTGATGTGTGACGACATTCACGCCACCCTTGCCGAGTTGCGGGCCAAGGGCGTCGAGGTGGCGCGGGACGTCTCCGATCAGGGGTGGGGACTGCTGGCGGCGATCCGCCTCCCGGACGGCGAAGAGTTCCCGATCTATCAGCCCAAGCATCCATCACCGCTGCTGCCCAGACCAGACGAGATCCCCGGGTAGACAAGCTCGGCCAGCAGTGAGGAGAGGTTTCGTTCGGCGAAGGTGGCTGGATCCCGGCCGCGCATGCCGACGAGGTGCGCCCAGGTGCTTGGCTGGATGCAGCCCAGGCCCGGTCCGCCGCCGATTCGACGGTCCAGCCGGTGGCGAGGCGGTGAAGATTCTGCGCCGCGTGCTCATCGACGCGGGCCGCGGCCCTTATCGCAGCGGCCTGAACGCCGCCCGGATCTCGGTCGCGAACAGCTCGGGCTCTTCCCAGGCGGCGAAGTGGCCGCCCCTGTCGACCTCGTTGAAGTAGCTGAGGCTGGGGTAGGACTTCTCGGCCCAGCTGCGCGGGGCCCGGAAGATCTCGCCGGGGAAGACGGTGAAGCCGACCGGGACCTTGACCTCCGGACGAGGCTGTCCGGCGGCAAGGGCTGTGGCTCGTGTACCTTCCCAGTATGACCGGGCCGCTGAGGCGCCGGTGCCGGTCAGCCAGTACGTCGTGACGTTGTCGAGGATGTGGTCCCGGGTCAGGCCGCCGGAGGGCTGCCCGTCGACGAAGGCGCGGGAAATCTTGTAGTAGGCGTCGGTGTCGTGGTCGAGCATCCAGGCCGCCAGGGCGACCGGCGAATCCAGCAGGGCATAGCCGATCGTCTGCGGCCGCGTGTTCTGCTCGATGAGGTAGCCGATGCCGCTGGTCCTGAAGGCGGCCAGCTGGTCAGCCGCCGCGCGTTCGGCGTCCGAGTCCGTCGACAGGGGGCCGCCCAGCGCCGTCACGAGCAAGTTCAGGTGGATGCCGATCAGCCCCTCTGGCGCCTGGCGGCCCATCGTATCGGTGATGGCGGCGCCCACGTCGCCGCCCTGAGCGACGTAGCGGGTGTAACCGAGGCGGCGCATCAGCTCCGCCCAGGCGGGCGCGACGCGGCCGGGGTTCCAGCCGATCTCGGCCGGCTCGCCCGAGAAGCCGTAGCCGGGTATGGACGGCGCCACGAGGTCGAACGCGTCCTCGGCGGAGCCGCCGTGCGCGGTCGGGTCGGTCAGCGGGCCGACGACCCCGAGCATCTCGATGACCGAACCGGGCCAGCCGTGCGTGATGATCACCGGCAACGCGTTCTCGTGCCGCGACTTGACGTGGATGAAGTGGACGTCCACCCCGTCGATCTCGGTCTTGAACTGCGGCAGCGCGTTCAGCTCGGCCTCGCACCGGCGCCAGTCGTAGTCGGTCGTCCAGTAGCGGGCGAGCTCCTGGACTGTTGCCAGCTGCACGCCCTGCGACCGATCGGCAACGAGCTCCTTGGTGGGCCAGCGCGTCGCGGCGATGTGCCGCCGAAGGCCGGCGATCGCCTCATCGGGCATGTCCACCCGGAAGGGACGGATTTCAGTTTCGCTGGACATAACTCCCGGCCTCCCTGGATTGGTCACAGACAAATCGACGGCCGGACCGGTCGGCTCCGGCCCAATGCTCCAGGCCAGCAACCCATCCCGCACGAGCGGAATAGTGGCACTACCTCACGATCGCGGATCGGGCGGGCCCGTCGCGCCCGTGACATCCCTGGTATGTACCCCGGGCCTGCGTCAGGCAACGATGTGCCGTGGACTGACCTGGCGTCAGATTGCTGATACGGCCTGGTCTGGGCGGTGTAACACGAGGCCGGCGGGCGGCCGCGGGAGGTCGACGTAGCGTAACGATACCTGCCCGTTGGGTAGTTCCGGCCCAGTGACGTGTGGGTGTAGTGCAGCCTTGTGCATCAACAGCACCCGGCTGGGGCGCCTGCCCGCGACTCGGCCGCCGTGGAGCCCGCGCTGTGCCGGGACGGGCCGTGGCGGCAGAGGCGGAGCCGCCCAACTGCCGGGTGGCAGCTGAGCGTGGCCCGAGTGCCGAACGAGAGGGGCGATCGTGTCCACCGCGCGCGTCCGGCCCTCGAAGCCGCCGCGGCCTTCCCCGGAACACCCCGGCGCGGTTATTCAGCGCCAGAGGCGGTCACCGGCGAAGCGGGTGCGGCGGGGCACGCCCGCCCTGACCACGGCGATGGCCGTTGCGAGCGTGGTTGCAGTGGTCTGCACATGGGCCGGCGCGGCTCAGTTGAGGGCCCGGGGACCAGCCATGGCAGGGGGGTGGCTGGTGCAGGCAGCCGATGGGCTGACGGCATGGCCGGCTGCCTGGACCGGCCGGCCCCAGATCGTCAGCGCCGCCACGGCCGGCCGCCCCGGGGACGGATACCGCAACCCCCTGCGCGCGGTCAGTAGGCTTGTTCCCGAGCGCATCGACGACGGCGTCGACTTCGCCGGGTCGGGCCCGGTCTATGCTCTCGGCGACGCGATCGTCACCAGCGCGACCGGGACCAACTACGGGTGGCCCGGCGGGGGATGGATCACCTACCGGCTCACCCGCGGCCCGGGGGTGGGTCTGGTTGTCTACGTGGCTGAAGACATCACCCCGGCCGTCACCGTCGGCCAGCGTGTCTCGTCCTCCACCGTGATCGGCACCATGTTCAACGGCGGCGACGGCATCGAAACCGGGTGGGCGCAGCTGACCGGCCTGTCCGCCGAATCGGAGCTCCCGGAAGCCGGCGCCATCGGCGGGCTCGGTCCGTTCCCGACCAGGGTCGGGGTCAACTTCGACGAACTGCTTCAGGCGCTGGGGGTGCCCGCCGCGCCCAACCGCGCCCAGCCCCCGAATGGGCTTCTCCCGTTCGGCTACCCAGCGAGCTGGAAATAGCCCTCCGTCCTCCCCCGTCAGGTTTCGCTAACTACGAACGCCGGCATCGGCCCCCACGGGGCGTCGGCTCTCCGGTGCCTGTGGCTACGGGGTTCTGTTGGCGTCGATCTGGTCGAAGTCGCCAACGCCGTTAAAGCTGCCGCCACCGCCTGACCACTGCCACATCAGCGCGTACTTGGAGCTGCTGGTCTGCCCGCCGAAGAACTTCGCGCAGGTCGACGTGCCGGACAGGCACCAGCCGGCCGGGTGGTGGGCCAGGCTGCTGGTGAACGACTCATACGTCCACTCGTAGGTGTTGGGCAGCGCGGCGTCGGCGCCGGTGCCGAAGATTTCGGCCCAGATGTCGGGCGCCGAATACACACCAGCCTTATAGCTGGAGTGGCTGGTCAGGTAGGCGGCGTACCCGTTGAGAACGGCGCGGTCCACCGAGGTGGCGATGCCGCTGGATTTGACGACGCCGCTGCACGGAGAGGTGTAGACGGTGTTCCAGCCGTTGTCCGGAGCGGGGGTGTAGTTGGGGGCGTTGCCCGGGATCTCGATGTCGGCGAAGGCGACCGGGTACTTCACGTGCACATTGGCGATGTCGCTGATGGTGCGGGCCGCCTGCGCCTCGCCCCAGGCGTAGGCCTCGCTGGCGGTGCCGTTGTAGTGCGGGTCCACGCCGGGGCCGCCCATGAAGAAGTACACGCCAGTGCCGATGCCCTTGTGATGCCAGGTGTAGTTGTTGTTGGCCTGGTTGCTGTTGGCCGCGTCCCAGACGACGATCTTGTGGCAGTGGGTGATGTTCGCCCAGTTGCCCGTCATCCCGATGTACCCGCCGTAGGAACCGCCGATCACCGGCTCCTGGTAGGGCGCCGGTCCCGGGATATTGATATGACTGCTGTCGGTCCCGTACCAAAACCCCGCCGGGGTGTCATGGCTAGAAACAGCAGCCCGCACTAGCGCGGCCGATTTCCCTGCCCTCATACCGTGACTGGCGGCTGCCCCGGGCGGGTTCATCACCGCAGCGGCACCTGCCAGCACGACTGCCGCACCGGTCAGTGCCGCGATACGCGCCACCCGGCCCTCCTTGCCAACTGCCTATTGCTGCCAAATCACGTCGCCACCTTCTTGCCGTCCCCGCGCGGACGGCCAGAACCCCGCGGACCGAACGGGCGCACTCACCCGGCCGATACCACCCCACTACCAGTTTTCCCGTCAGCACCAGGACGGACACGCCGCAACGGCCCGGTCTCCACGCCAAGTCCCGAACCTTGCCCGCGCAGCCCGCCACGGGGCAGCGGATAGCTCGGGGTTGTCACAAACCGCCGGGGGTTCTCGTCTACGGCACGAACATCGCCTCAGGAAAGGATTGTGATCATGAAGGTGTTCGTGGCAGGTGGCAGTGGTGCGATGGGGCGTCGCCTGGTGCCCCAGTTGGTCGCGAGTGGCTACGAGGTTGTGGCGATGACCCGCGATGAGGGCAAGGCGCCCTGGCTTCGCCGGGTTGGTGCGCAGCCGGTGGTCGCGGATGCCCTGGACGGTGCAGCGGTAGCTGGGGCGGTCGAAGCAAGCAGGCCGGAGGTAGTGATCCATCAGCTGACTGCGCTGACCGGGGTCCACAGCTACAAGAACTTCGATAAGGAGTTCGCGCTCACCAACCGTCTGCGGACCGAGGCCACCGACAACCTGCTCGGAGCGGCCCGGGCCGCTGGGGTTCGGCGCATCGTGGCGCAGAGCTACGGCAACTGGAACTACGAACGCACCGGTTCGGCGCTGAAGACCGAGCGGGACCCGTTCGATCCGCACCCTCCAGCGCACCAGGTGAAAACGCTGCAGGCGATCCGCTATGTCGAGAACGCGGTCGTAAACGCCAGCGGGATCGAGGGGGTCGCGTTGCGGTACGGCAACTTCTACGGACCGGGCACCGGCCTCGACCTCGGCGGTGACATCGTCGCCCAGGTGCGCAAACGCATGCTCCCGATCATCGGGAACGGAGCGGGAATCTGGTCGTTCGTGCACATGGACGACGCCGCAGCGGCCGCGATCGCCGCGATCGAGCACGGAAGCCCTGGTGTGTACAACGTCGCCGACGACGAGCCTGCGCCGGTGGCGAAGTGGCTACCCGACCTCGCGGCTGTGGTCGGTGCCAAGCCGCCACGCCACGTCCCGGTCTGGCTCGGCCGGCTGGCGGCCGGGGAGGTCGGAGTGTCGATGATGACGCAGATTC
>Ga0126379_10002441_pt1 | contig 11850 bp, 10 predicted proteins | sample PanSoiMetPlot_24_FD_92640 | JGI IMG/M metagenome (GOLD analysis project Ga0126379, IMG submission 92640) | Tropical forest soil microbial communities from Panama - MetaG Plot_24 | ecosystem: Environmental > Terrestrial > Soil > Tropical forest > Bulk soil | place: Panama | collected 2016-02-17
ACGGACGCGGGCGCGTTCGTCGGGCGGCGCCGATCGCGCGCGAATGAGGACGATGGGCAGCGCCGGCAGGAGAAGGGCTAACGTGATCGCGAAGTAACGCTGTCCCTCGTCGTAGCGCGTCCAGAAAGTACGCAGGAAACCGGCCGTGGGCTGGGTGATGGCGACCCACAGGTTGATGACAAACAACACGGCGCCGGTTGCGCCGGCAATACCGGTGAACGCGATGGCGATCCGATCGATGGCCGTGAAACGAGAGGTTTCAGGAAACCGCCGTACGAAACGCCAGATGAAAAACGGCATCCAGCTGTCGAGCGCGAGCCCGGACAGCCGTGTGATGAGCGCCGCGCCCGGAAGCCAGGCGCTCAGGAACAGCCTGAAAGAAATGCGACTGAACCCGAACGCTCTGAGCACGAACGCGGCACCAAGATCGCGCGCCCGGGCGTTGTTGCGGCTGTGTCGCAGAATCATGCCGGCGCCCGCAAAAGCCAGTTGCGTGAGCAGGCGAAGGCTGTTCACGAAGCTGTACCCGCGATAGAGAATCGCGCCAGCGATGCCAACGGCGATCTGCAGGGACGCAAACGCCATAAGCAGCGACACCCATCGCGACTCCCGGGAGTCCTGTTGCAGGCTCGGGGCGTCGTCGGTCAGCCGGCCGATTTTCGAAATGGTCTCGAGATGCTTGAAGTACTCCGCGTTGGTGCCACTGCCGAAACGCCTGTGCACGGCGTCCCAATCGATGCCCTCGCCGTCAGAAATCGCATCGACGACCTGCTGCAGGGGCGTGTCATTCACGCGTCATCTCTTCGACGAGCCTCGCCAGCGAGCGTCTCAACGCAACACGCGCCGCGTCGGGAGTCGATTTGCCCATGACGAGCGCCAGCTGCTCGTAGCTGTAGCCAAGTTCGAGGCGGCCGACGACCAGCGTCTGATCCTCCGGTTTGAGCCGCCCCAGGGCCGCGCGATAGCGTTCCTGCTCCTGCGCGGTGATGGCTAGCGCGAGCGGTGAGGGTTGCGACGTATCGGGCTCTTCGCCCGTCACTTCGCCCGCCCGGGTCTTGACCTCCGCCCGGCGAATGACGTCCCGAATCCGGTTTTGAACGGCCAGCCGCAAATATCCCTGCAGCGCCTTCTCGCCACGGGCGTCGAATTGGTCGAGCCGTTTGATGGTGTTGACGATCGCGTCCTGCACGAGATCGGCGGTGTCGCCGAACGCACGCGCCCAGCGTGGGAGTCGTCCATGCGCCCACCGGCGCAGAATGGGCACGTGGCGAACCAAGAGGGCACTGAGCGCGGAACGATCGCCGCGCTGCGCCCGCTTGATGAGATCCATCGAGGAGCGGTCGGACATGTCGAGTTTGGCGGAGGTTATCATCGGTTGGGGCCTCGCTCAATGACGGTGAAGTTCGAGTCGAAGGTATGAACGAGGCAACCCTGTCAGACGAACAGCGACACCCCTTTCGCGTTGATATCTAAGGCTTTTAGGTCTTTAGGGTGTGGGGCAGGGCCTTCCACCTTCGCCAAGGCCAAGGCTATGTGGACCGCCGAAACTTTGGCGGAGGCTGGTGAGGCCTGCAGGCGAGGCGGACCTAAAGGTCCGCACTACGTACAAATGAACAACGCGCTAAAGGTCCGCACTACGTACGGCACTGTCAGAACAACCACGCGCCGCGGGCCATGAAGGCCGCGACGAATACGATCGCCACGACCAGGCCGAACTCGGCAGCGTTGATTCGCCGGTATAACTCGAGGGGAACTTGTGGGACGGCCGTGCCGCGGCTCTGCGCGGTCCGGGCACGCATAAAGGTCGTCATCGGGGCGATCTCCAGCGCGAAGACCATCAAGAACAGCGACATCTTCAGCCAGAAAAAGCCGTTGAGCCAGTAGAAGCTCGGCTCCTTGCCGCCGCAAAACACGCGCGCGAGGCCTGAGACGATCCACAACAGCGCGGCAATTCCCCACAGGTTATCGGCTGCGAGGAGCCGCTTCCAGCCCTGGTCATCGAGCGGGCGCGACATCGCCCGCCCGCGCGCAAAGATCGCTCCGGCCCCGAGCGCGAGCGTGAGCAAATGAATCGCCGAAAGAAGCGCCGCAACAGCCATCACTCTCCTGTCCTGTGAATAGCGGAGGGCTGATGGTATCAATTGCGTGGACGAAGTCACCGACAACTTCGACCGATCGGTCGCCGCTTGACGCATTGATCTCGCGTCGCAAACGCACAATGACGGCCGTACTTACTCGGCAAGCACCCGGTGCACGAAGGCGATCGCGATCGACCCCTCGCCAACAGCCGACGCGACGCGCTTGACGTTGCCGCCCCGCACGTCGCCGACCGCGAATACGCCGGGCAGGCTCGTCTCCAGAAGAAACGGCGGCCGCGGGAGCGGCCATCCGGCGGCCTGGAGCTCGTCCTTCGAGATATCGGGTCCCGTCTTGACGAAGCCGTTGTTGTCGAGCGTCACGCACCCGGCGAGCCAGACCGTGTTCGGCACGGCTCCTGTCATGAGGAAGACGTGTTTGATGTCCTGATCAGCGATCGCCCCGGTCCGGTTGTCGCGCACCTGGACGCGCTCCAGGTGATCCCTGCCTTCCAGCGCGACGATCTCCGTGCACGTCTTCAGGACGATGAGCGGTGTCGCCTCGATGCGCTTGATCAGATACCGCGACATGCTTTCGGCCAACCCGCTCGAGCGCACGAACATGTAGACGCGTCTGGCCGTCTGCGACAGGAACGCGGCAGCCTGGCCCGCCGAGTTGCCGCCGCCCACGACAATCACGTCCTCGCCCGCGCACAGCTGCGCCTCCATGAACATGGCGCTGTAGTACACGCCCGCGCCCTCGAACTTCGACAGGTTCTCGAGCGACGGCTTTCTGTACTGCGCGCCGCTGGCGATGATCACCGTGCGCGCCTGGACGGGCGGCCCTTCGTCAATCGTGACGCTGTAGGGTTTCCGCTGGCACGCGAGGCCGGTTGCGCCTCTGGCGATCATGATCTCGGCGCCCCATCGTTGCGCCTGCGAGTAGGCGCGTGTGGCCAGTTCCTGGCCCGAGATCCCGCTCGGGAACCCCAGGTAGTTGTCGATCTTCGAGCTCGATCCCGCCTGTCCTCCGGGTGAGTTCGCTTCGACGACGAGCGCATTCAGTCCTTCTGAAGCGGCGTACACCGCGGCCGCCAGGCCTGCCGGACCGGCTCCGACGACCACGACGTCGCGCACAGGCGTGGGATCGATGCTCTGGTTGAAACCCAGGCTATCGGCAATCTGCTGATTCGACGGATTTTTCAGCACGACATCGCCGCTGCAGATGAGCACCGGGATGTCGTTCGTCGCGACGTGGAACCGATCGAGCAGAACCTGGACGTCGGCGTCCCGCTCGAGATCGATGTAGCGGAACGGATGGTCGTTGCGCGTCAGGAATTCCTTGACGCGCAACGTGGCCGGCGAATGGACCGACCCGACCAGCACGACGTCGCCGATCCCCGCCGCCGCCAGTTCGACGCGGCGGTAGATGTAGGCGCGCATCACAAGCTCGCCGATCTCGGCGTCGGTCTGCACGAGACCCAGCAGTTGGTCGCGTGTCACCTCAACGACCTCACCCGCTTCGCTCACTCGCGCCCGCGTCAGTGAGCGGCGGCCGACAATCACGTTGATTTCGCCCGTGAACTTGCCCGGCCGGTGAATGACCACGAGGGCGTCGCCGAAACTCGACGGCCGGATGATCTCGATCTCGCCGCTCTTCACCACGAAGAACGGCACGACGGGATCGCCGGCCTCGATGAGGATCTCGCCGCGCGCAATAGGGCGGACCCTGCCATGCGCCGCGATGCGATCGATCTGTGCGGGCGTGAGCGTGGGAAACATGAGCGCCTCGCGCGAGGCGCTCGACGGTTCTAGAGGTCGCCGGTCGTCGGTCATAGCGCTGGAGGGTGCCTCGCCATTATGACGATGTTCTTGGTACTTGGTGCTTCGTACTTGGTCCGTCCCAAGTCCTCAGCCCTTGGTGCGCTCTCAGCGGGTCTCGGACAAAGGACAGAGGACCACGGACGGACCAAGCACCAAGGCCTAAGTACCAAGCACCAGCGTGCTCCACGCATTCCAAGAGCGCTATGCGCGAACGAGCGGCGCGTCGACAACGTGTTCCGCGATGAACCACACCTGCAGTTCGTTTCGCCGGATGACGTCACTCACCAACAGGTCGTTAGTCCCATCGTCGCCCGACTCCGCGGCGCGGCGGGCCATCGCGCGCGCTTCCTTGATCACGATTTCGTGCGCATGAAGCAGCCGTGAGATCTGGACAGGCGGCTCCTCGCGCCCGCGAGGCGGCCGCGGGATGAGCGACGTCTCAGCGACGTCGTGCGCCATCGCGATGCTGACGCCGCCGAGCAGCTGGACACGTTCCGCAATCGAATCGACGAGCTCATCCTGCTCGCCGGCGTGCTTGTCGAAGAGCAGATGGAGCTGGTAGAAGCTCGGACCGGCGATCTGCCAGTGATGCTTCTTGTAGAGGTCGCGCAGCGTGATCGTGTCCGCGAGAATCTGGTTGAGGCTTTCAACCGACTCCTTGCACGCCGTCTCCGAAAGCGCGATCGGCATCCTGACAATGTGTCCGTACGGCTGCATCTCGGGCGCGGTTTGACGCGCCTTCGGCGTCGTCTTCTCCATGATCACGTCGGCATCGAGTGTCTTCATAAGCGGTCCTTTCGTTGCGAGAGTCCTTTCGTTGCGTGTAGTGCAGGCCTTCAGGCCTGCCAGCGAGGCGGACCTAAAGGTCCGCACTACGTACAAATGAAAAACGCGCTAGGCCGGGCCCGGCCAGGCGACCGTCAGAAGCACGGCGCTCTCCTGCAGAGCCCTGACGTCGTGAGCGAGATTTCTGTCGAGAGCGAGCAGACCGCCGGCGTGCAGGTTGAAGGTTCGCCCGACAGACTTGACCTCGACATGGCCTGCCAGCACCTGAATGGAGATGCGCCCTTCCGTCCTGTGTTCGGAGAGGCTCTTTCCAGCCTTGAGCGCCACAAGCACTACGCGAAGCGTGTCGTACTTGATCAGCGTCCTCGCATTCTGACCCGTGCTCCACGTGGTCTCCTCGTGCAGGCGGCTCAGTTCGAGGGGCAGATCGAGCTCCATGAAAGATGTCCCCATCGGGGCGGGGTGCGGCCGGGCATGCAGGACGCCGTGAGCGGTGTCGGCCATAAGATTCCTCCCTCTATCGCGAACTTTCCTCCGATCTCGATCAGCGCGGCGCGACGCCTGCGTGTTCCCACTCGGCTTCGACCGACAGGCTCTCACGGTCGCGCGAGATCGTGGCGAGCGCGAGCTTCCGGCCGCCGAGTATGTACGACACTGCGCAGTCGCGCGCCTCGAAGGAGCCGTCAACCTGAATGGAGTCCCAGCGCTCCGCGTGGCCGATGTACTTGATCGTGACGTCGTAGTGCTGGCTCCAGAAGAACGGAACGGCCTCGAAGCGCTCTCGGCGGCCGAGCATGTTCCGTGCCGCGATCTGACCCTGCCGCTCGGCGACCACCCAGTGCTCGACGCGGATTTTCGAACCGGTGTGCGGATCCGGCCATCGGGCAATGTCTCCTGCCGCGAAGATGCCCGGCGCACTGGTCTCGAGGTACTCATTGACCGCGATGCCGCGATCGATCGTGAGCCCGGCCTGCTCGGCCAGCGCTATTGCGGGCCGAACACCAACGCCGAGGACGATCAAGTCGGCGTCGAGCGTACCGCCGCCGCTGAGCTTCACCGACTTGCCCGCAACGGACGCGACTGTTTGGCCGAGATGAAACACTACGCCGTGGGATTCGTGCAGCGACTTCACAAACCGGCCGACCTCGACGCCCATGACGCGTTCGAGCGGCACGCTCTCAGGGCCGACGACGTCGACGGCGACGTTGCGCGTTCGCAGCGATGCCGCCACCTCGAGGCCAATAAAACTGGCGCCAACCACCACGGCGCGTTTGGCGGTCTTTGCCTGCTCGACAATCGCACGGCTGTCGGCGAATGACCGAAGATAAAAGACTTGTGAAGGATTGGCGCCCGGAATGGGCAGGTGCACTGGATCGGCGCCTGTCGCGATCAGCAGCGCGCCGAATTCGCGACGGGACCCGTCATCCAGCAACACGTGGCGCGACCGGGGATCGATCGCCGTGACCCGCCGCTCGAGTATGAGATCGATCCGCCGGTCCGCATAAGTCTCCGGCGGCCACATCGGTATCCAATCATCCTGCGCCTCGCCGGCCAGATAGTCCTTCGACAGGTTAGGCCGGTCGACCGGGGCGTCCCCGTCCGCACTGATCATCGTTATCGCGCCGGCGTAGCCTTCCCGCCTCAACATGTCAGCTGCCGCAAGCCCGGCAGCACCACCGCCGACGATGACCACTGACGACGGATTGTTACTGGACCGCGCAGCCGCTGGCGGACGTGGCGCCTCAATCTTCTCGCGCACGAACAGCATGTCGTTCTCGCGCGCGACCCGCCAGCAGGACACCGGGTCAAGGGCCGGCGCGTGCAGCGCCTCGCCGGTTTGCAGCGAGAAGCACGCATGGTGGAGCGGACATCGGACGGTGCCGTCGACGATTATTCCGTCGGCGAGCGGACCGCGGTAATGCGTGCAGTGCGCGCCGACGGCGTAAAATCGGTCGCCACTGCGCGCCAGGACGACGTCATCCTTGCCGATGCGACCGAGCAGCAGGCCGCCCTCGGGAATCTCTCGGGCCGCCACGCCCTTCGTCAGGTCCGGCGGTGGTGGACCGGTGGTCTCTTTTTCAGCCATGTCGACTCCCGCGGGCGCAGCATCGCCCGTTCACAGCCGAGTTTCAACTGTGGACTGGAAACTCATGTCGCAATGACAGCAAAGCACGTGCTCACCTCAGGAACCGTCACAAATTCGAGAGGACGTCGGCGCATCGGCCTCTCCCCATTCCGATCCGATCGGCACTGGACTTGCGATTGATGACTCCAGTCCGGATGAGATCGAAGCAGCGGAGGTGACGATGAACCTTCAACTGAACGATGACGAGGTGCAGATTCTTCGAGGAATGCTGCACGACTACCTGCCGGGTCTGAAGTTCGAAGTCGTACGAACCGACGCGCCTGAGATGCGTCACGCGCTCGCCCGGCGCCAGACGCTGTGCGAGCGGCTGCTCGATGAGCTCAGCGCTATCCCTTCGGAAGGCGGGCGTCGATCCAGCGCGTGATGTCCGACATCACCACCTCCTTGTCCACATCGTTGAGCAAATCGTGGAACATGCCGTTGTACATCTTCAGAGCCTTATCCTTCGACCCGGCGGTGTCGAAGAAGAGCTGGCTGCCGCTCGGCTTCGTGGCTTTGTCTGCGGTGCCGTGCAGGATGAGCACGGGGAGCGTGATGGTCGGGAACTCTTTCTTAAGCCGCTCGTCGGCCCGGACCATTTCCGCGAGTGTCTTCGTCGGCTGCGTTTCGTGATCGATCAAAGGATCGGCGTCCATCGCCGCCACCACCTGCGGATCGCGTGAGAAGTCCTGGTTCTTCAGATGGAGGATGTGCGCGTGCGGAGCGATGTGACTTATGCCCTTGAAGACGGCCAGCGCGAAGTCCGGCGCGGGTACCTGATGGGCGAAACTCTCGCAAATCAGGCCGGCAAGCTCTGACTGGTGCCCGACTGCATACAGGCACGCGACGACGCCGCCTGCACTGTGGCCGAGGAGAAACACCGGCAGACCGCGTTCGCGCGATTTGACCAGCTTCACGAAGTTCGCGACGTCACTGACGTAGTCGTCGAAGCTGTCAATGTAGAAGCGCTCCCCGTCCGACTTGCCACGCCCTCGAAGATCCAGCGCGTACGCGGCGAGGCCGTCAGCGGCACACTGCTCGCCCACCCACTTGTAGTATCCGCTGTGCGAATTGAAGCCGGGGACGATCACGACCACTCCGCGGGTCACATCTGACGGATGCCACGACCTCAAGAACAGGCCGAGCTCTCCGTTTCTGAACGTCTCCGTGCGCAGCAGGGCCTCCGGTACTGTCGGCATTGTCCTCTTCTCCTATGGCTGAGCTCGTCCGCAAGATACAGCGGCTGCAACGGACGCGCCCGCCCTAACCGACTGAATATACAGAGGCGGATTCACAGGAGTGTCACGACCGTTCGCCAGTCGCCGAAACCTTCAGCAGGGCAGTGATAGCATCCTGCCCCGTTGGAATCGAAAGCCTTCGACGTCCTTCGCGACTACCTCGAAGCTCGAGCGGCATTTGGCGGCGGGGACTTCGATCTAATCCGGTCGGTCTTTCTTTTCAAGAAACTGTCTGCCGGCGAGTTCCTTCAGCGCGCCGGCGATGTCACACGCCACGCGGCGTTCGTTGCATCCGGCTGTCTCCGTAACAACGTCATCGACGGCAAAGGCAAGGAGCACATCGTGCAGTTCGCACCAGAAACGTGGTGGCTGGCGGATGCGACGAGCCTGAACAGCGGCACGCCATCGACCTTCTTCATTGATGCGATCGAAGACTCCGAGTTGCTGCTGGTCGCTGCGCCGTCGCACCAGATGCTGGTCGACCGCGTCGCCGGGTACGCCGCTGCGTTTCGCACGGGCCTGCAGCGTCACGCGGCAGCCAAGGATCAGCGCATCGTCAGCTCGTTGAGCGCCTCCGCCGAAGAGCGGTACCTCGAGTTCATGAGGGTCTACCCATCCATTGCGCTCAGAGTGCCTCAATCCATGCTGGCGTCGTATCTCGGCGTCACGCCCGAGACCGTGAGCCGCATCCGCAAAGGCTTGTCACGCGCAAAGCAGTAGCGTCCGGCTTTAGCCGGATGGCCTCTGGGCGCCGTCTGGGATGTAGCGTCCGGCTTAGCCGGACGTCGCCGACATGCGTCTGCCCATCGGCCGGGATTCTGAGCCTTCGGCTGCATCAGGAAGGTCACGAAGAACGCTCACCGTGGAGGAAATGAGGACACGGAGACGGACTTAACGCAGAGATCGCCGAGAGCGCGGAGCACGCGCTGAGAGCGCGATTCGACGCGGGGCCGCGTCGAATCAACCCTCTGCGTCCTCCGTTCCTCAGTGGTGGAGATTTCACCAACGCGTGCGACTGCCCGCACCGACTCTGCGATCTCTGCGCGTCCTCTGCGGGCTCTGTGTTCCATCGTCTCATCGAGTCGTCGCCACGACAATCAATCGCGGCGAGGTTTCCTCATCGAATGCCGTAAGCGAGTAATCGCCGAAGACCGCGTCGATCGTCATGTCGTACAGACCGAACATAAACCGGAAATCCTCGAGCGTGAATTTTACGACCTTCTCGACGTGTTCAACCGGCGCGGAGGCGCCGGGGGCGTCAGCTACGATGCGTTTGAAGATATAGTCGGCATCGGACCAACGCGTGATCCGAAATGCGACCTCCGGTCGTTCGACCACTTCCGCCGCCACGAGGTGCGCCTCGGCATAGAGGACGTTCAGGTAATCGACGATCAGCGTCCCGCCAGGCCTGAGTGCGCTCGCGATGTTGTGCACCACTGCCAGGTGATCGGACGGATCGTCGAAGTAGCCGAAGCTCGTAAACAGATTGAGGATGCTATCGAAGAGGCCGGCCCTGAACGGCAGCCGCATATCCTGCCACAGGAAACGAAGGTTTGAGCCTTCGCTGGCTCTCGCGAGCCTCAGGCTTTCGGCCGACAGGTCGATCCCCGTCACGTCGAAGCCTCGACAAGCCAGATGCTTCGAATGACGTCCGGTTCCGCACCCCAGATCGAGCACAGCCGATCCCGGAACCAGCTGGTCACGCTCGATCAGCCGGTCGATCAACCGCGACGCCTCTTCGGAGTCGCGATGTGCGTAGAGCTGGTGATAGTGCGCCGAGTCAAACCACGACGCGAACCAGTCGACCGTCCGGCTAAAGCCGGACGCTACGTCTCCCGCCCGTCCGACATGTCACCTCCCGAGGCGTCAATCGCCTCGTGAAGTCACAGTAGCGGCCAGCCGGATTCGAAGAATTGATCTGGATCAAGAAATGAGCAGAGAGCGCGCAGGCGTCAGAGTCGATTCGAGCGATCGCACGCCGGGGTGAAATCTCCACCACTGAGGAAAGGAGGACGCAGGGGGTTGGTTCGACGCGGCGCCGCGAAGCGGCGGCGAAGCCGCTCTCCAGCACGTGCTCCGCGATCTCGGCGATCTCTGCGTTAAGTCCGTCTCCGTGTCCTCCGTTCCTCCGTGGTGAACGTTCTTAGTGGCCTTCGTGATCTTCGTGGTAGCCAGCCGCAGGCTCGAAATCCCAGCGGATCGGCGGGCCCAGTGCTTTCTAACGGCCCTGCAGGAGGGTGTCCCGAATTGCGCGCTCCTCGTCCGACACGATCCACGCCGTCAGGTTCGACAGCAGGTTCACCTGTGGCGCTGTCAGCTGGATGACGTGTGTCTTGTTCTGGCCGAATGTCTTCAGCCAGGGGAAGTCGTCGAAGTTCTTTCCGTACCTCGTCTTGTCGACGCCGTGCACCATATCGCGAAACTGCGCGGGCAGCGTCTCTTCCCACGCGGCAGACGACGACGTATAGAACCAGCAGATGTTGACACCAGACTCCATGGCAGCGACCCCGTAGTGATCGTTGGCGCGAACCTTCCACGGTCCGGCGCAGAACACCTGCGCCTTCCTGGCGTCGCGTCTGGCCACCAGCCCGTCCATCAGCGTCTTGTAGTAGGTGTCCGTGTCGCCCGGCGTGCAGCCATCCTCCTTCTGATCGCTGCACCAGAACACCCGGTTGACCGTCTTGTTTCCGCCGCTGTCGGGCGGGCCGATCGGGAAGAACAGCGACTTGAGGTCGTCGTTGTTCTCCGCAAGTTTCGTCACGGTGTTGCTGAACACGAGTATGTTTTTCACGCCACGGGCGAGCAGCGGCATGATGCCGAGGTTGTCGCCGAACCCGCCGTCGCCGTGGCCGATCTCTTCCGTGACGACGTTGCGGCCTGGACCGTTGTTGAGCGTGACGTGATGGAAGGCCGGGAACGCTTCCGAGGCTCGCGAAACGCGCTCGCGGAATGACGCGGGCACGAAACTGCCGAGGACGAGCGCCAACTGCGGCGCCGCGCCGGTGCTGCCGACCACGTCGCCGAGCGTGAACGCCCGATCCTGGTCGTGGCGCACGCTCATAAAGTGGTTCGTGCCGTCGTCTTTCACCTCGCCGATTTCCGTCGTGTCGTACATCCAGGGCGATACATAGATCCCGCCGTAACGTGGCGAGAAACGATGCCGGATCCCGACGTACATCGGCGTGTACTCGATCGGCATCAGCAGCGGGTAGTCGGAATCGCGCCGCGAGACGATCACCGTCCCGCCCGCGATGAGGAACGGACGATGGGGTCCGGCGACGACCAGATCGTCTCCAAGCTGGCCGCGGCTGACGAGCGACGTATCCTCGACTGTCAGGCTGTTCCAGGAGAAGAGTCGCTTGCTGGCGTTGGTACCTTGATCGATAAGGGGATCGACGAAGATGCGGCCGATCAGTCGCGCGTACGTCTTGTTTATCCGATCGGGCTCACGCCGGACCGCGCCGTTGAGGCTGGAGGTTAGCGCGACCCACATCTGGTCGCCAATCTGGTTGCTGAAGTTCGAGGCGAGATCGCCCGCGACCTCCTGGATGCTTCCAGCGGTCAACGAGGAATTGACCACGGCGAGACCGAGCTCGCCAATGGGATGTTCGAGGAATTCGCGCTGTTTGTCTTGCGGTAGATCTGGCGTCAGCACCTGGAACGGCCCCAGGAACGAATCAAGCGTGCTCTTGGTATAGACAAACGGAACGGATGCCCACCCGCCGCCGGAAATTGCCGATACGTAGCGCACCTGATCCAGCAGCCCGATCTGCCTGAGGCCGCGAAGCTCTCCGAGCACCAT
>Ga0126379_10002442_pt1 | contig 11850 bp, 11 predicted proteins | sample PanSoiMetPlot_24_FD_92640 | JGI IMG/M metagenome (GOLD analysis project Ga0126379, IMG submission 92640) | Tropical forest soil microbial communities from Panama - MetaG Plot_24 | ecosystem: Environmental > Terrestrial > Soil > Tropical forest > Bulk soil | place: Panama | collected 2016-02-17
GGACGGAAGGCTAACGTACCGTCCCTCACATGCAGAAGACGCCGCCCAAGGCCCGGCGCCGGCGCCCGAAGCCCAGCCGCACTTGGGGCCAAGCCGAGCCCGTGCCACAGAGCCCGCCGGACGGCCTGTGCGGCGTGGCAATGCTGAAGATCGCCATGGAGCTCAAGAAGCGCAGCTCGGTGCCGGTCGGTGAGGTAGTCGATGCGGTGCTGTCAACGATGGCGATCGATCCGAGCGTCTTTCGGAAGTACCTCGCCTCCCAGGGCGGAGTTCTGGAGCGGCTGGAGCAAATGCGCCGAGGGCCCCGGCGCTGATCAGCCTGGCCCTTCCAGCGCTCGCTCCAGGGTCGCGAACTCCTCCACCGACAGCGTTTCCGCGCGCCGGCTGTGCTCGATGTGAGCGCGCCGCAGTGCCTGGGCCATCGTGGCCGGCGCGCCCAGGCTCGGATCCGACTTGAGCGAGTTGGAGATCTGCTTTCGGCGCCGGGCAAACGCGGCCTTCACCAAACGGCGAAAGCGCTCCTCATCGATGACCGGAGCCCGCGGGCGCTCCAGGAGATCCAGGCGCACGACGGTCGACGATACTTTCGGAGGCGGGTGAAAAAGTCCTGGGCTCAAGTCGAACAGGGCCCGCACCTCGAAGTGAAGTCCAAGCAGCACGCTGAGAATGCCGTAATCCCGGCCGCCGGGGTCCGCGGTGAGTCGATCGGCCACTTCCTTTTGCACGGTCAACACCGCTCGCGAGACGTCGGCGCGCTGGTCAAGCAGCTCGAACAGGATCGGGCTGGTCAGCTGAAAGGGGATATTGCCGACGACGATGACCGGTTTCTTCCCGGCGACCTCGGCGAAGCTCAAGTGCGCCGCATTGGCGCAGACGACGCGCAGGTTGTCCGCTCGAAGCTCCTCAAGCACCTGGAGGAGATCCGGATCTCGCTCCACCGCGGTCACCTGCGCTCCGGTGGCAACCAGGCAGCGAGTGAGATGCCCCAGCCCGGCGCCAAGCTCGATCACCGCATCGCCTGCAGCCAGCTCGGCCGCCTCGGCGATGCGCTGCAAAGCGCTCGGGTCGTCGAGAAAGTTTTGACCCCAGCTGCCCTTCGCGCGAAGGCCACGGCTGCGCAGCATGCGGGAAGCGGAATCCACAGCCCCTCACAGCAGCCAGCCGGCATCCACCCCGAGCGGCGAGACCGAGGCGGCGCCGCGCTGGTGGACTTCGTACCCGGCGACGGCGATCATCGCGCCGTTGTCGGTGCATAGATGCCGCGGAGGGATGAACAACAAGAGATCGCGATAACGCGCCCGCTCCTCGGCCAGCGCTCGCAATCGCGAGTTGGCTGCAACGCCGCCGCAGATCAAAATCCGCGCTCGCCCGAGCTTGCGAGCTGCGGCGACTAACTTCTTGGTCAGAGAATCCGCCACCGCCTCTTGAAAGGAGGCGCAGAGATCCGCCAGCGCCTGGCCAGACGGAACGCCGCGGACACGCACGTGCCGCAAAACCGCCGTCTTCAACCCTGAAAAAGAAACGTCGAAAACCCCGGGAGCCGACAGAGCGCGGGGGAAACGAATGGCCGCCGGGTCTCCATTTTTTGCCAACCGATCAATCGGCTCGCCGCCCGGGTAAGGCAGCCCGATGATCTTCGCCACCTTGTCAAACGCCTCGCCCGCGGCATCGTCGCGCGTCGTCCCGATGCAGCGATAGCTGCCCGGCTCGGCCACGTCGTACAGGCTGGTGTGACCGCCGGAGACGACGAGCGCGATGAATGGAGTATCTGGAGCGTGTTGGGCGAGCCGAATTGCCAACAGGTGGCCCTCCAGATGATTGACGCCGACGAAAGGTAGCTCGAGGGCCGCGGCCAGGGCTTTGCCGACTTGAGCTCCGACGAGCAGGGCACCGAGCAAGCCCGGCCCCGTGGTGGCCGCGATCAAATCCAGGTCGGTAAGCCGGCGGCCGGCGCGCCGCAAGGACTCATCGACGACGGGTAAAATCTGCACCAGGTGATTGCGACTGGCGAGCTCCGGCACCACCCCTCCCCAACGCTGATGGATGTCCGTTTGGGTGGAGACGACGTCTGAGAGGACCGTCCGGCCATCTTCGACCAGGGCCGCCGCGGTCTCGTCACATGATGTCTCGATGCCGAGGACAAGCACGTCCAACTACCGCTCGAGCTGTTGCAGCATCGCCCTTACCTCTGAAGACGAGGACCCCTTCGGGTCCAGCTCGAGGAACTTCTTGTATGCGATTACCGCCCGATCGTCTCGCCGGCTGAACTGGTAGGCCATTCCCAGCGCGAGCCACGCTTGGGCGTTGGAACCTTCAGCGTGTAGAGCGTCCTCGAGCACCTTCACCGCCTCAGCATAACCGGCCGCCGCCGGATCGCTGCGCACCAGCGCGATGCCCAATCCGGCTTTTGCCTCGCTTGAATCCGGCCGGATCATCAGGGCCTTGCGAAATTCCACCGCCGCCGCCTTGAATCGCTCGCGGTCGAAGGCACGCTGGCCAAGCTCCAGGTGCTTTAAGTAGTTGGCTTGCGCAGACACCGGCTCGGGCCGCTTCCGGTCCGTGGCATCGAGCTGTGGCTCGCTCGGAATGGCGTCCGGCAGGGCAGCAGGCGGTGCAACGCTGGGTTTGGGCGCGCTGGCTTCGGCGGCGGGCGGCGCAACGCTGGGTTTGGGCGCGCTGGCTACGGCCGGGCGCACGCGGCGCTCTACAACCGGCCGAAGCGCAAGAAAGGCACCGGAGACTACTAAGACTGCACCGATTACCGTCGCGATGCGTTTTCCAGCCGTGTGTCGCCTGGCTGCCAGGGGCGGTAGGAATTCTTCGGTGTCGGTCCCCCACCAAGGCGCGGGCTCACTGGAGCCGTCAACCGGTGGGCGGCGGTCAACCGTGGCTGGCTCGAAGCCAGTGGGCGGCAATGGCACGGGTTGCGGCGCGGCGATTGGCGCGGACGTCTGGGCGAGGCAAGAAGGTAACCCGAGCGCCGGTGTCGGGGCGGATTCGGCGTCGCTTGATGCAACGGCGGGTGAGGGAAAGCCTGACATTACCGTCGGCGACCGCTGCGGCGGAATCGCCACCGGCGAGATGATCGCAGGTGCCACGCCGGTCAAAACCTCGCTCGCCACCGCGAGCGAGCCGATCACCGGCGTCAGCGTCTTGGAATGACCAATACCGTCGCGCCTCTCTTCCGCCGCGGCGGCTTGCGGGTGCGAGAGAGCAGCATCAGGCAACGGCGCGCCAAGCGGGTCCGAGGCGTCAGCCAAAGCTTCTAGGGACAGAGGTGGATCCACCTGGCGGGGTTTGGGCGGAAACTTGATCACCTGCGCCATCCTGACCGGCGCCTGCGGGCGCTCGCGCGGGCCGCCCATGGGCGCCGGCGCGGCCGCAGCGGGCAGGGGCGGATTGAGCCAAGGGGGCACCGAGCCATCCTCGCTTCGCTCCTCTATTGCCACCGAACCGGCTTCGCGTATCAGCCCCTCAAAAAAAAGCTTGCTGATGATCTTCAGCGATTCCAAGTCGTCGAAGTCGCAGTCCTCGACCAGCGCGACCAGATTTCTCTTTCCGTTGAACAACTTCAACAGCGGATTGACCTCGTCTGGAATCTCGGCCAGGCGCTCCACCAGGCGCCGCGGATCCAGCTCGAAGACCGTTTGAGCCGAGGGAAGTCGCTCGAGAATGTGGCTCCACTCGTCGAGGCGGCGCGCTCCCTCGAGCAGCAGCCCCTGGGTGGAAATGGTGATCAGCCCGGGACGTTCCACCGGCGCGAACTGAACCTCGAACCCACCGCCGCCGTTGTGAAGCATCCGGTAAAAGGCTCCCTCGCCGCGCGCGAGCCCCAGCTCCGCGTCGATCACCTTGCCCTCGCGAAAATACAAGGTCCCCGACTTGTCTCCGCGAATGTGGATGATGCCCGTCTTTCGGCCTATCTCGAACGCCTGCACGAGATCCACCACCCCCATGTCGGCGAGGCTTCCTGAAAACCCTGCTTTCCCTTCTGGCCGCTTCACGGTCTGCGTTTCCGTCTTGCGCAGCAGCATCCGCAAACGGGCGATCACTTCTTTGATGTAGATCGGCCTGGTGAGGTATTCGTCGCCGCCCAGCTCGATCCCCTTGTCTTTCAGCTCGGCTGACTTGTCGCTGGTGAGAAAGACGAACGGAATCTTTTTGAAACGATCGTCGAGCTTGAGGACTCGACAGAGCTCGAAGCCGTCCATCAACGGCATTTTCGTTTCGCAGAGCACCAAGTCGGGCGAGCTGATCTCAATCTTCTCCAACGCCTCCTTGCCGTCGCTCGCGGTGGTGACGGAAAAGCCTTCTATCGTAAGACCGGTCTCCATCACCTGCAGGCTGTCGGCGTCCGGGTCGACCAGCAACAGGCGCGGTCTGGAGATCTGGCGATCGATGGTAAGCACGGCCTGACCTTGCGCTCCAGTGCGATCAGCGACCGCTTTTCTTCCTGCGCATCTGAATCAAGCGCAGCTCCTGAGCGGCTTGGAAGTGCTTCGGATTAATTCGCACCGCTTCACGGAAGTGGTTCGCCGCGCGTGCGACCTCGCCTTCCACCCGTGCGAGCACGCCGAGCTGGTAGTGGGCGCGGTCGCATTCCGGATCCTTTTTCGCCGCCTCGAGAATCATCTGCTTGGCCCGGGCGGTTTGATCTCGACGCGCGGGATCGAGGTGGATCGCCCAGGCTTCGGCGGCGAGGTAGGTTGCCTTCGGGTCAGCAAGGTAGGCACGATGGTATTCCCGCTCCGCCGCAGCGAAATCCCGTCTGCGAAGCAAAGCCTCGCCGCGCTTGAACGCCTGCAGCGCCTCTTCAGCTGGATCGATCCCCTTTTGGACCTCTCTGTCCGAGCCCAAGCTGGCCTCGTAGCTCGCCCGCCGCGAGTCGCTCTGGAGGATCTCGTAGGCTTCACGGACCGCTTCGAAAACGGCCGTCATCTTCCCTGATAGGTGGCCCACCGACTTAGGCAGCCGGTCGGGATGAAAGGCCTTGGCGAGCTCCAGGAAAGCGGCCTTCACCTCGTCGGCGGTCGCCTTGCGCGAGACCCCGAGCACCACGAAGTAATCGGCGCCGCTTTCGATCTCGTGAAATTTTCGCTCGAGCGCGGCGACGAGTTGCATCTCGTCGACCGAAAGGCTGGCCACAGCGTCGCTGGCGGAGGGCAGCGGTTCGGAAGGTAGAGGATCGACCGGCACGGCGGAGACCTGGGTCCGTGGGGCCAAGGCACCCATGTTTTCCATGGCCCGCCGTAGGAGGCGCTGGCGGCGGGCTCGCGCAGCTTGGTCGGGATCAAGAGGATCGTTCGCCACGACTCCCTCATGTACCAGCATGAATGCGCCATTTTATTGCCTTCGCGAAGGCCTACCCAAGGCGGGCGCTCAAGCAGCAGTGGTGTTAAGCAGCTGCCGAAGCGCCTCGTAGGTGGCGATCCCGACCGCAGTAGACAAATTCAGGCTGCGGCGGTGGGGAAGCATGGGAATGCTCAGCAGGTCTCCCGACCTCGATTCCAAAACCGCGGCGGGCAGTCCGCCGGTCTCCGAACCGAACACCAGATGGCATCCTTCGCCAAAGCGGGCGTCGAAGAACGAGCGCTGCGCTCGCGCGCTGAAGAGAAACCGCGCCGCTTCCGGGTAGCTGGCGAGGTACTCGGTGTAGCTGGAATAGCGGTGGAGGAACACCTTGTCCCAGTAGTCCAGACCGGCTCGTTTGAGCTCCCGGTCCTCGATGGAAAATCCGAGCGGTTCAATCAAAATGAGCTTGCTGCCGGTCACCGCGCAAAGCCTCGCGACATTGCCGGTGTTGGGCGGGATCTGCGGCTCGACCAGCACGATGTGCAATGGCCGTTTCAACGGTGGGAGCATGGGATGAGCGTTGGCTGATGCGCTTTCGGGTGTCGAATATCACTCGAGGGGCGGTGCTTGCTGAACGAGCCGAGCGGGCGGAAACTTTTTGGGGGCGCCTGAGGGGTCTGCTCGGGCGATCTCGCTTCTGCGGCGGCGAGGGTCTGCACATCACGCCTTGCCGTTCGATCCACACCTTCTTCATGCGCTTTCCGATCGACGTGCTCTTTCTCGACGAGCGCCAAACGGTGCTGCGCGTCTCGAGCGCGCTCGCTCCGTGGCGCACTCTCGCCTGCACGCGGGCGACATCCGCACTCGAGCTTCCCGCTGGCACCGCCGCCGAGAGCGGCACTCAGCCAAGCGATGTATTGGAGTTTGAACTCTGTTAACGTTCTCAGCGCGCGGTTCTCCCCACGGAAACTCCTGAATGCGTCTAGAGGTCGCTGGAATCACCCATGTCGGGATGAAGCGCACGCACAACGAGGACAATTACTTGCTGCTGCCGGAGGAGGCGCTTCTTTGCGTGGCCGACGGGATGGGCGGGCACTCTTCGGGCGAGATCGCTTCGAAGATCGCCATCGAGGAAATCTCCGAATTCTTCCAGCTTACCTCGCAAGACGAGGACGCCACCTGGCCGTTCAAGATGGACAAGAGCAAAGCCTACGACGAGAACCGGCTGGCGACGGGAATCAAACTGGCCAACACGCGGATCTACGAACGGGCGACCTCAGCAAATAAATACAAGGGAATGGGTACAACGATCGCGGCGGTGTACTTCGCCCCCAACCTCGCCTACGTTGCCCACGTGGGCGACAGCCGCGTGTATTGTCTTCGCGGCGGCGCTCTCACTCAGCTCACCGAAGACCACTCGCTGCTCAACGACTACCTCAAAGCCCGGAGGCTGACCGCTCAGGAGGTAGAGGCGTTCCCCCACAAAAACGTCATCGTTCGAGCGTTGGGCATGAAGGACACCGTGCAGATCGACATCCTCAAGCTCGATGCCCTGGACGCAGACCTCTTTCTGCTCTGCTCGGATGGGCTCTCCGCGATGGTCACCAACGACGAGATTCAGCAGCTGTTGCTGTATTCGGAGGATCTCGATGCGACCTGTCGGCAGCTCGTCGATTTCGCCAATTCCGCCGGGGGAAACGACAACGTGACCTGCGTCCTGGGCCGTTACCTCGCGGCGTAGGCGCAAGGTAGAGTGTAGCCGGCTACTACTCGCTTCAGCCCGGCTTAGCGCGGAGGCGATGTTTTCCCCACGCGATGACGTCGACGAGAGCCTCGCCGGAGGCGATCTCGGTGTCTTCCAAGACGACCGAGCGCTGAACCCGCGAGCCTGATCGGACCAACGCACGTGGCCCGACGTAAGCCTCTGGCCCAACAACCGCGCCGGCCTCGACCTCACAATTCTCGTCGAAGAAGGCCGGACCGTGGATCTGGGCGGTCTTCACGCGTGCGCCGGACCGGCGCCATTGGTTGTGCCCCTTTCGCTCCGCGCCGGAAAAGGGCGAGGGCGACAGTTCCTTCAAAGCTCGGCTGGCAAGAATGTCCAGCTGCGTTCGAAGGTAGCGCTCCGGGGTTCCGAGCTCAGCCCAGTCCCCTTCGACGATCTCGGCATGAATCGGCATCCCCTGAGCGAGCATGCGCGGATAGACATCTCGATTGATGTCCTCCGGCCCCTTCGGGGAGATGAGATTCAACACGGCCGGAGAGAGCACGTGCACGCCGGTGAAGTGCCAGGGTTGCAGCGCTTCTCCGCCGGTGCCGCGCCCGGCGATGCGGCGAACGCGCCCCGAGCTGTCGACCTCCACCGGCGCGTAGCTCTCCCCGGCGGGCATTCGGATCAGGATCATCGTCGCCAGCGCTCCAGCGCAGCGGTGCGCCCGCTGGATGCGGTCCAAATCGAGCGGGAAAAGGACATCCCCGTTGATGACCAGGAAATCGTCGTGCTCGACGAGGCGGCGCAAGCCCCGAATTCCTCCTGCGGTGCCCTGAATGATTGGCTCGCGGACGATTTCCAAGCGCAAACCGGCGCGCGCGCACTCGGCGGACGCCACCGCCTCCATCGCGTCCGCCCGATGGTGAGTGTTGATGCCCACAGCGGTGGCTCCGGCGCGCCGGAGCTCGGCGACGGCGAAGCGCAGGACCGGCTGGCCGAGCACTGGAATCGCCGGCTTCGGCCAATGATCGGTGAGCGGGCGCAGCCGCTTGCCAATGCCCGCGCACAAGATGATTGCCTTCATCACGCCAGTGCCGGCACGTAGCGCGCGGCAATCCGGCGCAGGTCCGAGAGCTCCGGAAGTCGCTCGAGCGCGCTCGCCACGTAGCGCAACGAGGCCGGAATCGAGATGAGAAAGCTCGAATTTTTCTTCACCCGGTGGATGTACTCGAAGCGGGCCGCGTCCTTGAGCTTCCGTTGAACGGTGAGCAGGTCGAAGAAGCGTTTGAACGGCGCCGCCGAGATCACCTCTCCGCTCTCCCTTCCGAACGCGGTGAGGTAGCGGTGAATCATGCGATCGACGAAAGGCCAATCGAGCTCGACGTAGCTATCGCGCAGCAACGACACCAGATCGTACTGGCGAGGGCCCAAAAGAGCGTCTTGAAAGTCGATCATCACCAGCTCACTGCCCTTGAGCATCAAATTGCGGCTCTGGTAATCCCGAAGCGTAAAGCCGCGAGGCTCGGCGGCAAGCCGGGATGAGAATCCGCGAAAGATGCGGTTGAGCTCCGCTTGTTCTGCATCCGGCGCCTGCCGACCGCTCCAGGCTTCCATGCCCCACTCCCGGAAGTGGTGAAGCTCCCAAAGGTAGAGGTCTTCGTCGAAAGCGCGGTGGAACGCGACGCAGCGCGGATCTGGATGGCGCTCGGCGGACACACGCAAACGAGCGAGCAGATCCACCGCAGTGCCGTACAGTGATTCGCGGTCACCTCCGGCCTCGACGGCCTTCTCCAGCGTTAGATCGCCCAGATCCTCGAGCACCATCATCCGCGCCGCCGGGTCATAGCTCACGATTTCGGGAACGCGCGCTCCCAGCCGCTTGAGATATCGCTGGACGCTGAGGAAGGGCAGCTCCGCCGGCACCGCCTCCTTGCTCACCTCTTCACTCTTCGAAGGATCCGGCGGCATCACCATCACCACGTGACTGAGCGGCGGTTCGCCGACTCGATAGTAACAGCGGCTGCTCGCGTCCCCCTTCAACTGAGAAATCTTCCCCTCCGACGCCTTTTGACCAACGGCTCTTTTCACTTGGTCGCGAAGCGCGGCCTCTACTTCCATTCTCGGCAGTTCTCCAGGAGGGTGAATCGACTCCCAGTATCGGGGGAAGCTGCGCCGATCGTCAAAAAGCGCGCCCTTCCCCGAGCGAGCCACCGCGCAGGTCAACAGGCGCCAGCGAGTCCCGATAGACCCGGCGGCCGATCCGTAGGAAGGTTGCGTTTAGCGACCAGCGCAGCGGGCTCGGCGCACGAGGACCGCATGAAAATCCACGAGAACATTCTTTCCGCCGTCGGCCACACGCCGATGGTGCGGCTGAACAAGATGGTGGGGCAAGGCGACGCCACCGTGCTCGTCAAGTGCGAGTTCATGAATCCGGGCGCGTCGATCAAAGATCGGATGGCCGTCCACATCATCGACAGAGCGGAGCGGGACGGCCTGCTCAAGCCCGGCGGTACCATTGTGGAGAACACCTCCGGCAACACCGGAATGGGGGTGGCGCTGGCCGCTGCGGTGAGGGGCTACCGCTGCATCTTCACCATGCCGGACAAGATGTCGATGGAGAAGATCAACCGCCTCAAGGCGGTCGGGGCCCAGGTGATTGTCACGCCGACCAACGTGCCGGCCGACAGCCCGAAGAGCTACTACGAGACGGCCAAGCGCATTGCTCGCGAGACGCCCAACAGCTTCTATCTCAACCAGTACCACAACCCGGAAAACATCCGCGCGCACTACCTGACCACCGGGCCGGAGATCTGGGAGGAGACGGACGGCAAGCTCGATTACTTCGTCGCCGGACTGGGCACCGGCGGGACGATGAGCGGTGCCGGCAAGTTCTTCAAGGAGCAGAAGCCGAGCGTCGTCAACGTGGGCGTCGATCCGATCGGCTCAGTGTACGAGGGCTATTTCCGCACCGGGAAGCTGATCGAGCCGCACGTCTACAAGGTCGAAGGCATCGGGGAGGACATGCTGTGCAAGGCGATGGACTTTTCGGTGCTCGACGACATCCGCCAGGTCGATGACAAGCAGTCGTTTCTCGCCGCGCGCCGCTTGGCCCGCGAGGAGGGAATCTTCGCCGGCGGATCCTCGGGATCGGCGGTGCACGTCGCGGTGCAGCTGGCCAAGGAAGTCGGTCGAGGGAAGATCATCGTCACCCTGCTACCCGATTCCGGCACGAGCTATGTGTCGAAGTTCTACTCCGACGAGTGGATGCGGGATAACGGCTTCCTCGAGGACCGCGCCGGGACGGTCCGCGACCTTCTGCGCACCGGCAAGCGCACGGTGATCTACGCCAAGCCGGGCGATCGGATCGACAAGGTGGTCGAGCAGATGAGACATCACGGAATCAGCCAGATGCCGGTGATCGACGCGGACGGAACGGCGACCGGGATGATCCACGAATACGACTTGCTCAATGCGCTGATCGCCGGCACTCACAAGCTGGCCGATCCGATCGACCCGATCGTCGCGCCTCTTCAAGGCGTGGTCACCCTGGACGCCTCGATCAACGTTCTTCGGGAAGTGTTCGCGCAGGACAACGTGGCGGTGGTGAAGGATGGTCAGGAGGTAGTGGCGATCTTGACGAAGATCGATCTGATCGAGCACCTCGCCGAGCGAATGAGCTGACTTAGGCGGCCAACGCGTTCTGCAGATCGCCGATCAAATCGCCGGCGTCCTCGATCCCCACCGAGAGGCGGATCAACCCGTCGCTGATCCCCAACCGTTCGCGAGTCTCTTTAGGTACCGAGGCATGGGTCATGATCGCCGGGTGCTCGATCAACGACTCCACTCCGCCGAGCGACTCGGCGCAGGCGAAAATCTGTACTGCTTTGAGGAACCTGCGCGCCGCCTCCAGGCCGCCGCGGATCTCGAAGGTCATCATCCCGCCAAATCCGCTCATCTGGCGTCGGGCGAGCTCATGTTGCGGATGCGATTCCAGTCCGGGATAGGTGACCTTTTGCACCTTGGGGTGGCGGAGCATGGCCTCGGCGACCGCCTGTGCGTTGGCCGCATGCCTTTCCATCCGCACGTGGAGGGTCTTCACACCGCGAAGCACGAGGAAACTGTCGAGCGGCGAGGGAACGGCGCCGACGGCGTTTTGGAGAAAGTGAATGCGCTCGGAGAGCTCCTGGCTTGCGGTGGCAACGAAGCCTCCGACACAGTCGCTGTGGCCGTTGAGGTACTTCGTCGTCGAATGAACCACGACGTCGATACCCAACTCGAGCGGTTTCTGAAAGTAGGGCGTCATGAAGGTGTTGTCGCAAATGGAGATCAGCGATCGCCGCCGGCAGATCTCGGAGACCCGGGCCAGGTCGATCAGCTTCATCATCGGATTGGTCGGCGTCTCGACCCAAACGACCTTTGTTTGCGGCCTCAGCGCAGCCTCCAGATTCGCCGGCTTTGCCAGATCGACGAAGGAAAACGAAAGCCCCTGCCGCTGGAAGACCTTGTCGAACAGCCGAAAGGTTCCGCCGTAGACATCGTCGGAGCAGACGATGTGATCGCCTTTGTCAAACAGGTGCATCAGCGCGTCGGCCGCTGCGCAACCTGAGCTAAAGGCGGCCCCATGGCGGGCGCCTTCGAGCGCAGCGAGGCAACTCTCGAGGGCATCGCGCGTGGGATTGCGGGTTCGGCTGTAGTCGTAGCCCTTGTGCTCCCCGGGCCCCGCCTGGACGTAGGTCGAGGTCAAGTAAACGGGCGTCATGATCGCCCCGGTGGTCGGGTCGGGGCGCTGGCCGGAGTGGATCGCTAGAGTATCGAAGCGCATGGTGGGACAGTACACGAACCTAACC
>Ga0126379_10002443_pt1 | contig 11845 bp, 12 predicted proteins | sample PanSoiMetPlot_24_FD_92640 | JGI IMG/M metagenome (GOLD analysis project Ga0126379, IMG submission 92640) | Tropical forest soil microbial communities from Panama - MetaG Plot_24 | ecosystem: Environmental > Terrestrial > Soil > Tropical forest > Bulk soil | place: Panama | collected 2016-02-17
CAATTTTGTGGAAAGCCCTTTCAAGACTCTCGCCGCCGTCAACGCCAGCGGCGTCATGGCACCGTTTGTTCGCATGGATGGTAACGGCCTGAATCCTCTGCTGCAATATCCGGAAATGGTGATTCATCCGCCGAACCTCTATTCCGGCTACACCGGTTTCACGATTCCGTTTGCTTTTGCGCTTGCCGCTTTGCTGGCTCGCTATCCTGGCGAAAAGTGGATTCACCTTACGCGCAAATGGACCATGATTGCCTGGTGTTTCCAGTCGCTCGGCATCCTCCTTGGCGCACATTGGGCGTACGCGGTTCTCGGCTGGGGCGGCTACTGGGGCTGGGATCCGGTAGAAAACGCTTCACTGTTGCCTTGGCTTACTGGCACGGCTTTCCTTCACTCCGTGATGATGCAAGAGAAGCGCGGCATGATGAAGGTGTGGAACGTCTGGCTGGTGTTCTCCACGTTTCTGCTGTGTATTCTCGGCACGTTCCTAACGCGCAGCGGCGTGGTCAGTTCCGTCCATGCTTTCGCCAACTCGCAGATTGGACCGTGGTTCGTGGGCTTCATGGCCATCATTCTGGTCGTGTGTTTTGTGGCCTACATCAAGAATCGCGACTATCTCGCCAGCGAAAATCATCTCGATTCCCTGGTCTCTCGCGAGTCCAGCTTCCTGTTCAATAATCTCCTGTTTCTCGTAGCGTGTCTGGCGGTTCTCTCCGGCACGCTCTTTCCGGTCTTTTCCGAGTGGTTCTCCGGTTCGCGCATCAGCGTTGGCGCGCCCTTCTTCAACAAAATCATGATTCCCATCGGCCTCGCCATCCTGTTTCTTACCGGCGTGGGCCCGCTGCTTGCCTGGCGCAAGACTTCTCCCGACAGCATGAAGCGCAACTTTGGTTGGCCGCTGATTGTGGGCGTCGTGGGAACTGCGGTCTTCTATCTTCTCGGCTATCGCGCCGCTTGGTCGCTCATCTCTCTTTATCTGTGTACCTTCGTTGCCGCGACCATCTTCATGGAGTTCTATCGCGGCGGCAAAGTCATCTCCACGCGCAGCGGCATGAACATCATCATGGGCATGCACGAACTGGCGATGCGCAATACGCGACGCTATGGCGGCTACGTCATTCACTTCGGCATGGTGCTGATCTTCGTGGGTTTGGCCGGAGCAGCATTCAACAAAGATGTGCTGAAATCCATGAATATGGGCGACTCCATGCAAATTGGCCCGTACACACTGGTTCTGCAAAGCGCCGACGCCACCGCCGAAAAGAACTACACGTCGCATCGCATGATCATCGAAGTGCTGAAGAACAACCAGCAGCTGATGCTGCTGTATCCTGAAAAGCGTCGCTTCCAGGGAGACAATCAGGAATCCGGCACCATGGTTTCCATTTATTCGTCTCTGAAAGAGGATCTTTACGTGGTCTACTCCGGACAGGACCCGGACACCAACATGCCCGTCGTGCACGCATACTTGAATCCGCTTGTGAAATGGATCTGGCTGGGCGGCTGCATCGTGGTGTTTGGCACCTTGCTGGCGCTCGCGCCGAATCGCCGCGCTGCGATCGCTCTCTCGGCTGTACCTGAGCCCTTACCATCCCCCGTTGTCCCTGCTCTGAATCCGTCCGTAACGCTGCGAGAGGGCCATGACTAGGTCACGCCGACTCATCTTCCTCGCGTTCGTCCTGAGCCTGGCACTTGTGCCGCTGGTCGCTGTGAATCTTCACGCCTATTCCGATCAAGCCAAGCAAATCGGCATGCACTTGAAATGCATGTGCCGCGGTTGCGACATGAGTGCCGGCGGCTGCTCGCACCCCGGGGGAGCTTTTTCTGGCCCTTGCGAAACCGCCAAGGGCATGCTGAATGACGTTGACGCCCATCTGGCCAAAGGCGAAACACAACAGCAGATCATCCAGGACTTCGTGAATCAATACGGCGCCATCGTATACGTCGAGCCACCGAAGCGCGGCTTTGGTCTTGTCGCCTGGGTTATGCCTTTCTTCTACGCTATTTTCGGCATCGCTCTGGTTGCCTTCGTCATCAAGAAGTGGCTGAGGCCGCGACCGTCCGCATCCATCTCTGGCCCCACCGTTTCCAACGAATCGCTCGATCGCTTGCGCGCCCAAGCTGCCCGCGAGACAGAGGACTAACGCCATGCCCGTCACCTTCATGGTAGCGTTGCTCGAAGCCTCCTCGGCGGACTATGCCGTCATCGGCGCTTGCCTGGGTCTGGCCGCCGCCGTCTTCCTTTTTGTCTTTTACATTCATCCCGATGCGTCCGACCTGGCGCCGCATCGCAGCAAACTCGATCAACTGCTCGAACGCCGTGACGCAATTTATGACAACCTACGCGACCTGAAATTCGAATATCGCTCCGGCAAGTATTCGGAAGGCGATTACGAATCCATGAAGACTGTTTTGGAGAATGAAGCCGCAATAGCACTCACTGAAATTGAACAGGTCACTGAATCACAGGTGCGCCGCACGCGTCCTGCGCGCCCGACCACCGTGGAGCGGGGCGCTCGATGAAGGCTATTTGGCCGCCCCTTCTTTCTCTCGCACTCGCAGGAATCCTCGCCGCCGCCGCCCATGCTGGGACGCTCAGCGGCACGGTGATCAACCGCACAACTGGCAAAGCGACGGCGAATATCGACCTAACGCTTCTGAGCCCTATGCAGGGCATGCGCGAGCTCGGCTCCTCCAAGAGCGATGCCCAGGGACACTTCACGATCACCAACGATGCCATCGGCACGGCGCCTGTCCTCGTTCGCGCCACCTATCATGACGTCAGTTACAATACCTTTGCTCCTCCCGGCCGCCCCAACGTCGAAGTTGAAATCTACGAATTTTCCAAAGACATCAAGACTGTCTCCATCGCCAACCACATCATCATTTTTCAGCCCGGCAACGACAAGCTGATCGGCGCGGAAGAATACATCGTCCGCAATGCCTCGCAACCTCCGCAGGCCTACTTCCGCACGGAGGGCAATTTCGAATTTGCCATTCCGGAGAAAGCTACACTGCAACAGGTTTCCACGGTTAACGCCACGGGCATGTCCGTTCAGCAAGCCTCCATCGACAAGGGCAAGGGGCACATCGCCATCGCGTATCCCTTCCGCCCGGGTGACACTTCCATTCGTCTCTCTTACGAGATGCCGTATTCCCCCAGCGCTACAACTCTGAAGTTGACCGCCGTCTATCCCGGTGTGAATACGCTCGTCGTCGTTCCACCCGGTGTCACTGTCACTGGCGATGGCCTCACCGCTGCCGGGCAGGAGCAAGGCATGTTCCTTTTCACGCACGCGACACTCCCCGCAGAGGCCAGTTTCAACGTCAAGCTATCCGGCGTGGCCGCGCCACAAGCCGCCGATGCGGGTGCGGACGACGGGCAAGGCGCAGGCCAAGGCGGTATGCCACAGGTAGGGAACTCGCGCACGCAAACGCAGGACGTCCAAGCGGTACCCGGCCGTCTGAGTGAGTTGAAGTGGCCCTTGCTAGTTCTGCTGCTGGCTGGATTCGCAGGGCTCGCCATCGTTTTGAGCCGCAAAAAAGTGGTGGTTGTGCAGGGCCCTGGGGATGAAATTGCGCCGCCCGCGTCTTGGGCTGGGCAGAAAAAGTCGGCGAAAGCGAAGACGGCGGATGCGTCGACTACATCGGCTTCGGCGGCGGTGTTAGCAGCTTCGGTTGCTTCGGTCAACACGCACGTGAACTCCAGCCTCGACACGCTAAAAGATGAAGTTTTTCGGCTGGAATTGCGCAAGCAGGCGGGCACGATTTCCGATGAGGACTACGCTCGTGAAAAGATGCGCGTAGAAAAGCTATTGCGCGATCTCGTGCGCGGCTAGCCGTTTCGTTATTTCTCCCGTGACTGCGACAACTCTACCTCCAACCGGCCTTCGCTTTGACAACATTGATAAGCGTTATGGCGGCTTGTACGCACTTCGCCGCGTCTCGCTGGAAATCGCTCCCGGCGAGTGCGTCGTCCTGGCGGGACGCAATGGCTCCGGCAAGACCACGCTGCTGCGCATCGCCGCGCAGATCGTTCTGCCCACGGCCGGCGAGCTGATGTTTCCTGGCGCTGCACCCAATACGCCCAATGGCCGACCTGGTTACGTTGCCCACGCCACTATGGTTTACGACGAACTCTCCGCCGAGGAAAATCTTGTTCTTTTCGCCAAACTTCAGAACGTCGACAATCCCGCCGCTCGCGCCGAAGATCTACTTCGCGAAGTCGGTCTCTTCGAGCGCCGCGACTCTCTCGTCCGCACCTTCTCCCGCGGCATGCGCCAGCGTATCGCCATCGCCCGCGCCTTGATTCATCGCCCGTCCGTGCTGCTGTTCGATGAGCCCGCCACGGGTCTCGATCCTCTCGGCATCACCTGGCTGGCCCATGTGCTTCGCGAAATGCACCGCGCCGGCGGCACTATCCTTATGAGCCTTCATGGCGAATCCGAAATTTCCGCGTTCGCCACCCGCGCCGTTCATATCGATGCCGGAAAGATCATCGCCGACACCAACACGGGCGGCGCCTCGCTCCATTCCATCCTGACCTTCGGAGCCGCCTAACCCGCCATGAGCCTCCTCTCCAACACCTCCGTCCTACTTGGCAAGGAACTCCGCACCGAGTTTCGGTCCCGAGAGCTCCTCATCACCACCTGCGTCTTCATCATCATCGTTCTCGTGCTCTTCAGCTTCACCGTCAATCCCGGTACCGAACAAGCTCGCCAATTTGCTCCCGGGCTTCTGTGGCTGGCCATTCTGTTTGCTGCTTCGTTGATGTTTCAGTCGTGTTTCCTGCGGGAACAGGTCAACGACACCCTTAGTTCACTGCGCCTCGCGGTCGCGGAACCATTCTCCATCTTCCTCGCGAAACTTGTCGCTAACACGCTGTTCCTTCTCCTGACGGAACTCATCATGCTTCCCATCTTCGCCGCTTTTTACAACATCCCTGTTCTCCCCAATTTTCCCGTTCTTGTTCTTGTTCTCTTTGTTGGCAGCCTTGGCATCGCCGTTACCGGCACTGCGATCTCGGCCATCTCCGCGCAAGCGCGCATGCGCGAACTGCTGCTCCCACTGCTGCTCTTGCCCTTGCTTACGCCCGTTCTTGTGGTCAGCTCCATCGTCACCGCGGGCCTGCTGGACCGCGACCCGGTCGTACAATGGAGGGGAATTGCTTTCCTGGGAGTTTTTGATCTGATCTTTTTGACGGCCTTATGGCTTTTCGGCCAATATCTTCTGGAGGAATGATCCGCGATGGCAAAACGCACTCTCTTCGGCGCGGTGGCCACGTTGCTCGTGATTGCAGCTGCCTACGCCAATTTCTTCGTGGCTCCCACGGAACGCACTATGGGCCTCATTCAGCGCATATTCTATTTTCACGCTGCCACCGCTTGGGCCGGCGAGATGGTTTTTTTTCTTTGCTTCGTGGCCAATCTCCTGTACATCTGGAAGCGACGTGACCAATACGATTGGCTCGGCGTGGCGTGTGCCGAAGTTGGGCTTGCCTGCATCACCATTGTTCTGATCACCGGGCCCATTTGGGCGCATCCTGTTTGGGGCATCTGGTGGACCTGGGACGCCCGCCTGACTTCCACGTTCGTGCTCTGGCTGCTCTACGTTTCGTACTTGCTGTTACGTACCCTAATTGAGGAACCCGGCCGCCGTGCCCTCCTCAGCGCTCTCTTCGGTGTGTTCGCTTTTCTCGACGTTCCGCTGGTCTTTTTTTCCATTCGCTGGTGGCGCACGCAACATCCCGCGCCGGTGATTATGGGTGGCTCGGGTTCCGGACTGGACCCCATTATGAGCAAAGTCTTCTTCTTTAACGTTTTCGTGATGCACCTGTTTGCTGCGTTTCTGATCGTCGAACGCTACATCCTTGAGAAATTGCGGCACGATGTCGATGTTCTTCAGCGGGAAGCGGGGGCACAATGAAAAACCTGGAAAGCGTTTTTGCGGCTTACATCATCGGGTGGGGAATTTTCTTCGTCTTCTTTCTCTCCATCGTCAAGCGCACCTCCGCGCTTCGTTCCGAAATCGAGCGCCTGAAAAACTCGTTACCGCGGCAATAGTGAACAGCCTCGCCCTTGAAGGGCAAGCTACAATCTGTTTTCAAATTTGTAAAAGGAAACATCGTTGGCTACCAACCGCAAAAAACGCGTCGGAATCGTCCTCTTTCAACTGGGCGGCCCGGATTCCCTCGACACCGTCGAGCCCTTCCTTCGCAATCTCTTCCTCGACCCCGACATCATCCCCCTCGGCCCGATCAATTTCATTCGCGGCCCCCTGGCCCGCTACATCGCGCGGAAGCGCTCCGTTTCCGTTGCCCAGCGTTACGCCATGATCGGCCGCCGCTCCCCGATCGGCATACTCACCGAGCGCCAGCGAGTGAAACTCGTCGCCGCTCTTCAGCCCTACATCGATCCTGTGGCCGTCACCGCCATGCGTTATTGGAACCCCCTCACGGAAACCGCCGTTGCTTCGCTCAAAAAAGCCGGCCGGCTCGACGAACTCGTCCTTCTCCCGCTCTATCCGCACTATTCCTACGCTACTACGCTCAGCAGCCTGAAAGAGTGGCGCCGCGTCTACGGCGAGCCTGACGATGATCTTCCTGAGCGCAGCGTCGAGCACTTCTACGATCACCCGCTCTACATCCAGGCACTCACCACCAACATCGGGAAAATTCTGCGGCAGTTTCCCGATAGCGCGAACATTCAGCTGATCTTCAGCGCTCACGGCCTGCCGATGAGCTTGGTGGAAAAAGGTGATCCTTATCCTCGGCACGTTGCGGAAACCATACGTCTGGTTTGCGAACAAGGCGCCGCGCGCTTTCCCAGTTGGCCGCGCACTCACATCCTTTGTTTCCAAAGCAAGGTCGGACCTGCCAAGTGGCTTGAGCCCTCTTTCGTTGGCACCCTCGAACGCCTGGGCCACGCAGGCGTTAAGGAAGCCCTCGTCGTGCCCATCTCCTTCGTCACTGAACACATCGAAACGCTGCACGAAATCAACATTGAGGGACGGACGGACGCCAAAAAATCCGGCATCGACCGTTTCCGCATGATGCCCGCCGTCGGCGACTGCCCTCTCTTCATTGGCGCCCTGAAGGATCTAGTCCTCCGCGCCGCGGAAGTGCCGCACGAACAATCCGCAACCGCGTAGCTCAGCTCTTTGGGGTGAAGCTGTTCCACTCCACCGCGTGATCGAGTCCGCACGCCGAACAGACCTCAGGCCTGAAGACCCGAGGTACATGCTTTGTAGGATCGAATTGCTCTTTTGTTTCCAATGCTTCCTTGGTAGAGTTCTTCGCGACTCAGTAGCTGTGAAGTCGGGTCTGACGTGCCTTGCGGTATAATTCTAGTTTCGAGAATTGGGGCCCGAAATTATGAAGGCGACGTATCATCCGGGAGTTCACAAGTTCGCGATTTTCGTAGTGTGCTGGGCGGTCTTGCTGCTAACCGCCGGTGCTTTAGTCACGTCGAAAGACGCGGCACTGGCCGTCGCAGACTGGCCCACGTCTTTCGGCACCTGGTTTCCTCCACTTCGTTTGCTCTCCGGCGGCGCATTGTATGAGCATTCGCACCGCGTGATCGCCTTCATCCTGGGCGTATTCATCACGATTCTTGCCGGCCTGCTCTGGAAGAAAGAGGAGCGCCCCTGGCTGCGCATTCTCGGTTTTATCGCGCTCGCAGGAGTCATCGTTCAGGGCGTCCTTGGCGGCCTCACGGTTCTAAAGCTGCTCCACTATTGGCTGCCAGTGATGCACGCCTGCACCGCCGAGATTATGTTCGCCATTCTGGTGAGCATCGCCTTCTTCACCAGTCACTGGTGGATGGAGAATCTTCCGCAATATGAAGACCAAGGTGCGCCGCCGATCCACTCAATTGTCACGCTCAATGCCGCGGTGATATTCCTGCAAGTGCTCGCCGGGGCCGGCTTTCGTCACCAGTACATCTCGGTGAAGCCGCACGTGCTGGGATCCGTCGTTGTGCTCGGCATGGTCATCTGGACCGCGTCCGTGCTGCGCCGCCGCTTTAGCCAAGTGCCGGAAATATCGCGCGTGCGCATGATGCTCCACGCTATCGTTGGCATACAGATTCTGCTTGGCTTGGGCTCGCTATGGTCGCGCATTGCCACCGCCAGCGATCCCCAGCCTATGCCCGTGATGGTTGCGTTCACCGTGGTGCACACCGTTGTGGGAGCGATCCTGTTCGCCACCTCAATCGTTGCCGTGCTTTTGTGTTATCGTCTTGTACCTCGCAAGCGCGAAATTATCTTTGCCACTACGCGAGGAGAGGTACCCGCTCAATGAGCACAGCCCGGACCACCGAGCTAGCCCAATCGAACAAGTTGGGGGCTTACATTGCTCTCACCAAGCCCGACGTGTCGTTCCTCGTGTTGATGACGACGGGCGCCGGATTCTACATGGGCGCTCGCGGTCCCATGGATTGGCTGCACATGCTGCACGTTGTTTTTGGCACCATGATGATCGCCGCCGGCACCGCCGCGCTGAACCATTACATGGAGCGCGAGTCCGACCGCTATATGCGTCGCACCGCGTCTCGTCCGCTTCCCACCGGCCAGCTAACCCCCGCGGAAGCGTTGCGCTTTGGCCTTGGGCTCAGCATCGCCGGGGCGATCGATCTCTACTTCGTTGCAGGCTATCTCGCTTGCCTGCTGGGCGTAGTCACCAGCGTCAGCTACTTGCTCGCATACACGCCGCTAAAGAAGCGTACCGTGTGGGCTACTTTTATTGGGGCGATTCCCGGGGCTATTCCGCCGATGATCGGCTGGACGGCTGCCACCGGCAAACTCGACGCCGGCGCTTGGCTGCTCTTCGCCATTCTCTTTTTCTGGCAGTTCCCGCACTTCCACGCGATTTCCTGGATGTACCGCGAAGATTACGCGCGCGCGGGAATTCTGATGCTGCCAGTCGTCGACAAGGACGGCACGCGTACCTTTCGACAAATCGTTCTTTATGCCGCCACACTCGTAGCTGTGAGCCTGCTGCCCGCCATCATGGGCTTTGCCGGCGTGCTTTATTTCTTTGGCGCCCTGGTCACGTGCACCGCGCTGGTGCAAGTCTGCCTCTGGGCTGCGCACGCCAAAACGAATAGCCGCGCCAAGTGGCTGATGCACGCCACGGTGATGCACATCCCGATCCTGCTGGGCCTGATGATGTACGACAAGCTCCCACGCTGAGCCGCACTCACCTAGAACTTATAACTGACAACTGTAAACTGCCTATGCTCTCCCACGCCGCATTCAACGCCACTCTCAACGGCACCAGCGCCATTCTCCTCGCCGCCGGCTATTCTGCCATCCGTTCCGGGAAGATCGCGCTTCACAAGAAGCTCATGGTCTCGGCCTTCTTCGTCTCCTGCGCGTTCCTGGTTTCCTATGTCATCTACCACATGCGCATCCATCAAGTGATTCACTTCCAGGGCTTGGGTTGGATCCGCCCCGTTTATTTCACGCTGCTTACATCGCACACCATTCTCGCCATCGTCATCGTTCCCATGATCATCGTCACGCTGCGTCGCGCCTGGCTACAGCGTTTCGACAAGCACCGCGTCATCGCGCGCTGGACCTTGCCGCTGTGGTTCTACGTCTCCGTCACCGGCGTCATCATATATTTCATGGTTTACCAGATCTATGCCCCTCGCTGATCTCGCATGCAATCTTTCTGCAGGCTCGTGTTTCGTGTGATGATAGGGCCACACTGAATCAGCATGGTGGCAAACATGAGATCGCTATCCAGCTTGTGTCTCCTGCTCATCTGCGTCTCCCTCTTTCCCGGCCAGTGCGCGCAAACTCCAACAACCTCTCCAGCGACCAACAACAAGGAAACCGCAACCGTCGCGGGAAACGTGGTGCGCCTCGACACCGGCGAGCCACTTAAGAAAGCCAAGGTCATACTTTTGGGAACCGGTCCCGAAAGCGTCTACGTCTTCTATCTCACTGATGAACAGGGTCATTTTCTGTTCGAGAATGTTCCGTCGGGCCCCTACCAGTTGCAGGTCTTCCGTAGCGGTTACGTCGAAACCCAATACGGCCAAAAGAAGCCTGGCGCTCCGGGCGCAATGCTCACTCTGAGCAGGGGCCAGCGGATGACCGATCTGGTCTGCAAACTCGCGCGTACGGCGGCCATCTCGGGTCATGTTTTCGACGAAGATGGCGAGCCCGTCTCCAAGGCTGAGGTGCTGGTCTATCGCGCGTCGAGGCAGCCGGGAAAGGAGACCCAGAACGGCTTCGATCCGGTCCTAACCAATGACTTAGGCGAATTTCGCATCTTCGATTTGGCTCCGGGGCGATACTATCTTGCCGTTAACTACCGGCTCGACGATCTCAATCTCATGCGGTCCGCTGTTCCCGCTCCTAAACAGAGGCTAACGACCGGCTATCTGCCGACCTTCTACCCAAACACCAGTGATTCCGCGAAAGCTCAGGCTCTATCCGTTGCGCCGGGTGATGAGATTCGCTCCGTGGATTTCTTCCTTCGCGCTTCTCACCTCGTCACCGTGAGCGGAAGAGTGATCAGTGCCATCCCTGTGGCTTCCGGCACTCCAGGATACGTCACCCTGGCGCCTCGTGGTTCGGGAATGACGAACGCTGTCCGTGGACTCGATGACAACTTTGACTTGAAAGATGGTAGTTTCACCATTCGCGACGTACCCCCCGGGTCTTATGTTCTTTTCGCAAGTTGGTCAGATCGTGAGTCAAGAGTGTCGCACCAGGCAAGCCGGCAACTGGAGGTGGGCGATTCGGACGTGGATGGCGTAACGATTACAATTTCCCGCGGCGTGGATATCACGGGCCACGTGAACTGGGAAGGTGCGCCTCCTAGCGACCTGCAGCGTCTCCACGTTATGCTGCATTCACTTAACGAATATCCGGATGGTCTTCCGAGCCAACCGCTAAAGCCGGACGGGACATTTCAGTTCAAAAACGTGCCTGAGGGCACGTATCGCCCCACCATCTCTTTGTACGGCCCGGACGCGACCTCTTTCTTGAAATCGGTACGCTACGGAACCTCATCCGTCACCGACTCTGGCTTCACCGTTCAACCTGGGGTCGATGCGTCCCTCGAACTCACCATGAGTTCTCGCTCGGCTCAACTCAGCGGAGCTGTTCTCGACGCCGATTCGCTTCCAGCCTCAGGAGTCCACGTCGTGCTCATTCCCGACCCTCCTCATCGCAACATCCACGAGAAATACCGGTCTACGATCACCGATCAGAACGGTAAGTTGACGTTGAACGGCATCGCCCCGGGTGACTACAAACTCTTCAGTTGGGATTCTATCGAGCAATCCGGATGGTACGACGCCGATTGGACTGATCCTGAATGGCTAAAGCCCTACGAAACCAAAGGCGAATCGATACACCTTGATGAAGCTGACAAAAAATCCGTCAATCTCACGGTGATCGAAACGCACAACGAATCTCCGATATCGAATTAGTCCTATGAAGATCCTTCTTTTTGGCGCATCAGGTTCCGCGGGCGGGGCAGTTCTCGGCGCTTGTCTGTCAACGCCGGTAGTGCAGGAAGTCCGCGCCATCGTGCGCCGGCCGCTCGCCAGCACCAATCCAAAGCTGCGCGCCGTCCTTCACTGCGACTTCCTCAACTACTCGGCTGTGGCCAAGGCTTTCGATTCCATCGACGCCTGTCTGTTTTGCCTAGGCGTCTCTGTCACGCAAGTCTCCAAGGACGAGTATCGTAAGATCACGCACGACTACACGCTGGCCACGGCACATATGGTGCAGATACGCTCTCCGCATGCCGCGTTCCACTACATCAGCGGGCAGGGAACCAGTCCCGCGAGCCGTATGTTTTGGTCGCGCGTGAAGGCGCAGACCGAAA
>Ga0126379_10002444_pt1 | contig 11843 bp, 9 predicted proteins | sample PanSoiMetPlot_24_FD_92640 | JGI IMG/M metagenome (GOLD analysis project Ga0126379, IMG submission 92640) | Tropical forest soil microbial communities from Panama - MetaG Plot_24 | ecosystem: Environmental > Terrestrial > Soil > Tropical forest > Bulk soil | place: Panama | collected 2016-02-17
ATTGCTCGCCAACCCGCCGACCGTCACGACCACGTTGCCCGTCGATGCGCCCGATGGGACCGGGACCACGATGCTGGTCGCTGACCAGCTCGTCGGCGTCGCGGTCGTCCCGTTGAATTTCACCGTGCTCGTGCCCTGCGTCGCGCCGAAGTTCGTGCCGGCGATCGTCACCGACGTGGCCACCGGCCCGCTCGTCGGCGAGAGGCTCGTGATGCTCGGCGCCACCGTCACCGTGAAGCTCACGCCGTTGCTCGCCAGGCCGCCGACGGTCACGACCACGTTGCCCGTCGTCGCGCCAGACGGGACCGGGACCACGATGCTCGTCGCCGACCAACTCGTCGGCGTCGCGGTCGTGCCGTTGAACTTGACCGTGCTAGTCCCCTGCGTTGCGCCGAAGTTTGCGCCGGCGATCGTCACCGATGTGGCGACGGGGCCGGTCGTCGGCGAGAGGCTTGTAATGCTCGGTGGCGTGGGCGCTGGTACGGTGAACGGCACCTCCGCCGAGTAAGGGCTGACGACTCCCCCGGTGTTGTACGCCTGTACGACGAAGTAGTACGTCTGGCCGACGACCAGAGGAGAGACCACATACGTCGTCACGTTGCCGACGTCGATCGTCGTCGTATAAACGCCGCTGGTGGTTCCGTAAGACAACTTGTAGCCGGCGATGTTTGTTTCAGGATTCGGATTCCAGCTCGCGGTGGCTGTCGCCGCTTGAAGGACGGAGGCCGAGATCAGCAGAAAAAGCGCCGTCAACAAAAACGAGACGGCGGGTCGGCTGTGAGCCTGTCGGAATCGATAGGATGTCGGCGCGTCCAGTCCTGTCATCGTTAGTCCCCAGTGGGCTTCGAGTCCGCTACGTCGCCTGGACGCAGCTGGTCCGGAGATGCCTGAGCAATCCGAAAGCCCGACTTGTAAGAGGCGGTAAGACGAAGGCAGGAAAGGGGTTTTACGTTGTGCTCATGCGTGGCGGGCGCGATTATTCTTACGACTCTGCGATCGCTAATACAGAAACATGCCGCGCAGAAAAGTCCAATCGGCGCGGACACTTCGTCGCGTTCGTGCTGCAGTCGTGAGCAACACGACGCGGACGTAGCAGTCGCGCGCAGCGTCCAGATTTGCGGAGCCAGTCGATCGTGAAGGAGTGACCGACGCCAGGCGCGTCAGTGTCATCGGCGAGGAGTCGTAGCGCAACTCATCGACGTTTTTGCGATTGCTGTAACGACTCCGTAGTTTTCTCTCTTCCGTCATTACGACAAAAGTCAGCGGAATCGAGGACTTTTGTCACGAATCCCGATCCCCCTTAGAAATTGGAGGGGTCAGAGACCTCAGCCATACTTGACCGTAACTACTTGATGCGAAGCCAGATGCTACCCATCATGCGGCGTCGGAGTGTTGGTGGTCATCTTGCACAAGTGCCGGCCCACGGAGCCGTCAATAGCTGACGTCCTGCGGTCGACGCGCTGAAAGTCTTCCGCACTCTTTGAAGCAGTAAAGACGATGAGACAGCACGGAAAAGTGAATCTACTCGGAAACAGCCCCGCAATGATGGAGCTGAAGGAAGAAATCGAGCAGGTCGCTCGCTCCGACGGCAAGGTCCTCATCACGGGCGAGAGCGGCGTGGGAAAGGAACTCGTTGCGCGCTCGATTGGCGCCTCGAGCCTCCGCGCGGACGCTCCCTTCGTCCCGGTAAACTGCGCCGGCATTCCCGAAACCCTTCTCGAATCCGAACTGTTCGGTCACGTCAAGGGAAGTTTTACCGGCGCCTATCGCGATAAACCGGGAAAACTGGAGATGGCTGCGAACGGCACGATCTTCCTCGACGAAATCGGGGAAATGACGCTTCGCATGCAGGGCTTGCTGCTCCGTTACCTCGAGACCGGGGAGATCCAGACCGTCGGCGCCGACCGCGTTGCCATGGCGGCCAACACGCGGGTGATCGCCGCGACCAATCGCGTGCTCCGCGATCTCATTGCGCAGGGACAGTTCCGAGAGGATCTGTTCTACCGGCTGAATGTCATCCACCTCGTCGTGCCGCCCCTGCGAGAGCGGCGCGAGGATATTCCGCTCCTCATCGAACACTTTCTGCAGACGCTCATCACCAAGAACAACGGCAACGGCAACGGCCGGAACGGCGGCACGCATGGACCGGGTTACGGGACGATGGTGCGGAGCATCTCACCGCAAGCCGTCCAAGCGCTCACCGAATACTCATGGCCCGGCAACGTCCGCCAGCTGCAGAACGCGATCGAGAAACTGGTCGTCACCGGCAGACGCGAGGTCATCGAGCTCGACGACCTCCCGCTCGAGTTCAGAACATCTCCAGCCGCCGGCCTGCGTCCGCGGCGTGAGCGCCGCCGCACAGTCGTGGATGACTTGTTCAAGAAACTGATTGAAGAACGGCAGTCCTTCTGGTCCGCCGTCTATCCGCTGTATATGAATCGCGAAATCACGAGGGGCAATGTGCGTGATCTCGTGCACAAGGGTCTCGAGGAGGCGCGCGGTAACTACAAGATCGTGCTGCGCCTCTTTAACATCGACGCCGGCGACTACAAACGCTTTCTGAACTTTCTTCGAAAACACGATTGTCATCTGCCGTTCAAGGAATATCGGCAATAACCATGCGCCTCACAACCATCGGACTCCTGTCGGCTCTCATGCTGATGTTCAGCACTACGGGACGGGCCCAGCAGCCCGCTCGTCCGCTCCAGGCCGGCGCGCCGGCCGCGAACGGGACGGCAACGGCGGTCCCGCCCGGCTACATCATCGGCGCCGGGGATCTGCTGTCGATTGTCTTCTGGCGGGACAAGGACCTGTCGGCCGACGTCACTGTGCGGCCCGACGGCAGAATCTCTCTGCCGCTGCTCAACGAGGTCAAGGCTGCCGGGTACACGCCGGAGGAGCTCCGCGCAGCGCTGGCGCGGTCGGCGGCGAAATTCATCGAAGAGCCAGACGTCACCGTCATGGTCAAGGAGATCCACAGCCGGAACGTCTACATCACAGGCAATGTCGCGAAGGCGGCGACCTATCCATTGAACAACGACATGACCGTTCTGCAGCTGATCGCCGCGGCGGGCGGCCTGCAGGAATACGCCGACTCGAAGAATATCGTCGTGATTCGAACGGCCGACGGTCATCAGGAATTCCACAAGTTCAACTACAAGGACTTCGTGGGCGGGAAGCACATCGAGCAGAACATCATCCTGAAGCCGGGCGACACCGTCGTCGTCCCGTAGCCTCAAACGTATCTGATGCATGACAAGGGAATCGGCAGGGCGCTGGGTGTGGTCGCGTTAGCTCTCGTGTGCGCCGGCACGGCGCGAGCGCAGCCTGCGCAGCGACCGGCCGCGGGCGCGGTCTTCGGCGGCGCGAGTGCCAGCACAAGTGGAAAGGCGCTGGACCTGACGGTGGACATCAACGAGTCGTACGACCAGAACGTCACGGTCCGGTCCGGGTCCGATGAGTTCTCGCTGTTTCAAGGCAGCGGGGCCTACGTCGTGCTGACACCCAACCTGGACTTCGTGTCGCACGGAAACCGCGTGCAGTGGGCGATGAACGCCGGCTCGAACGGCCGGTACTACTCGGACACGGGTGAAGTGATCGTGACCAACGAGTCGGGTGCAGCCAATCTGAGCGTGCGCCTTTCGTCGTCGACGACGATGTCGCTCAACCAGAGCGTGGCGTATTCGGCGTCGCCGTTTGCGGGCCTGTTCGTTCCGTCAGTGGCGCCCGAGATCGGAAGCGCCGCGCCGCCGACGTCGAACTACTCGCTCGACGCGTTCAAGTCGTACACATCGGCAACGGGAGCAAGCGTCACGCACAGGATCAGTCCGCGGGCGACGATGTCGTTCGCGTCGGACCTGGGATATACGGCGACGCCCCGGACCGCAGGTTATCCCAGTGTGCAGAACCGCGACGTGGGCGGGCGCATCGCGTACTCGCTGAGCCGGGATCTTCGCCTCCAGTTCGGGTACACCTTCAGGCAGGGACAGTACGAGGGATCGCCGCGCTCGACGCAGCACGACCTCAACATCGGCATCGACTACAGCCGGCCGTTGTCGCGCACGCGGAAGACGGCGATCTCGTTCATGCTGGGTCCGACGGTCGCATCCGTGCCTCTGACGGTCGGATCGCAGGACGTCCGCCGCCAGTATCGGCTGATCGGGGACGCCTCCTTGAGACACCAGGTGGGACGGACGTGGGCGCTGCAGGCCAGCTATCGCCGCGGCATCGGAAACATCGAGGGATTCCAAGCCCCGGTATTCACGGCGGCGTATTCGGCGAGCGCCAGCGGTTTCCTGGGCCGGCGGACGGATTTGTCTCTAAGCGCGGCGTACTCGACAGGTGAATCAGCACTGACGACAGGCACACCCGACCAGTTCGCGACGTACACGGGCGACGCGCGCCTGCGGATCGCGATGACGCGGATGTGGGCCACGTACGTCGAGTATCTCTTCTACGACTACAACTTCAACCGCACCGTGCTCGCGGCGGGGCTTCCTCCCTCCCTGACGCGGAACGGCGTTCGGACCGGTGTGACCATGTGGATTCCCGTGAGGCGCCGATAGCCGTGCTGCCTGGAAAAAAGTTCACGGCTCAGGACATCGCGGACATTCTCAAGCGACGCGCCTGGATCATCGTCCTCTCGCTGGCAGTCTGCGCCGCCGGCGCGTTCGCCGTCTCCAGGCGCCTGCCGAACAAGTTCCGCTCCGAGACGCTGATCATGCTGATCCCGCAGCGGATCCCCGATGCCTACGTCAAGGCGCAGGTGACGGAGAGAATCGAAGACCGGTTGAATTCGCTCCAGGATCAGATTCTGAGCCGGTCGCGACTCGAACGCATCATCCTGGACCTCGATCTCTACGAGGACCTGCGCCGGACGCTGCCGATGGAAGACGTCGTGCAGCGCATGCGCGATGACATCGCCGTCAAGGTCGAGGGAAAGGAACGCACAATCGGGGGCCCGCAATCGTTTCGGATCTCCTACGTCAGCCGCGAGGCCAAGACGGCCCAGAAGGCCACGGAACGGCTGGCGTCGCTGTTCATCGAAGAGAACATGCGCGACCGCGCGAACGTCGCCGAGGACACGAACCAGTTCCTCGACTCGCAGCTCAAGGACGCGAAGCGCCGGCTCGTGGACCACGAGAAGAAGCTCGAGGAGTACCGGAGCCGTTTCGGCGGCGAGCTGCCGACGCAGGTCGCGAGCAACCTGCAGGCGATTCAGAACGCGCAGGTGCAGCTTCAGAATCTGGCCGAGGCGTCCGACCGCGCCCGCGAGCGGCGTCTCGTGCTCGAGCGCGAGGTAGCCGATCTCGAAGCCGACCTGACGATCGCCACGGCTCCCCAGATGACTGCTGGCACACAGGACCCGATCCCGGCCGGCGAGTCCATCGAGCAGCAGCTTCAGGCGGAGCGCGCGAAGCTCGACGCGTTGCAGTTGAAGTTCAAGCCCGATCACCCGGACGTGCGGGCGGAACAGCGGAAAATCCGCGACCTCGAAGCGCGTCTGGCCGCGCAGCCCCGCGAGCGCCCTGCCGCCGCGCAGGCGCAGCCGGAGAACGTCGCGAGCGGACTCTCACCAGCCGAGCGGATCCGGCAGCAGCGCATCAAAGATCGCAAGCTGCAGATCGAGGACATCGACCGGCAGCTCGCCGAGAAGCAGGAGCAGGATCGAAAGCTGCGGGCTGTCGTGGCGGACTATCAAGCAAGGCTGGACGCAGTGCCGAAGCGCGAATCGGATCTGGTGGAACTCACGCGCGACTACACCACGCTCCAGACGTCGTACCAGAGCCTCTTGCAGAAGCGAGAGGACGCGACGCTGGCCGCGAACCTCGAGCGCCGGAACATCGGGGAACAGTTCAAGGTCCTCGATCCAGCGAGGGCACCGGAGCGTCCGTTCAGCCCCAACCGGATGGTGATCGATCTGGAGGGTGCGGCCGGCGGGCTCGCCATCGGTCTGCTCATCGTGGGGCTGCTCGAATACAGCGACTCGAGCTTCGCGACCGAGGACGATGTGGTGCGGGTGCTGAACATGCGGGTGCTTGCGCTGGTGCCGCTGATGGCGGACGAGGAGCCACGCCCGGCGCGGAAGTGGAAGGCCGCCACCATCGGCATCGTGGCCGTCGCGCTTACCGCGTCAGGCGCGGCGCTCGCTTTCTGGAGGCTGCACTAGCGGACCGCCATGTATCAGGCCTATTACGGACTTCGCGAGCTGCCGTTCGAGCTGACGCCGAATCCGAGGTATCTGTTCTTCACGAAACAGCACCGGGAGGCCCTGAGCAATCTTCAGTACGGCCTGTCGGCCGCCAAGGCCATGACGGTGCTGATCGGCGATGCCGGCACCGGGAAGACGACCCTGCTGCGCGCGGCATTCGAGTCCGAGTTGTGCCGGAACGTGAACTGCGTGTACCTGAACAACCCGGCGCTGACGCGTCGCGAGTTCATCGAGGTGTTGTCCGAGCGCTTCGGGCTCGGGGCGCGCGCCAGCGAGTCGAAGGCCGTTCTCCTGCAGGCGCTCCAGCGCGAGTTGCAGGCGCGGCGCAGCTGCGGTCAGATCACGGCGCTGGTGATCGACGAGGCCCAGAGCCTCAGCGCGGAGCTCCTGGAAGAGATTCGACTGCTGGCGAACATCGAGACGGAAACCGAGAAGCTGCTGCCGCTGGTGTTGACGGGACAGCCGGAGCTGCGCGACCGGTTGAACGAACCGGGTCTGCGGCAGCTGAAACAGCGCGTCACGCTGCGGTGCGAGATCGTGCCGCTTGGCCTCGAGGAAACGTGCGCCTACATCGCGTTCCGCGTTCGAACGGCCGGCGGTGACGCCTCGAAGCTGTTCACGCGCGAGGCCGTGAAGCTCGTCCACGAGAAGTCGCGCGGTGTGCCCCGCGTGATCAGCGTCATGTGTGACAACGCGCTGATCAGCGGTTGCGCGCTCGAGCGACGACCGGTCGATCGGGCCATCATCGCGGAGGTCGCCCGCGATTTCGATCTCGACGCCGGTGAGGATCCGGTGGAAGCTGGTCCGGGGGTGCCCGAGCCTCCGCCCGTTCAGTCCCTGCAGGACGCGGACGACACGCCCGTGCCGGAGCGCGGGCGGCGGTTTTCTTTCTTTGGACGCTGATCCAGCAGGTGTGAGATGAGTCGAATCGACGAAGCGTTGCGGCGGGCCACACAGACGGCCCCAGTCTCTTCAGACAGCTCCACGCCGGCGTCTGCCCTGGCGGGCATGTCAAGCGAGATCGATCCGTCGACGCTCGACGCGTACGTTGTCGAAGAACCGCGGAAACCGCGCGAGAGCGTCGCGGCGTTTCCGAAGCCGGCAGCCTCCAGGCTGCAGGTTCAGGCGGCACCGAGACCGATCATCGTCCCCGAGGCGTTTCAGAGCAGGCTCGTGGTGGGCCGCACGATCTCGTCAGCGACCATCGAGCAATATCGGCGGCTCGCCGCGATCCTGCACGAGCTGCACGAGAAAGAGGGACTGAAGCGGCTGATGGTGACCAGCGCCGTCCCGGCGGAAGGCAAGACGCTCACGATCGCCAACGTCGCGCTGACGCTCAGCGAGTCGTTCCGGCAGCGGGTCCTGCTCGTCGATGCCGACCTCCGCAGGCCGTCGCTCCATGATCTGTTCGGCGTCCCCAACGGCACGGGCGTGTCGGACGTCGTCGCCGGAAGCGGGCACTCGATCTCCCCGCTGCAGATCTCGAGCTGTCTCAGCCTGCTGACCGCGGGGCAGCGTCTGTCGAGCCCGCTGGTGATGCTGACGTCCGAACGCCTCCGCGACATCATCGTCGACGCGTCGGAGCACTTCGACTGGGTCCTGCTGGATACGCCGCCGGTGGGCTTGCTGCCCGATGCGCAGCTGGCCGCCCGCATGAGCGACGCCGCGCTGTTCGTCATCGCGGCCGGATCGACGCCCTATCGGCTGGTGCAGCGCGCCATCGCGGACCTCAATCCGGAGCGTATCGTCGGTACTGTGCTCAATCGCGTGGACAAGCGGATGCTGGAGACGAGCGGCTCCTACGGCAGCTACTACGACGGCGCGGCGCTCCACGAAGCCGGCACACGCTGAGCTGACGCCGGCATGAACGACCTCAAAGAGAAGACGATTCGTGGTAGCTTCGTCAGGATACTCGCCCAGGCGGCGAATTTCCTGTTTCGCATTGGATCGCTGATGATCCTGGCGCGATTGTTGGGACCTCAGGACTTCGGCCTGGTCGGGATGGCTACGGCGTTTACCGGTGTCCTGAATCTGTTCCGTGACTTCGGACTTTCGACTGCCTCCGTCCAGCGTGAGAACGTTACCGAAGAACAGATTTCCGCTCTCTTCTGGATCAACGTTCTCATGGGCCTGCTACTCGCAGGGCTTGCGTTGATTTTCGCGCCGGTCGTCGTTCACGTCTATCACGAGCCTCGTCTGCTGCAGATCACGATGATCCTGGCGAGTGGGTTCGTATTCAACGCTCTCGGGGTGCAACACTCTGCCCAACTCCAACGTCATCTGCGGTTCACCGCCTTGGCCGTGATCAACGTTGGTAGCCTGGTGGTGAGCACCGTGGTGGGGATGACGTTCGCAAAGCTTGGTTTCGGATATTGGGCCCTGGTCGCAATGACCGTGACGCTTCCTGCCGTGAGCACCATCGGCGTGTGGATCGCGGCAGCGTGGATCCCGGGCATGCCGCGCCGAGGGGCCGGTATCCGGTCCATGATTCGTTTCGGGGGCACGCTGACACTCAACGGGCTGGTGGTTTACATTGCCTACAACATGGAGAAGGTTCTACTTGGCCGGTTCTGGGGAGCCGAGGCGATTGGACTCTACGGGCGTGCGTATCAGCTGATCAACATTCCAACCGAAAACCTGAACTCATCCGTCGGTGAAGTTGCGTTCGCGACACTGTCCCGCCTGCAGCACGACCGGCCAAGGTTGAGAAACTACTTTCTCAAAGGCTATTCGCTGGTCCTGGCAATGACCGTCCCGATCACAATCATGTGCGCGGTTTTCGCCGACGACCTGATCTTTGTTCTGCTCGGGCCAAAATGGAAGGACGCGGCGATCGTCTTTCGGTTGCTGGCTCCGACGATGATCGTTTTTGCGATGATCAATCCCTTGGGGTGGTTGCTGTTTTCCTTAGGATTGGTAGAACGAAGTCTACGTGTCGGCTTGGTGCTGGCGCCAATCGTGATTGCCGGGTACTTAGCAGGATTGCGCTATGGTCCGAGTGGAGTGGCGCTGGGCTACTCCATGGTGATGGTGCTGTGGGTTCTTCCGCATATCGCCTGGTGCGTCCGCGACACTGGAGTCGCACTCAGCGACATTCTGGTTGCGGCCGGGCGTCCGCTGGCGTCCGGCTTGGTCGGTGCGGCTGCAGCTTCCAGCGCGCACTACATCTGTTCGCCCTTCATGCCTCCCCTGCCGAGGCTCCTTGTCGCAGGACTCGTGCTGTGTGCCGTCTACGTCAGCATGCTGTTCTACGTCATGAGGCAGAAGAGTTTCTATCTCGACGTCTTGCGGGGCCTGAAGAAGCGTCCGTCAGTTGAGGAGAGAGCGCTCATGCTCGCTTAAGCGCCGACCTGATGCACTGAGTGTACAGTGCAGACAGTAGCCGTCACATTTCTGAGCTCAGACGCGTTACGGACACCAGCAGGAGTACAGATTCGAAGGCGGGCAAGTGGGTTGAGGTTTGAAGCAAAGAGGAGATCCTAGCTTAGCTACGCTCAACGGCCACGCAAAGGTGGATAGTGTGCCTTTCATGTCTGAAATTTTGGCTTTTTGCGGAAAGCAGTTCGCAAGTCTACAAGCGCACAAAACTTGCGACACTATCTTTCCGGTTCGAGGGCGGCGGGCAGCTCAATCCGCGTATCTGTCAATCTTGCTGCAGTGCGCGATCTCCTACGGCACGGCGCTCCACAAAGCCGGCACACTCTGAATGGCACCTCCGAGCGACTTTTCATACGAGCTATTCGACCTCTCCGATGTTAAGACGTACCCGCTGGATGCACGTCGGAGCAAAACCCACGTCTCGAACTTCTGCAATCCCCAGCAGGCCGGCGGACAGTTCAGAGCGTTCATCGACTCGCTGCCGGACATTCTGGCCGCCGGCGACCTGAAGGCCGTCGTCCGCTCGATCATCGAAGCCAAGCAGAGTCGCAACGGCGTCCTGTGGGGATTGGGCGGTCACGTCATCAAGACCGGAGTGGGGCCGGCGCTCATCCAGCTGATGGAGCACGGATTTGTCTCGGCGCTCGCGGCGAACGGCGCCGCGATGATTCACGACTTCGAAATCGCTTTCATCGGCGCGACGTCCGAGGACGTCGACGAAGCGCTCGGCCCCGGTCGCTTTGGCATGGCTGATGAGACCGGCCGGATTCTGAACGAGCTGATCCGCGACGGAGCCACTGAAGGCCTCGGGATCGGACAAGCCGTGGGCCGCTTCTTGAAGTCACAGAACACGCCGTATGCGCAGAAGAGCGTGCTGGCGGCGGCCGCCAGGCTCGATATTCCGATCACCATTCACGTCGCGATCGGTACCGACATCATCCACATGCACCCGGCGGCATCCGGGACTGCTCTCGGCGAAGGCGCCCTTCGAGACTTCCGCTACTTCGTGACGAACGTGTCGCGATTGAACCGCGGCGTCTACATGAATTGCGGCTCGGCGGTCGTGCTCCCTGAAGTATTTCTCAAGGCCATTGCCTTGTCCCGCAATCGCGGCGTCGAGTTTTCCGGACTCACCACCGTCAACCTCGACTTCCTTCGAATGTATCGTGCGATGACGAATGTCGTGGCTCGTCCGACGATAACGAGCGGCCGTGGATATTCTCTCGTGGGCCATCACGAGATCATGATTCCACTCCTGGCGGCCGCGGTCCTCGAGTTCGATTCCTGAGTGCCATCACCGCTGGATCATTGGCTCAGCCCTGATGGTCCGGTCGATCAATGAGCAGATGGCATGCATGATCGTGCGGTGCACTTCCTGCACGCGTGGAGTCGCGGGCTCCGCGACGTTCAAATGAATGTCCGCATCGGCACCCATCTTCCCGCCGTCGCGGCCCGTCATCGCAATCGTCACCATCCCCCTCGCCTTCGCCGCAGCCAGCGCGACTTCGACGTTCGGGGATCGACCGCTCGTCGAGATCCCGAACGCCACATCGCCCTCGCACCCCAGAGCCTCGACTTGGCGAATGAAAACGCGTTCGTAACCGTAATCGTTGCCGATGGCCGTTAGCACGGACGAATCAGCCGTAAGCGCGATGCCCGGCAGTGGCTGGCGCTCGCCCTCGAAGCGTCCTACCAGTTCTGCAACGAGGTGCTCGGCGTCCGAAGCGCTCCCTCCGTTGCCAAAGGCCAGGACCTTACGGCCGGTCATGACCGCCCGACAAATCGCCTCAGCCGCGATCACAATTTGGTCAAGGCGCTGCGCTGCAAATCGCTGGTGAGCGGCGACCGTTTCCGCGAAGATCGCGCGGGTGGTCTCCAAAGGCTCCGTAGACATGAGTCGCCCCCGTCAGAAACTAAAGTCATTCGTTGCGCCGACTTTCCCAACTGCCTTGCCTCGTGTCGGGCGCATGTATCGCATGTAAGTGGCTTAATAGCAATGAGTTACATGATATCACCCCGGCCGGCGCGCCCGGTGTGCCGTTTGCCTTATGAATGGTGTGGGCCAACTTACTGGCAGGCTGTCTTCGGAATCCAGATGACTCTCGACCAACTGACCGATCCGTTAGCCAAGCATGTGGCTGAGTTCGCCAGCCGCCGGGTGCTCGTGCTCGGCGATGCGATGCTCGACGAGTACCTGCACGGCGACTGCAGCCGTATTTCTCCTGAAGCGCCTGTGCCGGTTCTTCGCGTCAAC
>Ga0126379_10002446_pt1 | contig 11838 bp, 11 predicted proteins | sample PanSoiMetPlot_24_FD_92640 | JGI IMG/M metagenome (GOLD analysis project Ga0126379, IMG submission 92640) | Tropical forest soil microbial communities from Panama - MetaG Plot_24 | ecosystem: Environmental > Terrestrial > Soil > Tropical forest > Bulk soil | place: Panama | collected 2016-02-17
GAAGCTGCCACCGCCCTTGGGCGCGTACCCAGGGGCAGCCATTTAGGGACCGAAGAGGAAGCTCGGGAAGTTGAGGCCGCCGAACGCCTGCGAGGCCGCGTTCGCCTTCTGCTGCTGGGTCATCGGGCCGGAGATGCCGGGAAGCGACAACTGTCCGTTCAGCGCTGCCTGGATGAGCGCGTTCGCTCCTTGCACGTTCCCCTGCTTCAGGTAGGCGTTCGCCTGCTTCTGGATCTCGTTGAAGATCGGGACGTTGTACTGCTGCTTCAACTGCTGCGCCGTCGTCTGGGTGATGATCGGCGCGTTCACACCCGGTTGGTTGTAGTAGGTGGCGAGCACGCTCTCCGCGTCCCCCTGCGTGAGACCGAGCGTCTTCAGGCGCGAGAGCGCAGACGTGTAGTCCATCGCTCCCGTCGCCTTCTGGTTCGCCTGGTCGGCCGGGGACAACTGGCTCCAGGGGACTCGCTTGCCTCTCGCCGTGAAGCCGTAGCCGCCGAACATCCCTGCCGCCAGGTCGTCTGCCTTCGAGACGAGGCTCGCGCGCGCGTCCGGCGTCAGGCCCGCGTACGCGCCCGTCCCCTTGCCGCCCGTTCCGGCCTTCTGCGCGCGCGTCAGCGAAGCCTGTGCGGAGGTCAGGCGCGCGGTCGCGATGTTGTTGTGGTAGTTGACGAGGTTCGCGCCCATCCAGCGGTCCAGCGCGAACTTCGCAGCATTCGACCCGGCCGTCGCGCGAAGCTGCGCGTACTGGTAGAGCAGGTTCTGGATGTTCATCTTCTGCTCGGTCTCGTACTGCAAGCCCGAGAGAACACCCGCCGCGCGTGCGCGCGCCTCGCCCGAAAGCGCGATCCCGAGTTGCGGGACCTGGCCCATCATGTTCGCGGTCAGGTCCTGCATCTTCCCGAGGTAGTCGGTGATTGCCCCGGACTGAAGCTGCTGCTGGAGCGCCATTCCCTGCTCGCGCCCCTGCATCTGCATCGCCTGCGCCTCGCCCGCGGCACCGATGTCCTTGTAGTAGCCGGACTGCGCGAGCGCCTGGCCGGGGGCAGAGCCGAAGACGTACGACTGCGCTGCCGAGGTATCGGTCGGTGTCGCCCCCGCGGGCGCGAGACCGGCCGCGGTCTGGGTCACCGTGCCGGGAGCGGTCGCACCACCGATCCCAGAGAGCACGTTCCCGAGCGCCGTGTACTCCGAACCGACGCGCGGCATCGCGCCACCGGCAGCCGTGTACGCGCCCTGCATCGCCGCCGCCTTCGCAGCGGCCTGCGACATCGCATTCTGGAGGCCGTAGTTGATCGCGTTGACGCCCGTCGAGTAGGCGGGCATGAGCGCGTTCATCGCCTGCTGGTTCCAGTTCGTCTTCCCGAGACCCGCCATCAGCGAGGTCGGGGTCATCCCTCCCGGAAGCGACGGCCACGGCGTCATCCCCGCCTTCGCGAGCGTGGAGGGGATCTGGCCGATCCCCATGTAGTTGACGAAGTTGCCGTAGTCGGGCGGAGTCGCCGTGATCGCAGGCCCACCGGCAGCGGCCGGGTTCGTCACCCTCACCGTCTTCGTCGGCACCTTGCCGGGACGGGTCGCCGTCGCAGCCATCAGCGGATCCCGTAGAAGGCGTTCGTCGCCCTACCCTTGGCGATCTGGGCTGGAGTCAGCTTGTACGTCGGTCCCGCAGGAGCCTTCGGCACCGTCTTCGGAGCGACCGGTGGGGGCGTCGAGCCTGCGGGCGTCTGTTGCCCCTGTCCCTGCGCCCAGGAGACCAACTGGTTCAGGTAGTCCTGGTCCATGTAGAGCGCGTTCGGAGGGATGTAGGTCTGCGAGACGAACTGCGCCGCCTGCGCGCGCGCGTTCTGGAGCATGTCCTGGATCTGCGCCTCGGTCTGTGCGCGCTGCTGCACGCCCTGGTTGATCTGGCCCATCAGATCCGAATACGCCCCTGCGCGCGCACCGCCCGCCTGCTGGGCGATATCGGTCATCCCCGAGGTGTACGCGCCCGAGGCGAGCATGCCGCGCGCCGCCATCTCGTTCACCGTGTTCGCGCTCGCGATGTCCTGCTGGCGCTGGATCTGCGAGAGCGCCGAGTACTGGTTCCCGGCCGCTGCGTCGATGTCGGCCTGGTTCAGGTACGGGGTCGCACCGCCGAGCTTCGACATGTCCATCGTCGCCGGGTTCCAGCCGTAGTTGTAGAGCGCGTTCCGAAGCTGGCCCGACAGGTTGATGTCGGCCTGGGCGCGCATCGGCCCCGCCTGCGACTCCGCACCCTGGGTGAGGTAGTTCGCGTTGATGAGCGCGTTCCAGTCCGGCTCCTGCCACGTCGGCATCGTCGGCGGGCCAGGCGGCTTGTTCTGCGGCTGCTCTCCTCCACCCGCTGGCGCGGGCGGCTTCAGCGTGTATCCCGACGTGTACGGGTTGTAGGTGCCGCCGTAGGCATCGGTGACCGGAGCGCCGTAGGACGGCATCTTGATCCCGGAGACGTAGCGCGAGGTCGTCGGGTCGTAGTAGCCCGGTGAGTACGTTCCTCCCGCTGGTCCTGTCGCCATGCCCGCGTAGATCGGCGGAGGCTTTGGCTTCGGTGCAAGCCCCGCCGCCGACCGCTGGACCTGGAGTGCTGTCGGGGGCTTCGGGAGCACCATCAGCGAGAGTCTAGGGAGGGCATCAGATGTAGCGGATCATCGCGGCGAGCGTGAGGAAGGCCGGAGCGTCGAGCGAGTCGTTGATGTTGCCCGAGCCTCCATCGACCGCGTTCATCGCCGCACCGCCGTCCACGCCTCCGGCGGTCGCAGACCAGGAGCGGTCGCCCGAGGTGCCGTCCTTGTAGTTGACGAGGCCCGCATTCGCGAGTGGATGCATGTGCGGCGTGTGCCGATGCTTCGGGCGGCGGCGGTTCTTCGCGACTCCCTCGCTCGCACCGAGCGCCGACACGTCCGCGTGGCCGCCCGACTGCGCCCAGCCGACGATGGCTCGCCCGTCGAGATCGGGGACGTTGAAGGTGGTCGAGCCGTCACCGACGCCGAAGGTCGTGCCGATGGCCTTGTAGAGCGTGTTGTAGACGCCCGTGCGCGCGTACGCGCCGCCGTTGCACCAGAGGAAACCGTCCGGGAGCGTGGCTGCGGCGAAGATCATGATCCCGCCGACCGGGATCTGGGTTGCGTTGCCGCCGCTGCTGCCTGCGCTCGTGCCGCCCGCGACGTTGCCCTGCGCGTTCTCCACGAACCACTCCAGCCAAGTCTTGAACTGGAGCGGGAAGTAGAACGGATCGCTGAACAGGCGCGCGATCAACTGCTGCTCCTCGGGCGTGAGCGGTGCGCCCTGCGGAGTGAGCGGGACGCCACCGCCGCCGATAGCGCTCATCGCAGCGAGCCGAGGTCCTTGATGGTGGTGATGTCGACCTGGATGTCGAAGATCTCGCCCACCCCGACCGCTGCGATTGCGTCGAGCACGACCTTGGCTCCGTAACCGGAGTCGTTCAGGTCGAAGCGGTCGCGCGTGTAGGCGTTGCCGGGGACGATGCTCATCGTCGGGTCGCCGTCCATATAGGCGGTGAGCGGCTCCACGATGAAGGCCATCTGGAGCACCGGGGTCGTCAGCGCGACGGTGTGGTCGACCTGGATGATGTGCGAGCAGTAGAGGTTGACGAACTGCTTCGGCACGTCCCCGCCCAGCCGCGTCCAGCCTGTCTCCAGATGCGGCAACACCGCATCGCCATCGCCGTCGTACTGCTGGAGCAGGCTGATCGTCTGGTTCGGATCCTTCGAGGACTGCGGGTTGAAGAGCGGCGAGATGTAGGAGAGCTTCAGCGGTCCCGGCGTCACCGACGAGTTGCCCCCCGTGTAGCCGTCCCCGAACCAGGCGATGTCGGAGGTGCCGACCACCGTCGGGATCAGGCAGGACGGGTAGACGTTCGAGAAGCGGCTCCAGGTGCGGTTGTTCAGGTCGCAGACGAGGATCGTCGGGTAGTCCTCGCGCTCGGTGTCGGAGACCTGGATCGTCGTCGGGACGAAGACGACAAGCTGGTCCTGGAACACGTCCGCGTGGACCTGCGCGCCTGGGCGCATGTTCTTGTACAGGTCGAACCAGAACGAGTGCAGGCCGCCCTGGTCGGTGAGGCAACGGACCGACGCGCCGTCGGTCATCTGGACGCCGTTCGGGTCGGCCCAGACGACGTTCTCCAGCCAGTGGCAGATCGAGGCGGGGTTCGGGCAGCCGATGTGCTCGGAGAGCACATCCACGAACATGTCCGAGTTGGTGACGAGCGTCCCCGGCGGCAGCGTGCCCCGGATCCGCTCGATGGAGCCGTCGTGGAAGACGAGGATCTGTGAGGACATCGCCGCCATTCCCCGCACCGTGTTCGAGACGCCGATGGTCGCGCCCAGGCTCGTGGGTGGGTTCGGCATGTCCCAAGGGCTGAGCGGCCCCAGGTTCGGAGCCGTCCCGGAGGCCTCCGTCGGGGAGAAGTAGACGGTCTGGTCACCTGCGCCGGAGACGACGAGGTGGTTCTTGTAGGTGATCGCGACCGAGCCTTTCGGGGCGGAGGAGTGGATCGGCCCGGATGTCCAGGCGGAGCCGTTCCAGGTCGCATACCAGGGGACCGACGCACCCGGGGTCTTGTTACAGAAGTAGGCGCGGTTGGTGAGGAGCGTCCCGTTCTGGAGCAGGCCGAATCCGGGCGTTCCTCCGGGGATCGCGCTACGCGACCCGTCCGAGGCCACGTCGTAGAGCGTGCCGCCCGACTCCACGATCAGCTTCGGGCCTGCGCTGAAGGCGGCGTGCAGGCCGCCGGTCGGCGGAGTGGAGAACGCCGTCCCGAGCGAGACGTAGCCGCTCCGGTAGGCGAGCCTTCGCCCGTGCCGGTTGAGGATGAAGTCGCAGATGTCCCAGAGGAAGCCGGGAGGCATCGAGTCCATCGGGAAGTCGCGCGAGAAGCCGCGCACGTCCCCGAGGACGGAGAACGGCCCTCCCCCTCCGCCGCGCGGCCTCGCCATCTAGAACCCGCGGATCGTGTACGAGCCGGAAGAGGAGAGGCTGCCGAGCGCGTCGGTCAGGTCGCGCCTGCGCGTTCCCTGCGGCGTGGCGCGCTTCTCCACGATCCGCTTGATCCTCGCGACATCGCCGGAGAGTCCGTCCTGGCCCTCGTAGAGGAGACGCCACCGCTCCCCGAAGCTCGAAGCCGAGTGCTGGATCAGGTCGGCGCTCTTCCAGAGCGCGAAGTTGACGATGGCGGGATGGAACTCGGGCGCGATCCAGCCGAAGGCGATCTGCGACGGGTCGTCCGTGTCGCCCGAGAGCGGCGTCGGGCGGAAGGTGCCGTGCGCCTCGACGTAGGTGTCCACGTCCACGATGGGCGCGACCCAGAGCAGCGGCTCCAGGTAGGCGAAGCCGTAGCCGCCGTACTGCTGGGCGCGCACCGCCTCCTCGCGCGACATCCGGTCCAGGTAGCCGTAGCCGGGGAAGACGATGTCCTTGAGCGCGATCACGACCGGGTCAAGCTGATGCGCGATCACGCCCGCCTTCAGGCCGAGGTTCATGTACTGGTTCGAGGGCCGCGTGCGCGAGAGCAGGTCCACGACGCCCTCGTTGATGAACCGCTTCGCGTAGGCGGTCTCGTCGTTCGCCGCCCGGGTCGAGAGGCCGAGCGTGTGGACGACATCGCCCCACATGTCCTTGAAGACCATGGCCGCGATGTTACGGAGGACGGCGGACGGGGCTGCCCTTCGGGACCTTCATCGAAGGCCGGACGACATGGAGGCTCCGCTCCATGTGCTCCCGCTCGCGCTCCAGCGGGATCCCGGGGCTGACGATGTTGTGGTCGTCGTACATCTGCTTCTGGAGCAGCCAGCCCTGCTCCTTCGCAACCGGGAAGCCGCAGACCCGGCAGCGGATCGGGAACGCCACCTCGAACTGCTCCAGGCAGTTGCAGCACATGTAGCCGAGGCGTAGACGCTCCTTCGCCGCCTCGGTGACGACGTAGATCGCGTCCGGCATCATCCGCCCGTCCTCAAGCTGGAAGCTCCGGCTCGGGTGAACCTCTACGTCGAGCAGGATCTCCTTCCAGGGGAGCGGCTCAGGCACTGACCGTGTGCTCCTTCTCCATCTCGATCATCTCCTGGAGCGCCTCGATCACCTCCGGCCGCTTGCGCCCGAACACCTGCTCGTAGTAGAGGACCTGGTCGAGATCGAAGCCGTCCTCGGCCAGCTTCATCACAAGCTGCTCCGGGTCACCCTCGAAGGCGTCGTAGCGCGGGAACGGCGCGGAGATGGGCGTGCCGGTGACGAGCAGCAGGTCGTTCGGGGTCGTCTGGCAGATCCCGATCAGCTTCTCCTCCACGAGCGTCTTGGTCGCGGAGTCCCAGCCCTCCTTCTCGGCCTCCTCGTCGGTGTCGTAGACGGCGATCCGATTGACCGCGTCCGAGGGTGTCGCCTGGTCCAACTCCTGCGTGTTGCCGTGGAAGTTGAACTGCTTGCGCGCCATCGCCTCCTCGTTCTCGAACACGAAGCTGCCGTCCACCATCGGGACGAAGCGCGCGTAGATCGGCTCCTGGGTGATCTCGATGGAGCCGTCTCCGAGCGCGCGTTGGCGCTGCGGACGGATCTGGACGATGTAGCCCGGGTACTGGGTCAAGAACCGCATCAGGCTCCTTCCGTTTTCACATGAAATCGCAGGAGGTGGACAGGCGGCCCTGCCCACCTCCAGGCATGAGGGAACATGCCCCGCGATTATGCGATACCGGTCAGCATCCCGTGCGTGCGCTCCTGGGCGACCTCCCAACCCATCTCGGTCAGGTACTCCGCCGCGACCTTGTCGTCGCCCGGGTTCTGCCGGTTCGTGAGCAGCGAGGTGTCGCGGTCGCGGAGCGGGCGGCGCTCCACGTTGGTCATGTCGATGACGAAGAGGTTGCCGTTGTACCCGTTCGCGCCGGTCGGGTAGTTCGACCACTCCTTCTTGACCACGACCGGGACCTGGTAACCGAACACGCCGGAGATGACCCCGTCCACGCGGACGCCGTGGATGGTCTGCGGCTGCGGCTGCCAGAACGCGCCCTGGCCTGAGCGGTGGAAGCGACTGATGTAGTACGCCCCCTGCGTCCCGGTGAAGATGACCTTGTCCGAGGACCCCTTCGCAAGCACCGTCGCCAGGAACAGATCGAGGAAGTCGGAGGTCAACTCGCCGCCGACGTTCTGCTTGTTCGTGACGATGAACTCGATCAGCCCGCCGGACGCGCCCTGCGGGTCGGTGATCGTGAAGAAGTCGCGCGCGCCGAAGAAGCCGTTGTGCTCCAACTCACGCTTGTGCTCGACGGCCTTGCGTGCCGCCTCCTTCGCAGGCTCGCGGCCTCCGTACAACTCGATGGAGGTCGCGGTGCCCGAGAACACCCAGGACGTGCGGAACGTCTGGGTGTAGTTGTAGCCGAGCACCCGGCGGCTGTACTTCGGGTTCGGGTACGACGATCCCTGCGGGAACGCCGAGCCGATGAACACGAGCTTGTCGCCCGAGGTCCCCGCTGCGGCTGCGGCAGAGCCGAGTCGCGTGGCGCGGACGGTCAGGTTGCCAGCCGAGGGAACGGCGGTGACGAGCATCGCCTCGCCCGTTCGCATGTTCCGGAGGATGTCGTTCGGCTGGATCGAGTTCGTGTCGGACGCGCCGACGGGGATCGCAGTCGCGCCGGAGGCATAGCCCGCGGCGGCGACGGTGAAGAGGTTGTTGACGTACTGCTCTTCGAGCCAGTTGAACTTCTCGCGCGTGGCCGCGCGCGAAGGCATCCGGCTCGTCATCGTGGTGAACTGGGTCTGGTCGGGATCGAGACGCCGCATGGTCGGATCCATGTCCACGACCTTCTCGTCGGGCAGGACCTCCTCGGTGTCTACGAAAGCGCCGACGGCAACGTCAGCCATCGCGTATCTCCTTCGAGTTCGGTTGTCACCGGCTCTTGGAGTACCGCCTCAAGCGGTTCCGCGCTTGCCCCCGCGCTGCTTCTTCCCTGGTCGGCTTTGCGGTGCCCGGGAGTCGAAGCTCCGCCGAGACTAGCTCACTGCTGCCCGGCGTGCCACTGCCGCCTCGTTCTGGCATCTCCGGCATCTTCGTGCCGTGCCTCGCTCTGGCCGACCGAACTCCGCGTAGGAGTGGCCTCTCCGGCAGTGTGTACGCCGCTCCTGGTCGAGCCGTTGATGCTCGGCGGGAGTGACGGCAATCAGGTGCTCCAGATTGATGCAGCGAGGGTTGCCACAGACGTGATGAACGTGCAGCCCCGGTTGTGGGCCGTGCTCCTGTTCGTAGAGGTAGCGGTGGAGAGGAAGCGACGTTCGACCACCTCGGGTCACACGGCCATAGCCGTTCTTGTCGGTATAGCCCTCCCAGAGGACGCACTCACTCGTCATGCCATTGGCCCGCTCTTCTCCATTCCTCGGTCATCGCCGCCATGAACGGCGATGTCGGCGGGGGCGTGCGCCGGTTCGGCGTGCCGGTGAGCACACCAGCGGCCTGGCGGCGAAGCTCCCCCTCCTTCGCGATCTGCGCCTCGCGCTCCGAGTCGCGCACGACCCGCCGCGTGACTCTTCCTTCCCGGACGAGGTCGTAGACGGCCTGGAAGGCGAGGTCGCGCTCCTGGTCCGAGCCGTAGAGGATCGCCTGCGTGTAGGGGTGGTACTCGCCAAGCTCCCCGATCTTCGCCATCATCGGCTGCCCGTAGGCCTGGAGGTCGATCCCGAGCCGCTTCACCGATGCGTCGATCATCGTCTCGGCGCTCTGGCCGTTCTGCTGTGTGGCGGCGGCGTAGGCCGCCTGGCGCTGCTGCTCCATGAACGCCATCTCGACCTGGCTTGCGATCTGACCGGCGGCGAGCGGGTTCTCCTGGGCGACACGGGCGATCACCGCCTGGTAGAGCGCCTCGTTCCCCGTCCCTTTCGCCTGCGCCGCGGCGGCGAGCGGGTTCGTCATCGCGTTCTCGACCCACTGCTCCTCGGAGGCCGACATCGGCATCCCGGTCGGCTGCTGGGAAAGCTGGCGCTCCAGGTTCTGCGAATACTCGTACCACTGGTAGCCGAGTTGCTCCGCCTCGCGGACCTTCGCGCCCTGCCGGGAGAGCGCCTGCTCCTGGTTGTGCGCGACGTTCGCAAGCTGCTCCAGCGTCACCTCGTCGCCGTACTTGCGCTTCGCCCAGGCGAGACCCTCCCCGACGTAGTCCTCGTCCTCTTCGGAGGGGGTAGGCTCTTCGCCCTCCTCCGGCGCTTCCGGGATCTGGGGGGCCGGAGTCTCGGGAGCCGCCGGAGGGGCATCCTCCACGACCTGCGGCTCGATCTCAGGCGTGTCCGCCTCCGGGATCTGGTCGGTGACGCGAACAGCCTCGCCGGGGCTGCGCGGAGTCCCGCCCAGCAGCGCGCTCATCTTCCCTTCCAACTCTGCGGCGAACTCGCGCTCGCTCAGGCTCTCAGGCTCGTTCGTACTCAAGCGGGATCTCCTCCTCCATCTCGATGCCCTGCTCGCGCATGAACTGCTCCAGCGTGTGCTGGGCGTTGCGAGGGACACCGACGAACCACATCAGCGCGGCAATCGTCCCCCGGATCGTGTCGAGCTTGCGCTGGTCCGCACCGTTCGGGTTGAGCGCCTGCGTGGCGGCGGTCTTGCGGAGACGCTCGCACTTGCGCTCCACCTCGCGCTCCATCTCGGCCCAGCCGACCGTCGGCAGCAGCGAGGAGAGGCGATCCGCGCGTCTGTTCAGTTCCTCCTGGGCCTCGCGCGAGAGCGGCACCCCGCGAGTCTAACGCTGCGTTCCCAGCCCCAGCGTCTGCGCCGCCTGCACCTGCCCCGCCGCGAAGCCGCCGGGAGAGACGGCCAGACCGTGCGATGCGGCCAAGGGGACGTTCGTCTGCCCTGCTGCATTTCCACCCGGTCCGGGTGGGGAGAGCGCGGCCTGGATGGCGGCCGGGGGTTGCGGCGACCCTGCCGGTCCCATCTGTGGCCCTCCCGGCGGCGGCGGTCCCCCCGGCAAAGCGGGCGGTGCCGGAGGAGGCTTGGGAGGCTGAAGGAAGACTTCGGGATCCTGGACGCCGTAGGCCTGGAGCACGAGCGTCAGGTACGGATCGAGATTGACCGGATGCACCGGCATCCCCGAGAGCGCCGTGTTGTAGAGCGCCATCGCCTCGGAGATCTTCTCCTGGCGCACGGCCGACTCGTCCAGCACGTTCACGTTCACCTCGAACTCGCCCTGGAGGTCGAGCGGGTGAACGACGAGAAGCTGCTGCGAGCCGTCAGGCCCGGTCTGCGGGATCGTGCGCTCCTCGCGGAGCATCTGGCCCATCATCCCCAGGAAGAGTTCGCCCACCTTCGACCAGGCCCACATGTAGTGCTGCTTGCGCGCCTGGATCAGCTTCTGGGCGATGCTCGTGATGATCGACATGCCGGTCGCGGTCTCCTGGTCGATGGAGCCGGAGTTCACCCCGCTCGCCATCGGCAGGCCGCCCATCATGTTCTGGAGGTCGCCCTTCAGGAGCGCCTCGGCCTGAAGCGTGATCTCGGCCGCGGTCGGGTCGATCTTCAACTGCTCGACCTGGCCCACGTCCTCCACGATCCAGGTCGCACCCGGGAACCACTCGAACGCATCCGGGTCGTCCACGTCCGAGCGGACGAGCGTGACGACGTTCGTCAGGAGGCGGAGCGCGTCGATGCGCTGGTTCTGCACCGTCCACAGGTACTCCTGCACCTGCGCGAGCGACTCGACCACCGAGATGCCGATCATCTCGAAGGCGTCCGGCATCGCAGAACAGACGACGAACGGCTTGCGCTTGATTTGCAGGGGGTTCTCGACCGAGGCGAGCACGACCTGCCTATTGCCCACCGTTATCACGCGCTCGTCTGTCCAGTATTCGAGCACCTCGATCAGGCCCAGGTTGCGGTTCTGGCCCTGGAGCATCTGCTCGCGGCCGGTATCCGCATACTGCTGTTGCCCGCCGCGCGCCTCGGCAAGCTCCTCGACGTGCTGGTAGTAGCCCGCCTCCTGGCGGGCCATCAGGTCGTCGTAGGTGTGCCATGAGCGGTCGATCAGCCAGGCGGCATCGTCCACCGAGTGGGCCGACTCCGGCCAGAAGAAGTCGCGGATGTCGCGCACGACCATCGTCGGGCCGTCGCGCATCACCGCCATCCGCTTCGCCTCCTCGGTGGACATGTAGCGGTCGCGGACGAGGCCCGCGTCGTCCACCACCTGGACCTCGACCGGCTGAAGGTGGTGACACTCCTGGCACTCGTAGGCCCAGAGGCACTTCACCACCGTGATCCCGGTGATCAGGTCCTGCTGCATGAACGGGCGCTGCTTGAGCCGGAAGTCGTCCTCGTCCATCGCCCACTGGAGCGCGGCGGTCGCGACCCGGGAGGACTGCTGGCGCGCGAGCGTGTCGTCCACCGACTCGCCCGGGCGCGGCTTCGGGCACACGTCCCAGGTCGGCTTCGAGTCGAGCATCGTCGCGATCATCCCCTCGACCACCTGGAGGATGTACGGCGTCGTCAGCTTCGAGCGCCAGGCCGGGATCTTCGTGCTCGACTGCCGCTGTTCCGCGATCCCGCGGTAGGCGCGGTAGCGGCGCTCGATCTTATCCACCCACTGTGCGTGGAAGGCGTTGACCGAGTTGATCGCGTTGATGACGAGGCTTAGCTCGTCCTGGATCGGGTAGTTCGGAGAGCCGTAGGGATCGGTCGTGCGTGCAGGGTCGGTCGATCCGCGCGGCGGAACCGACGGCGGCGAGGCGGGCCTCTGAAGGTCAACCGCCAAGAGGTGGTGGCGGCGTCCCGGCCGCCTGCGCCTTCTGCGCCCCGGCGAGGATGCCCTGGAGCGCACCCATGCCCTTCACGATCCCCGC
>Ga0126379_10002447_pt1 | contig 11837 bp, 10 predicted proteins | sample PanSoiMetPlot_24_FD_92640 | JGI IMG/M metagenome (GOLD analysis project Ga0126379, IMG submission 92640) | Tropical forest soil microbial communities from Panama - MetaG Plot_24 | ecosystem: Environmental > Terrestrial > Soil > Tropical forest > Bulk soil | place: Panama | collected 2016-02-17
CGGGGCGACACGGCGCTGGCTATTCCGGTTCATGTCACGACGAGTCGGGCGCAGGCGCGTCAGGATTGCGAGGCGGGTCTGATACGTTTTCTGCGCGTCGCCGTCGAGCTGGTGCGGCCCAAAGATCAGTCAGACTTCAAGAGCTTCGAGGCTTTTCGCCAGGTCCTCGCCCGCTTCGAACGGGTCAAATACGAGGACTTCGACCGCGAGATAGGGGTATTCGGTGATCCGGACTACTGTGTCGAGCGGGTGCGGGCGCTGCAACGCGAATACGGGATTGACGAGTTCATCTGCTACTTCAACCAAGGCGGAATGATGGATCATGCAATGGTCAGACGATCGATGACGGCCTTCGCCCGGGAGGTGATGCCGCATTGCCGCTAGTGACAGGGCGCGTGATCTGATCTGGGTGCTGGAGCGTTCTGAGACGGCGATGTCTTTGCCGAGGCGAAGGCGGTGAGGGCGTTAGTGGATTGCACATACTGTCCAAGCTATTCTACAACAGATCCGGTCATTACATGCCCCCGCTCCAACGCGCCACTCGACTGATTTTTGCAAAAAGGTTCTTCTCCGCCTATTGGCTGCTGACTGTTGGGTATGTGGCGACCGGGAAGCTCGCGCTAGTGCTGGCAGTCCCGCCGGGCTACGCGTCACCGATCTTCCCACCGGCGGGTATCGCCATCGCTGCGATGCTGATCGGTGGCCCGGCGATCTTGCCATGGACCTTTCTCGGCTCATTCCTGCTTAATCTTTGGACCGCCTCTTCAGTTGGTCCCGGATCCGCGGTGACTTGGCTGGCAGCGGCAGCCGTCATTGCCTCGGCTTCGGCGCTACAAGCCGCGATCGGCGGGACGGTTTTGCGGCGAGCGGTCGGCTATCCGGCTCCTCTCGACAATGGACGCGATCTGTGGCGCTTTTTGATCCTGTCGCCAGTCTGCTGCCTGACGAGCGCGACACTGTCGCTAGGCGGCCTGTTGGCGCTCAGTGCGGTGTTGCGGCCCGATCTCGTGACGAGTTGGGTTTCATGGTGGATCGGCGATACCCTCGGCGTCCTCGTCGTGCTGCCCCTGATGTTCGTCGTCGCCGGAGAACCAAGAGGTCTGTGGCGCAGCCGTGCGGGGCCGGTAGCGCTGCCGATGCTTTTGTTTTTTGCGTTGTTCGTCGCTATTTTCGTCCGCGTCGGGACGTGGGAGCATGACGAGGCCCTGCTTGAGTTCCGCCTCCTCTCTCAGCAGATCGTCGATAAGGTACATGCCGGCCTTACAGAGCAGGAAATTTTCCTCGAACAGTTGGAGAGATCGTTCAGCCGGCCAGCGGCGCTTTCGCGGGCTGATTTTCAACATCTGGCCAAAAACCTGTTGCGGCGCTTTCCCACGATCCAAGCGGTCAAATGGGCGCCGCGGATCGATTTTGCCAACCGGCTGGCCTTCGAAGAAGCGCAGCATGCCGACTTGCCAGGGTTTGAGATACAAGAGGCCGATCCTTCAGGCCGCCGGCGACGCGCCGCGGAACGCGACCAATACTACCCTGTAAGCTATGTCGAGCCGCTCAAGGGCAATGAGCATATTATAGGCTTCGACCTTTTCTCTGAGGCTGGTCGAAGGACTGCAATAGAGCAAGCGATAACCGCCGGAAGCGTCACCACAACACCGCCAATTCGCCTCGTGCAGGAGAACGGGGATCAGCCCGGTATCCTGCTGATTTTTCCAGTACATGAGGGACCCAACGGGCCCGGTGTGGTCTCAGTCGCGCTGCGGATGGGCACGTTCGTGACCGGCATCATTGCCCCGGCAGGTTCGATACTTAATGTCCGACTTGTTGACGTCGGGCAGAAGAAGGCGCTCTACAGTGGCTTTGCGCCCTCAGCCGGCGATACAGCCTCCTACGAAGATACGTTCGGCTTCGGCGGGCGTCATTACCGTGTCGAAACCGTACCTAGCGCATCCTACCTTGAGCAGCATCGCAGATGGCAGAGCTGGGTCGTTCTCGTCGCGGGGGTCGTCAGCACCGGCTTTTTGGGTGCGTTGTTGCTCCTCGGTACCGGCTATACGCGCCGGGTCGAGACAGTAGTGAATGAACGAACCCGCGATCTTGAGACCGTCAACCAACGGCTGCAGCTTGAGGTGAAGGAACGAGAGCAGGCCGAAGCCGCACTGCGCCAAGCCCAAAGAATGGAGGCCATCGGACAGCTCACCGGCGGAATTGCGCATGATTTCAACAACCTCCTCACTGTGGTGAGCGGGAATGCCGCACTGTTGCATGATAACGCGCCGGATGACGTCATCGCGCGTCGCGCCTCGGCGATCATCCGCGCCGCCGAGCGGGGCGTAAGGCTGACCCGGCAGCTGCTCGCCTTCTCCCGACGTCAGACGCTGCGGCCAGAGGCCGTCGACTTGCGCCAACGAACTCATGAGATCGGCGAGATGCTCTCGAGGTCTCTGAGAGAGGATATCGAGATCGCTGTCGAAATCCCGGAAAACCTTTGGCCGGTGACGGTCGATCCCGCCGAATTCGAACTCGCGCTGCTCAACCTGGGGGTCAATGCCCGCGATGCGATGCCGAATGGCGGCCGGTTTCATGTCGAAGCGCGTAACGTCTCATTCCGCTCCGGCCATGCAGGGAGCGAGGGGCTGGTCGGCGACTTCGTCGCGTTGCGGTTGTCGGACACTGGCGCGGGGATGACACCAGAGGTTCTGGCGCACGCCTTCGAGCCTTTCTTTACGACCAAAGAGGTTGGTCTGGGGTCGGGGCTCGGGCTCTCGCAGGTCTACGGTCTCGCCAAGCAGAGCGGGGGTGCCGCATTGATCGAAAGTGAAGTCGGTCGAGGTACAGCGATTACGCTGTTTCTGCCCCGGGCGACCAAAATGTCCGCCGAACCTTGCTCTGCCATGTCCCACGTTGTGCCGGCGGCAGAGCCGGCCCGCATATTGGTCGTCGAGGACGACGATGAAGTCGCCGAAGCGACTGCGGAGCTGCTGCACGACATCGGGTTTCAGGCAGTGCGGGTACGCGACGGCAAGGCCGCCTTGGCCGCGCTCGACGGCAGCCCGACAATTGAGCTGGTGATGTCGGACATCGTCATGGCGGGCGGCATGAGCGGCCTCGAGCTGGCACGAACGCTGCGGGAACGCCGGCGAGAACTTCCGGTGGTCTTGGCGACAGGATACAGTCAATACGCTCTGCAGGCAGTGAAAGAGGGTTTTACGCTCGTCGAGAAACCATATCGTCGCGACGCATTGGCCGCCTCACTCCGAGCAGCCGCCAGGCGCGCAAGGCGCCCGGAGGGTGAAGCCGAACCCCTCTCGCGATAACCGATCGCCAGTATTGACGCAGACAAGCTGTCCCTCGGGATAGACCATATCGAGCGCACAGACCCATATTTTCTTGTCGCGGAAGACCCCCAACTCCCGGCCGGGCACCTTCACGTTCTTCGGCAAATTCTGCAGCGCATCCGACGTACAGACCGGCTGCCAATGCCGGCGCTAAAGTTCCCCCATTGGACTGCCCTGCTCAATACAATCGTCAGGCGGCGGTGTCTGCCGCCGTATGCCGATCTCATCGCTTCCTCCCGTTAAGCTTTCCTTGCGAGCCTGCTCCCATTGATCTCCGGGGCGGCGATTGCGCCTTGTAGATTTCCGCCAGCCGACTGGGAGACACGCCCAGCCAGAACAGCACGTGCAGCCTAACCAACCCAAGAAAGATTTCCAAAGGGCGCCGCCTGTCAAAGCGGCGCGACGAGGTGATCAAGGGCGGATCCTTGATACAGCACGTTCGCCCGACCCGCTCGAGCCGGCGCACGAAGTCGAGATCCTCCATCAGCGGTATGGAGCGAAATCCGCCGATGGCTTCATAGACCGAGCGGCGGACGAAAATCCCGGAATCGCCGTAATAGAGCCCGATCAGCCGTATCAAGGTGCAGAGTTTGGCGAGCGAGCGGCTGAAAGACGTATCGCCGTCGAAAACGAGCCGAAAATTCCCACCGATGATCCGAGGGTTAATCGAGAGCGTCTCGTTGATTTTGTCCAGCGCTCCTGGTAGCAAAGTGGTATCAGCGTGAACGAATAACAGTACCTCGCCGTGAGATGCACGTGCGCCGATGGAGAGCGCAGCCCCTCGACCAGGGGGAGCAATGAGTGTTCGGACTTGCTGGTCGTGCGCGATTTCCAGCGTTCGGTCCCGGCTGCCGCCGTCAACCACAATCACCTCGTGGGCCGCTTCCTGTTGGCGAATAGCGGCGAGCAAAGCCGATAGCGAGCGCTCTTCGTTCAAGGTCGGGATAATTATCGAGATCACTGCAAACTTTACCCCCGAGCTCGCAGGCGTCGGCTCATCCGCCCAGTTCGTCAAGATAGGTTAAAGTCGTCCGCAATCGGCATCGTCGCGATGCAAGTCGAAGCGGCGGGCGCGCCTGCCTTCTGGGCTGCCTCTCCCGGAGGCAGGTTGGTATCGCCAAGCTACGACCGGTGCCGGAGGCGAATTTGGTCACCGCGAGCTCGGTTGCACTCCGGCGCTCAATGCGAGGCGGACCAACTCCGAGAGATTGCGCGCACCCATTTTGTCCATGACGCGCGCACGGTGGATCTCGACGGTGCGTGGGCTGATCGTGAGATCGTGAGCGATCGATTTATTGGGTAGTCCGGCAAGCAGGCCCTCCAGCACCTCCCGTTCGCGCCGCGACAGCAGCGCGAGCTTGGATTGGGCAGCTGCGGCCGCGGCATCGGTTTCGCCGGGCGCAGCCAATCGCGAGAATGCCGCAGCGAGGCTATCTAGAATAGTGTTGGAAGCGAACGGTTTCTCGATAAAATCGACGGCGCCGGCTTTCATTGCCCGCACGGCCAGTGGCACATCGCCATGGCCGGTGATGACGACCAGCTCGAATGGCAACCTGCGGTCGACCAGACGCCGTTGCAGCTCCAGCCCGTCCATCTCGGGCATCCGAATGTCGACAATCACGCAGCCGGGGGCCAACGACACGGCGGCATTCAAGAACTCGGGGGCGGATGCAAAGCTTCTGACCGCGTACGCCCTGGCTTCGAGCAGCGCCGAAAGGGAATCCCGCACTGCCTCGTCGTCATCGACGATATAGACGCACCGGTCACGTGGCATCGGCCGCCGCCTCGCGGTTCGCTATCGGCAAGGTTACGCGAAAAACCGCACCCCCCGAGGACGCCCGAGCCGTAGTCAATCGACCGTGATGCGCTTCGACGATCTCGCGGCAGATCGATAAGCCCAGGCCCATGCCGGCGGCCTTCGTCGTCACAAATGGCTGAAACAGGCGGGCTGCCATCTCCGGTGCGATGCCCGGGCCGGTGTCGGCAACCGTGACTTCCGCCATTCCTCGGTCAGGAATCCCCCGGGTGCTGATCGTGAGTTCGCGGCGCTCAACCTGCTCCATCGCCTCGACGGCGTTGCGCACCAGGTTGAGCACAACCTGTTGAATTTGCACATGATCGACGAGTACCGGCGGCAGAGTGCGTTCGAGCTCGAGCGATGTGCGCACCCCTCGCTGCCGCGCCCCGACAAGGGCCAGCGCCAGAGCTTCCTCTACGAGTTGATTGAGATTGTGAACGCGGCGCTCGGTTTCGCCCTTGCTGACGAACCCCCGTAACCGACGGATGACTGCGCCGGCGCGCTGCGCTTGCGCGATCGCCTTCTCGATCATCTCGCCGACGCGCTCGGGAAGACCAGCTCCGGCCGGTAGCAATTGCCGACCGGCTTCTAAATAGTTCATGACTGCGGTTAGCGGCTGGTTCAGCTCATGCGCCATTGTCGAGGCCATCTGACCCATGACGCTGAGCCGCGAGGCATGCAGAAGCTCGGCCTGAAGGTCCTGAATGCGGCGTTCTGCCTCCTGCCGCTCGGTGAGATCCCGCACAAAACCGGTGAAATAGCGGTCGCCGGCAAAGGTGAACTCCCCGACCTGCAATTCCATCGGAAAGGTCTCGCCGTCCTTGCGGCACCCCGACACGATGCGCCCGATGCCGATGATCCGCCGCTCGCCGGTCCGCAGGTAGCGCTCGATATAGCTGTCATGCACCTCACGGTAGGGTGTCGGCATAAGAACACTGACGTTGCGGCCGACCACCTCGGTACTGTCGTAGCCGAACAACCGCTCCGCCGCCGGGCTGAAGGACTGGATTAATCCGCGTGCGTCAATGACAACGATTGCGTCGAGGACGGTATCGAGGATCGAGCGCAGCCGCAGCTCGCTTTCCCGCTGGGCCAATTCCGCAGCTTTGCGGTCGGTAATGTCCCGGATGATGCCGACAAAGATCGGCTTGTCCCCATCGCTCGCCTCGCCGACCGAGATGTCCATCGGGAACACCGAGCCGTCCCGGCGGCGGCCGACGACCTCCCGCCCGATGCCAATGATCTTTTGGCGGCTGGTGCGCAGGTAATTCGCAAGATAAGTATCGTGTTCGCCGGCATAAGGTTCGGGCATCAGAATTTTGACGTTGCGCCCGATCAGTTCCTCGGAGGTATAGCCGAACAGCCGCTCGGTTGAGTTATTGACCGAACGGATAGCGCCATTTCGATCGATGACGACAATTCCATCGACCGCTGTGGCAACGATTGCGCGATAGAGAGTGTCGGCGAGGTCCCCGCTCGCCTCGCGCTGCGCGCTCGACGCCGTCGAATTCAGTTCGCGGACCAGTTCGCGGATCCCTGAAATGTCTCCCGATAGAACGCCGTGCGAGGCCACCGCCTCGCCGAACTCGGCGATTCAAGTAGCACAATTGAGCCGGTGCGCGGAACCACCAACGGAGGGCTCTCATTTGTCGCAGAGCCGTCTGATCTCGTCGGTCTCGATCGTTTCGCCTGATATCGCTCCGAGCTTTATCACGTCGTGGCCGTGACGGATAAGAATGCAAGCTGTTGCCACCGCCGTGCTTCGGTCAGTCGCCGGTGCACGAAATTTGTTCATCCCGAAGGCTCTCACGCTGCCGCGCCAGTCCTCGAAGGGGCCGTCCTCCAGCAGCCAGCTCACCACCGCTCGAGCCGGAATGCGGCAGCCCCGATCTCGCGGTAGTCGCAACAGCGTGCCTCCCAGCCGTTGGAACAAGGCAGCGTCCGGCCCCGCGCGGGCGATCGCCGGCTACAATTCGCCGCGGTTGACCCGAGGGATCGCAGGCTTTAGGCGCAGTGCTACGGAGTTCCTAACATCATCGTGGCGACGTCTTCGTCAGTGCAAAGGGACGCCCGGGATCAGATAGACCTCGGTCGAGTCGGCGGTCTGGTTACGCTCGTTTCGTTCCAGTTACACGAGTCAATCTGCGATTACGAATTTTTTCAACTGGAATCTCCAGGTTCATTCGGGAGTTACACTCCCTGATTATTCATTTAGCTTCGCGTTTGATGCGAGGAAAATATGAGCGACTTCCATCGTCGCCTTGAGGAAGAAATCCCGCGATTGCGCCGTTATGCTCGCGCGCTAACCCGCAATCCAGCGCTAGCAGACGACCTCGTGCAGGAGACGCTCACGCGAGCGATCCAGAAACAACACCTCTGGGAACCGGGCAGCGATTTACGCGCTTGGCTCTTCACGATCATGCACAATCAAAATGTCAATCAGGTCAGGCGTGCTATACGCGACAGCGCTATCGATCTCGAGACTTGTTCCCAGACCTTCGTTGCGACAGCGGACCCAACGGCTTCCCGTCAGATGCACGAGTTGGAGCGGGCGCTCGGGGAGCTGCCCGCAGATCAACGACAGGTCATTCTCCTGGTTGGGCTCGAAGGCATGAGCTACGACAAGGCTGCGGCGATCCTAAATGTTCCGGTCGGAACCATACGCTCGCGCCTGTCACGCGGGCGCGAAGCGCTGCGCAAGTTGTTGGGGATGGAGGATAGGCGACCCACCCGAGCCGCAGAGCACCACCTCGAACCGACGCTGCGCGCCGCTTAAGGCCACACCTCTGCAGATCGCGGGAGGTGGATTTGGTGGGCCCCATAGACCACGCAACAACGCGGAATCTTGAGAGGCACGATGACAATGCACAAGTTTGCAGTTGGCGAGGCGGTCAATTTTTCGCCAGATCACGGTCAGGAACATAACAACAGAGGCGATCTTTTCGAGATCGTTCGCCTGCTCCCTGAAACGGGAGACGCGCCCCAATACCGGATCAAAAGCCAGACCAACGGCCAGGAGCGTGTGGTTCGGGAAGATCAGCTCGCCGGAGCGTGAACGCCAGCATCCCGTAAGGACGCCGCTAGTCGGCTTGCCGGCGGTGACGGCTCGGGAACCGGCGTTGGCCGCGGCTTAGCCAGAACGGCCTTCAAGGTGTTGATGCGGGGCGAGAGCTGATAAGGGGCAAAAGCGATGTCGGTCAGTCTCGCGGATCAGAAGGGCAACTTCTTCGTCGGTTGGCTCGATGTTCATGACCCGCACATGGGGTCGTTAACTTTCCGCCAAATCCCCTTTGCACCGACGTGTCTGCGCTGGATGGTGTCCGGCAAAAAACGGCGTCGAGCGGGAGCCCGACGCCAAGCGGGAGGCATAAGGCTTGGTGAACAGGGAGACAAACCAAGCCTCGCCCAGTCGTAGGCGCTTGCCGAAGGCGGCATCCCCGCGGACACGCGCCCTCATATCGCGGGTATTCGTGCATGCGTTAGCCCATCCGTTAGCTCATGCGGCCGGTAGGTTGTGGCTTTGCCCATTGCCTTCTGGCAGGGATGTGGCCCTTAAGCCGTTGTATTGGATGGAGAAGCCGTGGTGCCGGGTGAGGGATTCGAACCCCCGACCTTCGGTTTACAAAGACGAAATCGACGGGCGAGCTGAGGGTAAGGCAAGCTATCAGACGCTATCAATCTTTCCTATAAGAGATTGATTATGCTGTACTTTCATGAAAACTTGTTGTATATATGGGTATGGCGCACTAGCGCCGTTGCCAGGGTTATCTGTTAGCCCGGCGTTAGCCCGAAGGATATCCGATGCCGAAGGTTAACCTCACCGACCGCTTCGTAAAAGCGGCGAAACCAGCGCCGGTGGGTATGCGCCTGATCCACTGGGATGCCGCTCAGCCGGCGCTTGGGTTGAGAGTGACGGATCGAGGTAGGAAGTCGTTTGTGGTCGTGCGCCGCGTTGGCGGCAGCAGCAAGCTGCATTATTCCACCCTTGGTGTCTGATGTCCCTCGCCGAAGCTCGCCAACGCGCGCCGGAGGTCCTGCGCATCCTAGCGCAGGGGAAAACACCGCAGCAGTTCAAGAAAGAGGAGGAGGCCCAGCGAAGACGCGCCGAGGAGGAGCGTCGCGCCAACGCGTTTTCTGTCGTCGCCGAGGAGTACATCAAGCGGCGGGTGTTTCAGCGCAAAACACGGAAGGATAGGGAGGAGGTCGCGAGCCGAATCCGGAGGGAGCTGATCGGTCGATGGGGCGACCGACCGATATCGGAGATCACGCAGCGAGACGTGACCAAGATGCGGGACGAGATCATCGATGTCGGCGGAGACCGAGAGCCTGGGCGGCGGCGCAAGATCGGCGGTGAGTTCGCCGCGCGACACGCTCTGGCCGACGCGAAGGCGCTATTCAATTGGACGATCGAATCCGCGATCCTTGATCGATCACCCGCTGACCGCGTGAAGAACCCCAAGGTTAGGCCGCGCAGACGGGTTCTCAATGACGAGGAGCTCCGCGCAATATGGGGCGCCGCCAGCCGGACCCCCTACCCTTACGGCCCTCTCATTCGGTTGTTGGTATTGAATGGCCAAAGGCTAAACGAAATCGCCAAGGCACAGTGGCCCGAGGTCGACTTGGATGGCGTCAACGACGGCGCAGGGGCCCTGCTGACGGTGCCTCCCGAACGGATGAAAGAGGAAGACGGGCACACTGTGCCGCTCACGCCGTGCGCGGTTGAGCTGTTGCGCGATATCGCCCGACACGATGACTGCGATTACATCTTCTCGAATTTTGAGATCACTGGCAAGAACCGCCCGTTCAGCGGATTTTCCAAAGCCAAGAGGAGGCTCGATGTCGGGGCTTCATCGCTGCTCGGACGGCCCATCCCACATTGGACTCAGCACGACCTTAGGCGAACCGTGAGGACCCGGCTGAGCCGCGAACGCGTACCTGCAGAAATCGCCGAAATGGTAATCGCACACAAGAAGGGAGGAATTGAAGGCACTTACAATTTGCATGCATACGACGATGAGAAGCGCGAAGCTTTGCTGGCCTGGGAAAAGCGATTGGTGGGTATAATCGAATGGGGCACAGTAAAGTGACGAAATAGAACTTTTCTGCTACTCGTCAATTCTCCGTCACTCCTCTTACGTCTTAAGCGACTTAGGGCTATATTGCGCTCACGCGACCGACATCGAATAAAAAATAGCGGGTCGAAGACTGTCAAACCGGTGCCGTTCATGCTCGTTTGGAGCGTGAGCCGGTGTCGCAACCGAAGAGGTGATATTGACCACCATCGCATCCCCCGGTCCTTCCCTACCGCTTTGGGCGATCCTGGAGCGCCTAGATCCCGACACCCTGATCTCCTACAAGGATCTAGGGCCGGTCGAGAAGAAGTGCCGGGTACACCTTAACCGTCTGATCGACCGGGGCGAATTTCCCGCTCCTGTCCAAGTCAGTCGCAATCGCAAGGCATGGCGGGCGGGCGATATTGTCGCCTACCGAAAGAGCCTGCCGGTCGTTGAGCCCGCTGAACCCAAGAAGCACACGCCGGAGGCGCGTGCCCGGATGCGCGCTGCATGGGAAAGGCGCCGGGCGGCCGCGCGGCCTGATAAGCCGCACTCAGCCAGCCGCGTCCTGCCGTCCGGCGGGTCGCCATACCCGCCCGAACCGCAACGGCGCGAGCTGACAGCGCCAAGGCCGAAGGCGACTGTCAAGCCGCCAGTCCGACCGCCTGACTGAATTTACACGACTGCAGCCCCGCCGTGAGGCGCCGGCCGTCCCTTTGATGGAGGAATTTTCAGCAATGAGTATTGATCGAGGTAAGAGCCGCCCGCTGCCGAGACGGGCGGCTCTTCTACAACGGCACCCCGAGATGTTCGGGGGTCCGCAATGACTACGGTCCTTCAGCGTGAGACCTTCCAGACTTCCCGGTCTCTCGACTTTTGCAGTGCAAACCAGCTAACCATCGAGACAGGTCATTCGCCGGAGCAGTGGCCTCTCGTCATATTAAAAGAACTGCTCGACAACGCGCTCGACGAAGCCGAAGAGGCGGGCGTTGCGCCGGAGATCACTGTCTGCGTCCGCGCCGGTATGGGTGACGGCTCGGACGCCATCGCCATCACTGATAACGGTCGAGGAATACCCCCGGAAGTCGTCGAAGGTATTCTCGACTATACGGTTCGCGTCAGTTCGAGGGAGGCCTATGTCTCCCCAACGCGCGGCGCCCAGGGCAATGCGCTGAAGACCATTGTCGCGATGCCGTTCGCGCTCGATGGCAAGTCGGGCACCACGGTGATTACCGGACGAGGCGTCGGACATGCCATCGTGTTTCGCGTCGATCACCTCAGGCAAGAACCCGTTGTCGATCACCGGAGGTGGCCCGAGCCAACCACAAAAGGCACAACAGTACAGGTAAGCTGGCCGGATTCAGCAAGCTCAATGCTGGCTGGCGCAAAGTCGCGTTTTTTACAAATCGCCGAGGATTACGGCTGGGTAAACCCGCATTTGCGCATCCACGTTGAGTGGAACGGTGTTGTCGAGGTCGACCGCGAGCCGTCCGACTCGGCATGGCAAAAATGGCCCCCGTCGTATCCGACCTCCGCGCACTGGTACGACGCCTATAGGCTTGAACGTTACATCGCCGCTCATGCTGCCCGCGATCAACAGCTTGGTCGCAATCGCACGGTCCGTGAATTCATCAGCGAGATTAGGGGATTTTC
>Ga0126379_10002449_pt1 | contig 11832 bp, 7 predicted proteins | sample PanSoiMetPlot_24_FD_92640 | JGI IMG/M metagenome (GOLD analysis project Ga0126379, IMG submission 92640) | Tropical forest soil microbial communities from Panama - MetaG Plot_24 | ecosystem: Environmental > Terrestrial > Soil > Tropical forest > Bulk soil | place: Panama | collected 2016-02-17
GCCCAAGGGCAGCCATGCGTTCTTTCGTCGCCACTTCCTGCTCCAACCGTCGCAGGTCAGTAAGGTCCTGGAAATTGAAGACAAAACCACTCCGCTCCTCCGCGCCCAAGCGCAGCGGCGACACACTGATTCCCAGATAACGCATTTCACCTTGAGGGGTCTTGAAATCGATCTCTTTCCTCAAAGAAAGCCTTTCCACATTGGGATATTGCCCAGGTAGCCAGAAATCTTGGTTCAGGTCCTGTAGTTTCTTGCCATGCAAATCCGCAAAGCGATGTCCGAGAATATCCTCACCAGTGCGATTGAGTAGTAGGATGACCCCGCCAAGGTCCGTGGTAATCAAGCCACCGCGCATGGAATGAATGATGTCCTGTGTGAAATCCTGGAGGCTGAGCAGTTCCTCCCTCTTTTCCTCCAGTTCGCGCCCTTTGCTGCGAAGCGACTGCACTAGCAAGCTAGCCAAATAGGCAACCGCCAGGAATCCCAGGAGATTCATGATCAGCCATGTGCGAAGGCTCTCGAACGAGGGCTGCGCCACGGAGGTTCGCGGAAGTCTTCCATTGAAGGCCAGAATCGTCATGGCGGCCATCAGAGAAAAGCAGATGGCAGCGTTAAGAAAGGCTACGTTGCGGGAGAAGACGATGCTGCCAACAATGATCACCAACAGATAGAGGGAAATGAAATAGCTTTCCTGGGAACCGGTCAAATAGACCAGCAAGGTAACCATCACCACATCGATGGCCACCTGCAAACTCCCGTGCCAGCGTGCTTCCGGAAGCCACCGAAGGAGCATCATGTGAAGGATACCCAGAGTGATCCAAAAGATAATGAGCGGGAGGAAGAAGCGGTTGGTGCCTAATCCGGGGGCGTATTGAGGCCAGACAAACCCGATCGTTAGGATGAGCGTGACCGTGAGGAGACGAACACGCGTCAACCATTCCAGCCAAGCTTTCGTTGCAAAACTCTGGTCCATCGATTTGCCCGCGCCCTCAATTCAACATCAGGGCCGTCCCGAGTCCAGGCAAGAAAACAGAGGGCGGTTGCCTTCCGCCCTCCATACAGGTTTTTCGACGTGCCGAGCAGCCCCTAGTGGGCGTTTGCCAGCTTCCCGATGAGCGAGAACAGCGGCAAGTACATGGAGATGACTACGCCTCCCACGACCAGGCCGAGAAACACAATCATGATGGGTTCCAAAGCCGTTAGCAAGTCCTTGACCGCCGCATCCACTTCTTCTTCATAGAAGTCCGCGATCTTCTGTAACATCGCGTCCATAGCACCCGTCTGTTCGCCAACCGCAATCATCTGCGTGACCATGCCAGGGAATACCTCGCATTCCTTCAAAGGCTCGGTCAACGACTTGCCTTCTTCTAGCGACTTCCTGACTTTCATCAACGCCCTTTCAACAACGGCGTTACCAGCGGTGCGGGCCGTGATGTCAAGTCCCTCAAGGATAGGCACGCCGCTCGAGATCAAAGTTCCCAGCGTTCGAGTAAAGCGTGCCACGGCGATCTTTCTCATGAGGATTCCAAGAACAGGCATCTTGAGGATAATCGTGTCCAGAACAAAACGCCCTTGAGGCGTGCCATACCAGACCTTTAATCCGACGATGACGCCGATAATGGCCACGAAAATCAGGAACCCAAAAATGCTGCCGATGAAGTGGCTTAGTGCGATGACGATTCGCGTCGGAAGCGGGAGGTCCACACCCAACCCGGCGAACAACGTCGCGAAGATAGGCACAACCTTCCAGAGAAGCAAAGTGATGACGCTTGCCGCGACGGTCAAGACGCCGACAGGGTACACCAGGGCGGATTTCACGGCGCGCTGCAGCTTTACGTTCTTTTCGATGTACGCCGACAGCCGCTGAAGAATAGTGTCGAGAATACCGCCTGTCTCACCCGCTTCCACCATGTTCACGTACAAAGCATCGAAAACCTTGGGCGAGCTGCGCATAGCGGTCGAAAGCGTTGCGCCGCCTTCGACCTGCGCGCGCGTTCCGGTCAAGACTTTTTGAAAAGTCTTGTTCTCCTGCTGGCTCGCGAGAATCTCGAGGCACTGAACCAGCGGCAGACCGGCGTCAATCATGACCGAGAACTGGCGCGTGAAGATAGCCAGTTCCTTCGACGAAACGCCTCCGCCGAATGTGGGGATGTTGAACTCTTTCCCCTTCTCGGTCATCTTTGTAGCGGTGATCTGCTGGCGCTTCAAGATGCTGGCAAGCTCAGTCTTGTTCGCGGCGGTCATCACGCCGCTGACGCTGGAGCCGCTTCGGCTTGTTCCTTGGTATTTGTAATCCGGCATAAGATTGCCTCCCTAAAGTCCTTCGATCACTTTGCTTTCGCTTGTTCAGCCTATCCTTAACGCCTCGTGGCTACGGGAACTTTTGCCCCAGGGCTCGGAGTCGAAACTCCCCGATTTATCATGTCCTGTAACTCATCTGGATTCGACGAACGAGAAAGGGCGAGATCCAGCGTGATGAGCTTGCCAAAATAGGCATTCGCGAGCCCCTGGTTGAATGTCTGCATGCCCGTCTGTCCGGTACCCGTTTGCATCGCGGAATAGATCTGGTGAATCTTGTCCTCACGAACCAGGTTACGAATAGCTGCTGTGGGCACCAGGATTTCCATAATCATGACGCGGCCGCGCCCGTCGGCGCGCGGCAGAAGCGCCTGACACATAATCCCTTCTAGCACCATCGAGAGCTGCGCGCGGATCTGGGGCTGCTGGTGTGCCGGAAAAACGTCAATGATACGGTTGATCGTGGAAGAGGCTGAGTTCGTGTGCAGAGTCGCGAATGTTAAGTGACCAGTTTCGGCGATACGCAGCGCCGACTCGATGGTTTCCAAGTCGCGCATTTCACCGATGAGCACGACGTCCGGGTCTTCGCGCAGCGCTGCGCGAAGCGAGTTTGCAAAGGAATGAGTGTCGGCGTGCACCTCGCGCTGGTTGACTAAACAACGTTTATGGTTGTGAAGGAATTCAATCGGATCTTCGATCGTGATCATGTGTTCTTCACGCTCGCTGTTGATCTTGTCCAACATGGCCGCGAGCGTGGTCGATTTCCCGGAGCCCGTTGGTCCCGTGACCAAGACAAGTCCGCGAGGCTTATCACAAAGCCCCTTCACTACGGTGGGCAGGCCCAAGGCCTCAAATCCCTTGATGTCCCATGGAATGGTACGGAACACGGCGCCGACCGCCCCGCGCTGATTGAAGCAATTTCCGCGGAAGCGAGCGAGGTTCTTCAAGCCGAAGGAAAAGTCCAGTTCCAGGTTTTCCTCGAAGCGGTGCTTTTGCGCATCGGTCAACACGCTATAGGCCAGCGACTTGGTATCTGCGGCAGTCAACGGTGGCATGTCCAGCGGCCGGAGCTTCCCGTGCACGCGCACCCGGGGAGCGCTATTAGTGGTGATATGGAGGTCGCTTCCCCCCATTTCGATCATCTTCTTCAGGAGTTCACTCAGTGTGATTCCGGCCATCCGTCATCCTCAATTCTAAAGAACTGTCTCGCGCAGCACTTCTTCCATGGTTGTCTGTCCTGCTGCCACTTTGATCAGGCCGCTGCGCCGCAGCGTGATCATCCCCTGCTCAATAGCCTTCTTCTTCAATTCCAGAGCCGAAGCACCCACAAGAATCAACTCGCGCAACTCGTCGTTGATTTCCATTACTTCATAGAGACCCGTGCGGCCTTTGTAGCCGCGTTTCCCACAGGTTGTACAACCCTTGCCGTGGTAGATTTTCGTGGTTCTTGCTTCTTCCGCCGAATACCCCGCATCAATCAGTGCTTGCTCTGGAACCTGCAACTCTTCCTTGCAATTCGAGCAAATTCGTCGCACCAGACGCTGCGCGCAGATCAGGTTCACGGAAGTGGCCACCAAAAAGGGCTCAATACCCATATTCATCAAGCGGCTGATGGTGGACGGAGCATCGTTGGTATGCAGAGTGGACAACACCAAGTGGCCAGTTAACGCGGCCTTGACGCCGATTTCTGCCGTTTCAAAGTCGCGAATCTCGCCGACGAGAATGATATTGGGGTCCTGGCGAAGGAAGGCGCGCAGAGCGGCGGCGAAGTTCAACCCAATCTGCTCTTTCATCTGCACCTGGTTGATTCCGCCCAACTGAAACTCGACCGGATCCTCTGCGGTCATGATGTTCGTGTCGACCGTGTTCAACGTTGCGACCGAAGAATAGAGGGTGTTCGTTTTCCCCGACCCAGTCGGGCCAGTCACCAGCACCATGCCGTACGGCTTCATGATATTGCGCTGGAATTTCTCGAGGGACGCCGACTCGAAGCCCAGCTTGGTCATGTCCAGGCGGAGGTTTTCCTTGTCCAGCAGCCGCATGACGATCTTCTCGCCGTAGAGTGTTGGGACCGTGGACACGCGGAAGTCCAATTCCTTCCTTTTGCCTTCGGCCTTGTACTTGATCATGATGCGGCCGTCTTGCGGCAGCCGCTTCTCCGCGATATCCAGCTTGGCCATGATCTTTACGCGGCTCGTAATGGCATCCTTCAAACGCATGGGTGGAGACATGACGGTCTGCAGCTGCCCGTCGATTCGGAAGCGCACGCGCAATTCCGTCTCGTATGGCTCCACGTGAATGTCGCTGGCACCGCGCTTCACCGAATCCGTCAAAATTAAATTGACTAGCTTGATGATGGGAGCTTCTTCTGCCGCCTTTTCGAGTGTCGCAGTATCCAGTTCGGACTCTTCCGCCGCAAGCTCCAGTTCTTGATCTTCTTCGACCAGGTCCTTCATCAAGTTGCTGAGTTCTTCTGTGTTGGAGGACGCACCTCCATAAAAGCGCGTGATGGCATCGCCAATCGCTGCTTCGGAAGCCACCACTGGTTCCACATTGAAACCGGTCATGAACTTGATATCGTCCATCGCGAAAACGTTCGTGGGATCCGTCATCGCAATGGTGAGAACCGAACCGACACGCGAGAGTGGAATCACCTGGTAGCGCGAGGCTGTATCCTGGGGAATCAGCTTGATGACATTGGGATCGATTTCGTAATACTTCAGGTTTATGGAGGGAACGCCGTATTGGCGGGAGAGCACTCCGGTGATGTCGTCATCGGTGATGAAGCCCAATCTTGTCAGGCAGCTTCCCAGCTTGCCACCATTGGAACGTTGAAACTCCAGAGCTTTCTGGAGCTGGTCCTGCGTGATCAGGCTCTCTTTGACCAGTATTTCGCCAAGACGGACGGACATCCGCAGTACTCCCTCGCGGGCTTGCACCCAAGGCCAACCTTAACAAAGGATGGTGAAGAGCGGAGCCAGAATTTCGTTCGTCGTTTTGAAATGGCTAATACCTGTCCGCGCGAACAGGTTTTTTCGTGCAGGGACAGGTGGAAATCTTGACTTGCCTCCTCAGGATGCTATCTTGCCAGAGAGATGTACAAGCATACACCTATAACGCATTCTTCCAATCGCAAGGCAATGTCGGAGAGCGAAAGCCTTGTTCGTTATCACCAATTGAGGCTCCTTAGCTAATGACCCGGTTGGAATCCAAGCAGCGCTGGGTGCTGTCGGTCGGCGGAATCCTCCTGACTCTGCTCCTCGCTGCTGTATTTACGCTCGGCTCGCTCGACGTGCCCTTCAAGCCCAAGAGTTGGGGTGACGTGATGGCGCTCTATGCCGTGTCCAGCCTCGTCACCGCAACGCTTCTGGTGTTTCTCCTGATTCTCGGACGCACTACGCTGCGGCTTTGGGTCGAAAGGCGGCGGGAACAACTCGGCGCCCGCTTCAAAACCAAGATGGTTGTTGGCGCGATGGCGCTATCTCTGCTGCCGATCGTGTTTATGTTTATCGTCAGCTACTCGCTGATCAATCGGAGCTTGTTGCTATGGTTCCCCAAGCAACTGGAAACCGCTTCTGAAGAAACTCAGAAGCTCCTGAACGATCTTGGCCGAGGCCAGTTACCACGGCTTCGCGGGCTGGCGCTGCAAGTACAATTGGACGCGCAACGTCCCGGCGACGACTTTTTGCAACACGCCTTCGCCAAGGGCGCGGATGCCGTCTGGATTCTCGACGAAAACGGGAAGCCGGTGCGCGGCGGGATCGTTTGTGACGATCAACCGGAAGATCGCCGCGGTACGATTTGCGTGCAGTCCAACATTTCGGGCGAGTATTTGCGGTCGTTGCAAAGCGGTGTGGAAGTTTGGCAAGCAGGAGGAAGGAACTTCTTCGGCGCACGCATTCCAAATCTGGAAAATGGAAAACTTGCAGGCTTTACCGTCGCCGCCAACCGCACAAGTCCGGACGTGCTTACGCGCCTCGCAACCATTCAAGCGCAAACCGAAGAATACTACCAGGCGAAGCAGGATCTGCGCGCGCTCAAGCGCCAGATGCTTCTCATCCTTCTTCTGTTTACCGTTCTGCTTTTGTCTTCGGTTATGTGGGTGGCTCTATTTCTGGCAAAGCAAGTGACGGTTCCTATTCAGGCCCTGGCAGAAGGAACGCGCGAAGTCTCTTCCGGGAATTTCGACTACCAGGTTCCGGAGCAGGCTCAAGACGAATTGGGTGTTTTGGTACGCTCGTTCAACACTATGACCACGCAGTTGCGGGACAGCCGGGCGCAAATCGATGAGTTTACCCGCAGCCTTCAACTGGCCGTCCAGGAGTTGGAGAGGCGGCGGCAATTGATGGAAACGGTGCTCGAGAGTATTCCTACGGGAGTGATTTCGCTCGGTAGCGAAGGGACCATTCTACGGATGAACACATCCGTTTCGCGGATGCTTGGAATCAACGGGCCGGGGCCGCGGTCTCTCGAGGAGTTACTGGGCACAGATTCCGCCCGCATCGTGCAGCACTTGATGCGCCGGTCGCTCCGAATGGGAGTCGTGTCCCGGGAGATGGAAACCGTGGCGGGAGGGCGTGTATTGCACCTAGCTGTCACGGTGAGTTCACTGGGACCACGCCGGGCGAATACCGGCTATGTGCTCGTCTTCGATGACTTGTCGGAGCTGCTCCGTTCCCAGAAGACCGAGGCCTGGCAAGAAGTCGCGCGCCGCATCGCTCACGAAATCAAAAACCCGCTGACGCCCATTCAGCTCTCGGCGCAGCGCCTCTCGCGATTCCTAGAGAAGCGCGATCTCCAACCCGATCCCTCCCCGGACCCGGAATTGACCAAGCTCGTTCAAGAGTGCTCCCGCCTCATCGAACGTGAGGTTTCCACGCTCGCTTCCCTGGTTAATGAGTTTTCCCAATTCGTGCGCTTCCCTGCCGCTAAACTTGCCTTAGCTAGTGTCAATACCATCGTCCTGGAAGCCGTCGAAGTCTTCTCCGGAAGGCTGGATGGCATCACTTTGAAGACAAATTTGACCAAGAACCTCCCAACGGTTCGGGCAGATGCCGGGCTGGTGCGCAGCGTGGTCGTGAACCTCATTGACAACGCTGCCGAAGCGCTGGAGAGTTCCTCCTTTCGAGAGATTACTGTGTCCACAAAGGCGCTTGCTGACGCAGACGCCGTCGAAATCTCCGTCGCGGACACCGGTCACGGCATCTCCCCTGAAGATAAGGACAAGCTTTTTCTCCCTCATTTCTCGACTAAGGACCGTGGCACCGGGTTGGGACTGGCCATCGCTGCACGGATCATCGCCGAACACGGTGGCAGTATCCATGTGGAAGACAATTTCCCTGTAGGCTCGCGCTTCGTGATTGAATTGCCGGTCGCAGAATTGACACCAGCCTCCGTCGCTGACCGCAGCGGGTCAAATACTGCTTTATGACGCCGCGCCCGCATCTTCTCATTGTTGACGACGAAGCCGGCATTCGCGAGTCCCTCTCTTCGATTCTTAAGGACGAGGGCTATCACGTCGATGCGGTAGGGTCCGCCGAAGAAGCGCTGGAACGCTCCGTATTTGGTGACCTGGAAGTCGTGCTCCTGGACGTTTGGCTTCCGGGAATGGATGGCCTGGAAGCCCTGAGCCGCTTGCAGGCGCTACCTCATCCGCCTGCAGTCATCATGATTTCCGGCCACGGCACTATTGAGACTGCAGTGCGTGCCACCAAGCTTGGCGCCTTCGACTTCATCGAAAAGCCGCTTTCGCTCGAGAAAATCATTGTCCTGGTCCGCAACGCCATCCAGCAGCGCCGCCTGGAAGAAGAAAACCTGCTCTTGCGAAACGAGTTGGGCCAGCGCTATCAAGTCATCGGCGACAGTGTGCCCATGAAGGCTCTACGGCAGCAGATTGCCGTCACCGCTCCCACAAACGGGCGCGTATTGATCTACGGAGAGAGCGGAACCGGTAAGGAACTGGTGGCCCATGCTCTTCACGCAGCGAGTCTTCGCGCGAAGGGACTTTTTGTGGAGGTAAATTGCGCGGCCATCCCCGAGGAACTGATCGAGTCTGAACTTTTCGGCCACATCAAAGGGAGCTTCACAGGGGCGACCGAAGATAAGATCGGGAAATTCCAGAAGGCGGATGGCGGCACTCTGTTTTTGGATGAGATTGGCGACATGAGCCTGCGCACGCAATCCAAGGTTCTTCGCGTGCTGGAGGAACAGCGCTTTGAACGCGTAGGCTCTAACGTCGCTTCGAACGTGGACGTCCGGGTCATTGCTGCCACCAACAAAAACCTCGAGCAAGAAATCGCTCGCGGCGCCTTCCGGCAGGATTTGTTTTATCGCCTCAACGTCATTCCTTTCTACGTTCCGCCTCTCCGCGATCGTCGCGAAGACATTCCTACGTTAGCCAACTATTTTCTGGGGGAGTTCAGTTCCAAATACGGGAAGAAGACTCGCGAACTCAGCGATGCCGCTATGGAAATCCTGCTGCGCTATCCGTGGCCTGGAAATGTCCGTGAACTTCGGAACCTGGTTGAGCGGCTCGTCATCGTTTGCCCCCAGGCGCGCATCGAGCCGCATCACCTGCCTCCCGAGCTTTTTCGCGGCGTTGCGGAGAGCCCGCACCACCCCTATTCAACGCTCCACGAAGCGCGGAGCGCTTATGAGCGCGAGTTCATTCTCCGCAAGCTTCAGGAGCATCGCTGGAATATGACCCAGACGGCCACAGCCCTCGGCCTCGAGCGCAGCCACCTTTATCGCAAAATGAAATCCCTCGGAATCGCCGCACCGGACTAACTCTCAGGTCCAGTAACTCCGTCAACCTCGACCTGGTTATTTTGCCTTTCTTAATCTCCTATCTCGTGTAGAATCGCGCCAACCTTGGGTCGTCTCTCAACAAAAAGGAAACTAAGCGGTGGCAGTTTGCCATCAGCCCGCATGACGGTTTTCAGACGTTGCCATGTTCTGCCAGTACCGGGTTCAGGATCCATTCGGTCCACTCGCTCGAACCAAACTTAAGGAGATCCAGTGAAGAAGATCACGCTGACTCTGTTTGCCTTTTCCGTCGCGGTGGCCCCCTCCGCCAGATCGCAAACCACCACAAATGACGCGCCAACTTCGTCAAGTCACTCGGTGCAGGCGTCACCGTCTTCCTATTTCTTCCCTCGCAACTGGATACGCGGTTACACAGATTTTGCCGTGGCGCCATCTCACAACGAGCCGGACCTCGGCCGCTGCATGTTTCCTCAGCCGGCAAATGCCGGCGGAACCGCTTCGCAATGTACGGCCTACGCCCGCTATCTCTTCAGTGGATATCTGGAAGTCCAGCCTCTAGCGCGCACTCCATTTCGCCACCTCTTCTTATTCTTCGAGCCTAGATTCAGCTTCGGCAGAAACATCCCTCAGCTCAGTTATCAGGCTTCCATGGAGCCGATGGCCTACGACCGCGCGGTAGGCGCGGCATTTGAGCTGCCGCGAAATTTTCAGCTGCGGGTCACCCAGCACCAGGTTGACTATCTAGGGCGTTACAGCGGTTCTCTTGGTCCGGCTGACCTGCACACCACCGGACCGTACGGGCTCTACGCCACCGTCTCCGTACGTTGGACTTTCGGTGGCTATGGCCGCAATGGCGCCCCGCCCGCTTATTGATTTTGAGCGAAGACGGCTCCCGACGCTTATCTTTGTTTTGTAGAGGCCGGGCTTCAGCCCGTTGAGCGGGTCGACAAATTGTCGTGACTCCGCGCCCTCGAAGCCATCCCCGTGTAGCGCTGGCCTTTCGCGGTTTTTGGGTCCCGGTTCCTGCCCGGAAGCCCTGCATCTTCCTTCCTCACCCTTTCCAGCCAGACTTGGAGACAGTTGCCCCCTACTACTACTGGCGTCTGCATCTCCCCTTGCTTACCGAGGGCAGAGGTGCTAGTCTCGGTTACCGAGGACATAGAATGAGCAAACCTTCGGATCTCGTGCAGGGCACGTTGGACATGTTGCTGCTGAAAATTCTGGCGCTTGAGCCAATGAACGGCTTCGCCGTCAGTCAGCGGTTAAAGCAAGTGTCCGGTGACGTGCTACAAGTCAGCGATGGATCACTGTACCCGGCTCTGCACAAGTTGGAACAAGAGGGCTGGATTACAGCCGAGTGGAAAACATCCGAGTATGGCCGGCGCGCCAAATATTATTCCCTCACGCGGCTCGGCCGGCAACAGCTCGAAAAAGAAGCCGATAACTGGGGCAGGCTTTCGAACGCCATTTCGCGGGTTATCAAACTGAAAGAGGTGTGAGCATCGCGCGCCGGATCTGCTGTCATTTTGAGCGAAGCGAGAACTTCTTTCTCTCCGAACGTTTTCTGCGAGGAGAAATCTCTCTTCGGCCTTAGGAGTACATCATGCGACCGGAGCATTGGCTATACACGATTCCCCTGCGGTTGCGGTCGTTGTTTCGCCGGGCGCAGGCGGACAAGGAATTGGACGACGAGTTGCGCGACCACCTCGAACGAAAAACCGAAGAATTCGTTGCGCAAGGGATGACACGAGAACAGGCGCACCGCCGCGCGCGGCTCGACATGGATGGGATCGAGCAGACCAAAGAGAAGTGCCGCGACGCCCGCCGCGTAAATTGGATTCAGGACCTTGTTCAGGATTTGCGTTACGGTCTCCGCGTGTTGCGCAAATCTCCGGGCTTCACGACCATCGCCGTCCTCACTCTAGCCCTCGGCATCGGCGCCGACACTGCTCTATTCAGTATTGTGAATGGCGTCCTGCTGAAGCCACTTCCGTACTTGCATCCCGACGAGCTGGTCTCATTGTATGTAAAAGTAAGCAACGGCCAGGAGATCGGGGTCTCTTATCCGAATTTCCTGGACTGGCAGAGGAACAACAAGACATTCGCATCCATGGCCGCGTCATTTACGGATGACTTCACGCTTTCCGGGCTAACGAAGCCTGAACGATTGCACGGTGAAAGAGTCTCCGCCTCAGTGTTCTCCGTGTTCGACGTGAAGCCCGTGATCGGGCGTGTCTTCACCTCCAGCGAGGATCAGTTGGGAGCCGCGCCAGTCGCGCTCATCAGCGATGGACTATGGGAGCGAAGATTCGGTTCCTCTTCGGAAATCTTGAGTAAAGCCATAACCCTAAGCGGAAGCCAATATATCGTTATTGGAGTTCTTTCGGAACATTTGACTAAATCCTTCTATTCCGATCAAAGGATTGACGTTTACATACCGATTGGACAGTGGAATGACTACCAGCTTAGGGATCGCGGGGACCACACGGTGGCGGCGGTTGGACGCCTGAGAGCGGGCGTAACCCTCGCTCTAGCGCGCGCGGACATGGCCGACGTCGCGCGAAACCTTGCCACGGAATACCCAGAAGCAAACGGGAGCGAGGGTGTCTCTCTCGTTCCACTCAAGCAAGACATTGTGGGCGACGTCCAACCTGTACTTTTGTACTGCTGGGAGCCGTTGGATTCGTTTTGCTGATCGCTTGTGCGAATGTAGCTAATCTCCTGCTTTCGCGGGCCGTGGCCCGGCAGCGGGAAATCGCTGTGCGCACC
>Ga0126379_10002451_pt1 | contig 11831 bp, 9 predicted proteins | sample PanSoiMetPlot_24_FD_92640 | JGI IMG/M metagenome (GOLD analysis project Ga0126379, IMG submission 92640) | Tropical forest soil microbial communities from Panama - MetaG Plot_24 | ecosystem: Environmental > Terrestrial > Soil > Tropical forest > Bulk soil | place: Panama | collected 2016-02-17
CGGCGGCACTGGATCCAATGGAGGGGGCGGGGACCGGGGCTTCTTCGTCCAGCCGACCGTGCTGACCGACGTCGAGCAAGACGACGAGATCGTCCAGCGCGAGGTCTTCGGACCGGTCGTGACCGTGCAGAAGTTCGCGGACGACGACGAGGCGATCCGCTGGGCCAACGACGTGAAGTACGGCCTCGCCGCGTCGGTCTGGACGCGCGACGTCGGGCGGGCGATGAACGCGGCCCGGAAGCTCCAGTTCGGCGCGGTCTGGGTGAACGACCACCTGCTGCCGATCTCGTCGGAGCTGCCACACGGCGGCTACAAGCAGTCCGGCTACGGCAAGGACATGTCGATCTACTCCATGGAGGAGTACACGCAGCTCAAGCACGTCGCGATCAAGATCGACTAGCGCGTGCCGACGCCGACGGCACGCGCCAGCGTGTTCCAGAGCCGGTGGAAGCGCGGCTCGCAGCTGCCGTGCACGCTCACGGTGCGGCCGAGGGCACGGACGAAGTCCGAGCCGACGTCGGGAAGCGTCCCGGCGCACTGCCGGCTCCTGAGCCCGGGCAGCTGGTTGCGCACGAGGCTCGACAGCGACGCGACCTTCGCCTGCGACAGCCGTTTTCGTCTCACGTCGAGAACACCGCCCGCCGCGCGGACGCGGCCGGTCGGTTCGATCGTCACCTGGAACGGCACGATGTTGCCGCCGCCCAGCCCGAACACGATCCGGATCGGCTTCGTGCTGGTCGAGGCGGCCGAGGAGCCGCAGGCCACCAGGGCGGCTGCGGCGGCGGCGAGCACGACGAGCCTGCGCACGCGCCGGAGAGTAGCGCGGGGCTGGTCCAGCGGTAGGTGAAGGAAGCGGCCGCGCATGGCGTGGCGACCGCTTCCTTCTGCCGCAGCGGGACGCGGTGCGCCGACGCTCCCGGCGGCGGGGCCGCCCGTCCCGCCGCATCGGACGGGCAGCTGTTCCTCACCCTTATGCGGCCGTGTCAGCCCACGCCCGGTCCTGTGTAAACGGTGCGTAAACGCCGATCACCACACGCGGAGGCGGACTCGAGGAGTCCGCCTGACGCCGCAGTGGTATCGATCGGGCCGGTCGTGTTGCGCGTGAGGCGGTGTGCACGAACGCGGAGCCCTGTTGATCGAGATCGTGGTCGACCGGCGCCGTCCGCGCCCTGGCGGGAGGACCAGTTCGCCGGCACCGACCGTCGTGGCTCGATCGAGGGACACGGACGGCGGCGACCCGGACGGACTAATGGATCCCCGCCGTCCAGGGGAGGACGACCGCGGGTGGTCCGCCCTATCTCCCTAGAAGGTCAGGGAGTCGCTTGCGCATCGACGCAGGGCGCGTTGGCTAGCCACTGACGCCCGGTTGCGAAGGGGCGAGTACGCGCCGGGGACGTGCCCTCCCTGACCCCGTCGTCCCGGCGCGCTCTCCTCCCCTCTCGATTACGAGCCGCCCCTCGCGTACGCCTCCGCCGTCTGCGAGTCGAACTCGTAGCCGACCAGCTTCTCGTCGCCGACCACCCACGCGTCGTGCCCGGGCTCGATCACGTACGCCTGGCCGGGACCGATCTCCTGCTCCGTCCCGTCCTCGTGGGCGACGTGCATCGTGCCCGTCAGGATGACCCCGACGTGGTGCAGTTGGCAGCTGTCGCCGCCGGCTATCGGCTTGATGCACTCGGACCATCTCCAGCCCGGCTCGAGCGACATCCGGGATGCGCTCGTGCCGCCCATCCGGACGATCTCCACCTTCGTCTTGTCGGGGGCCCGTGTCTCGTCGGGCGCGTCGAAGTTGCGTGCTTCCACTCCGGACATCGACGTCTCCTTCCTCTCCTCGAAACTTCCCCCCGGGCGATCCTAAACCGACGTTCGCCGCGGCCCCGAAGGACCGCACTCCACCACGAGGAAGAGGCCGGCGTGAACCGGCCTCTACCCGACGCCGTATCGGCTCGGGTACTCAGCAGGAAGGCGGAAGGACCGGCGTGCCGGTGAAGCTGGATCCGCTCTCGTTCGTGAACGTCGAGCCGCACCAGTCGTTGATCGCACCGCTGTTCATGACGGCCCCGAAGTTGTCGATCGAGTCGTAGTTGCCCAGCGCCGCGCCGGACCCGTTGGTCACGGCTCCGTCGGCCTCGTTGACGAACGGGCCGTAGTTTGTGAACTGCCCGAGGTTCGAGAGCGAGCCGTGGTTGTCGAAGCTGGTGCTCGCACCGTTGAGGCTGATGAAGGTTGCGCCGGACTCGTTCGTGATCGAGCCGCCCTTGGCGATAGACGTCTTCCACTGGGCCGAGATCGTCCCCGAGTTGTCGAGCGCGCCGCCGGCTGCTACCTGGAGCAGCTGCTCGACGGTCAGATTGAAGGTGTTGGTCAGGCTGCCGCCGTTCGTGAGATTCCAGCTCACCACGTTGCCCGAGTTGTTGAAGGTGCCCTGGTTCGTCAACTGCCCCTCGTTTGGGGAGGCGAAGGCGATGCTGCCCGAGTTGTTGAAGGTTCCGTTGTTGATCACGGCCCCGTCGGCGGTGCCGTCGTTGGAGATCGTCCCGACGTTGTTGACGGTTCCGTTGTTGACGAAGCCGGACTGAGCTCCGGCGAGGTCGAGAACCTGGGTCGCCGGACTGATGTTGAGCGTCACGCCCTTGTCCACCAGGAGCGTCTGACCGTTCGCCAGCGTGAAACTCCTGGCGAGGGAACGCGAACTGGTTATTTCGCAGGTTGACTTCTTCTGGGTCCAGACCCCGCCGAGCAGGCTGCAGACGTGCTTGCCCATCGTCGGAAGCTGCTTGGCGCCGAACGCGCCGGGTGCCAGCAGAACGCCACCGGCGAGCAGCATGGTCAGCAAAACGAACGACCTGTGCTTCATTTGTCCTCTCCTCTCCGTGCCGCTCCGGCCGAGGCTGGAAGACGACCGCCTAGCGCAACGATCCGCACAAACATCGGTTCGGCGTGCGATCGACTGCACCCTCGATGAGGGTGCTCAAAACGAGGGTCGTCAGATGCGCTGTTCGTCGGCCCCTTCGTAGACGCCGAGGATGCGATAGGAGCGGGTCGCCAGACCGAGAGCCGCGAACGCGCCCCGAACGACTGGATCAAGCGGATGGCCGGCGACGACCGCGTCGAAGCGGTAGCTCCAGGGCTCGGACGGGAGCGGACGGGAGACGAGCCGGAGGAGATCCAGACCGGCTGCGGCGAACGGCTCGATCGCCGCATGGAGGGCTCCGGGGCGATGGTCGGCCAGGAACGTGAACGCAGTTCGCGCGCCCTCGCGCGAGGCGCCCAGCGACGTGTACGGCGCAATGGCGACGAAGCGGGTGAAGGCCGGCGCGTCGCCGACGTCGTCGGCGAGCGACACGAGCCCGTACCGGATGGCGGCTTCGGAGCTCGCGATCGCCGCCGCATGCGGATCGCCCTCCTCCGCCGTCTCGCGCGCGGCGTCCGCGGTCGTCGCCGACGAGACGACCTGCGCGAGCGGCAGGCCGTGCAGGAACTGTCTGCACTGGTCGAGCGCGCTCGGGTGCGACCGGACGAGACGGATGTCGGCCAGCGGAACGTGTCGAGGGGCGACGAGGGAGTGCGCGATCGGGAGCACTGCCTCCCCGACGATCGAGACCGGGCACTCGTTCAGCAGGTCATGGGTCTCCGCAACCGCTCCGGCGAGCGAGCTCTCGATCGGCAGGACACCGTGCTCGGCGTCCGCGCTCGCGACGGCCTCGGCGACTCCTCGAAAGCTGCCGATCGGAACGCGCTCCGCGGCCGGAAACATCGCCGCCGCAGCGGCATCCGAGTGCGAGCCCTCGGGGCCTGGATAAACGACGTTCACCGTCCCAGCCTATGCGGGCTTTTCTCGAAAGGCGCCTTCCGGGCGCTCGACGTACGACCGCGGACGTACGATGGGGGCCAAGCCCCGTGGAGGATCCGCTCATGCGAAGTCCCGCCGATCCGCCGACACCGAACCGCCGCGATTCCACCGTCGCGTCCCGCGTCGAGCAGCTCTACCGGAGCCATGTGGGGCTTGTGCGCTCGGTCTGTCGCTCCCTTCTGCGGGACCGAATCGAGGCGGAGGACGCCGTCCAGCAGACGTTTCTATCGGCACAGAAAGCCCTCCTGAACGGCTCGACGCCGCGCGACGCCGCGGCCTGGCTGGCCATGATCGCGCGCAACGAATCGCTCGCGCGTATGCGGGCGCGGATGCGCGAGCCGCTTCCGGTCGAGATCGACGGGCACGGTGCTGCTCCGGACGTCCACGTCGCCGCGCTGCAGAGACATGAGGCGAGCGAGCTCATCGGCGCCTTCTCCCAACTTCCGATCCGGCAGCGTGAAGCGATCCTCCTGAAGGAGATGCGCGGCTTCTCCTCTCAGGAGGTGGCGGCCGAGCTGTCCCTCACGGCGGCTGCCGCCGAATCGCTGCTCTTCCGCGCCCGCCGGAGGCTGCGAGTGGCGTTGCAAGGAGCGGTCGCGGGACTGTCGCCCGGCCTCTGGGTTCAACCGCTGCGGGAGCTCGCCGCGCGTATCACGACCAGCGACGTCGCGGCTCCGGCGGCGAAGGTCGCGATCGTCGGCGCCGGAACCGTCCTCGCGACCGGTGGAGCGCTCGTGGGGCCGAGGGTGCTCGGACTCGGCCACACTCCGCAACCCGTCCGCGTTGCCTCGGGATCGCCGTCACGTCGAGCATCCCACTCGGCGGTCTCCAAGGCTCCGGTCACCTTCTCGCCGAGCCTCGCGCGGCAGCCGGCGCGCGTGGCCTCGCACCCGCGGGGAGTGGTGGGCACCGTCCATTCGCAGAGCGAAGACCGAGCAGCCGGCAGCGACTCCGGATCCGGTGATCGCCGGGACGGGCAGAGCGTTTCCCGGCCGACGCCCACCAACGAGACCGGCGGCGATAGCGGCTCCACGTCAGAGGCGCCTCAGAACTCCAGTGGCACCGACAGCGAGACGAAGGGCACATCGGGGTCCACGGACGGGTCGCAGACTGACTCGACCGACTCCGCGTCAACGGATTCCTCGTCGAATGTCACGACGACCGATTCCGGTTCTTCGTCGGACACCACGACGACCGACTCCGGTCAGGGCGACTGACCTCATCCCTAGCCGCTTTCGCCGTATCCCACTGCGCCTGATCGGGTTGGTGCATGTAAAGAAACCGCAAGGCTTCGGAAGGTCGCGCACGCTCGCGCCCGTATCGACCTCTTTTCTTTCGTGGACTCGCGCAGAAGGTGGGCCCGCGCGGATCGCGCGCGCTCCTCGGCTGGCGACGGCACTCATACACGCAACGCGGTAGGCTCCAGCGCTTCAACTCCCCGTTCAGCGTCGGCACGCCCAGGCCGATGAATAGGTTGGTGAAAGCCTCGAAAAGTTCGGCGGACCTCGCTGTGCTGGTCAACGGCTTCCCACGGCTGTCCGAGACGTTCGTTCTCCATGAACTGCTGGAGCTTGAACGCCGCGGCGTGCGTCTTCATCTGTTCGCGCTGCGCCGACCGGCCGAAGTCGTTCAGCAGGACGCGCTCTCGGAATTGCGCGCGACCGTCGAGTATCTCCCGGAGGGCGCGGTCCCGCATCAGCGGACCCGCGTCCGGCTGGCGCACGCAGCGCTGATTCTGAACCGGAGGACTGGGTACATAAATGGGCTCGCCGACGTGCTGGCCTCGCCCGAATACTCCCGTTCGCTCGGCGTCAACGCGGCGCTGCTCGCCCATCGCCTGATCCGACTCGGGTCGCCGCCCCTCTACGTCCATTTCGCGCACAAGCCTGCGACGGTCGGACGCTTCGCTTCGCTGCTGGCCGGTGTGCCGTACGCCCTCTCCGCGCATGCCAAGGACATCTGGTTAACGCCGGAGGCGGAGCTGGCGAGGAAGGTGCAAGACGCCGCGGTCGTGTTGACGTGCACCGAACACGCACGGACAAACCTCGACCGACTCGCAGACGGCCTGACCCCGGTCCACCTCGTCTACCACGGCGTCGAGCTGAAGGGCCGGTCGAGGTCCGAAGGGCGAGGCAAGACGCCGCAGCTTCTAGCGGTCGGCCGGCTGGTGGAGAAGAAGGGGCATGAGACGCTGCTGCTGGCGGCAGCCCTGCTCCGAGACCGGGGACTCGGCTTCACCCTGCGGCTCGTCGGCGAAGGGCCGGAGTGGCCGAGGCTACAGCGGCTGGTTCACGAGCTTCAGCTTGCCGACCGCGTCGTCTTCCTCGGGCCGCTCAGCGAGAGCGAGGTGCGAACCGAGTACGCAAGCGCCGACGTCTTCGCACTTTCCTGTCGCAGGCTGGCCAACGGCGACCAGGACGGGCTGCCGAACGTGATCCTGGAGGCCATGGCGCACGGCCTGCCGGTCGTGAGCACGCGACTGGACGGCATCGTCGAGGCGATCGTCGACGGGGAGTCGGGACTCCTCGCCGATCAGGACGATCCCGCTGCGGTCGCCCGGCACCTCGAGCTCCTGATCGAGGACCCGGCAGCCCGGGAGCGGATCGGCGAGGCAGGTCGCAGCCGCATCGCCGAGCGCTTCGAGCGCGGCACCAGCCTGCCGCATGTGGTCACCGTCCTCGCCGGGGCGGGCATCGTCCCCACCGACGCTGTCGAAGGGCAGCGATCCCTGCGGGCGGTCGCGTGATGCGGCTTCTCTTCCTCTGCTGCGACCCCGGCATCCCGGTACTCGGCCACAAGGGCGCCTCCGTTCACGTACGCGAGTTGGCGCACGCGCTCAGCCACATCGGCGCGGACGTGACGATCGCCTCTCCACGGACGGAGCCGGCCGGCGACGTCCTCGATGCGTCGATCCAGTTGCTTCAGCTGCCCCAGGTATCGCTGAGCGCCTCCGAGTCGGAGCTGCGCTCTGGGCTCGAGACGCAAAAGATGCGCGTGCTTGAGGCCGCCCGATCCGTTGCAGCCGACGCGATCTACGAGCGCTATTCGCTGTTCGGCGACGCCGGAGTTGCGGCCGCCCACGCACTGGGGATACCGCACGTCCTCGAGGTGAACGCGCCGCTTCGCGAGGAAGCACGCCGCTTCCGAACGCTTCCGCATCCGGACCTGGCCGCCGAGATCGAGCAGACCGTGTTCCGGGACACCAACCGGATCCTCGCCGTCTCTCAGGCATTGAGTCGGTGGCTCGAGAGGGAAGGCGTGGAGCCCGAGCGAATCGACGTGGTGCCCAATGCCGTCTTGCCTTCCCGCTTCCCTCCCCGCCGGGCGCGGCGCGACGACAGGTTCGTGCTCGGATTCTGCGGCAGCCTCAAACCGTGGCACGGAATCGAGGTGCTCCTCGAGGCGTGTGCGATCGCCTTCTCCGAGGAGCCCACCTTGTGCCTCGAGGTCGTGGGGAACGGGCCGCTCGCACATCTGCTCGACTCGACCGCTCTGCCTCCCGGGAGCCTGCGCGCACTCGGCCCTCTTCCCCACGCAGAGGCGATCGGACGCCTTCGAACCTGGGACGTCGGCGTGGCTCCGTACCTCCCGCTCGAGGACTTCTACTTCTCGCCGCTCAAGCTGGTCGAGTACATGGCGGCCGGCCTCTGCCCCGTCGCCTCGGATGTCGGCGACGTTCCGGCCCTGCTCGCCGACGGTCGGGGGATCGTCGTTCCCGCCGGCGACGCTCGGCGGCTCGCTTCCGCGCTCCTCGAGCTCGCGCGCGACCGCGACCGCGCCGTCGAGCTGGGGCGCCGGGGGCGAGCGTACGTCCTCGGCACACTCACGTGGGAGGGAAATGCCCGGCTCGTGCTCGACTCCCTCCACCGTCCGCGAGAGCTTGCCGCGTGAGTCGGGTACTTGTCACCGGAGCCGCCGGCTTCATCGGTTCCCACCTTTGCGAGACGCTCCTCGACCGTGGCGACCAGGTGCTCGGCGTCGATTGCTTCACCGACAACTACGCGTCTCCGCGCAAGCGTGCCAACCTCTCGGACGCTCTCGCGTCCGGGCTCGAGTTCAGGCGCCTCGACTTGACCTGTGAAGCTCTCGACCCCGTGCTCATGGGCGTCGAGGTCGTCTACCACCTGGCCGCCCAGCCGGGCGTGCGGCCGAGCTGGGGTGAGGACTTCGACGTCTATGCACGACGCAACCTCGTGGCCACGCAGCGGCTGCTCGAGGCGTCGCTACGCGCGGGCATCGCCCGTTTCGTCTTCGCGTCCTCCTCGTCGGTCTACGGCCACGTCGGAGCACAACCCGCGCGGGAGTCCGATCGTCCGGCACCTGTCTCTCCGTACGGCTTGACGAAAGCTGCCTGCGAGGAACTCGTCGGCGTCTACAGGCGAGTGCACGGCCTCTCGGCCGTCTCGCTCCGCTACTTCACAGCCTTTGGACCGCGTCAGCGACCTGACATGGCATTCGCGTCGTTCATCCGCTCGGTTCTTGCCGGAAGGCCGCTCCGCGTCCTCGGTGACGGCCGTCAGACCAGAGAGTTCACATACGTGACCGACGTGGTCGCGGCCACGATCGCAGCAGCTGAGCATGGCTCCGACGCCGTGTACAACATCGGCGGGGGGACGAGCACGACCTTGCTCGAGGCGATCGCGCAGATCGAGCGGCTGGCGGGCCGGTCGGCTTTGATCAGCTTCTCGCCCTCGGCGCGGGGCGACGCGTACCGGACCAGTGCCGACCTGACGGCCGCCAGGCGCGATCTCGGATACACGCCCCAGGTGTCGTTGCCCGACGGGCTCGCCCTGCAGATCCGAGCCGCGATGCAAGAGCCGGTCGAGCACACCGAGGCGGTGGCCTGAGATGGATCCGGTGATGGAGTTTCCGACCGAGCCAGAGATCGAAGCTGCTCAGGACAGCTGGCGCAACGTCCGCGTGATCCTGCGGCACTTCCGCAAGGACATACGCAAGCGGCGCCGCACGCTCGCCGGTGGGGCGTTCTTCGGCTTCGTCTACGCGGCCGCACGCGTCGCCGAGCCCTGGCCGCTGAAGGTCGTCTTCGACCAGGTCTTGTTCGCCAAGCCTGCTCGGGGTGTCATCGGCTCGGTCTTCACCCCCTTCGGCAAGTCGTCCACCGAGATCCTCATTGCTGCAGGAGTAGCTCTCGCGATCATCGGGGTCGTTCGGGCCGTCTCCTACTACTACGAGGACTTCATGCTCTCGAAGGCGGCCCAGCAGATCGTCTACGCGATCAGGACCCGCCTCTACGCGCACCTGCACCGCCTGCCGCTTTCTTTCCACCAGGAGCGCAAGACGGGCGACATGCTGGTTCGGCTGAGCTCGGACATCATCCTGCTCCGCGACATCCTCGTCGATGCCATCGTCAGCCTCGGGACCGGCGTGATCTTGATCCTGATGATGATCATCGTCATGGCGCTGGTGGACCCGGTTCTCACGGCCGTGTCGCTGGCGGTAATGCCCGTGATCTTCGCGCTCTCCTTCTTCTACGGCCGACGGATCCGCGTCAACTCCCAGAAACAGCGCAAGCGCGAAGGACAGGTCGCGGCGGCGATGCACGAAGCGATCTCCGCAATGGCCGTCGTCCAACTCCACGGCGCGGGCGACCGCGAGCAGGAGCGGTTCCACGACATCAACCGCCGCAGCCTCAAGCAGGGCGTCGCATCAAGCCGCCTGGAAGCGCAGATGTTCCGGGCAGTCGAGCTGACCCTCGCCGGAGGGATGGCTTTGATGCTCTCCTTCGGAACGATTCGCGCGCTGCACGGGGCACTCAGTCCCGGAGAGCTGATCGTCTTCATCAGCTACCTCCGGGCCGCGTATCGCCCACTGCAACGCGCCTCGAAGACCGTGCAGCGCGCGGCGAAGGCGTCAGCCGCTGCCGAGCGGGTGGTCGAGGTCCTCGAGATCACGCCGGACCTGCAGGACGCTCCCGACGCGCGGCCCGCCCCACTGCTACGCGGCGAAATCGGGTTCGACCACGTCAACTTCGCCTACGGCTCGGGCGAGGAGGTGCTCCGGGACATCAACCTCACGATCGAGCCCGGCCGCTGCATCGCCCTCGTGGGCGAGTCGGGGGGCGGGAAGTCGACTCTGCTGAGCCTCGTTCCCCGGCTCTTCGACGCCTCAGCCGGTCGCGTCACGGTCGATGGTCTCGACGTAGCCGGCCTCACACTCGACTCCCTGCGCTCACAGGTCACCCTCGTCCTCCAGGAATCCGTTCTCTTCGGCCTCTCGATCGCAGAGAACATTCGCTACGGCTGCCCCGAGGCGACCGACGAGGAGGTGGAGGCAGCCGCCCGCGCGGCGCGAGTGCACGACGTGATCATGAGCTTCCCAGAGGGCTATGACACAGTCCTCACCGAGCGCGGGCAGACGCTCTCGGGCGGGCAGCGCCAACGGATCGCTCTGGCTCGGGCCCTGGTGAGACGGACGCCGATCCTGCTGCTCGACGAGCCCACGACAGGGCTCGACGCAGCTACGCAGGACGAGATCGTCGGCGTTCTTCGCACGGAACTGCTCAAGGACCAGACCACGGTCTTGATCGCGACGCACGATCCGCGGTTGATCAGGACTGCGGACGAAGTCGTGATGCTCGAGGACGGCCGCATCGCGCAGCGCGGACCCTACGAGGAGCTGCTCCGCACCTCGGAGGAATTCAGCAGGCTCGTCGCGCAGGAACAACCACGTCGCTCAGGACGGCGGGTACCTCTCGGGCCACGGCACCGGATTCTCTTCTACTCCCACAACGGCGTCGGCGTCGGCCATCTCCAGCGGCAGCTCGACCTCGCCAGGGCGTACCACGGTCGCCATCCGGACAGCGCGATCCTCCTCGCGACCGGCTCACGCGGCGCTTCGATGTTCGAGTTCCCGGACGGGGTCGACTATCTGAAGCTCCCGGCGCTACAGATGGTCGACCGCTACCGCAACTGGGAACCGCGTGACCTGCCCCTCCCCATCGAGACGGTGAGTGAGATGCGGGCGGAAACGCTGCGCGAGACCGTGCGCATGTTCGCGCCCGACGTGCTGGTGGCCGACTTCATGCCCGCAGGCCCGTACGGTGAGTTGTTGCCGGCCCTCGACGAACTCCAGCGCCAGGGCGGGAGCCCGATCGCCGGCTTCCGCGACATCGTTGACGAGCCGGGCTTTGTGCGCGAGCTGTGGCAGGAGACCGGCGTGTACGAAGTTCTGCGCAGCCGCTACGCGGGCGTTTGTGTCTACGGCGATCCGGACGTCCTCGACTTCGGCGAGTACGGGCTCGACGTCGTATCCGGACCCCCGCTGCACTACTGCGGCTACCTCGGCCGCCGGGAACGCGCCGAGACCGCTGCAGGCGGGAGTCGCCCGTTCGTCGTCGCGACGAGCGGCGGCGGCGCCGACGGGTCCACCGTCCTCGACCAGTTCCTCCATGCGGCGGAACTCCTACGTCCTGAGCTCGGCGGCCGCTGGCTTGCCGTCAGTGGCCCCCTGATGGCGGATGCAGAGCACGAGCGGCTCATGAGGCTCGGCGACCGCTTCGGTGTCGAGGTACGACGGGTGGTTCCAAACCTGCGGCTCGAGCTCGCCGGAGCCGACTGCGTCGTCGGGATGGCGGGGTACAACACCGTCTGCGACGTCCTGTCGTATCGACGTCCCGCGGTGCTCGTGCCCCGGCCCGGCCCGAGCCAGGAGCAATCCATGCGGGCCGACCGGCTCGAGGAGTGGAAGGCCGTCGAGGTCGTGCGCTCGCGGGAGCTCAGCGGCCCGGCCATCGCGAGGGCGATTCGGACCGCGCTCTCCCGGGCCGAACCTCCGGCGCCGCACGTACCGCTCGACGGACTCGGTCGCGCGCTCGACGTCCTCGACGCCGCCCTCGAACAGTCAAGAGCAGCCTGATCAGGCGGAAGGAGATCCCTCGATGAACAGTCACATTCCTCGTCGACCACTCGTCGGGCTCCTTGTGGGCGGCGCCATCCTGCTGCTCGCTGCGACCGCGGTC
>Ga0126379_10002452_pt1 | contig 11826 bp, 8 predicted proteins | sample PanSoiMetPlot_24_FD_92640 | JGI IMG/M metagenome (GOLD analysis project Ga0126379, IMG submission 92640) | Tropical forest soil microbial communities from Panama - MetaG Plot_24 | ecosystem: Environmental > Terrestrial > Soil > Tropical forest > Bulk soil | place: Panama | collected 2016-02-17
ATGCTGCCGCCGTTGGTCAGGACAAAGTTGATTCCTTTGGCGCAGTCTAGCGAGCTGCCGCCGCCCAGTCCAACGATCGAGTCCACACTCCTAGAGGCTGCGAACACTCCCCCGGCTTCAACCATTGCCGTGTCCGGATTCGCCTCGAAGTCGTGGAACGCGAAGGCTTCGACGCCGCCCCCGGCCAGCAGCTCGATGGCACGCGCCACGTAGCCCGCCGCCACCATGCCGCGGTCCGCGACCAACAGTGTGCGCTGGAAGCCCAGCTCGCGAGCCAGCGAGCCCAACTCGCCGAATCTGGCTTCACCGAAAACTACCCGTGTACGAAGCTCGAAGTCGAAGGATCCCATGATCACCAACTAAATTTTCGGTAGCGGGTCGGTTCGACGTAGCGCTGGCGATCGTCGCCACTGTGGCGTGGTAAACTCTACGCCGCAGAACCTCTTCGCTCACCTGCGGCTATTTGGTTTCCGACAGCGCCCAGAGCTGATTGCGGTTCATGATGAACAGCGTACCGTTGGCGGGGACCGCCGTTGCGTAGACCGAACTGCCCATGTTCATCGAGGCAATGAGCTTCTTCTCCTTGCTCGCCTCGAGCACCACGACATCGCCATCTTCATCGCCCAGGTAGACCTTTCCGTCAATCACCACGGCCGAACTCCAAATAGCTGACAGCAGGTCGTGTGTCCAATACGGCTTTCCCGTGTTCACATCCAGGCAGTGCAGGAAACCGCTGAAGTCGGGGTAGAACAGCAGCCCGTTGTAGACGGCCGCGGTGGAAATAGAGCGGCGGATTTTGTCGTAATGCCAGAGACGGCCGCTTTCGGTGATGTCGCCACGCTTGGTCGCGTCGATCCCGTAAAGATGCCCGACTCCTTCACCGTGCTCCGGGTCCTGCCCGTTAGCGATGAACACCTTATTTTCCCAGATCACTGGGGTCGCGACCACTTCATTGCGAGTCTTTGGCCACACCGAATCCTTGGGATTCAGGTCGAACTCCCACAGCTTCTTACCGGAGAGCGCCTCGTAACCCCGCACCCAGCCGTCTCCTTCGCCCATCACCACCTGTACAACGTCCCCGATCTTGCCGACCGAAGGCGAAGACCATTGCCCGTGCAGGATCCGATCGCCGACGTTGTTCACTTCCCAGACCAGCTTGCCGGTGTTTTTGTTTACCGCGATCATGGACGGTGCCCGCGGCGAAGGAATGTGCACGTGGCTCTCGTCCTGCCCGTTGGCAGTGCCGACGAAGATCAGATCGCCGTAAGAAACCGGCGATGAGTTCGACATGTTGTGTGGCGATGAGCCGACCTCCTCGATCATGTTAAATTTCCAGATGACCTTGGCGTTGCCGTTACCGTCGCCGTGGGTATCCAGGCTGACGAGTTCGCCGCGGTTCGACACGTAATAGAGACGGTCGCCTTCCACTAGCGGCGAGGAGCAGACCCCCTGATAAGGCCAATCGAGGGCGCGGCCCTGCGGCAGCTTCTCATTGGTGTGTTGCCAGAGGAATTTTCCGTCCGATTCGCGGAAGCACATCAGCACGCCGCGGTCCCCGCCTTCCTTGGGGTTCCGCACCAGTTCGTTGTTGGTGCCTACATAGACCTGCCCGCCCGACACCACGGGGTTACCATAGCTCTGCGATCCAAGCTGCGCCATCCACTTCACATTCTTGTTGGTCTTGACGTCCCACGATGTGGGTATGCCTTTCATCGACGAGACCATATTGCGGTCCGGTGTGCCGCCCCACATCGGCCAGTCGCCGGTGCCTGGATCGGATGCGCGCAACGAGCAGAGCGAAACAAATAGACAGATCCCAAAGAGAACGATGGTGCGTTTCATTGATTTGGCATCACTCTTAGTTCGGCGAAATAAACTCCAAACTGGGCATCAGCGAAAAAACCGGGGCTGCCCTGTTGGTTCGGAATCGGGTCAATGTGGTCGATGAGCCAGCCATCCGGCTCAGGCTCAGCGGCGATCCAAGCTTTACCTCGAATGCGCGTTTTGCCGTCAGGCTGGTTCTCGACACGCAGCTTCAAGCGATACCACGTGTCGGGCTTCCACTCGTGAGGCACCGAGACAGCCCGCGCCACCTCCGGCTGCCAGGAATTCATCTCCAGTCGCTGGTCGCTGCCGAATGCGACGAGCGTGTAACGCTGCGCGATAATGCCGGCATCGCCCATTTGCCGCCGCTTTTCATTGATGCGGATGTCAGCTTGCACTGTGTAGTTCGACCAGTCCGCCGGTCCCATAAACATACGAATGCGCTTGAATAGCGTTTCGTTCGGAAGCTTCTCCAGCACCTTCTTGCCGTCCAACTCAGTCACCTGGAAACGGCCGGCGGTGGCGCTGACCCACTGTGGTGGCACACTGCCGACCGCGTACGAGTTAAATGTCTCGTCCCAGGGCAGTGGGGGGATGACCCGTGCGCGCGCCTCTCCGGTAAGGCCTCCCACGGTGGCCTTAATCAGACCGGCTTGGCCCACTGGGTCAGGCGCGACCGTGAGTTTGCCATCGGTCACTGTCCCCTTCAGACCCTGCAGCGACCACGCCACCGAATTTTCCTCGCGCAGGAAGCGGCCGGCTGCATCGAAGAGCCGTGCGTGCAACTGCACGGTGTCACCAGGCTTCAGCACCATTTCGGTCGGCGCCACCTGCACCCAAGCTGGCGCGCCCTCACCGGGCTCCGCGGCCTGGGTCACCGGTTTCCAGGGTTTGGCAGGCGTCCTCTTCGGGCCGACGGCGTACAATGCGTCGCTCGAAACGAAGTAAACCCGACCGCGCGCAATCGCCGCCGACGCGACGACCGGCTCGGGGATCTTTTGAGACGCGATACCCTGATCACTGAGCGGCAGCTCCACTTCACTCAATACCTCGCAATGGTCAGCATGCGGCCGCAGAATGTAAAACTTGCCGCTTTCGGTGCCGACGTAAATCTTGCCGTCGCCCAACACGACGGACGCTTTCTGAATTGTGCCCAGATTTTGTTTCCAGAACTCTCGGCCCGTCCCCAAATCAAACGCGAAGAGATTGGAGCTGTTATCGACCTGATAGATTCGGTCGCCATCGATCACAGGAGAGGAGAAGCCGCCCATGAACCCCCTGTCGGCCCACTTGATACTTTCCTTGCCGAGCTTCCCTTTACCAGTGGCGTCGAAGGCGGCGATCATGCCCATTTCGTTGCTATCCAGGTTCTCTTCGCTGTGGGACAGGATCGCGTACTTACCGCGTACCAGGATGCCTGTATTCAGGCCACGCTTGGCGACCACGAGATTCCAGACCGGCTCGCCGGTCTGCGGCTTCATCGCCAATGCCGCGCCGTCAGCCCCGCCGGTCACGAGCAGCCGCACGCCGTTCACCGTGGCGATGTTCAGCGGCGCGTAGCTGGTGTCATAGGGGCGCCCGCCAGGCGTGCTGACCCACACGATGTCGCCCGTCCGCTTGTCCAGGGCGATGAAGCGCTGAGCGCGGTTCCCCTGAGTACCCCAAGTCGATGTCGGAGTGCTGACGATGACGAGATTGCCATCCAACATCGGCGATACCGTGCGGCCACCGTGGGTGGTAAATGGGGAAAACTCCTCCGTGATAGAACGCTCCCACAACTTCTTGCCGTCTTTGGTCAGCGCTGTCAGCAGATTGTTGACGCCGAACACAAAAACGTTCCCTGTCTCGGGATCGGCCGCCGGCGACGCCCAGCCCACGCGATGCGCCGGCACATCGCTTTGATAAACGTTAAACTTGTATTCCCAGATCAGTTTGCCGGTGTCCGCATTAAGGCAAAGGAGCCGCTCCTGCTCGGTTTCGCCCTTTCCGGCGGTGTTTTGCAAGTAGAGGTGATCGCCAAGTACCACTGGGGCAGAGCGCCCGCCATAGGACGCCTTCCAGGCCAAGTTCTGCCCACTCAACGACCATTTCTCCGGCAGCCCTTTCTCCCGCGAACTCCCATCCCGATCAGGCCCGCGCCAGTCCGGCCAGTCACCCACCGAGCCGATCTGCTGCGCCTGTGACAAGCAAGCGAAGCAGAGCAAGAAAATGAATAACCGTTGCACCATGCCGAGAATTTTACTGTCCTAACACCAGGATCGGTTGGCTAAAATATAATCAGCTGTCGCAAATCGTCAAGGAGCATCTAGCTCATCTAGCTCAGACGTCCTCTTCCGCAAATGGTCGCGGAGTTGAAAAACATCTAACCAGGATTCCAGAGAAGAGTGACGGTAATATTGCATCGGCGATCCCCCGACCGCTGTTTTTTTTGGCTCAGAGCGTGGCGAGAATCTTGAGTATAATACCCCGCCATGGTTAAGAGGCGGCTCGTGATCTTGGCGTTTCTTGCGTTCGGCGTGTCTCGGCTCGCTGCGCAGGACATTAACGAAGATCTGATGGAAGCCGTCCGCCGGGGCGATGCAGCCCGTGTCGAGGCTCTGATCGCCAAAGGGGCAAACGTGAACGCCTCCTGGCGCTACGGCGAAACGCCGCTATTTTTCGCCTGCGACCGCGGCTTCACTCCGGTAGTCAAGGTCCTGCTCGAACACGGCGCCGAGGTGACCATCAAAGACACCTTCTATGGGATGACGCCCGTGGCGCGGGCAGCGGACAAAGATCACGTCGACATCGTAAAGATACTGCTTGCCAAGGGGGCTGACGCCGACAGCGTGCTCATGGGCGGAGCAGAAGACGGCAAGCTGGATCTGGTGAAGGAAGCCCTCGCTACGGGCAAGGTGAAGAAGGAAAGCCTTTCGTGGGCGCTTTCGGCCGCTACTCGGGAGAAGCATCCCGAGGTGGCCGAGCTGCTCAAGGCCGCCGGTGCTACGCCCCCGCCTCCGGCCAATTACGTGGTGGACGCCGAAACGCTCTCGCGCTACGCGGGGCGGTACCAGGGCGGCCGCGGCGGCACCGAGATGGAGATCAACTTTGAGGTCAAGGATGGCAAGTTGGTGGGTCAATTGTGGGGTCCGCTCACTTTCGCTGCCGTCAGCAAGACCCGCTTTCGCGGAGTCGAATACGAAGGACTCGAGGTCGAGTTCAGAGTGGAAGACGGCACGGTAACCGGATTCACGGAACTGCAAGGCGGCGACAGCAGAGAGTTCACGAGGGTGGTGACGAAATGATCTTGCGAATCCTCGCCATCCTTTCCGTCATGGGGTTCGCGGTTGGGACCGCCGCCCAGAATTGGCCCACTTTCCGCGGCATGCAGGCGTCCGGAGTGGCGGACGGTGCGGATCCGCCTGTCTCCTGGGACGTCAGCAAATCGCGAAACGTCGTCTGGAAAACCGAGATTCCTGGCCTTGCACACTCCAGTCCCATCGTGTTCGGCGATCGCGTTTTCGTCACCACCGCTGTCAGCAGCGACCCCAACGCAGTCTTTCGTCACGGTCTTTTCGGCGACGTCGAGCCATCGAACGATCTTTCCAGGCACACGTGGAAGGTTTACTGCCTGGATCGAAAGACAGGGAAGATCCTTTGGGAGCAGACAGCTCACGAGGGTATTCCCAAAAGCAAGCGTCATCCAAAATCGAGCCAGGCGTCTTCCACGCCTGCCACGGATGGCCAGCATGTGGTTGCTTTCTTCGGCTCGGAAGGCCTATACACGTACAGTGTCGACGGGAAGTTACTTTGGAAGCAGGATCTTGGCGTGCTGAATGCTGGCTGGTTCTACGATCCTGACTATGAGTGGGGTGTCGGTAGCTCACCGATCATCTATAAGGGTATGGTGATCCTACAGGTCGACATACAGAAAGATTCATTCCTGGCGGCATTCAACGTCAATGACGGCAAGCTGATTTGGAAAACAGTGCGCTCTGAGCTTCCTTCTTGGGGTACGCCTACCGTGTACGAAGGCAGCACCCGCGCCGAGTTGATCACCAACGGCACCAAGGGCATCCGCGGCTACGACCCGATGACCGGGAAGCAGCTCTGGCAGATCACCGGCCATAATTCTGAGATTACGTGCACGACGCCGATTATCGCTGGCGGTCTGATTATTGTGGCCAACGGGTACCCGCCCATTCAGCCGATTTACGCCATCAAGCCGGGCGCAAGCGGCGACATCACACTTCAGGAGGGTCAAGAGTCAAACCAATGGATCGCCTGGAGCAAGCAACGCGGCGGCCCTTACCAGCCCACGGCGATAGCCTATGGGGGTTTGCTCTACATTTGTTCGAATAACGGCATTCTGACGGCTTACAAAGTCGAGACTGGTGAACGCGTCTACCAGCAACGCCTCTCCACCAGCGGCAGCGCCCACACTGCTTCGCCAGTGGCCGCCGACGGCAAGCTCTACTTCGCCGACGAAGATGGGGACGTCTTCGTGGTCAAGGCGGGACCGTCATTCGAGCTGCTGGCCACCAATCCAGTGGGCGAGGTGCTGATGGCAACGCCCGCCATTTCGAACGGGATGATTTTCATCCGCAGCCAACACCACGTTTTTGCGGTAGGCGCTAATTCTGCTAACGGAAGCGCTTCCAAACCGGGATTGTAGGCCCAGGGTTCAGGCTTGCCCCGCCCTGAGGTCGACCAAAGCGGAGCGGCCCTAAATTTTCATGCTAACGCCTTAGCCCCGGAACGATCACATTACATGGCCCAAGGAACTCGCCCATGGTTCGATTGAGACTTGCTGGCGTGCTGTTCGCGGGCTGGCTCGTAATGTCGGCCAGCGCGACTGATTGGCCGCAATGGCGCGGGCTCGAGAGAAACGGCATCTCGCCGGAGACCGGGTTGCTCGACTCCTGGCCAAAGGGAGGTCCGCCGCAGACCTGGAAAGCTCAGGGGTTGGGCACCGGATACGCGGCGCTTGCCATCTCCCACGGCCGGCTCTTTACTCAGGGGCAGCGCGGTGACCACCAGTTTGTTCTGGCTCTAGATGCGGCCACGGGAAAGAAACTGTGGGAGACCGCGACGGCCCCCGCATTTCCACAGGACCGGGGTGACGGACCGCGAGGGACTCCGACTGTCGATGGCGACCGGCTTTTCGCCATGGCGGCCGAGGGTACCTTGGTGTCGCTGGACGCGAGGACTGGCGGCATGCTCTGGAAGATGAACGTTGCCGAAAAGTTTGGCGGCAGGGTTCCTAACTGGGGATATAGCGAGTCGCCGCTGGTCGACGGCAGCAACCTGATTGTCACACCTGGCGGACCTGGGGCGGCGATCGTTGCTTTGGATAAGAAGACGGGTAACTTGGTGTGGAGATCGCAGAGCGACGCGGCAGCATATTCTTCCCCGATAGCTGCCGAGGTCGGGGGCATTCGCCAGATCATCGTCTTCACCAGCGAAGCTGTGGTCGGGCTGCGGCTGAATAATGGGTTGTTGCTTTGGAGATACAACCGGGTTGCGAATCGAACCGCTAACATCGCCACACCGATCTTCCAGAACGGGTTTGTGTTTGTGTCTTCGGCCTATGGAACCGGTTGCGCACTACTGAAACTCACGGCCGAGGGCGGGACGGTCAAAGCGACGGAAGTCTACTTCAGCCGGGAAATGCAGAATCACTACAGCACCTCGGTAGTGATTGGCGACAGCGCCTACGGGTTTTCCAACGCGATTCTAACGGCGATGAACCTGCAAACGGGCCAGGTGGCGTGGCGCGATCGGAGCGTGGGCAAAGGGTCGGTGACTTATGCCGATGGAAAGCTGTACCTGCTAAGCGAGGATGGCGTTGTAGGACTTGCGGAAGCAACTTCAGTAGGCTACAGAGAAAAATCCCGGTTCGAGATCCCCCGCGGCACCTTCCCCACTTGGACACCGCCCGTCATTTCCGATGGCCGTTTGTATCTTCGCGAACAGGATAACCTCTATTGCTTCGACATCAGGAGGAAGTGAGATCGAGGATGAAGCGGTGCTGGCGTCTCGTCTGTCACAATAGTAATTTGCTAATTACTCGATTGCCACCACTTGCTCATGTCCCATCGCTTCGCTTTTGATGGTCATAGCCGTCAGTACGTCGATTCCATCGATTCGCCTCGCATCGGTCCTAGACAAACAAAACAATTGCTTGCCAGGTCGAATTTCGGCGGGTTCTTCTGTTCTCTTCCCGTCCCTTCGGTGCTTTCTCGGCACGCTAACTAGATTCGCGGGATAGTCAAGGACATAACCAGGTTCAGCGATTTTGGCCTTAGAGCGTCCCCTCGAAGTAATCTTGGCGACCGACTCCTGGGGCAGGCACGGCGGTCTTACGAATCCGAGCGCAACTCCAGATAAAATGCCAGCGAGAAACTCCACCGAATAGGAGCGAACAAATTCAGATACTCAAGTGAACCAACTCACACCAGGCGAGATAGCAAAGATGTTCTTCTCGCTTTCCGTTTTGCTGGGTAGCGCCAAGTTCATGGGCGAATTGACGCGGAAGATCCGGCAACCCGCGATCCTCGGAGAGATTTTCGCCGGCATTCTCCTTGGTCCCACCGTTCTCGGACACTTCCGACCGGAGTGGTACTTTTGGATATTTCCGACCACCGGCGCATTGCCGATTGCGCTTGAGACCGTGACGACACTCGGCGTCGTCTTCTTTCTACTTGTCGCAGGACTTGAAACCAGCTTGCGTCTTATTTTCCGTCAGGGCAAAAGCGCGCTGTTTGTGAGTTCTTTTGGCGTTATTTTCCCATTTGTCACCGGATATACCGCTGCCCGCTCTTTTCCCCTCTTTCTGGGACTACAGCCCGGAGCAAACCCGCTCATATTTGCTCTCTTTGTTGGAACTGCACTTTCGATATCTGCTCTTCCAGTGATCGCCAGGACCCTCATGGACATCGGGTTGCTCCGCGGGGAAATGGGAACAGTGGTGATTTCTTCCGCAATGTTTGACGACTTGGTCGGGTGGATTCTGTTCGGTGTCGTATTAAACATGCTGGGATCCAACCGAGGACCCACAGTCCTTCACACTCTTGTTCTTGTGGCCCTTTTCGTTCTGATGACCTTGAGTGTGGGACGATGGCTAATCACCAAAGTCATTCGCTCTCTTAGCTCACATGTGAGCGGCCGTGGAGCACTCCTGGGTATGATTTTCACACTGACGCTCGCGGCTGCCGGGTTCACCGAATATTTTGGAATGCACGCGGTGTTCGGGGCGTTCGTTATCGCGATCGCAATTGGAGATTCGCTAGACTCCGCTGTTGCCGGAGAAATTCGCCAAATTGTCGCCAATGTGTTCGCACCATTCTTTTTCTGCAGCATCTGCCTCCGCACCGATTTCGTTTCCAACTTTCATCTAGGAATGACACTAAGCCTACTCATGGTGGCCTGCGTTGGAAAAATCTTAGGTGCATCATGGGGAGCGCGTCTCGGAGGCATGGACGTGCGCTCGTCTTGGGCGGTCGGCATAGCCATGAACGCCCGTGGAGCCATGGAAGTGATTCTCGGAAGCCTTGCGCTGAGGGCAGGCCTAATCGGGGAACCAATGTTCGTGTCGCTGGTCGTCCTGGCACTCGTTACGTCATTGATTTCAGGTCCTCTCATTCAGGTGCTGATGAAATCTAAAATCTCTCAGACCGCGTCCGCAAGCCCAGCATGATAAATACGGACTCTTTGTGTCGTTTACGATCGGCTAACCATCTACCCCTGAGGAGAGCACACTTCATCGCAGGGTGCTGGATTGGCCCGAAGGCGGTTCTGGCAAGTCGTTTCTCCCTTGTCGCCTGGTGTTTATCAACGAATCTGCAGTGGCAATCCACGTTCGGGAAAAGCGAAAAACGTTGCGAACTCCTCCTTAAGTTAGCGCTTATGATGGGGCCGCAGGGGTAGGCTGAGTTGCTCAAGGCATTTGCGCAGGAAGCTCATCCTCAGCACAACGCGGTTCTGGAATGGCTGGGTGATGACTTTGCCCCCGGTTCTTTTGAACCCGGACGAGATCAATCGAAAATTGCGACGCAGGCGTGGTTGACTCAGAGCGGAGGCCCGCAACCAAGGAGTCTTCCGCGCCAAGCGAGGATCAAGATCAAAGCAATTCCCAACCAGGGACCCCGGGGAGACGAGATGAAACCAGAGACGACCGATCCGCAATCATCATCGGAAGCAAAAGAGCTCGTGGTTTTTGACATCCTACGAGAGTCCAAGTGCGCCGACTGCGGAAAGACACTGCCAGGTGGTGATTTTTTATTCCTGGAAGGCGGCCGCCCACTCTGCCTCTCCTGTGCCGACCTCGATCACCTGGTCTATCTGCCCAGAGGCGACACCGCCCTCACTCGTCGTGCTCGCAAGCACAGCTCACTTTCCGCGGTCGTAGTTCGTTTCAGCCGTTCACGGAAGCGCTACGAACGCCAGGGTGTGCTGGTTGAGCAATCTGCTTTGGATCGGGCGGAACAAGAATGCACGGCGGACGCAGAAAAGCGCAGCGTCCAACGCGAACGGGCTGACGTGTATCGTGATAAGCAGGATCAGATTCTCGCGATGAGAATGGCCGAATCGATTCGTCAGATGTTTCCGGGCTGTCCGCTTGAGGAGGCGCGGGCCATTGCTCGACATACCTCCGTACGCGGCAGCGGGCGGGTTGGTCGGACATCGGCCGGGCGGGGGCTGGAGGAGGAGGCGTTACGAGCAGCGGTGATCGCGGCCATTCGCCACAGGCATACGAAATACGATCGGCTCCTGATGAGCGGAGTTGGCAGGATGGAAGCCCGAGATACTGTGAGAGACGAGATTGATGGGGTGCTGGAACGCTGGCGGGGTACCTCCGGCGTTTAGAAACGGCGGTGGCCGTCGTCCTAGCTCAACGGCGTAACCGGCAGGTATGGTCACAACCGAACAGGCCGTCCTATCATGAGATCACTCGAGAACGACCTCCGGGCGGACGTAGCGGAATGGCAGACGCAGCGGACGGCAAAGCTTGAGAGCCGTCTAAAGATCGAGCATGATCCATGTTGGGGCATGGTCGCTCGCGTTTTCCTGCCCACGCGCCCAGCGGTCAACTCCGCCGTCCACGAGCCGGACCGACAAATTCGGTGAAAGCAGAAAGTGATCGAGTCGCATGCCTTTGTCCTTCTGCCACCGTTCAAATTTGTAATCCCAGAATGTCCAGAGCGGCCCGTCCGGATGTAGCTTCCGCATCGCGTCAGTCCAGCCTTGAGTCAGCAAACGCGCAAAGGCCTGTCGGCTCTCGGGTTGAATTAACGCGTTGTTATCCAGCGAGCGAGTCGGATAGATGTCTTGCGGAGTCGGCACGACGTTGTAGTCACCAGCCAGCACCACGGGTGCGCCGCTTGCCATGAGTTCCGCAGCGTGGGCAATGAGCCGCTCAAACCAGGCCAACTTGTACTTGAATTTCGGTCCAGGCTGCGGATTCCCGTTGGGGAGGTAGATAGAAGTGACCAGGACTCCCTCAACAGCCGCTTCGATGTACCGAGCCTGGTGATCTTCAGGGTTTCCTGGCAAGCTTGTGCACGTCAGCACGGGAACGTGGTGTCGCGCGAGAATGGCCACACCGTTCCAGGAGCGCTCCCCTTGCCAGACTGCTTCGTACCCGAGAGTCCGAAGGGCTTTCACGGGAAAGGCTCCCTGCTCGGCCTTGAGCTCTTGAAGACTAACCACGTCCGGCTCAGCTTTTGCTAACCAAGCCAAGAGGTTGTCGAGCCGCTTATTGATGTTGTTAATGTTGAAGGTGGCGACTTTCACCAAGTCCCCTTCTGTCCCCCGGCAACCCTCCGGGCCATTCGTTTTCTGGCGCTGAACAACGCTACACACCCCGCAAGATGTATTGTGTGTTCATCGAAATTTGCCTTGAGCCCTGCCTCAAGATCAGACTGGCGGTCTGACGAATTGCTGAAAATTCCTTTCGCGTTGTAAACCTTCATCAGTTGTTTGGCCAGTGGGTTTTGCCGCACACCTTCGCCCAGGATTGTA
>Ga0126379_10002453_pt1 | contig 11825 bp, 3 predicted proteins | sample PanSoiMetPlot_24_FD_92640 | JGI IMG/M metagenome (GOLD analysis project Ga0126379, IMG submission 92640) | Tropical forest soil microbial communities from Panama - MetaG Plot_24 | ecosystem: Environmental > Terrestrial > Soil > Tropical forest > Bulk soil | place: Panama | collected 2016-02-17
CGCGAGGCGCAGCTGCTGGCCGCGCTCAACCACTCGCACATCGCCGCGATCTACGGCGTCGAGGAGTCCGGGGGCGTCGAGGCGCTGGTGCTGGAGCTCGTCGAGGGCGAGACGCTCGCGGAGAAGCTCGCGGCCGGGCCGCTGCCCGTCGAGGAAGCGCTCGCTGTCGCGCGCCAGGTCGCCGAGGCGCTCGAGGCCGCGCACGAGCGCGGAATCATCCACCGCGACTTGAAGCCCGCCAACGTCAAGGTGACGCCCAGCGGGCAGGTCAAGGTGCTCGACTTCGGCCTCGCCAAGCTGATGGAGGCGGAGCGGCCCGCCCCGGACGTCTCGCACTCGCCGACCGTGACCGCCGGGACGGAAGCCGGCGTCATCCTGGGGACCGCCGCGTACATGAGTCCCGAGCAGGCGCGCGGCAAGCCGGTGGACGCGCGGGCGGACATCTGGGCGTTCGGCGCCATCGTCTACGAGATGCTGACGGGCCGCCGCGCCTTCCCGGGCGAGACCGTCTCCGACACGCTCGCGGCGCTCCTGACGAGAGAGCCCGACTGGGCCGCGCTGCCGGCTGCCACGCCGGCCTCGGTGCGGCGGGCCCTGAAGCACTGCCTGGATCGCGACATCCACTCCCGGTTCCGGAGCATCGCCGACGTGCGCGTCGAGATGGCGGGGACCGCGGAAGATCACTCCGTCGCGCTGACGGAGCTGCGCCGCCGTTCGAGCTTCGCTCCCTGGATCGCCGCGGGCGTCCTCGCCGTGCTCGCCGGAGCTGGCTGGTGGCAAGCCCTCCGGAGGCCCGCCGCCGCGCCCGCGCGCGTGAGCCGGCTCGCCGTCGCAGTCTCGGAAACCGACCGGATTCCCTTCGACGACATCCCGGTGTTCGATTTCTCTTCCGACGGCCGAAAGCTCGTCTACGTCTCCGACCGGGGAGACGGCCGCCGGCTCTACGTGCGCTCCGTGGACCAGATCGAGGCGAAGCCGGTCGCCGGAACCGAGGGAGCGCTCTCTCCCTTCTTTTCGCCGGACGCGCGGTGGATCGGGTTCTTCGCGGAGGGGAAGCTCAAGAAGGTCGCGAGCGAAGGCGGCGTGTCCGCGGTCCTCTGCGACGCGCCCGCGGGCAGGGGCGCCGCCTGGCTCCCGGACGACACGATCGTCTTGTCTCCGGACTTCACCTCCGGGCTTCAGCGCGTCTCCGCCCGAGGCGGCGCGCCCGAGCTCCTCACGAAACCGGACGCGGGGAAAGGCGAGCGGACGCACCGCTGGCCCGCAATGCTTCCAGGAGGGTTGCTCCTCTTCACGATCGGAACGCTGGAGAACCCCGACAACTTCGACGACGCCCGGCTCGCCGTCCTCGACCCGAAGACGCGAAAGATCCGGCAGCTCCTGGAGAAAGCGAGCATGGGCCGCTACGTCGCTCCCGGCTGGCTGGTCTGCGTCCGAGCCGGATCGCTCGCCGCCGTCCCCTTCGACCCGGTCCGCGGAGAGCCGAAGGGAGAGCCCGCGAGCCTCCCGGAGCCGATCTCCGGCGACCGCTCGAGCGGCATCGCCTACTTCGCCGTCGCGGCCGACGGAACGCTCGCGTTCCTGTCCGGCTCGCCGGGCCTGGACGACCGAAGCCTCGTGCTCATGGACCGCAGCGGGGCGCCCACGACGCTCTCCCTGCCGGCCCGCCCGTACCACACGCCGCGTTTCTCCCCCGACGGCGGGAAGCTCGCTCTGACCATCGGCGACGGGCGGGGACACGAAGACGACGTCTGGATCTGCGATCTTGGGAGCGGGGCGCTGACCCGATTGACGGTGGGGAGCATCGGCGCGCATCCCGTCTGGTCCCCGGACGGGAAGAGGCTCGCCTTCGCGACCTCACGCCTGCGGCAAACCGTCTTCGCCCGCAACAGCGACGGCACCGGGACGGAGGAAGCCCTCGGAACACCCGGCCATCCCTTCATCCCCTCGAGTTGGGCGCCGGACGGCCGCACGCTCGCGGTTACCAGCGGCTTCCCGGCCACCGACATCTGGATGCTGACGGTCGAGGGCAAGAGAGAGGAACGGTCCTGGCAGCCGGCCGCATACGGCGCGGTCTTCTCCCCCGACGGGCGGTGGATCGCGTACACCGCGACGGCAGGCGGGATCGACCAGGTTGTGGTCCGGCCCGCGTCGGGAACAGGGGGCGCCGTGCAGGTGACCCCCGACGGCGGCGCCGCTCCGGCCTGGGCCGGCCACGAGCTCTTCTTCGTCCGGCGCGGATCCCTTCACGTCCTGGATGTCTCGACGGAGCCGGCGTTCCAGGCCGGTGCCTCGAAGGTCCTTTTCGAAGCCCCATTCGAGCTCGACACGGCGCCCCTGCGAAATTACGACGTGACCCGGGACGGAAAGCGGTTCGTCTTCGTCCGAAGCGCTTCCGCGCCGCACTGGGGGCAGATCCACCTGACGCTCAACTGGACGGAGGAGCTTTCACGCCTCGCGGCCGGCTCCGGGAAATAACGGCAGCCGGCGTCCGAGCCGGCCCTCGGGCCCGGCGGCTGGGAACTGAGGAGGAAGATCTTCGCCGTGGCGGGAGGCCAGGAGCCCAGCCCTTACCTCGACGCGGTCGTGAACTGGACTAACCCGCGCCCCGCGCACTGACCGCTTTCCGATCTCCGCGATATCCTGAGTCACCTTGTCGCTCGCGGCGGGCGCCCGGCTCGGTCCCTACTCCATCGTTTCTCCCCTGGGGTCGGGAGGCATGGGCGAGGTTTACCGGGCGCGCGACACCCGGCTCAACAGAGAAGTCGCCATCAAGGTCCTTCCCGCGGAGCTCTCGGCGGACTCCGAGAGGCTCAAACGCTTCGAGAAGGAAGCGCGCGCCGTTTCCTCCTTGAACCACCCCAACATCGTCACGATTCATGAGATCGGCGAAGCGAACGGAAAGAGCTTCCTCGTCATGGAGAAGATCGAGGGTCAAACGCTTCGCGAGCTGGTGCTGGAAGGCCCTCTTCCCGCGCGCCGTCTTTTGCCGATCGCCTGCCAGATCGCGGACGGCATCGCGCGCGCGCACGAGGCGGGGATCGTCCACCGCGATTTGAAGCCGGAAAACATCATGGTCACTCGCGACGGCCTCATCAAGATTCTCGACTTCGGTCTCGCAAAGCTCGCGCCGCCCGAAGTCGCCGCCTCCTCCCTGACGGAAGCCCCCACGGCTTCGGTGGGGACCGCCGAAGGCGTCATCCTGGGGACCGTCGGCTACATGTCCCCCGAGCAGGCGAGCGGGAAATCCGTGGATTACCGCTCCGACCAGTTCTCCCTCGGAGCGATCCTCTACGAGATCGCGACGGGCAATCGGGCGTTTCGGAGAGAGACCGCCGTCGAGACTCTCTCGGCCATCCTGCGCGACGAGCCCGAGCCCGTGGGCTCGGTGAACCCGCGGACGCCGACGCCGCTGCGATGGATCATCGAGCGTTGCCTGGCCAAGAGCCCGGAAGAGCGCTACGTCTCGACGCGGGACCTGGCCCGGGACCTCGCAAGCGTCCGGGATCACCTCTCCGAGGCCGCTCTTTCCGGCGAGGCAACCGCCGCGCCGGCGCGTCCCCGCCGCTCCCATCTCCTTCGGTTCCTGGCTGCGATCGCAGTCCTGGCCGGCGTCGCGGCGGCCGCTTTCGTGCTTGGCGAGCGTTCCGGCAAGGCTCCACTCCCGTCGTATCGAAGACTCACCTTCCGGCGGGGCCATATCTTTACCGCGCGTTTTGCACCCGATGGCCAGACGATCGTCCTCGGAGCTGCCTGGGACGGAAGGCCCGTCGCGTCCTTTTCGATGAGGCCGGGAAACCCGGAGTCTCTACCCCTCCCGGTTCCGAGCGCGGATGTTCTGTCGATTTCGCGGACGGGAGAGCTGGCCATCTGCCTTGGCCGTCATTTCATCGGGCCCTGGGAGAGCGTCGGTACTCTCGCGCGAACCTCGCTCTCGGGCGGCGCCGCTCGGGAGGTCCTCGAGGATGTCGCGGCGGCCGACTGGGGTCCGGATGGCGCTTCCCTCGCCGTCGTCCGCGCGCCTGGTTCCGTTTTTCGCCTGGAGTATCCCGTCGGAAGGCCCCTTTTCCAGAGCTCGGGGTGGATCAGCCATCCCCGCGTGTCACCCCAAGGCGACTCGGTTGCCTTCGTCGACCATCCCGTCCGGGGAGACGACACCGGCGATCTGGAGCTCGTGGACCGTTCGGGCCAGCGAAAGAAGCTCTCCGGACCATGGAGCAGCGTTCAGGGTCTGGCGTGGTCGGCGGACGGGCGAGAGATCTGGTTCACCGCGTCCAGCGTGGGTCTGCTTCGAGCCCTTTATGCGGTCACTCCAGGCGGCCGGCAGCGCCTGATCGCCGATTTCATTGGAACGCTCCAGGATGTCGCCCGTGATGGGCAGGTCCTCGCGACACGCGACAACGTCCGGGCGCGACTCTTCGGCTCGGGTCCCGGCGAGCAGAAAGAGCGCGACTTTTCCTGGCTCGATAACTCGATCGTCCAGGACCTCTCGGCCGACGGGACGGAGCTTCTTTTCTTCGAAGGAGCGGAAGGTTCGGGAGGAGAAGGCGCCGTCTATCTGCGCAAGACGGACGGTTCTCCGGCCGTGCGGCTGGGGAAAGGAGTCGCGCGGGCCCTCTCGCCGGACAAGAAATGGGCGCTCACGTCGCCGATGAACTTCTCCGAGTTAGTCCTGCTGCCGACCGGGGTCGGCGAGGCGCGGAGGCTCGAGCGCGGGTCGGTCGAGGTCTACCAGTGGGCGGGGTTTCTTCCCGACGGTCGGAGGATCCTCTTTGCCGGCGCCGAGCAGGGTCACCGAGCGCGGCTCCATGTCCAGGATCTGGCAGGAGGAAGCGCAAAGCCGATCACGCCGGAAGGCGTGGGGGCAGGCTTCGTAGGGCACGCGATTTCCCCCGATGGGAGGTTCGTGACCGGCCCCGCCCCGGAGAAAGGCTTTGCTCTCTATCCGGTGGAAGGAGGAACGCCCCGCCCGGTTTCGGGCCTGGCAGAGGGCGAAGTGCCTGTTCAGTGGAGCGCCGATGGCGGGTCGCTCTACCTGTGGCGGCCAATCGAAGTGCCGGCGCGGGTCTTCCGGCTGGACCTCGCGAGTGGACGTCGAGAGCTCTGGAAAGAGTTCCTGCCGGACGATCGGGCGGGTGTTGTCGACATCAACTTCGTCGTGCTGACGCCCGACGGCCGCTCCCACGCCTACACCTCCGGGCAGATGCTTTCGGACCTCTACCTCATCGAGGGGTTGAGGTAGGGAGAGACCGCTCGTCTTCGGCCCGCGCTGAAACCTCCGCTACGCGCGGACGGGGTCAACGGACCTTCGCCGGCGGTCCGACTCTGCGGCCCGGAGACGCGAAGGCTGCTTGCTTTCCGAGCGGCGCCGCCGGAGGGCCGACGCGGCGGCCTCGAGACTTGGCTGCCGGGCCGACCTTCCTCGGTCCTCGAACGGTGGGCGGACCCAGACGACGTCCCGGTCCGGTGCTCGACGGTCCGATCCTGCGGCCGGGCAGCATCGTGGGCGGGCGCGACGCCGGTGCATTCAAGCCCGGCGAACCCATGTTCATGGCCCTTCCGGGCGCTCTGCCGCCGCCGGGCGCCCTCTGGGAATAGCCGATCGCCGACATACCGAGAAATCCGGCGGCCGCGATGAGCACGATTCTCTTCATAGACACCTCCTCCGGTCCCCGAAATGCCGAAGCCAGAGACCGGATTACGTTCGTCTTTTCGAGTGATGAAGGATCCGTGCCATCCCGGCTCTTATTGAGTTGATTCTCAATTTGAGACTGGCGGCAAGGCCCTAAGTCCACTCCGCGATTCATCTTTAACCGAGCACCAAACCTTAGAAGGACCTAAGAAGGCGTCTCGCTGGTTCTGCCGCCGCCCGCACCCCGGCCGAGGCCTCACGGCTTGACTCGGGGCCCTGACTTCGGGCATGTAGAAGCCTTCCCGCCACTCTTCCTTGGCGGGATCGGAGGCTTCCGATCGGGTGATTGGATCATCCGATGACACTTTCGCCGGGTAGTCGGCTCGGACCCTATGAAATCGTCTCCCCGCTGGGCGCGGGCGGGATGGGCGAGGTCTATAAGGCGCGCGATACCCGGCTCGATCGCAGCGTCGCGATCAAGGTCCTGTCCCAGCATCTCTCCGTGTCGCCCGAGCTGCGGCAGCGCTTCGAACGGGAGGCCAGGACGATCTCCCAGCTCTCGCACCCGCACATTTGCGCTCTCTATGACGTCGGCAACCAGGACGGCGTCGAGTACCTCGTCATGGAGTACCTGGAAGGAGAGACGCTGGCGGAGAGGCTCGTCAAAGGCGCGCTGCCGCTCGATCAGGCGCTCCGGTTCGCGATCGAGATCGCCGACGCCCTGGATATGGCGCACCGGCGGGGCATCGTCCACCGCGACCTGAAACCCGCCAACGTGATGCTGACCAGGTCGAGCGTCAAGCTCCTCGATTTCGGATTGGCCAAGGTGATCGCGCCGGATCCGGGTCCGCCGTTGACCTCGCTTCCGACTCAGGCTTCTCCAGTGACTCATGCTGGCACGATCCTCGGGACCTTCCAGTACATGGCTCCGGAGCAACTCGAGGGCTGCGAGGCCGACGCCCGAACGGACATCTTCGCCTTCGGCGCTGTCCTTTACGAGATGGCTACGGGGAAGAAGGCGTTCTCCGGAAGGAGCCAGGCTTCGCTCGTCTCCGCGATCATGACGGCGGAGCCTCCGTCCATCGCCTCGCAGCAGCCGATGACACCGCCGGCGCTCGACCGCATCGTCAAAACCTGCCTCGCCAAGGACCCCGAGGAACGCTGGCAGTCCGCCCACGACATCCGTAGCGAGCTGCAATGGATCGCCCAGGCCGGGCCGGAAGCGGAGGCAGCCGCGGCCGTTTCGACGCGCCGGCGAAAGCGTTGGGGAAGGGAGCTGATCGCCGCGCTTTTCGGTGTCGCCGTGGGAGCGGCGGCGACGTGGGTGCTGGCCAAAGCGTCTCCGGAGCCTCCCCGGGTCGCAACGCATCTCGCGTTCGAGACTCCGGCCTTCACCTTCTCAAACTTTCGTTCCCTGGCAATCTCGCCGGATGGCCGCCGGGTTACATACGCGGCCGGCGAGCGTGCGGCGAGGCGTCTCTTCATGCGCCCTCTCGATCGTTCCGAAGCGATACCGGTCACGGGAACGGAGGACGCACTCATGCCGTTCTTCTCGCCGGACGGCAGCTGGATCGCTTTCATAGCCGCTGGAAAGCTTCAGAAGGTCTCGATTGCGGGAGGCCCGCCGGTCGCGCTTTGCGACCTGAGTCCGGGGCCTCCGCTCGGCGCAAGCTGGGGCCGGGACGACAACATCGTTCTGGCGCAGGGATGGCCGAGCGAGTTGGTTCGCGTACCTGCCTCGGGAGGGATTCCGCAGCCGCTCGCCAAACCGACTTTCAAAGGAGAGGACAGGGCCTACCTCTGGCCCGAGATCTTGCCGGATGGAAACGCGATTCTCTTCAACGTGTGGAAGGGCGGGAGGCTGGACGACAGCGCGATCGCGGTTCGTTCTCTCGGAACGGGGACGCAGAGAATCCTCCTGACCAGTGGAGCGTGTCCCCACTACGCGCCGACCGGTCACATCGTCTTCGCGCGAAGAGGCTCGCTCTTCGCCGTTCCGTTCGACGCGAAGAGGCTCGAGGTCTCTGGTTCGACCTTTCCGCTCGCGATCGAGGCTTCGGAGAACACCAATGGCGGGGCCGAATTTGCCTTCTCGAAAAACGGCACGCTCGCTTATGTCGCGGGGGGCCTGCGGCAGAGGGACCTTCGAAACCTCGTCTGGGTAAATCGCAAGGGTGTCGCAAGTCCGGCGACCGCCGTCAAGCGGCCTTACAACAAGCCGAGCTTTTCGCCCGACGGCAAGCGGGTTGCCATGGTCCTCCAGGGCGAGACGTACGATGTCTGGGTCCTCGACCTCGACCGCGACAACCTGGCGCGACTCTCCTTCGGCAAGGATGACGGCAACCCGGTCTGGTCGCCGGACGGCCGGCAAATCGCATTTGCGTCGACCCGGGCGGGCCAGGGGAACGTCTACGTTCGCGCGGCGGATGGCAGCGGCTCGGAGAGGGCGTTGACGAGCGAACAGGTCAGCTCGTTTCCCCTTTCCTGGTCTCCCGACGGAAAGTACCTGGCGTTCTCGAAGCAGCTCGGGGGGCGCGAAACGGAGATCTGGCTCTACTCCTTTCCGGAGGCAGCGCAGCGGCCTCTCCTGCGCGGCGGGTTCAACTTCGGCGCGGCGGAGTTTTCCCCGGATGGGCGCTGGTTGGCCTATACAAGCAACGAGTCCGGCAGGTTCGAGGTCTACGTCACCACCTTCCCGGAGCCAGGCGGAAGGTGGCAGATCTCGAACGAAGGTGTCAGCCTTCTTTCACGTCCCCGCTGGAGCCGGGATGGCCGGGAAATCTTCTACTCGAACGACCGGAAACTCATGCGAGTTGCCGTCGCGAAGTCCCCGTCTTTCTCGGCTTCGCGCCCCGAGATCCTCTTCGAGGGGGACTACGGCGGCTTTTTTGACATCGCGCCTGACGGCCTGCGCTTTCTCATGGTCAAGACCGAGAGCATGGAAGAGCCAACCAGACAGGTCAGCGTGGTGCTCGACTGGTTCAGCGAGCTGAAGGCCCGCGAGCGGGGAACCGGAAACTGAGGTGAAGAGGGATCAGAGTGACGATTTCTCCGGGTAGCCGGCTCGGACCCTACGAGGTTCTCTCTCCCCTCGGCGCCGGCGGAATGGGAGAGGTGTACAGGGCGAGGGATACGCGCCTCGGGCGGACCGTGGCGATCAAGATCCTGCCCGAAGCCTTCGCCACCGATCGCGAGCGCCTCTCCCGTTTCGAGCAGGAGGCGCGGGCGGTCTCCTCGCTGAATCATCCCAACATCGTCGTGGTCTACGACGTCGGCCGCGACGGCGAGGCGTCCTATTTCGCAATGGAGCTCGTCGAGGGAAAGACCCTGCGCGAGCTGACCGCTTCCGGCCCGCTGCCGGTCAAGCGGATTCTTCCCCTGGCCTCGCAGATCGCCGACGGCCTCGCGAAGGCCCATGGCGCGGGGATCGTTCATCGAGACTTGAAGCCCGACAACGTCGTGGTGAACTCCGACGGTCACGTCAAGGTCCTCGACTTCGGCCTGGCTAAGTTCACCCGCCCTGAGGGCGGAAACCTGACGGCCGCTCCGACGGCGGCCCAGGAGGCGCCTCGCACCGACGCCGGAATCGTCCTCGGCACGGCCGGGTACATGTCGCCCGAGCAGGCCGCCGGGCGTCCCGTCGATTACCGATCGGGCCAGTTTGCGTTCGGGTCGATCCTGTACGAAATGGTGACGGGCCGCCGGGCGTTTGCCGGCGCCTCCGCGGCCGAGTCGCTCGCCGCGATCATCCAGAAGGAGCCGGAGCCGGTCACTTCGCTGCAGCCGAAGGTGCCGGTTCCCCTAATCTGGATCATCGAGCGGTGCCTCGCCAAGGAGCCGTCCGAGCGGTATGAGTCGACGCGCGACCTGGCGCGGGATCTCGCAATCCTCCGCGACAGGTCCTCCGGGGCGAGCGCGTCCGGGCTTGCGACCGGAGCAATGCCGGCGCGACTCGCCCGAAGCGGCAGGTTCGGTTGGGTAGCCGCGATTCTCACTACGATCGCGGCGATCATTCTTGCGACCATCCACCTGCGGGAAAAACCTTCCCGGCCGCCTCCTGTCCGTTTTCTCGTATCTCCTCCGGAAAACGCCAGGCTCTCTTCGAGCCAGACCGAGTTCCAGAATCTCGCGGTCTCTCCCGACGGGAATCGTCTCGCATTCGTGGCCTCTCTTGAAGGAAAAGACCGGCTCTATGTCAGGCCGCTCGATTCTCTCTCGGCGATTCCTCTGGCCGGAACCGAGGGGGCAAGCTCTCCCTTCTGGTCGCCCGACGGCGCTTTCCTCGGGTTCTTCGCCGACAAGAAACTGAAAACGATCTCCCTAGCCGGGGGGCCTGTCCAGTCGATTTGTGAGGCTCCAGTCCTCGGTGCCGGCGCGTGGAGCCGAAATGGAACGATCCTCTTCGCCCAGTTCTTTTCGGAGCAACCCGGTCTCTATTCCGTCCCTGCTTCGGGAGGAGAGGCGCGAAAAATCGTCGGGGATTCGGCCGACCTCTCGGGGGCTCGCTGGCCGCTGTTTCTTCCGGACGGACAGCGATTCCTTTTTCTCGCCGCGAGTCCGAAAGACAGGAAGAGATTCCTCGTGTCAGGCAGCCTTGGCTCGGCCGAGATTCGCAAAGTCACTCCCCTGCCGTCGCGAGTCGAGATCTCGGGAGGCCATCTCTTCTATGTCCGCGAAGGCGTGCTCGTCATGCGAGATTTCGACCCCACGACACTCCGTTTGACCGGTGAAGCTCTCCCGGTCGCAGAAAGGATTCCTTTTTTTTCACCGAGCGGCTGGGCCCCCTTTTCGGTATCGGGCAACGGGGTGATCGCTTATCAGGCCGGCGCGACCGACTCTCCTCTCGGATGGCTGGATCGGAAAGGGCAAACGGTCGCGACACTAGGACCGCCCGGCATCTATGCCCACGCCAGGCTTTCATTGGACGGGCGAAGGGCCGCGGTCGAGAAGATCGATCCGGCCACGGGACTGTCGGATATCTGGATTGCCGATTTCACGCGCGGCGTCATGACTCGCCTCACCTCGGATCCGGGGTCCGAGTCGTCGCCTGTCTGGTCTCCTAACAGTACTGAGATCGCCTTCCTGTCCCATGGCCGGGCCGTTCCAACTCTCAGGCGTAAACGCGTCGACGATTCATCCGACGAGGAGGTCATCCTCCAGGATGGCTTCCCCTGGCCGACCGACTGGTCCAGAGACGGGAGGTTCATCGCCTACCACAACCTCGGCGGAAAGAACGTCAGCCAGATGTGGATTCTCCCCCTGACAGGAGACCGGAGGCCGATTCCCTATCGCCACACATCCTTTCGCGAAGGGTATCCGACGTTTTCGCCCGACGGCCGCTGGGTGGCGTTTCTGTCGGACGAGTCTGCCGTTCTGCAAGTCTACGTAGCGTCCTCGTCCGGTTCCGGAGCGAAGTGGCAGGTCTCCTTCGGAGAGGGTGTCGCGCGGTTCCGCCCCTGCTGGAGGGGCGACGGCCGGGAACTCTTCTACCTGGCGACGGACGACACGCTGATGTCCGTTCCCGTCAAGACCGAATCCGGCGCGTTGGAGACCGGTTCTCCCGTTCCGCTCTTCCGAGTGAGCAGCGACCGTCTCGATGTCTCGGCCGACGGGGAGCATTTTCTTACGACTTCGATCGCCGGCCTCGGCTCGAAGTCGATCACAGTCCTGCTCAACTGGGCGCCGGCGACCGCGCGCTGAATCAACGGCGCAGCGAGTCTCCCGCAGCCGTGGGCTCCGTCGCCCCGGCGCGCAGAAGGAAAACCGAGAGACCCGCGAGCGCCAGCGAGGTGATCGCCTCGCCGGCGGCTCCGGAGATCCGGGGAGGAAGGGCGCGGGGAGCGGCGCCGAAGGCGACGAGCCCGGCAATGAGCACTCCCGCGAGGCCTTCGCCGGCGACGAGGCCCGAAGCCGCGAGGATCCCCGAATCGGTCCGGACCGCCGCTCCGGCGCGTCGGCGCTCGACCCAGGCGCGCAGGCAGCCCCCGAGGTAGATCGGAGCCATCGATGCGAGCGGGAGGTAGACGCCGATCGAGAAGGCCAGGCCCGAGACGCCGCAGAGCATCGAGCCGATCGCTAGCCCTCCGCCCGTCAGGACGAGTCCCCACGGCAGCGCGCCCGCGAGCACTCCCTCGATGATCGTCTTCATCAGGACGGCCTGAGGCGCCGGGATCTCCTTCGAGCCGAACTGGTA
>Ga0126379_10002454_pt1 | contig 11825 bp, 9 predicted proteins | sample PanSoiMetPlot_24_FD_92640 | JGI IMG/M metagenome (GOLD analysis project Ga0126379, IMG submission 92640) | Tropical forest soil microbial communities from Panama - MetaG Plot_24 | ecosystem: Environmental > Terrestrial > Soil > Tropical forest > Bulk soil | place: Panama | collected 2016-02-17
GGGCTTCCTGGCGGTTGCGCTGGGCGTGGAGATAGAGTTCCTTGGCTTCCAGGAATGCGCTGTAGTTGCCGGAGACACGGAGGGCTCCATCTTCGTAGGCGGGATTCAGCTCGACGACCTCGTTGGCGACGTTCTCAAGGAAATAACGATCGTGGCTGACGACCACGCAAGCGAAGGGCGCGTTGAGCAGGACGCTTTCGAGCCACTCGATGCCGGCGAGGTCGAGGTGGTTGGTGGGCTCGTCGAGGAGGAGAATGTCGGGCTTGCGCACGAGGGCTTCGGCGACGGCGAGACGTTTGCGCCAGCCGCCGGAGAGCGTGGCCGCTTCAGCGTCGAGGTCGGTGAACGCGGCGCGACCGAGAATTTCCGCCGTGCGCTGGAGGCGTTCGCCTTCAGGAAGACTTTGCTGGTCGAGAGCTCGGTTGATGATAGTACGAACCGTGTCGCCGGGAGCGAATTTGGAGATCTGGCGAACGAGATTAAGGTGCGTGCCTTTGCGGATGGCCACGTCGCCGGTGTCGGGGAGCGTGATGCCGCTGAGGATGTCGAGAAGAGTGGACTTGCCGGAGCCGTTTGGACCGATGACGCCGATGCGATCGCCTTCGGAAATGGTGAAGGAGACGTTCTGAAAAAGGGGCACGATGCCGTAGCGTTTGGAAAGACCCTGGGCGCTGATGATCGGTGGCACGTGGCGGTATCTTCTCCGAGAGATTGAGACCTCCAGAATAGCAGCAGGCGCGAGAGGCGCGAAATGTGAGGCGAGGAGCGCGGGGCGAGAGGAGAATGGTGACGAGCGGACGCTGCGCGTGCTACTTTCGAAAGCCAAAGAAGACGCATCTGAATGCACTCGGCGGCATTGGTGTGCCGCAGTCGATATTCCTGTCGCTTGCAGAGGAGGCATTTATGCGAGGCACAAACTGGGGGAAAGCTGTTGTCGGGATCTCAGCAATGGTTTGTGCTTTGTTGACGGGTGCGGAAGCGGTGCGTGGGCAGAGTGTCGGCGAAGGCGACTCAAGCGGCGCAGGGGCGGCGCACGACTCTTCGCAACCGCTGGACCTGGCGACGGTGGGGTCGCTGCTGAAGCAATTGCAGGCGCAAGTGCAGGAATTGAATACGCAGGTGAAGGAGTTGAAAACGCAGCAGCAGTCCGAGCAGGCGGAAGCGGCGGAGTTGCGAAGGGAATTGGACGCGGCAAAATCACGACTGCTGGCGACGAGCGGGCCGGGGAACAGTGGTCCGGTGGCGCAAGTTTTGCCGGGAAGCACAACGCCGGCAGCGCCGGCTGCGACATCAACGCCAGCGTCAACAGAAGAACGAATTACAAAACTGGAAGAAAACCAACAGTTGGCGGATCAGAAGGTTGCGGAGCAGAACCAGACGAAGGTGGAAAGTTCATCGAAATACCGCGTGCGGTTGTCGGGGATGGTGTTGTTCAATATGTCTGTCAATCGCGGAACTGTGGACAATGTGGATTTTCCACAACTGGCGATGCAACCTGGGCCGCTGTCGTCCTCCGAATCCTTCGTCGCATCGCTGCGGCAATCGCAAATCGGATTGCAGGCATTTGGTCCCACGATTGCCGGAGCACGGACGAGTGCGGATATTCAGTTCGACTTTGCCGGAGGATTTCCGGAAGCGCCGAATGGAGTGAGCTTTGGGATCATGAGGTTGCGAACCGGCACGATCCGGTTCGATTGGCCGAACACGTCGGTGGTGGCCGGACAAGACGCGCTATTTTTTGCGCCCTTGAGTCCGACCTCGATTGCGACACTGGCGGTGCCGGCGCTGGCGTATGCGGGGAATTTATGGAGTTGGACGCCGCAAGTGCGAGTGGAACACAAATTCACCTTGTCGGATTCTTCCAGCCTGTTACTGCAGGGAGGAATTCTGGACGACCTCTCGGGAGACACACCGCAATCGGAGTATTACCGCTACCCCACCTGGGGTGAGAGATCGGGGCAGCCGGCCTTCGCCACCCGATTGGCGTGGACGAAGAAAACAGAGGGACAAGACCTAACGCTGGGTTTTGGGGGATACTACGGGCGGCAAGCGTGGGGTTACGACCGGAGCATTGACAGTTGGGCTGGCACGGTAGATTTGACGGTTCCGCTGGGCAGCAAGTTTGAATTTACAAGTCAGTTTTATCGCGGCCGTGGTGTGGGAGGGCTGGGAGGCGGAATAGGGCAAACTGGGCTGTGGGTTGGATCACTACTCGACCCCACCACGGAAGTTTATGGACTGCAATCGATGGGGGGATGGGCGCAACTGAAGTTCAAGGCGACACCGAAGTTGCAGTTCAACGGAGCGTTTGGACAAGACAACCCGTTTGCCTCTGACATGCGTCAATTCGGGGGGAGTCAGCCGTACTACGTGTCGCCACTCTCGAAGAATCAGAGCGCGTTTGGAAATTTCATTTATCAGCCGAGGTCCGACATCGTATTTTCGCTGGAATACAGGAGACTGAAGACGTTCACACTGGATAGCAACGCCAATGCGGCCAACCTGGTCACTCTGAGTGTGGGGTACATATTCTAGTGTGCAGGCATCGGAAAGCCGACTTGCTCAGGGTGGTGGGTTGGATTTGCTTGTGGGCGCTCACATCGGGGTACATGCTGAGGGCGGAGCAGAACACTGTCACGGTTCACGTGTCGATCACGAGAAAATCGGAAGCGAAGCAGGAGAAGGCGGCGAGTGCACCGGGTGATGCCTCGAACGTGGTGATTTGGCTGAAACCGGTGGACCATAGCGGAGCAGAAGTTGCGTCGGCGGAGCCAGGGCGAAAAAGAATGCAGCTGGTTCAGCGAAACAAGAGTTTCCAGCCGCATCTGCTCGTGGTGCCGGTTGGCTCGGTAGTTGATTTCCCAAATCGCGATCCGTTTTTTCACAACGTGTTTTCGTTGGTAGACGGCAAGCGATTTGACCTAGGGCTGTACGAGGCGGGAGCAACCAATTCAGTGCATTTCGATCGCGTCGGAGTCAGTTTTCTCTTCTGCAATATCCATCCGGAAATGAGTGCGATTGTGGTTGCGGTGGATACACCTTATTATGCGGTGTCCAACCGCGCAGGGACTGTAACCATCGCGAATGTGCCGGACGGAAAATACGAAATGCACATTTGGTACGAACGAAGCGTTGCGGAAGATTTGCAGGGGTTGACGCGGACGGTGACAATCTCGTCAGCGACGAGAGAACTCGGCACCGTGGATGTACCGGAAAATCCGAGTTTTTCGCTGGCGCACAAGAACAAATATGGGCAGGAGTACACGCCGCCGCCAAAGCAAGGGTATCCGCATCCCTGAAGGTCCACAAGCGCAGGAAAACCTAAGAAGACCCGCGGTGAGCTACAGCTTCACTAGATGGTAGCGGGGAGATTTTGGTCGCAGACGGTCTGAACGGCGGCGTAACGGCTATCGGCGTTGAGCTGGCGCATGATGCGGTGAACGTGGTTTTTGACGGTGAATTCAGACAAGCCCATGCTCTCGGCAATTTCTTTGTTGGTGAAGCCGCGTGCCAAGAAGGCCACGAGCTGTTGCTGCCTGGCGGTTAATCCGAGCTTCACACAAAGGCGCTGATTGAGAATCATGGAGCCCTCGCGGGTGGTGCGGGCCACGAATTGAAAAAGGTGATGACAGAGCCAGGGGGGGCAGACAGCCTCGCCTCTTGAAACCTTGCGCACCGCGGAGATTACGTCGTCGGCACTGGCTTCGGCCAACAGGTAGCCACTGACCCCGGAACGAACAGCCTGCAGGAAAATCTCAGCATCATCATCCATCCCAAACAAAATGACTTTCCGGCCCTGCGCAAAACGCAAAAGGTCGCCGATAAAGTTCGAGGGGAAGGCTGATGCGGAGGCTTGATCGGCCAGCAAGATGTCGCAGTCTGAGGCGGCGGCCTGCTTATAGGCGGTTTCAGAATAGCGGATGGAATCGGCGATGGAAAACTCAGATTGTTTGCGGAAAAGAGCGGTCATAGCCTCGCGGAGCATGCGATTCTCGATGACGAGAAAGAGCCTGGTACATGGCGTCGCAGGGGCGTCTTTTGCCGGTCTCATGGATGTTCACGTCCGCCGAGGATTAAAAGAATGCAAACTGGTCAGCGGTGTAAGGACGATACGTTGACAAACCCGAGCGGTCAATCCACGACTTGTCAAAAGGATGTCACCATTCTGTCGCAAGCAAGGGCGAGAGTTTTACATTCGAGGAAGGGTAACTAGATTCCTCTAATGAATGGACGCCGGAGCTAGATGAAGGTGGACTTGGCGTTTCGAGGAATGGAGCGTTCGGAACAAGGTAGACGAACAAGAACGGTAGTTCCGGCTTCGGAGGTCTGCTCGACGGTGACGGAGCCGGCATGGTCCTGGACGATTTTGCTGACGATGGCTAGACCCAGGCCCGTGCCATTGGGCTTGCCAAAGCTGACGAAGGGATCGAACAGGGTGTGGCGGATGCTTCCGGGTATGCCGTGGCCATTGTCGTGGATGCGAATTTCGAAGGCATCGCCGGTGTTTTTGGCCTCCACGGTGATGGAACCCTGAGTATCCGCGGTGGCTTCACAGGCATTGAGAATGAGATTGAAAAAGACGCGTTCCAGCTTCCTGGCGTCGAACATGCCTTCCAGATCGTCGGAAGCCAGGAGGATGATGCGGACCTGGCGAAATTCGAGTTTCGAGTGGATGGCCTCAATGGCGCGGCGGATGACCTGGTCAATGCGAGTAAGGGAAGGAGTGATGGCATTGCGCTGATAGGAGAGTTCGCGAAGGGAGTCGATGAGGTCCGTCATTTGAGTGGCAGCGGTTTTGATCTCTTCGTAGATTTCGTCTTTTTTCAGCTTCAACTCATCCGCTTCGTAAAGGAATTCCGCGTTGGCGACGACCGCGGCGAGGTAATGTCGCAAATCGTGGGAAATGGAACTGGCGGCGCGAGCCAGTGCGGCGATGCGCTCCGATTCAATTCGTTGTTGCTGGAGAGCCAGGAGCTGGCCGCGCATCTGTGCGAATGAGGTACTGAGTTCGACCAACTCGGTGCTGCCGCGGGGGGTAATGGAATAGGTGAAATCGCCAGCAGCGAGCGCCTTCACGCCGGCGACGAGATTGTCGAGGGGGCGGGTAATGGTGCGGGCGACGAATCCGAACAGGAGAGCTCCAAAAAGCACGGCGGCTGCGCCCATCACAAAGATGGTGCGGTTCAAGTGATTGATAAATGTGTTGGCGGGTACGAGCGGCATCATCACATAGCAGCTAACGGGAGAAGGGGAAGAACCGTGGAGTAGAACCGAGGAGTAGGCGTATTGGTCCGTAGCGAGGGCCAGCTGGCCGGAACTTGCCCCCAGTGCAAGAGACCCGGAAGAGATGCGCTGCTGAAGTTCGGCTTCGTCGCGGGCCGGCAGAGTGGAGGCGATAACCGAACCATTGGTAGTGAGGGCGATCTGGTTGCCGGCAACAATGGAGAGTTGCTGAGCTACGGCGGAATCGACCTGATATCCGACCGCAAGAATACCGAGTTGCTGAATATTGGGGGTCGCTCCAGCATTGATGGGCTGCAAGAAAACCTGATAGAGGCGGCCATCGTTGTACCACCAGGAGGCGTCCTCCCCCAGATCCGTGGAACGAACAAGATCGCGCTGCACGTTGGCGGCCGACCAGCCGGGTTTGGTCAGGTGCAAAGCAACGACTTCCCGGTTCGGCCTGGCAAGAACGAACAGGTCACTGCCTGCAAGTTTCCAGAAGGATTCCGAGGCGTCAGAGATGGTGAGGGCGTTCGGCGCCGGCATCATGGCCTTGAGAGTAGGCAGATCGGCGAGCATGGCGGCCATGCGCGACAACTGAAGCTCTCGCTGCCGCTGGAGGCTCTCGAAGGTGCGCACGGACGCATCCGTGCCATCGCGCACCTGTTTTTGAATCTCGACATTCACGGTGTGGCGGACGAAGAATAGTAGCGATCCGGTCAGTCCGAGAATGATTAAGAGTGCAGCAATCAGCAGCTGGGATCGCAGTCGAAAGGGAGTCATGGGCAGTTAACTCGAGAGTTCAGGAAGCCGAACCTGGGGCTGAACCTCCGGGCGTAAATTTGTAGCCTGCTCCATGCATGGTCATCAAGAACCGCGGGGCAGCGGGATCGGGTTCGAGTTTCTGGCGAAGTCGCAGGATGTGGTTGTCGACGGTGCGAGTGGAAGGATAGTTTTGGTAACCCCAAACCTCATTGAGCAGCTCTTCGCGCGAAACGACTCTACCAGCGGAAGAAGCAAGATATTTCAGCAGCTTGAATTCCTGTGTCGTAAGCGTGACGAGCCTTCCGGCGTGGGTGGCTTCCATACTGGTGAAATCGATGCGGGCTTCGCCAAAAATCAGCACCTCATGATTGACGGGTTTCGCCGCGACATGCGAAACGACGGGAGCATTAGCGCTAGTGCGACGCATGGCACGGCGCACGCGGGCGAGAAGCTCCCGGGGACTGAAAGGTTTCGTGACGTAGTCGTCGGCGCCAAGCTCCAGGAGAAGGACTTTGTCCTCGACCTCGGAATTGGCGCTGAGGACGACGATGGGAACCGAAGCGGCCAGGGACTTGAATTCGCGGCAGAGTTCCTTGCCGGACTTACCCGGGAGCTTGAGATCGAGGATGACCGCGGAAGGAGTTTGCTTGCGAAAGAACTCCAGACCGGTCAAACCATCGCCCGCGATTTGTACCTGCATTGAATCGGATTCAAACAACCGCTGCAGAGTACGCTGCATGGCGCGACTATCTTCGACAACCAAGACGGTGTCCATCGTCATCATCACCATTTCCCCACGCCGCGATTCTCTGACCGAAGGATAAGAGGTAAACGGCGCGGGAGAGTATGTGCTTCTGTTCATGATACCCCCCCTACTATCCAAACGCAGATTCAAGGTTCCATGCCTTCGGTTCGTGCCAGCATCAAGGCCTTCCACCAACGAAGATGCTGCCACGGAAGGCAAAGAAGACTTTTCAGATGAGCCACAGAGCGACCAGCGACATAGCGCAAGCGAGCCGAGTTCACACTCCAGGAACTGTCGCCATGGCTGGGGGCGACCGCGCCGATGGATGTTTGCCCTTTTCTAGGAAGCAGACGGCTTTTGAGATACAGCAATCTGCGCTTTCGGTCAGGAATGAATTCGGGAGCGAAGAAGAGATTGTTGAGGCTGCCCGGCCAATCAGAGATAGCCCAGTCCAAAGAGAAATGGTCTAGCCAAGTGCGCAGGGAAGGAGAGGAGGCTCGTGACGACCAGGAAAGAAGGATCGAGGGAACGCGGCAATCAAAGAGCCGATCGGCGAGTCCTAGGACGAAGGCGAAGATGCATTTTGTCAGGCGGTCCTCGCTCGCCCGCTGGATGACACGACGCCAGAGGGGATCATCATAGCGATGAATGTGGATGCATGTAGCAATTTCCAGCAGCCACGAGAGGCGAATCCAGGAGCGGAAGGAGTGGCGCAAAAGGTGAAGAACCTGCATGAGGAACTTGTCTTCTAATGATAAGGAGTAGAAGTGTACGGAATGAAGGACGGTGGGCTCGGTATGCTGCAGACAATCTTGGGGCACGTTCACCTTTAGCCAGGGAGTGTTTTCCCAGATGGAAGTATGCAGATCGGCCTGGCGATGGCGCTGTGGTGAATAAATGTCGTCTTCTTCGGAAGGAATATGATGGAGCGGAGTGGTGAAACAGGACTCGGCAGATTCCGATAGGCAGGCGGTCGAATATCCACAAGATTGGAAGGCCTCGGCGGCCGCCGCAACGCTTTTTGCATCAACGAGGAAGTCGAAATCGGTTTGATGGCGCAGAGACAGGTCTTCGCAGAAATCAGGGACCAACGTGAATCCCTTGAGCGTCGCGGCGAAGACGCCATGCTCATGAAAGCTATCGGTGAGGCGGTGAAACTCCTCGAGCATGTCGCCGAGGCGAACAGCGTTTCTCGCGAGGCGTTGTTCCAACTCGACGCGCAAGTCATTGGGGATAAGAGAGGTGCCGCCGCACAAGCGCAACCGGTGAATGAAGGTCAAGGCAAGGCCGCTTTGATCGAGCCAGTGCAAAAGGGTGCGACGCTCGTTTGCAGTGCAGGAAGAAAGCAACGGCAGGGCAGAAAAGTCCGGCTCGCTGCGAAGGGCGGAAAGGATCGCGAGTTTGGCAAGGCGATCAGGCATCAGCACCCCCGGATGACGGACCCGGGAATAGTTCCGGCACGCCCGCGCAAGCCACTTGGCTGGTCAAACGGCAAAAATAAGGGACCAAGAATTCCTGAAAGGTTCGTCCATCAATGTCAGGCCCGATAAAGCAGAGTAGTTCGCGGCGTTCGTGGTCCAAGCCCAGCAAGCAGGCCGTTCCCATCCCAACGACAGTGAGATTGCCCGAAGAAAGGAGCAGTGGCTCCTCGAGCAATCCGGGAGCATCGAGATCGCGAACCAGCTTCCATTCAATGTCGGTGGGGTGAGCATCGGCGGGCGCAGTATCCAAGGGAAGCGCGGGAAGAAGAGTGAAATCGTTGGTCTCAACGGTGACATTCGAATCGCCAACGCGGAAACGAGTGCGAAGAGGCGTGGGGATGAAGCGTCGCAGGAGATCGAGGGGATCTTGATAGTTTGTAGAATCAACGAGGGCCACGTCACACCTCCGCGAAAAATCGCTCAATGGCCTCAGCGGTGTGATGAGGGTCGTCGCCGGTGCGCAGGGACCAGGACTGACAGGCAGCGAGCGAGGCAATGACCTGTGAGCGGGTGGATTTGGCCGCCGGCAGTTCGTCCGGGAGGCGCTCGGCGTTGGTTTCAAAGAATTGAGCCGTGAATTCGCCGCGACAAGGGACAAAATGGCAACCAGGGGTGGCGGAGCGTTCGAGAAAGAGGATCCATTTGGGGCGGGAAGAAGTCTTTACGGCCGATCGGAAGACTCGAGCGGCATCAACCTCGTAGGCGATTTCCCCGTTCATCGTTTTCTTCGGCGCATGTTTGGCGAGTTCGGGGAAAAACCGCGCAGTATTGGGAAGAAGCTTTATTGGGGCAGCCAAGCCGTGAGCCGAAAGAACCGATTGCCTAAAGGAAAGGTACGTCCAATCGTCGGAGAGGAGGGCAAAACCACGTTGCGCGAGCGCGGCAGACAAGGTGGATTTTCCGGCTCCCGAAACTCCAGCGAGGAGCAGGCCCTCGCCATTGCGATCGAGACAAGCGCAGTGCAAAGGGGCTACCCCGAGGGTGGTGCCAAGGAGGCCAATGGTGATGGGGAGGAGTTGCGCATTCCAGAATGAGCGGTCGTGAACAGCGGCGGAAGAGAGCACGCCGATCACGCGCCTGCGAAGGAGATCAAAACCCAGGAAGCTGGCCGGCTCAAGCATGGCAAAAACGAGATGGCGGGCACCGCGAAAGTGGGGAAGGTTTCCGCTGAGCGCATCCAAGGAGGAGTTTTCCAAGATATCCATCTCAAAGGAGGGAGCGTCGTCCTGTCTCTCCGGGGCTTGCCAGGGGGTGGCATGGCGGAGGACGTTGTGGGAGTTGGTGGAGAGAAGGCAATGGGAGCCAGCAATAGTAAAGTCGGTGCGCAGGCGCAGGGTCTTGCGATTGAATGCGAAATTCACCGTCACAGTGTCACCCACTGTAACGCGAAATCAAGAGCATTGACGCTGCGGGAGTAAGAAATGACAGCCAAGTGACATTCTGGTGACAAACACGGCCTGCAGCCTCAATTAACGTTTAGTCGCGCATCCGGAGCGCGACGATGTCTAAAAAAATTGTTTTCTTTTTTCCCTCTTTCGCTAGTTCAGAGGCCACGGCGCCGCTGGGTATTCTGGCAGTGGCCACGCCCCTGCTGCGAGCGGGCTACTCGGTAAAGCTGATCGATTCGACGATTACCCCTAACTACAAGAAACGGGTTTTGGAGGAAGTGCAGGACGCGTTGTGCCTGGCGATCTCTCTGGTGACCGGCCCGATGATTCGGGAGACCGTGGAAATAGCGCGCGCGGTAAAAGTCTGGGATCCGGATTTTCCGGTGATCCTTGGCGGTTGGCATCCATCGCTTCTTCCGAAGCAAACACTGGAAGCGGATTACATTGACATCGTGGTTCGGGGACAGGGAGAAGAAAGCCTGCTGGAGATTGCGCAGCATCTGGAGAATCGCTCGGCCATAGACTTAATTCCGGGTATCGGGTTCAAGCGGGACGGCAAGCTGATCTTCACGACGGAGCGGCCATTAAGGCCCATCGTGGACTTGCCGCCAAAGGCGTATCACCTGGCCGATTTCGATGCGTATCAGCGAAGCTGCGGGCGGCGTTGGGCCATGTACATATCGAGCCTGGCGTGCCCGTTTAACTGTTCGTATTGCACGAACGCGGGAGTGTATGGACGGAAGTGGAATGCGCTGCCCCCGGAACAGTTCGTGGAAGAGACCATGGACCTTTCGACGCGGTATGGGTTGGAAATGATCTGGGTGGTGGACGACAATTTTTTGGTCGACCTGGATCGCGCGCGGCACATCGCCGAGGGCCTGGTGCGAGCCGGAGCCAACTTCAAGTGGAGTATTCAGGCGACGACCAACCTGACGTCGCGGTTGAGCCTGGAAGACCTGAAGCTGTTGCGGCGCAGCGGGCTGCACCAGATTTGCCAAGGTGTTGATTCGGGATCGGAGAAGATCCTGAAACTGATGAACAAAACGTTTCAGGATTACGATTCGATTTACGAAAGCGCGGGGCGTTGTTTGCAGGCGGATATCCGGCCGTCGTTCAACATGATTTTTGCCTATCCCGGCGAAGGGAAGAAGGAACTCCGAGAAAGCATCAATTTCGTTATGGATGTTTGCCGGCGTTTTCCCGGCGCGGAATTCTGGACGAACATTTTCACGCCGTATCCCGGATCGCCGATTATGGAGCAGGCCCAAGAACTCGGGATTCGTGTGCCTTCGACGTTTGAGGGCTGGGCCGACTTCTTTCCGCGCTACACGGTGTTGCCATGGTTAAGCGGCCGCGAACACAAACGGCTGCAGGCGATGCGCGAATACATGAGGATGGCGTTCGACCGCATTCCAATCGCAGCGGACACGCGAAAGCGCTCTACAAGGATGATACAGAAAGCGCTGTCGTTGCCGGCGAGGTGGCGACTCGACCACGACATGTATGGTTTCCCGGCAGAATTGTGGATCAATGAGCGGCTGAAGCGCAGAGCGGGGCCGGTGAAACCCGCGGTTGACGCGAAGCGGCTGGAAACCGCCGTGGGCGAGGCCGCGTGCTGACCAAGCGCAAAGTCGTGTTGTTTTACCCGCCGTACGACGGGCCGCCGCTGGGCGCGCCGCTATGTCTGCTGAGTTTGGCCGCACCCTTGCTGCAAGCGGGATTCGACGTTTCCATCATCGATGCTGCGATTCAGCGCGATTGGGAGCAGAAGGTGCTTCGGGAAGTCCGCGACGCGCTATGCCTGGGCATTTCGGTGCTGACGGGACCTATGATTCGCGGGGCGGTGCGCATTGCTAAGGCTGTAAAGAAGGAAGGGCTGAGCTTGCCGGTTATTTTTGGAGGTTGGCATCCGAGCCTGGTTCCTGGGCAGACGTTGCAGGAAAACTATGTTGACGCGGTGGTGCGCGGGCAGGGCGACCTGACGTTGCTGGAAATCGCGCAGAAGCTTTCCGAGGGAAAAGAGTATCGCAGCGTTCAAGGCGTCTCCTCAAAGGTCATGGGAATGCCGCAGCACTCGCCGGAGCGGCGAGTGGCGCTGCTGGATGATCTGCCCACACCTGCATTTGAGCTGGCGGATTTTGACGCTTACGAACGGGTGGCGGGCGAACGCAAGCTGGCATATGCAACGAGCGTTGGCTGCCCGTATGCGTGCAACTATTGCAC
>Ga0126379_10002455_pt1 | contig 11824 bp, 8 predicted proteins | sample PanSoiMetPlot_24_FD_92640 | JGI IMG/M metagenome (GOLD analysis project Ga0126379, IMG submission 92640) | Tropical forest soil microbial communities from Panama - MetaG Plot_24 | ecosystem: Environmental > Terrestrial > Soil > Tropical forest > Bulk soil | place: Panama | collected 2016-02-17
ATGTGCGGAGTCCTTGACACCCAGAAAGTGAAACACTAGTTTCAATGTTAGGGGGCGGGTCCAACCCCCAGGGCGCTGTTCCGCTGATCCTGCACGGGGTGGGGTCGCGACAATCTCGGGTTTCGGACATGCAATACGAATCCTGAGAGTTCGCAAAGTGCAGCCACGTTAGGGGAAAAACAAATGCAATGCAGTTTGAGATTTACGCTTGGGGTGTTTCTTTTTGCAGTTCTCGGCTTGCTCTTGTGCCGCTCCGCCAGTGCTCAAGGCGGCGCTACCGGCGCTATCAGTGGCACCATCGTCGACTCCTCCGGGTCCGTCATAGCGGACGCCGAAGTCCAGATCATCAACAGCGCCACCGAAACGCTAGTTCGCAAAATTCCCGCCGGCGGTGATGGCACTTTCGTCGCCACCCTTTTGCCGCCGGGTACCTATAAGGTTGTTGTTAACAAATCGGGGTTCGCCGAAGCCAAGGCCGATGGCATCGAAGTTCGCGTGACCGAAACCACGAAAGTCACCGTCTCCCTCAAGCCCGGGTCAGTGACAGAAACAGTCGAAATTACGGCTAATGTAACCAACGTCGAGACCTCGAACGCCACCACCGGCCAATCAATTGGCTCCAATGCTGTCCGCACGCTTCCGCTCGCCACACAGAATTTCCAGCAACTCCTCACGCTCTCGGCCGGCGCGCAGAGCGAACTGAACAGCTCCACTGGTCTCGGCCGCGGCGACGTGCGCATCATCGTCAACGGCCAGCGTGAAGACAACAACAACTATCTGATCGACGGCATTTCGGCTACCGACTACAACGTCGCGCAGCTCACCAATACTCCGCTTCCCAATCCCGATGTGATTCAGGAATTCAAAGTCCAAACTTCGCTTTATGACGCCACCCAGGGCCGCAACAGCGGCGGCAACATCAACGCCATTCTGAAGTCAGGTACGCGCCAATTTCACGGCGACGCCTACGAGTTCTTCCGCAATGACGCACTGAATGCGAACGACTATTTCCTTAACGCCGCCGGTCAGCCGCGTCCGGTCCTCAAGCAGAACATTTTTGGCGCGAGCCTTGGGGGCCCGGTCGGCAAGGAAAAGGCCGGCTTCTTCTTCGTGAACTACCAGGGCACTCGCCAGCGCAGCGGCGAAGCGCCGGGCACTTTCATCAGTACCCGAATCCCTGCCATTCCTCTCGATCGTTCCGAGGGCTCCCTCATTACCTCCTTCTTTCCAGGCGGTCTGCCGAGCGGCGTAACGAACCTCGATCCGGTCGCAGTCGCTTTGCTCAATTTCAAGAGCAACCAGTTCGGCGGCACGTCCAACGGCTATCTCATCCCCAGTGTTCCCGACGATGGAACGGGCTTTGGCACTTTCACATTCAGCTCCCCCGGCAAATTCACAGATGACCAGTTCACCGCGAACTGGGACCGCGAATTCCATGGGGGCAGCGACAAGATCTCCTTCCGTTTCTTTTTCTCCAACACAGAAACGTTTGAACCGTTCGGCGCCGGCGGACTTCAGGCCTCACTGGGTGGCAGCATCGCTGCGTCCGACCTCAATTTTCCATACACGCTGCCGGTCCGCAGCCGTTTCCTGAACTTCACTGAAACGCACCTCTTCTCTCCTACGCTGGTCAACGAGTTCCGCTTCGGCTACAACCACATCAACAATTCCGCCATCAACAACGACCCGGTCACGGCGGCAGATTTGGGAATTGACCGCCCCACCAACAATCTCACCAGCAGCATTTACAAGTTCACGCTGGTTAGCTCTGGTCCGCAGATTGGCCCCACGCCGCAAGCCAACACCGCGAATGAGCAGAACAACTACACCTTCCTGGACACTGTTTCCTGGGTGCACGGCTCTCACGTGGCGCGCTTTGGCGGGCAAATGGATTTCGTCAATCTCGATAAGCTCTTCCCCCAGGTCTTCAACGGCCAGCTCTTCTTCGTAAACACTTCTGACGGAAACACCGATTGGCAGGACTTGTTGCTCGGCGCTCCCGCGTTCAGCTTCGGTGGTGGCGGCGTTTTCAACCATAAGTATCGCCAGAATAACTTCGCGCTTTTTGCTCAGGATGACTGGAAGGCCACGCCCAATCTCACTCTGAACGTCGGACTCCGCTCAGAGTTCTTCGGCGCTTGGACCGACGGCGCCTGCCACATCGGCAACGTCCAGTCCTCGCGCACGCTTCAGAATCAAGACCCGTTGGTCTATCCCGGCTGCGTCAACAACCTCAACGTGCCAGGCCTCAGCGGAACCGCCGACAACTCCACCTTTTTCAACCGCTACTCGACCGGCCTCGGACCTCGCATCGGGCTGGCCTACGATGTCTTCGGCCATCACAGCACCACGATTCGCGCCGGTTACGGCATCTACTTCGTCCGTGAAGACGTCGGTGCCGTGGACCAGATGAGTTTTCAATCGCCATTCCTTCCCATCGCTTTTGGTGGCGGCGGCCCCGGCAGTCTCGGCAGCTTCTTCCTGACTCCGCCCAACGCCTTACCTCCGGCTGGTACCCTCGACCCCACGTTCACGCCCGTCTTTTCGCACTTGCAGGGCTTTATTGACGGCAACGGAAATCCGACGACCGACACCACGCAAACTCCGGTTTACGACGGTTCGACGGTCCTCCTGTTCATGCTCGAAGTGCCGCGCAACTTCAAACTACCCAATACCCAGCAGTGGAATTTCACTGTTCAGCGTTCACTGGGCAAGAGCTGGGTGCTCGAGGTCGGCTACGTCGGAACGCACGCGATCCACCTGCGTGAAACGCGCGACGCTATCCAATCGTTGAATGCCACGCCCGCAAATCCCGTGAACGTCAGGCTCGCCGACGGAACTGTGCTGCCGATTACCGCTAACACTGTTTCCAACGCCGTCGCGCGCACTCCGACTCCAGGCCTCAACGGCTATTCCGGCTACCAACTGTTTGCTAACGACGCCTACTCGCATTACCACGCCCTGCAGACCACGTTGTCGCGGCGCTGGTCTCATGGCTACTTCCAGGCGGCGTACACCTGGTCCCGGTCCACAGATGCCACTTCCACCGGAAACACCGCATTCAACACGGCGTACAACGATCAGAGCGATATCAACGCCTCGCGCGGCCTTTCCGACTTCGATCGTCCGCACCGTCTTTCCGTCAGCTATGTGTATGACCTGCCCTTTTTCTCCAAGTCCACGGGCTTCAAGCGCGCCGTGCTAGGCGGATGGGGCGTCAGCGGAGTCACGATCATCCAGTCCGGTTTACCCTTTTCGATTTTTGACACTAGCGCAGGCACCGCGTTCCTCGGTGCGGGCAGCACGCCGCTTCTCGGAGCCAGCCTGGCATCGGGCGGCTCGGTCTCAAACGGCTACACTCATGGCGACATTCACGCCCGCTTGAATGGGTATGTGGACATCAACAACTTCACCACTGCGCCGCTGCTCTATCCATCGCTCTGCGATCCGAATCAGACCGATTCAGGGGTGACGCCAAATTCCAATTACTGCGTCACCGGATTCGGCGACCTCGGCCGCAACATCTACCGCGGTCCCTACCAGCAGAACTGGGATTTCTCGCTCATCAAGAACTTCCGTCTCACCGAGCGCCATAACATCCGCTTCACCACGGATTTCTTCAACATCTGGAATCACGCGAACTTCGCTAATCCGGTCTCCACTGACGTCGAAAACCCCAGCAGCTTCGGCTTTATCACCAGCACCAAGGGCGTGCCGCGCTTGATCCAATTCTCGTTGCGCTACTCCTTCTAGGATGGTTCGTATCTACGCGGATGAGGGCGCCTGATTCCAGGCGCTCTTTTAATCGATTAAGGGCAGGGCTCTCTCGGTTCCTGCTCCGCTCCCGCTATTCCGCCGCCACAAAACCAGAACCGCGGCGTGTGACGGAGAGAAGCGCTCCACGGTAAACTGCTCTCCGCAAGAGTCTTAGCCATAATCCATGCGGCGCCTGGCGCGTCCGCCGGGAGAGCATGATGCCTGATTCGCCGCGAGTCCACCTGCTTGAACGCGACGCCGCTTCGCCCGAAGCGCAAAAAATTTACGACGCACTCCTTGCCACGCGCGGCGTCGTGCCCAACATGTTCAAGGCGCTCTCGCATCGCCCGGAAATCGCTGCGGGTGTCGCCGGCTTTCTAAAGCCCCTGCTTTCTGACGGTGCCCTCCCCGGCTTCTACAAAGAGCTAGTCGCTGTCCGCATTTCACAGCAGCACCGCAGCACCTACGCCATTCGCGCGCACAGCATCTCAGCGCGCCAGAAAGGCGCCACGGATGCACAGGTCGATGGCGTCGCGAATTTCGAGTCCGGCCCTTATTCGGAAAAAGAGAAGATCGGCTTCCGCCTGGCCGATCGTCTGCACCGGGGCGCGGATTGTGTGGACGATGAATTCTTCGCGACACTCGCCGGATCGTTCTCCGAACTCGAGCGCATAGAACTCTTTCTCACCGCCGCCGCGTTTGAAATGTTCCCGCGCTTCATCGACGGCCTTCGTATTCCGGTGACTCCACCGCCTGCGGCCCGCTAGTTTCTGCGGGAGCCAGCTTACCCGTCTCACCGGCCGGGCGCCGCCAGTGCTAAACTTTCTTGCATGACTCGCATCGCAAGCCGTATTGCACAACTCAACGGCGAAGGCGCCCTCGCTGTTTTTTCTCGTGCCAAGGAGCTCGAGCGCCAGGGCCGCTCCATCATTCACCTCGAACTCGGCGAGCCGGATTTTCACCCTGCCGCTCCGGTCGTGGACTCACTTCGCAATGCCGTGGCTTCCGGCCGCGACCGCTATTGCGCGACGCGCGGCGTCCCGGCGCTGCGCGAAGAGATTGCCCACTACCTTGCGCGCACGCGGCGGCTCACGGTCGAGGCCGATCAGGTGCTGGTGGCGCCCGGCTGCAAGATGGCGCTTTCGCTTGCGATGATGGCGCTCGTTGAGCCCGGCGACGAAGTTCTCTATCCTGATCCCGGCTTTCCCATATACCCGTCGTTCACGCGCGGTCTCGGTGGTATCGCAGTTCCTTTCGCTTTGCGCGAAGGAAACAAATTTCAGCCTGACCTTTCGGAAATCGCTGCGAAAATTACGCCGAAAACGCGCGTGCTGATTTTCAATTCGCCGAATAATCCCACGGGCACGGTTTATGACGATCGCGCCGTCGCCGGTATCGCCACGCTCGCTCTGAAGCATGACCTCTGGGTCATCACCGACGAGATCTATGCTCGCATCGTGTTCGGCGGTGAATACAAATCCATCTGGAACATCGCCGGCATGCCCGAACGCACCGTCATCATTGACGGCCTCTCGAAGAGTTTCGCCATGACCGGCTGGCGACTTGGCTATGCGGTAGCTCCAGTGGCTTTGATTGACGCCATGGATTTACTGGTCCTCAACACGTTCACCTGTGCCGCGGAATTTACGCAGATTGCCGCGATCGAAGCTCTGCGCGATTCGACTTGCGCGGTGGACGCCATGGTTGCCGAATACAAGCTCCGCCGGGATCTCTTTGTGCAGTCCCTGGCAAAAATTCCTGGCTTCCGCTGCCACCCGCCGGAAGGCGCCTTCTATGCCTGGGTGAACATGGAAGACACCGGCCTTTCCGCCGAAGAAGTGCAAAGGATTCTGCTCGAAGAAGCTGGCGTCGCCGCGATTGCCGGCGCAGCTTTCGGCAGCGAAGGCAAACACTATCTCCGCTTCTCGCTGGTCAGCGCGCGCAATCTTCTTGAAGACGCGCTCGACCGCATCCGCCGTGTCTCTGTAAAATGGCGTGCCGTTCCTGCCTGATTTTTGTGAGGTGCCGCGCTCTGCGGTTGCCAAGGTACGGGTTTTGCTGGCCGGGACGTCGGTCGCTGACTTGAGGTGAAAATGAAGTGTTTGTTGCACGTAGGCGTCGTTGCTGCGGTGCTGACCATTTCATCTGCCGGTTTGGCTTGCGCGCAGTCCGGTCCCTACCCCGCCTCTGATTTGCACCAGCTTTATCAGCAGCTGCTCGGAAAAATTAACGCCATTCCGCTTTACGACAACCACGCGCACCCGGGGTTCGCCGACGACCCTGACGTGGACGCGATGGCCGCGCCGCCCGAGGAAAGCAGCGTCCTGCGGCTGCGCGACGACAATCCAGAATTCGTGACCGCAGCGAAATCGCTCTTCGGGTATCCCTACGACGACTTCAGACCCGAGCACGCCAAATGGCTGGCCGACCGCACAAACGCGGCGAAGAAATCTGGCGGCTCCGCTTATTTCGATCAAATTCTGGACAAACTGAACGTCGAAACCTGTCTGGCCAATCGCGCGTTCATGGCGCCTTATCTGGACACCAAGCGCTTTCATTGGGTTTTCTTCGGCGATTCGTTTTTCTATCCCTTTGACAATCGCGACCAGACCGCCAGCACTCCGGATATGGGCGTGTACATCCCGTTGCAGGAAAAAATGCTGATGCGCTACAGAAAGCAGATGAAGCTAGACGGTCTGCCGGCCGACCTCGGCGGCTATGAAACTTTCGTGCGCAATACCATGGCCGAAAACCAGAAACACGGCGGTGTGGCCATGAAGTATGAAGCGGCTTATTTCCGGTCGCTCTATTTCAGCGATCCGGCGCGGGAAAAAGCCGAAGCAATTTACGCGAAATACCGCTCCGGTGGGGTTCCGTCCGCAGAGGAATACCGGATCTTTCAGGACTACATCTTCCGCCTGATGGTGGACGAGGCCGGAAAGCTCAAATTGCCCCTGCACTTTCATACCGCGGTTGGCATAGGCGATTACTTCAGCTTGCGTCAAGGCAACGTCTTGAATCTGGAAAATGTGCTGCGCGATCCGCGTTACAAAAGCACAATCTTTGTGCTGGTACACGGAGGCTGGCCATACGAAAAAGAAGCAGCGCTTCTGACTGCGGTGAAAAACGTCTACCTCGACACGTCGTTCCAGTCCGAGTTGCTCTATCCTTCTCAGTTCAAAGACATATTGAAGCAGTTGCTGACCTTATTTCCCGACAAGATGATGTACGGGTCCGACGCCTTTCCTTTTAGCGATGCACTGGGCGCCGAAGAAAGCTTCTGGCTTGCAGCGCATACTACGCGGACAGCCCTCGCCGCGGCGCTCGCTGAATTGGTCAGCGAACGCGCCGTCACGCAGGACAAAGCGCTTGAACTCGCCCGGCTGTATCTGCACGACAACGCCGCAAAGCTTTACCGCTCCGTCAGCACAGGAGGCACGAAATGAGTTCCATCCCAGCTTCAGGCAAGATCGAACCGAAATACATTTCCTGGAACGACGTAGAGCGCGAGAACCTTAATCCGCTCATCGACCGCGAAATGATCACCGGCCAGCAGATCATGATCGCGCGTGTGTTTATCAAGAAGGGCGGTCACGTTCCGCTGCACCATCACCACAACGAACAACTTACTTACATCCTCGAAGGGGCGCTGAAATTCGCCATCGACGGCAAAGAGGTCGTGGTGCGAGCGGGCGAAGTACTCTGCATTCCTTCCAACATGCCGCACGAGGCGTGGGGGCTCGAAGATACGCTCGATCTCGACGTATTCACACCGCCGCGCGCGGACTGGCTGAACAAAACGGACGATTATCTTCGTCACGGCAAATAGTAGATTATTAGCCGCCCTAGAGAGGACGGATTTTCCTGGAGTGCCATTGGCCGAGCCATCCAATCCCATCATCCGTGTGGCCTTTCAAGGGGAACACGGCGCATTCAGCGAAGCCGCCGCGATTCAACTGCTCGGCGAAGGCATCGTCACGATACCGCGAGCGACCTTCGACTCCGCATTCAAAGCGATCGATGAAGGCGCGGCGGACGCGCTGCTCGCGCCGGTGGAAAACACTCTGGCAGGATCGGTCGTCCGCGTTTACGATTTGCTCCTTGAAGGCAACCTGGACATTGTCGCGGAAACGATTCTTCCGATCGAACACCACGTAATTGGCATTCCGGGCGCCACGCTCGATGGATTGCGCTCGGTCGCTTCGCACCCGATGGCGCTCGCGCAGTGCGAACAGTTTTTCCTGCAGCATCCGGATATAAAACGGGTTCCCGCGGAAGATACAGCCGGCAGCGTGCGCGACGCATTGGCGCGCGGAGACAAGTCGGCTGCCGGAATTGCCGGGAGCCGCGCGGCGGTTCGCTATGGCGGCATGATTCTTGCTGAGGCGATTCAGGACAACAAAGAGAATTTCACCAGGTTTGTGCTGCTCGCTCCGCGGGATTCTGCCAATCCAAATGAACTTCTGAGCCCGCGCATGGAGTCGAAGGTACACAAACTTTCTCTGGCCTTGCGATTGGCTCATCAACCGGGCGCGTTGCTCGCTGCGCTGCGGCCCTTTGCCAGCCACGGCATCAATCTGCTGAAAATCGAAAGCCGCCCAATCCATGGACGGCCGTGGGAGTATCAGTTTTTTCTGGACGTGCAGACCGAAGAGCCGGCAATACTGCACGAAGCGCTGCACGAAGTAAAGGCGGCTACAAGCTTCTTCCGGATTTTAGGCCGCTACGCGCCAGCTAAAGCGGCCTGACTTCGCCAAACCCGATGGTTGCCCCTCTACTCGCAGGCAAGATGCCGGCGCGCAATCCCGCCCATTGCATCCGCCCTTCTCCCGGCGAGCGCCACCTACATTCTCTCTTGTTAGCAATACGCGCAGTCCGGATCCGCCATTCCACCGGTCATGTCGTCCTTCATGCGCTTCAGGCGACGACCCAAACGCTCCGCCATCTGGTGGCGCGCTCTCCACAAGCGAGCCTTCAGTGTGTTTTCGGTGACGCCCAGCTTCTTGGCGGCTTCGCCGGTCGAGTAGCCCTGCACTTCGCGCAGCACGAATGCAGTGCGCAAAAGAGGCGAAAGCTCGTCGAGGTTCTGGTTAATCATCTCGCGCAATTCGGTCCCTGCATAGACCTGCTCGGGATTCGGCGAATCGTCGGCGAAGCGCTCGCTGGCCGGCAGCTCGTCCTCGCGCGGCGTGTCGTCGAGCGAAACAGCGGGCCGGGACTTGGCGCTGCGGCGACGCATCAAAGCCGCGTTGATGACGATGCGCGTCAGCCAGGTCGAAAACTGCGAACGCCCTTCGAACCGCTTCAGGTTGCGATAGGCGGAGAGATATCCGTCCTGCAGAGCGTCTTCCGCGTCTTCGGTATTGCCGAGGACGCGTAGCGCGGTCTGGAACAAAGGGCGCTGGTAGCGGCGAAAAAGTGCTTCGACCGCCTGCTGGTCACCCCGTTGACCCGCTCGGATCAGCTTCGCTTCATTCAGCTCAGTTCCCACTGCGACTTGTGTTGCCATCGTTGCCCCCATTTGACTAAAAAACTCGTGGTCGCCATTAGATGCCGCAACTTTGCCAAGATTTCCGCGGGTTTAATGTACCGGCGCGCTAGCTCCCTTCGGCGGCCGCTTCAACAGCATCAAGATCGGAATCACAACCAGGAACACGATTCCGAGCATGTAAAAATTGTCGATAAAGGCCTTCATCACCGCTTGCCGCTGCACGAGGCTGTAAATCATTCCGTAGGCTTGCGACATCGCGCCCGGCCCGCTGGAACCGCCGATGTTGAAACTGGCGGCAATCGCGTGCAATTTGCTCTGGAACGCAGTGCTCAAGGTATTGACGTGCTCGGTAAGCTGCGCCTGGTGAAACTGGGTGCGACGCTCTAGAAACGTTGTAACGGTAGCGATGCCGACACTCGCTCCGATATTGCGCGCCAGGTTGATGATGCCAGTCCCCATGTTGGTCTTCTCTTTCGGCACGAAGGCGAACGCCGAAACGTTAATGGGAATGAACAAAAACGCCAGTCCGAAGCTCTGCAGCATGCGCGCGGTGACCGCGTGCCTGTAGTCAATCTGCAGGTTCCATCCCGCCATTACGAAAAGCGCCGCCGATGACACCAGACAGCCAAAGGCGATCAGGTACTTGGTGTTCACACGTGACACGAGAAATCCCACTACCGGCATCATGAACATAATCACTGCGCCACCCGGCGACAACGCTAATCCCGCAAGTTCGGCTGTGTAACCCATCATTTCTTGCAAGAACTGCGGAATCAGTACGGTGCTGGCGTACAGCACGAACCCTAGGAAAAACATGGCCAGGGTGGCGACGGCGAAGTTCCTGTCTTTGAGCATCCGCAAGTCGACGACCGGGTGCTCTTGGCGATATTCCCAGATGATTCCAGCGATGATTCCGATCAGCATGAGTATGAAAAAGGCCTGAATAAAGCCGCTCGAGAGCCAATCTTCCCGCTCGCCCTTGTCGAGGATGATCTGCATGCTGCCGAGGCCAAGGCTGATCAAGCCGATTCCGATGTAATCAATGCGGAATCCTTGGCTGACCTTGGCGCGTTTCATGTAAGGCGGATCGCTGACGAGCAGCGACGTGAGCAGCAAAGAGATAATGCCGACCGGCACGTTGATGTAAAAAATCCAGCGCCAGGAGAAATTGTCGGTGATCCAGCCGCCGAGCCAGGGACCGATGGTCGGCGCGACGACGACGGCAACGCCGTACACGGCAAACGCCATGCCGCGCTTTTCGAGCGGAAACGTGTCGTTGAGAATGGCTTGTTCGCTTGGTTGCAAACCGCCGCCGCCCACACCCTGCAGAATGCGGAAAAAAACCAGGACGCCGAGGCTCGGCGCGAGTCCGCATAGGAATGAACTAGCAGTGAACACAGCTACGCACGCCATGTAAAACCGCTTACGGCCGAGAAGCGAGGAGAGCCAGCCGGAAAGCGGAAGTACGATCGCGTTGGAAACCAGATAGGAGGTGAGAACCCATGTGGATTCATCGGCGCCGGCCGACAAGTTTCCGGAAATGTGCGGAAGGGCAACGTTGGCGATGGAAGTGTCCAGCACTTCCATGAATGTAGCGAGAGTGACCGTAACGGCGATCACCCAGGGGTTGATCGAGCCGTCCGGCATCCGCAATCTAGATAGCAACCTGTCTTTCACTGCGCGCCTGCTCTCCCCTTCTAAATTTCCTACGCTTGCAGAACGTGTTTATTTCAGTCTGAGATCACCGTCGCCACCACATTCATTCCGGGCCGCAGGACGGCTTTCTCTTGCGGGATCGGATCGAGAACGATTTTTACGGGCACGCGCTGCACAACTTTCACGTAGTTGCCGGTAGCGTTTTCCGGCGGTAGCAAGCTCAGCACCGCGCCCGTTGCGCCTGCTATGGAATCCACGTGGCCGCTGAAGGTTTTGCCGTAGGTGTCGACTTTTACTTCGGCTTTCTGTCCGGGCTTCATCGAGCGCAGTTGCGTTTCCTTAAAATTCGCGGTGATCCAGACGTCGTGTAGCGGTACGACTACCATGAGGCCCTGGCCTTGCTGCACGATCTGGCCGACTTCGACCTGTTTATGGGTTGCGACGCCATCGACCGGCGCTACGATCGTTGCGTATTCTAGATTGAGCTCGGCGGCTTCGACCGCGGCGCGGGCCTGCTCGACCTTGGCGATTTTTCCCTGCGCGTCGGCCTGCCGGATGATCACTTGTCGCGTGTCTGCTTTGGCGGCGACTACGCCGGCTTGTGCCTGTTGTACTTTCGCTTTTGCAGCGTCCAGTTGTGCTTTCGCGATTTCGATGCTGCGTTCGGCCTGCGCGAGTTTTTCCCCGTCAGCCTTCAATGCGCTGGCGGTTGCGTCAGCGTTCGCTTTCGCAGCATCGAACTGCTGCTTGGAGATTTCTCCCTTTTGCAGAAGCGGCGTGTAGCGTTCCAGATCTGCCTGCGCTAATGCTGCATTGGCTTTGCTCTTTTCCACGTTCGCTTGCGCCCAGGCCAGGTCTGCGGTCTTCGCCTGATCGTAAGCAGTCTCGGCGCGCATCAGATCCGCTTGCGCTCCGGCGAGC
>Ga0126379_10002456_pt1 | contig 11823 bp, 4 predicted proteins | sample PanSoiMetPlot_24_FD_92640 | JGI IMG/M metagenome (GOLD analysis project Ga0126379, IMG submission 92640) | Tropical forest soil microbial communities from Panama - MetaG Plot_24 | ecosystem: Environmental > Terrestrial > Soil > Tropical forest > Bulk soil | place: Panama | collected 2016-02-17
ATTTCGCGCATCTTTTCGGGAGAATCGTCCGCGGAAAAACCGGGTTTGATCCGTTTGCCAATCACGTTCTGGCCCGGGAAAAATTTACTGGCAAAGCGCTCGTTCACGATAACGACCGGGGGCGAATCGAACCGCTCGGTCTGATCAAAGCCACGACCTTGTCGCAGGGGAATCCCCATTGTTTTGAAATAATCAGTCGCGATGACCCGTACCGGAGCGCCCGGACGCTGGCCCTCCGGGAGAGGATGTTCTTCGACATCGAAATCGGTGACCATGTTGCTGTCGCTCAGCGGCAGAGGAATGATCGCGCTGGCGGAATCAACGCCGGGAAGATTGCGCACCCTTTCCAGAAACCGATCGTAAAAGGCGATGACATTCTCGTTTTTCGGATAAACGGCACGGGGCACCTGGAGCCCGGCCGTAAGCAAGCGTTCGGTTTTTATTCCGGGCTGGACGCGGCCGAGTTTGGCGAAGGTTTGAATCAAAAGTCCGGCGCAGATCAAGAGAACGAGCGCGAGGGAAACTTCTCCAACGACCAGTCCGTTGCGCAGCCGCGGCTTGTGCTCGCCAGCACCGGTCCGCGTCCCGGATTTCAGCGAACTATTAAGATCGACATGCGAGGCCTGCCACGCGGGGACCAGTCCGAAAATGATTCCGGTGCTTAACGAAACTAAAAGAGTGAAGGCGAGCACCGTCCCATCGAGTTCGATGCTACTGATGCGCGGAATATTTTGCGGAACAGTTTTGACGAGAGCTTCAGTACCCCATTGCGCAAGGAGTAATCCGCCCAATCCACCCAGCCCGGCCAGCACCAAACTTTCGGTCAACAATTGTCGAATCAAGCGGGCCCGACTCGCGCCCACTGCCGCGCGCAAAGCAATTTCTTTTCCGCGCACTGAGGCGCGCGCGAGCAGAAGGTTCGCCACATTTGCGTTCGCGATCAGCAAAACGCAAACGACCGCCGCGAACAGCACATAAAGCGCTTGCCGGACATCGCCGATGAGCTCTTCACGAAGCGGCTTCACACGTGCGCCGAAAAAAGAGTTCGTGGTTGGGTATTGTTTTTCGAGATTCGCGGCGATCGTGGAGAGATCGGCTTGAGCCTGCTCTATCGTCGTGCCGGGCTTGAGGCGCGCGATTGTTTCAAGGCTGTGATTGCCGCGCTCTTCCGTCTGCGGCTTACTGCCATCGGGCGAGGTGGCGTCGCCCGCTGTCGTCATATAAAATGCAGTCGGGTCGGGCGAAATCGGATATTGGAAGCGCGGCGGCAAAACTCCGACGACGGTGTGGAGTTGCCGATTGATCTCGATTGTTCGGCCAACAATGTTTGGATCTCCGCCAAAATGCTGCCGCCAGAAATCGTCGCTCAAGATCACCTTGAAACCACCCGGCCCGCCGCCCGCTTGTTCATCCGGGCGCGAAAATGTCCGCCCGATCACCGGTTTAATTCCAAGCACGTCGAAAAATTCAGCGGTCGACATGACGCCGCGCACGCCGGTCGCGCTTTCCTCGCCCGTTAGAGCGAATGAGCGATCCCGATAAGCCGCAAGCGCGCTGAAGGTATGATTCTGTTCCCGGAAATCGAAAAAGTCCGGATAAGAAAGAGAACCGAGCGAGGTTTGGTTCTTCTCACGCGTGTTCGTCATCCCGAATGCGACCAGCTGATGCGGTGCTGGAAACGGCAGCGGCTTGAGCAGGACTGCGTTGACGACGCTGAAGATGGCGGTGTTGGCGCCGATACCCAGCGCAAGCGTGAACACTGCGATGACCGTAAAGGCCGGCGCTTTCGCCAACATTCTCAAAGCAAACCGGAGATCGTTCATGCTGATTTAACCGAGTTCATAAAAATCATTCGGCGCGGAGGGCTTTTACTGGATCGACCAGCGTTGCGCGGCGGGCGGGTAGCAGGCAGGCGAGAAACGCGACCGCAGTCAGGATCGCGCTGACGATCAGCATTGTTCGCAAATCAGTCGCGCCGATTCCAAAAAGAAGACTTTGCAGCAATCGAGTGGAGGCGAACACTCCGATCAATCCAAGAACGAGGCCGACGCCGACGAAACGCATCCCCTGCAGAATAATCAGGCGCAACACGTCGTAACGTTGCGCGCCAAGCGCGAGGCGGATTCCGATTTCCTGCGTCCGCTGCGTGACCGAGTAACTCATCACTCCAAAAATTCCGGCGGCGGCGAGGAGGAGCGCGATCAGCGCAAACAAACCGACGAGCATCGCATTCAAGCGCGGCTGGGCGACTGATTGCGACATGTAATCGGTCAAGCTTCGGGTTCGATACACCGGCACGTCCTTGTCGATTTCAGAGACTGTTCGGCGAAGTGTGTTGGTCAGTGATTCCGGATCCATTTGTGTTCGGACGAAGATCGACATCGCACCGATGCCGAACTGTTGGTGCGGAAGGTAAAGCTGCGGTTTCGGCGCGACGCGCAGACTGATCAGATGCATGTCGGCGACCACACCGACAATTTCGCGCACCGGCGGTTTGTCGATCGAATCGGACCCGTTCGGAGTGATGCGCTTCCCGATTGGATTTTCGCCCGGAAAATACTGTTTCGCGAAACTCTCCGAAACAATAACGACCGGTGGCGCGCTTTTGTCGTCGCGCTCATTAAAGGCGCGGCCAAGTTTAATCGGAGTGCCCAAGGTCTGAAAATATTCAGGCGTAACGACATTGACCTGAGCGACGGGTTGCTGGCCCTCTGGCAACGGATGTTCTTGGGTATTGAAATTGAAACTGATGTCACTGCCGCTGAGTGGAATCCACCAGGCCGCGGCCGCAGACCGGACACCGGGCAGAACAGAAACGCGTTCGAGCAGCTTCTTGTAAAAGTTCTTCGAGGCATCCGACGTCGGATAGCCTTCAGTCGGCAGCGCGATGCGCGCGGTCAGCACGTTGTTTGGGTCGAAGCCGGCGGGAACTTTTTGCAAACGCAGAAAACTTTCGACGAGCAATCCGGCGCTGGCGAGAAGCACAAGCGCGAGTACAATCTCGATCACGACGAGCGCCGCGCGCGTCCGGCCACCGCTCGTACCCTCGCTGGAACCGCGCGCCGACTCATTCATGGAAGACGCCAAATTCGGATGTGATGCGCGCCAGGCCGGCAGCAAGCCGGCGAAAATTCCAACGCCGAGGCTGAGCAAACCGGCAAATGTAAGCACTCGCGGATCGGGCGAGATTTCGTCGATCCGCGGAATTCCCGGCAGAAATGTCTTTAACGCTTCGACGCCCCAGATCGCGAACAGCAAACCGGCGAAGCCGCCGAGAACTCCAAGCACCGTACTCTCGACGAGCAACTGTTTGATGATCTGCCAGCGTCCGGCCCCGAGCGCGGCACGAATGCTGATCTCGCGATTGCGCGCGAGTGATCGCGCGAGCAACAGATTCGCGACATTGACGCAAGCGACCAGAAGAACGCAGCCGGCCATCGCGCAGAGCATGAGCAAAGCCGAACGCGTGTTGCCTACCATCGCGCTCAGCTCGGGAATCACTTTGGCACTCGTGTTCGCCTTCACCGGATACTGCTGATGCCACATCGCGGTGATCGCGTTGATGTTCGCCTGGGCCTGTTGAATCGAGACGCCGGGTTTCAAGCGCGCGACGCAGCCGAAGAAATTCGTGTCGCGCGATTCCGTCATCGGCGGCGAACCATCTTTCTGTTTGTCCCGCAGGATCGACATCGGTATCCAAAGTTCCGGCGGATTGGTAAAGCGGATCGGATAGGTGAAGCGCGGAGGCATCACGCCGATGACCTGATATTGCTGAGAGTCGAGCGTTACGGTTTTGCCGATCACTCCGCGGTCGCCACCAAATTGTCTTTGCCACAAGTCGTGGCTCAAGATCACGACGTGGTTTCCAGGCTCATCCTCCTTTGGCAAAAAAACGCGGCCGAGAATCGGTTGAACGCCAAGGAGCGGAAACAAATCAGCTGAAACTGATTCCCCTTGAACATGCGTCGCCTCGCTGCCGTTGCTGAGGGTGGCGACGCTTTGGTTCGTGTAAACCGCGACGCGTTCGAAAACTTTGGTTTGATCGCGCCAATCGACATAATCGAGATATGAGATCGACTCGATATCGGTCCCGGGATCGGCTTTATCACGCCTATCGAATTCGCCGAGCGCAACAATGTTCTGCGGCTCCTTAAACGGAAGCGGTCGCAACAAGACCGCGTTGAGAACGCTGAAGACCGCGGTGTTGGCGCCAATGCCGAGCGCGAAGGTCAAGATGACGATCGCGGTAAAGAGCGGTTGTTTCGCAAGAATTCGAAAAGCGAAGCGGAGATTTTGCATAGGGCTACTCCGTGCGCAGAGCGACGATTGGATCGACGTTTGACGCGCGGCGCGCCGGAATCAAACAAGCAATCAACGCAGCGAGTGCGAGGATCATTGCCGTTGCGCCGAGCAACAACGGATTGTGCGGGGAAACCTGGTAGAGCTGCGCAGTGAGTAAACGACCGGCGGCAAATGTCGCGGCCAAACCGATGATCAATCCGAGAATGACCGGATTCATCCCCTGCCGGACGACCAAGCCGAGCACATCGCGGGTTTGTGCGCCTAGGGCAATGCGCACGCCGATCTCGCTGGTCCGTTGTTCGACGGTGTAGGCCACCGCGCCGTAAATTCCGACGATTGCGAGCAACAAAGCGATACCGGCGAAAACACCGAGCAGCGCCATGGTCAATCGCTGCTGTCCGAGTGATTGCGTGACGATCTCATCGAGCGTACTCGGCAGAAGAATCGGCAACCCGTTGTCGATCTTGTTCAACCCAGCCCGGACAATTCCCGCGGTCGCCTGTGGCTTTGTTGCGGCGCGCACAAGCACATTCAGAAACGGATTTGTGCGCTGTCCCCACGGGCGGTAGAACTCCACGTCGTTGGCTTTCGCGAGTTCTCGCGAGCGAACGTCGCCAACCACTCCGATTACTTCCGCACGCAGGCCGGTGCCGTTATCGGTTCCGAAAAGCATCTGGCGCCCGAGCGGATTCTCGTTCGGGAAAAGTTTTTTTGCGGTCGAATTGCTCAAAATTACGACTGGCGGTGAATCGCCTTTGTCTTGTTCGGTGAAATCGCGGCCGGACAGCAGCGGAATCCGAAGTGTCTGAAAATATCCGGGTAAAACGCTTCGCGTCAGGCCGAGAGGGCGCTGGTTTACCGGCACCGGATTTCCGTCGGCGCGCGCATAGGGCGACGCTGAGAAATTTCCGGAAAGTGGGACTGCATCAGTGACCGCAACGGCTTCGACGCCGGGAGCGGTTTGCAATTCAGTTTGTAAACGCTGCGCGAAACGCTCGCGCGCAGCAGGATCGGGATATTGTGCCGGCGGAAGTCCAATTCCTCCGGCCCAGACTCGTTCCGAACGGAAGCCCGTCTCCTGCCCGCTGAGTTTGATGAAACTGGAAATGAGCATGGCCGCACCCGCGAGGAGCACAACGGACAAACCAACCTGCGCGGAGACCAGGCCGCGACGAAACCGTTGTTGACCGAGGCTGCCACTCGTTCCGCGTCCGCCTTCTTTAAGGCCATCAACGAGATCAGCGCGCGAACTTTGCCAGGCCGGATAAAGGCCCATGAGCAAACCGGTCAATACTGAAAGCGCGAGCGCGAATACCAGCACGGGCCAGTGCAGGGTCATTCCGCTCTCGAGTGGAATATTTTGTCCGGCGACTCTCGGCACGACCGATACCGTCCAGAGGGCCAGACACAACCCGAGTCCACTCGCAATAATACTGACAAGCGTACTCTCCAAAACGAACAGTCGCACGATGCCGCTGCGTTCCGCGCCAAGCGCCATGCGCAAGGCAATCTCGCGCTTGCGGCCGGTAAAGCGCACCAGCAACAAATTCGCCACGTTGCTACACGCGATCAGCAAGACCGCGCCCACCGCCGCGAGCAAGGTAATGAAAGCAGGACGCAAATCTCCAGTCACATCTTCCGCCGCCGAGACCAGATAAGGCGACCAGGTGTTATCGGCCGTTTCCGGGTAATGTTCTTTGTAACTTTGAAACAGCGCCGGCATTGCCGCCTGCGCTTGCAACATTGAAACGCCCGGCTTCAATCTTCCGATTACGCGCATGAAGCTCACTCCGCGCATCAACCGTTCTTTCGTAATGCTGGAAGGCTCGAACGGTTTGTTCGCAAAAATTTCCGCATCGCGCCCAAACCAAGAAATAGGCAAGTTCGGCAGCACGCCGACAATGGTCGTGGGTACTCCGTTCAAGGTGATGCTGCGACCGAGGATCGCCGGGTCCGAGTTGAAGCGTTTCCGCCAGAAACTTTCCGTCACTACCACGACGTCGCCTTTGCTCTCTTCTTCAGGCAGAAAATTGCGACCGAGAATCGGATGGATGCCGAGAAGATCGAAATAGTTGGCGGTCACATTACCGCCGACTAACTGAATTGGCTCACCAGATCCTGTCATGATAAAGCCGTTCCCCCAATCGGCCGCGATACTGGAGAAAGCGGTCTGTCCGTCGCGATAATGCCAGAATTTCGGCACCGAAGACGGCATCTGTTTCAAGTCGCGTTCTTTCGACTCGCCATAGATGCGCACGAGCCGGGCCGGCTCGTGAAACGGCAGACCGCGCAGGAAAAGATCACGAATCAAACTAAAAATCGCCGTATTCATGCCAATACCCAGCGCGAGTGTTAGCACCGCCACGAAAGTGAATCCGGGTGATTTTCGGAGTTGGCGAAACGCGAAGCGAAGGTCGTTCATAAGATCTATTCTTGGCGTAAAGCGACGATTGGATCGACGCGTGAGGCGCGCCGGGCCGGGATCCAGGACGCGAAGAAGGTCGCGGCAAAGAGCACCGCCCCAACGCCGAGATAAATCCGTAGATCGATCCAGTTGATTTCGAAGAGAACGCTTTGCAGCGCGCGCGAGACCGCGACCGCGCAAACCAAACCAATTGCCGATCCGATCAGGAGCAAGTGCATTCCATGCGAGAGGATCAAGGTGCGGATTTGAGATGGCCGAGCGCCGAGCGCGAGTCGAATACCGATTTCGCGGACGCGTTTGAGCGTTGTATAGGCGAGTAATCCATAAAGACCAATGGTCGCCAGGACCAGCGCGAGTCCGGCAAAAATTGAAAACAGAAAACTTAACAGACGATGAGTTCCCCACGTTTCCTGGAGCCGGTCCAACATTGGTCGCGCATCGTAGACTGGTTGATTCGGATCGATTGAAGCGGCCGCGTCATGAAGTGATTTAGTGAGCATCGCGGTGCTCAAACTTGAACGTACGAAAATTCCGAGACTGGTCCGTGAAGCCTGCGCCAGCGAGCAATAAATCACCGGCAGCGGCGCCATTTCGTCGATCGCGTGAAAACGCATGCGCGCGACGACGCCAATGATTTCCGACATGACATATTTCTCGTCGTCATTGCCGGCATCGACCGCGAGACGTTTACCTATCGGGTCTTCGCCGGGAAACATCTGCTCGGCCAGCGCCTGGTCGATGATGATCACGCGCGGCGAGTCTTTTGCGTCGCGCTCGTTGAACATGCGGCCGCGAAGCATTGGGACATTAAATGTCTGGAAATAATCTCCGGTAATTACTTCGAGATCAGCCGACGGCATGTTGCTGGGCGAAGGAGGCTCCTTTCCTTCGCGATAGAATCCCGTTTGCCAACCACCCATCAACGGCGAGTTGGATCCAATGCCAGCGCTCTGAACGCCGGGAATTGCCGTCACTTTGTCGAGCAGCGCCTTGGTGAAGACGGAGACTTTCTCGCGACCCGAATAAGTTTTCCACGGTAACTCGAGACGCGAAGTGAAGAGATTTCTGGGCTCGTAGCCTAGCCGAAGCGATTGCATCTTTGAAAAACTTTCCAGGACGAGGCCGGCCGCGACGAGCAAGGTGAGAGTGAGCGCGATTTCGGTGACCACAAGCCAATCGCGGGCGCGTTTTGCCGACGGCGGATCGCCGCTGCCGGATGAACCTTCTTTTAAGGCAAGCTGAACATCAGCGTGCGAGGCCTGCCACGCGGGCCACAACCCGAAGAGCACTGTCGTCACTGAGGCGACCAGAAAAGTGAAACCAAGAACGGGAAGATCGAATGCGACCTGGTGAAATCGCGCAACGTCTCCAGGACTCAACGCGATCAAACCGTTGCGTACCCAAACCGCGAGCAAAAATCCCAGCGCTCCGCCGAAAATCGCGATGACAAAACTCTCGACCAAAAGCTTCTTAACGATTTGGCCGCGGGTCGCTCCGACCGCGGCGTGGATTGCGAATTCTCTCGCCCGGGCAGCGCCGCGAGCGGCAAACAGATTCGCCAGATTCGCGCATGCGATCAATAACACCAGCCCGACCGCGCCAAGCAGCAGCGCGAGATTTGTTTTGTATTTGCCGACGAGATTATCGAGCAACGGCGTGACGACGGCTGTCTCTTGACCGTTGCTGTCCGGATAAGCTTTCTCCAAACGCGCCGCGATCCCTTTCATCTCGGTGCGCGCTTGTTCGACGGTTACGCCCTGTTTCAATTTTCCCCAGACATAAATCATCGGATGAATGTCTCGCCGCTGCCAGACGCCGGCGATTCGCCGATTCATTGAAATCCAGAAATCGCTGTCCTGCGGCGAGGTTATTTGCGGCGGCAACACGCCGATGATCGTGTAGCTCTGATCGTGCAACGTGATCGCGCGGCCGAGCACTGATGGATCAGCACCGAAGGTGCGTCTCCATAAACGATCGCTGATTACAACAAGGGGCGGGCCGCCACTTTTGTCCTCATCTTCGCTGAACGTTCGGCCGATTTCAGGCGGCAGTCCGATGATGTCGAAAAAATTTCGGGTGACGGCCGCGCCAGATATCCGTTCGGGATCGCGGCCGGGAATACCGCTCAGGTTGCGCGATTCCTTATGAGTGGCGGCAAGATGTTCGAAAACGGTGCTTTCCTTTTGCCAATCAAAATAATCCGGCAAAGCAACGGCATAATTCTGCCCAGGCCCCGATGATTCGTTGAGCACCATGATCCTGTCCGCGTCGGGGTACGGAAGGGGTCGTAACAAAACGGCATTGACGATACTGAAGATGGCGGTGTTGGCGCCGATCCCAAGCGCGAGCGTGAGGATCGCGATTGCCGAAAACGCCGGATTATTCATCACCTGCCGGAACGCAAAACGAAGAAGATTGGTCATAGGATTATTCAGTTCGCAGGGCGATGATGGGATCGACGCGCGTTGCCCGACGCGCGGGGACAGTGCAAGCGATCAGCGCAACGGTGGAAAGCGCGACGATCGCGGTGATAACGGCGCCGGTATCGAGCGCGCCGACATTATAAAGGAGCGACATCAAGGCGCGGCCAACTGCAATCGCGCCGACGAGCCCGAGAATGATACCGACTGCGACCAAAGAAATCCCGTGACCGAGAACCAGCCGGAAAATATTCGCGCGCGCCGCGCCGAGGGCCATTCGGATTCCGAGCTCGCGTGTGCGTTGAGTCACGGTCAACGCCATCACGCCGTAAAGACCGACGCTCGCCAGAACCAGCGCGAGAAAAGCAAACGCGCCTAACAAGACCATCGTTAATCGGCGTGTGGCCAGACTGGACGCGATGGCTTCATCCATGGTTGTGATCTGGCCGATCGGTTGATCGGCGTCGAGCGCGTGGACTTCGCGCTTCACCGCGGCGATGAGCGGCGCGATGTCTTTCACGCTGCTGCGAACGTGAAGATTGTTCGCGCCCTGCGGAGCTTGCGACGCGAGCAAATATTCCTCGACCATCTCGAGCTTTTCCGAATTGTCCTCGCCAGGCGCTTCGTTCCGCGTGCGCGGCACCACGCCGATAATTGTCATCGGCGGCGCCGTATCTTCATCGAGCGTTTGGTTATCGTCGATATGTTGGCCGATCGGATCTTTGCCCGGGAAATATTTTCGGGCGAACGATTCGTCGATAATGATCGAGCGCGAGTGTCCTTTCTCGCCCGGCAAATCCTCCAAACCGAAACCGCGACCCCGAAGGATCGGCATTCCCATTACCTTAAAATAATCCGGCGAGACGGGGCTGACTTCGGCCGGCGGTCTTTGTCCAAGCGGGGCCGGCGGCGTTCCGGTTACGTGAAAACCGCTGTCCCACTCATTGTCATCGAACGGGCTGTTCGCGCTGATCGCGGCCGCTTCGACGCCGGGAATGTTTTTCACGCGCTCGAGCAGTTGCGTCCAAAGCGCGTCCTTCTGTTCGTCCGTTTTGTATTTCGCATCCGGAAGCGAAATCGGAAAGGTGATAATGCCGCGCGGATTAAAACCGAGGGGAGCGTTTTGCGCGTGCCAAAAACTTTTCAAAGTAAGCCCGGCGCCAGCGAGCAGCACGATGGCAAGCGCAACCTGCGTGATGACCAAACCGGAACGCATTCGGTGTGCGCCCGCGCCGTCGCTCGAACCGCGCCCACCAACTTCGTGTAACGCAACCGAAAGCGAAGCAGTGTGGGAAATTCGCCAGGCCGGCCAAACGCCGACGAGAATTCCGGCCGCTAATGTGGCGAGCGTCGTAAATCCGAGCACGGAGATGTCGATCTTCGTTTGATGAAAGCGCGCCACGTCGGCGGGAGTCAGCGCCGTGATCGCATCCAAACTCCAAATGGTGAGCAACACGCCGGCGAGCGCGCCGATCACCGCGATGAGCGTACTTTCAATCAGGAGCTGACGCGCGATCGTCCAGCGGCTCGCGCCAAGAGCGGCCCGCACCGCCAATTCTTTTGAACGCGCGAGCGCACGCGCCAGTTGCAGGTTCGCGACATTCGCGCACGCAATCAGTAAAACGCATCCGACGGCGGCGAGAAGAAGATTCAAGCTGGCGCGATAATCGCCGACCGTGGTTTCAAACAACTGCCGCATGTGAACACGCCGACCGGTGTTGCTTTTCGGATACTTTTGTTCCAGATCGACCGCGATCCCGTCCAAGTCGCTGTTCGCCTGCTGCATGGTGACGCCCGGCTTTAGTCGTCCGAGTCCCGCAAAACCCTGGTGATTGTCCCGGCTTTGCATCCCGGGATCGGCCACGATCTCGCCCAACGGGACGATAACGTCCGGATTGCGGCCGAACTGAAGTTGCGCGGAAAAAACGCCGACGATTTCGCGCTGCAACCCGTCGATCAACGCGGTTTGCCCAAGAACAGTTGGCGAACCACCGAAGTGTTTGCGCCAAAGATTTTCGCTGATCAAGATAACGTTCGGCGCGCCCGAGCGGTCTTCGGCCGGTTTGAGATCTCGACCAATCATTGGTTTGAGTCCGATCTCCGAAAGGAAGCCCGCGCTTGCGCGTACTCCGCGAATGCGTTCCGGAGCGCCGACGCCCGCGCCCATTGAAAAATTAAAGCTTTCGCGGCGGACCAACGAAAGATCGGTAAAGCTTCGTTGACCGGCGTGCCAGTCGAGCCAGTTCACGTAGCCAACCGCACCGCGATCGAATGTCTTCGAACGTTCGCGAATCATGATCAATTTGTCCGACTCGGGGTACGGCAGCGGACGCAGTAAAACCGCGTTCACCACGCTGAAGATGGCGGTGTTGGCGCCGATCCCGAGCGCGAGCGCAAAGATCGCGATCAAACTGTAACCCGGTTGCTTAATGAGCTGCCGGAATGCGAAGCGAAGATCGTTCATGGGGCGGGCGGAACGCGCTTAGCGATGGGCGATCTCCTCCGATGTTGCTTTGATCGTGATGCTGCCGGCAGAAGTTTGGAGCCGGACAGACTTGCCGCCGCCATTCAACGTGCCGCGAAGATGTTCTCGGTCCGCTTCGAGCGCTTGAAATGGCAGAAGACTTTTGACGCCGCCGACGCTGGTGTTGGCATCAATCGTAAACGCAGCCGACG